>Ga0172372_10007036_pt1 | contig 15195 bp, 11 predicted proteins | sample LakKiv5m_2_FD_114544 | JGI IMG/M metagenome (GOLD analysis project Ga0172372, IMG submission 114544) | Freshwater microbial communities from Kabuno Bay, South-Kivu, Congo - kab_092012_9.5m | ecosystem: Environmental > Aquatic > Freshwater > Lake | place: Democratic Republic of the Congo...
ACGTGTCAATTACAGTAACACTCATTGCACCAATCGCGATGGAAGAAGGTTTACGCTTTGCGATTCGTGAAGGTGGCCGCACAGTAGGTGCTGGAGTTGTTGCTAAGGTGATTGAATAGTTTTAGAGATAAATTTTATATTTAGGCCAGTAGCTCAATTGGTAGAGTATCGGTCTCCAAAACCGAGGGTTGGGGGTTCGAGACCCTCCTGGCCTGCCATTAAAAGAGAGAAGTATTAATGACAGATAAGTTAAAAATTGTTTTTTCATTCTTACTTTTTGTAGCAGGAATAGTTGGGTTTTATCTATTAAGTGATCAAGCCTTGGTATTAAGAATACTAGCAATTCTTGTTGGGCTTGGATTAGCAAGTTTAGTTTTTTGGAAAACGGCTCTTGGTCAAAAGACATTTGGATTTATTAATGAATCCATTATTGAAGCTAAAAGAGTTGTATGGCCAACAAGAAAAGAAACAATACAAATGACAATTACTGTATTTATTCTTGTAGCTGTGATGGCAGTTTTCTTGGCATTAGTAGATATAAGTTTTTCATACACGATTAATTGGTTATTGGGACGGGGTTAGTAATGACGATGCGCTGGTATGCTGTCCAAGCTTTTTCTGGATATGAAAAGTTAGTTCAAAAAGGACTTTCTGAAAGAATTGAGCGATCAAATCTTCAGAATCTTTTTGGCGATATTTTGGTGCCTGTAGAAGAGGTTATTGAAATGAAAGCTGGCCAAAAAACATTAAGCGAAAGAAAACTATACCCAGGCTATGTTCTTGTTCAAATGGAAATGAATGACGAGAGCTGGCACTTAGTCAAAAGTACCCCGAAAGTGACAGCATTTATTGGCGGAAGTGCGTTAAAGCCAACACCAATTAAAGATAAAGAAGTAGAAATTATTTTACAGCGCATGGATGAAAGCAAAACTAATCCAACGCAAAAACTTACTTTTGAAAAAGGTGAGTCGATTCGCGTTATTGACGGACCATTTAAAGAGTTTTCAGGAACGATTGAAGATATTAATTACGAAAAAAGCAAACTTAAAGTATCAGTGGTTATTTTTGGTAGAGCAACACCAGTTGAACTTGAGTTTGGTCAAGTAGAAAAAGAAGTTTAGTAGTACAGCAGTAAAAATTAACTAGGGAGCTTTTTTAAAAAAGCGCTTGTACCTAATTTAGGAGAATGAAATGGCAAAGAAAATCGTTGGCTATATAAAGCTACAAATCCCAGCCGGCAAAGCTAATCCAAGTCCACCAGTGGGACCTGCATTAGGTCAAAGAGGCTTAAATATCATGGAGTTTTGTAAAGCATTTAATGCTGCTACACAAACTTTTGAACCCGGATTACCTATCCCTGTAGTGATTACCGCTTTCGCAGACAAGAGTTTTACTTTTGTTATGAAAACGCCACCCGCATCAATTCTAATTAAGAAAGCAGCGAAATTAGAAAAAGGTTCACCAAGACCGCATACAGATAAAGTCGGAAAAATTACTAGAGCGCAAGCCGAAGAAATTGCTAAAACAAAAATGGCAGATCTTACAGCGGCTGATATGGACGCTGCAGTGCGAACAATCGCAGGTAGTGCTCGAAGCATGGGTATAGAAGTGGAGGGTGTATAACATGCCATTGAACAAAAGAATTACAACATTAAGATCTAAAGTTGATCGTGATAAAGCTTATCCCGTTCAAGAAGGTCTTCAACTTGTTAAAGAAACAGCGACAGCAAAATTTGATGAATCAGTAGATGCAGTTATTAATCTTGGTATTGATGCTAAAAAATCTGATCAACTTATTCGTGGTGCATTAGTGCTCCCAAATGGCACAGGTAAAACAACACGTGTTGCGGTATTTGCTCAAGGTGCTGCAGCTGAAGCTGCAAAAGCAGCCGGTGCAGATATTGTTGGATTTGATGATCTCGCTGAAAAAATTAAAGGCGGCATGATGGATTTTGACGTAGTAATTGCAACGCCAGATGCTATGAAAGTTGTTGGAGCATTAGGACAAGTATTAGGCCCAAGAGGTTTAATGCCAAATCCAAAAGTGGGTACGGTAACACCGGACACAGCCGCTGCAGTTAAAAATGCAAAAGGTGGACAAGTTCAATATAGAACTGACAAAGGCGGTATTGTGCATTGCACTATTGGCCGAGCATCATTCTCTGTTGACCAATTAAAAGGTAATTTAGCAGCATTAATTGATGCAATTAATAAAACTAAACCACCAACAACAAAAGGTATTTTTGTAAAAAAATTATCGGTTTCTAGCACGATGGGTGCTGGTGTAAGAATCGATTCAGCAAGTTTAGTGTAAAGAATTAAAAGAAAGCGAAAGCTTTTTTAAAGAGAACTTTGGGTTCACTGACTATGAAAATATCAGTGAAGCTTTCAAAGACCGTAGGTGCTAACAAGTTTAATTCTAGTGATTTTTTGCTAGAGTCTACGCAGATGGCGGTACCCCTGAAGGATAGCATCCTGATAGAGGTCGCCGTAATGTTGGTATTAAGTTTACTTAATACTTAATTTAACGGAAGGAGAAGACCTTGAGTCTTAATCTTGAACAAAAAAAGGCAGTGGTTGCTGAAGTTAATAAGCAAATTGCGGGCGCTCAAGCGGTTGTTTTAGCTGAAAACCGAGGTATCGGTGTAAGCGAAATGACAGCATTAAGAGTTCAAGCCAGAAAATCAGGAGTTTATCTTCGCGTCTTAAAGAACACATTAGTTCGAAGAGCCGTCGATGGAACTGCATTCTCTGACTTAGCCAATGAAATGGTAGGTCCAATAGTTTATGGTATCTCAACTGATCCGGTTGCTGTTGCTAAAGTACTAAATGAATTTGCCAAATCAAACGATAAGTTTGTTATTAAATCAGGAGCAATGCCGAATAAGGTAATGAGCGCTTCAAATATTGAAGCATTAGCATCATTACCAAGTCGTGAAGAATTACTCGCAAAATTATTGGGAACAATGCAAGCACCGATTGCGAAATTTGTTCGTACGCTTAATGAGGTACCAACAAAATTTGTACGTGGTTTAGCAGCAGTTCGCGATCAAAAACCTGCGTAATTTTTAAACGATTAATTTAAATTTTTTATTAGGAGTATTAAATGGCTATCTCTAAAGCTGAAATTTTAGATGCAGTAAGTGCAATGTCAGTTCTTGACTTGTCAGAACTTATTAAAGATATGGAAGAAAAATTTGGTGTTTCAGCTACTGCTACTGCTGTTGCTGTTGCTGCTGCACCTGCTGCTGCTGGCGGCGCTGCTGCTGCAGAAAAAACTGAGTTTACAGTGATGTTGACTGCTTCAGGCGACAACAAAGTAAACGTAATTAAAGCTGTTCGCGAAATTACAGGTCTTGGCTTAAAAGAAGCTAAAGATTTAGTAGACGGCGCACCTAAGCCAATTAAAGAAGGTGTTGCAAAAGCTGCAGCTGATGAAGCACTAGCTAAATTAAAAGAAGCTGGCGCTGCAGCAGAACTTAAGTAATGCTAATTAGCATGGCTGACAGCTTGCTGTCAGCCTTTGCTATTTCTTGTTTTAGATAATTAATAGGTTAAAACTTATAAAAATTTATAAAACAATATTCTTAAATATTAAAAGTTTATTGTTTTATGAAAATTACACCAGGAGACGCAATGAGCTATTCCTTTACTGAAAAAAAACGTATTAGAAAAAGTTTTGCTAAAAGAGAGCGTGTGCAAGATATTCCATATTTGCTCACCATGCAGCTTGAATCTTACGCAGCTTTTTTACAAAAAAATACGCATCCTGAACAAAGACTAAGTGAAGGTTTACAGTCTACATTCAATTCAGTATTTCCTATCGTAAGTCACTCTGGCAATGCAAGACTCGATTTTGTTACTTACAATTTAGGTGAAGAAGCGTTTGATGTTAAAGAATGTCAACAACGCGGATTAACATACGGTGTTCCATTAAGAGTCAAAGTTCGTTTAACTCTTATGGATAAAGAAGCATCAAAACCAACAGTTAAAGAAATTAAAGAACAAGAAGTTTACATGGGCGAGATTCCGCTTATGACAGATAACGGCTCGTTTGTTATTAACGGTACTGAGCGAGTTATCGTATCTCAACTCCACAGAAGCCCTGGGGTATTCTTTGAGCATGATCGAGGTAAAACACATAGCTCAGGCAAATTATTATTTTCTGCAAGAATCATCCCTTATCGTGGTTCTTGGTTAGATTTCGAATTTGACCCCAAAGATTATTTATATTTCCGTGTAGATCGTCGCAGAAAAATGCCGGTCACAATTTTGTTAAAAGCTTTAGGCTATTCACCAGAACAAATTCTAGAAACATATTATGACTTTGATTCGTTCAATGTGACTGCAAAATCAATTGAGTTTGAATTGGTTCCTGATCGTTTAAGAGGTGAAATTGCTAAATTTGATATCGCTGATAAAAGAGGAAATGTGATTGTTCAAAAAGACAAACGCATTACTGTTAAACACATTCGCGACATGGAAAAAGCAGGCGTAAATAAAATTACAGTAGATAAAGATTTTATTTTAGGCCGTAAGATTTCAAAAGCAATCGTAGATAAAAATACAGGCGAAGTTATAGCCAATGCAAACGATGAAATCACAGAATCAGTGTTAGATAAATTTATTGAAGTAGGTGTAGGACAAATTCATACGCTCTATTCAAATGATTTAGATCATGGCGATTATATTTCTCAAACACTTACTTCAGATGAAGTGCCTGATCAATACAGCGCTAAAGTTGCTATTTATCGAATGATGCGACCTGGTGAACCACCAACTGAAGACGCAGTTGAGGCTTTATTTAAAGGATTATTCTTTAATGAAGATCGATATGACTTATCTAATGTAGGTCGTATGAAATTTAATCGAAGAGCACATCCAAAAGTTTACGAGCAACATGCAAATTGGTTACAAAGATTTTATAAGCGCGTTGGTCCTCAAGGTGAAACTGGCGCAAACATTTTATCAAACGACGATATCTTGGCTGTGATCGGTGTAGTTATCGAGTTGCGAAATGGTCGCGGTGAAATAGATGATATTGATCATTTAGGTAATCGAAGAATTCGTTCAGTGGGTGAGCTTGTGGAGAATCAATTTAGAACAGGACTTGTTCGTGTTGAACGAGCTGTTAAGGAAAGATTAAGTCAAGCTGAGGCAGATAATTTAATGCCGCACGATTTAATTAATTCAAAACCTATCTCAAGTGCTATTAGAGAATTTTTTGGTTCGTCACAATTATCTCAATTCATGGATCAAACTAACCCATTATCTGAGATTACACATAAACGTAGAGTGTCAGCATTAGGCCCTGGTGGTTTAACAAGAGAGCGTGCTGGCTTTGAAGTGCGTGACGTTCACTCAACACATTATGGCCGTGTATGTCCAATTGAAACACCAGAAGGTCCAAACATCGGATTGATTAATTCGCTCGCACTTTATGCAAGAACAAATCAATACGGATTCTTAGAGACACCTTATAGACGTGTTGAAAATGGAAAAGTCACTGCTAAGATAGATTACCTTTCTGCAATTGAGGAAAGTGAATTTGTAATCGCCCAGGCAAATACTGAGCTTGATAATAAAGGACACTTTCAAGACGACTTAATTTCATGTCGTCACCATAATGAATTTACGATGTCATCAGTAGATCCTATTCAATATATGGATGTGGCGCCTGGACAAATTGTTTCTGTAGCCGCTGCACTTATTCCATTCCTAGAACATGACGATGCAAACCGTGCGCTTATGGGTGCAAACATGCAACGTCAAGCAGTACCTTGCTTAAGAGCAGAGAAAGCTGTTGTAGGTACAGGTATTGAAAGAACAGTAGCAACTGACTCTGGCACAACAGTTCAAGCCAAACGAGGCGGTGTTGTTGATTATGTTGATTCAAGACGTATTGTGATTCGCGTAAACGACGATGAAGCTGCAGATGGAGAAGTTGGCGTTGATATTTACAATCTAACTAAATACACAAGATCAAATCAAAATACTAATATCAATCAAAGGCCACTCGTAAGAATTGGCAACAAGATTGCAAGAGGTGATGTGATTGCTGACGGCGCATCGACTGATGTAGGTGAATTAGCGCTTGGTCAAAATATGCTTGTTGGATTTATGCCATGGAATGGTTATAACTTCGAGGATTCGATTTTAATTTCAGAGCGCGTAGTAGGTGAAGATCGATATACATCAATTCATATTGAAGAGTTATCTGTAGTATCTAGAGATACAAAATTAGGCCCAGAAGAAATTACACGCGATATTTCAAATCTTTCAGAAAGAATGCTTGGAAGACTTGATGAATCCGGCATTATTTATATCGGTGCTGAAGTTGAATCAGGCGATGTACTTGTAGGTAAAGTGACACCTAAAGGTGAAACACAACTTACACCTGAAGAAAAACTTTTAAGAGCAATCTTTGGTGAAAAAGCTTCTGATGTAAAAGATACTAGTTTGAGAGTGCCATCAGGTATGTCTGGAACAATTATTGACGTTCAAGTATTTACTAGAGAAGGTATTGATAGAGATTCAAGAGCACTACAAATTATTGATGATCAATTAAAACACTTCAAACAAGACTTGGCTGATCAATTAAGAATTGTAGAAGATGACACTTTTGGAAGAATCGAAAGATTACTTACAAACAAAGTTGCAACTGGCGGCCCAAAAGGCTTGAAAAAAGGCGAAAAAATCTCTAAAGATTTTCTAGCTTCGATTAATAGATATGATTGGTTCGATATTCGTTTAGGTAATGACGATGCTTCAAAACAATTAGAAACATTGAAAGATAATTTAGCGGTTGCTAAAGAGCAATTCGATAAACGTTTTGAAGAGAAAAAACGCAAATTAACACAAGGCGACGAACTTCCGCCAGGCGTTCAAAAAATGGTTAAGGTTTACTTAGCTGTGAAACGTAGAATTCAACCTGGCGATAAAATGGCCGGACGTCACGGTAACAAAGGCGTGGTTTCAAAAATCGCCCCTGTAGAAGATATGCCACATATGGCTGATGGTACCCCTTTGGATATTGTTTTGAATCCATTAGGCGTTCCTTCCCGAATGAACATCGGTCAAATCTTAGAAACCCATCTTGGATGGGCAGCCAAAGGATTAGGCGTTCGTATTGGCGAAATGTTAAAAGAAGAAGCGAAGGTAACTGAAGTTCGTAAATTTTTAGATCAAATTTACAATGATGCTTCTGGTAAAAAAGAAGATATTAAGTCATTGAACGATGATGAAGTTGTAGAGCTTGCTCAACATTTAAAAAATGGCGTTCCATTCGCTACATCCGTATTTGATGGCGCATCTGAGTCTGACATTAAATACATGTTAGATCTTGCTTACCCAGATAACGATCCAAAAACAGAACTCTTGCAATTTTCAGCAAATAAAACGCAAGTTAAATTGTTTGATGGTCGCACAGGTGAGGCATTTGAAAGACCTGTCACAGTAGGCTATATGCATGTACTTAAATTACATCATCTAGTTGATGACAAAATGCATGCTCGTTCAACAGGACCTTACTCTCTTGTAACGCAACAACCTCTCGGCGGTAAAGCGCAATTCGGTGGACAACGTTTTGGTGAGATGGAAGTTTGGGCGCTTGAAGCATATGGTGCCGCTTACACCTTGCAAGAAATGTTGACTGTTAAATCAGACGACGTTGCTGGTAGAACTAAAGTATATGAAAACATAGTGAAGGGTGAGCATAAGATTGATGCAGGCATGCCTGAATCATTCAACGTGTTGGTTAAAGAAATTCGTTCGCTAGCTATTGATATTGACCTCGATAGAAACTAAGGAGATCACAGATGAAAGCTTTATTAGACCTATTTAAACAGGTTACACAAGAAGAAGAGTTTGATGCAATTAAGATTGCATTAGCATCTCCAGAAAAAATTCGTTCATGGTCTTATGGTGAAGTTAAGAAGCCAGAAACGATTAATTACAGAACATTTAAACCTGAAAGAGATGGTTTATTTTGTGCAAAAATATTTGGACCTATTAAAGACTATGAATGTCTTTGCGGTAAATATAAGCGACTTAAACATCGCGGTGTGATTTGTGAAAAATGTGGCGTTGAAGTTACGCTATCTAAGGTGCGTCGCGAGCGCATGGGCCACATTGACTTAGCAAGTCCAGTTGCGCATATTTGGTTTTTAAAGAGCCTACCAAGTCGTCTAGGTATGGTGCTCGATATCGCTTTAAGAGATATCGAACGCGTTCTTTATTTTGAAGCATTTATTGTTGTTGATCCTGGCATGACCCCTTTAACAAGAGGACAACTTCTTACGGAAGATGACTATCTTGCAAAAGTAGAAGAGTTTGGTGACGAATTCACAGCAGTGATGGGTGCAGAAGCAATTAAAGAATTGCTTAAATCACTTGATATTAATAGTGAAATTGAAAAATTAAGAACTGAATTAGCTGAAACAGGCTCAGAAGCAAAAATTAAAAAAATTGCTAAGCGCTTAAAAGTGCTTGAAGCATTCCAAAAATCAGGTATCAAACCTGAATGGATGATTTTAGAAATTCTTCCTGTGCTGCCTCCTGAATTAAGACCATTGGTTCCTCTTGATGGCGGAAGATTTGCTACATCAGACCTTAACGACTTATATCGTAGAGTGATTAACAGAAATAATCGTTTAAGAAGATTGTTAGATCTTAAAGCACCAGAAATTATTGTTAGAAATGAAAAGCGTATGTTGCAAGAAGCGGTTGATTCACTTCTTGATAATGGCAGACGTGGCAAAGTGATGACGGGCGCTAATAAACGACCATTAAAATCTCTTGCCGATATGATTAAAGGTAAGGGTGGTCGTTTTAGACAAAACCTTTTAGGTAAGCGTGTTGATTATTCTGGTCGTTCAGTAATTGTTGTTGGACCACAATTAAAACTTCATCAATGTGGTTTACCAAAGAAAATGGCACTTGAATTATTCAAGCCATTTATTTTCCATAAATTAGAAGTGTTAGGCCTTTCTACAACTATTAAAGCTGCAAAGAAAAAAGTAGAAGAAGAGGGACCAGAAGTTTGGGATATCTTAGAGGACGTAATTAGAGAGCATCCTGTTTTATTAAATAGAGCACCAACATTACATCGTTTAGGTATTCAAGCTTTTGAACCTATCTTAATTGAAGGTAAAGCTATTCAATTGCATCCTTTAGTTTGTGCTGCATTTAACGCCGACTTTGACGGTGACCAAATGGCAGTTCACGTGCCTTTATCTCTAGAGGCTCAGATGGAAGCAAGAACCTTAATGCTTGCATCTAATAACGTTTTATCTCCTGCGAATGGCGAACCAATTATTGTTCCATCACAGGATATTGTGCTTGGTCTTTATTACATGACACGAGACAAAATTGCTGCACGTGGTGAAGGTATGAAATTTATTGACGTGGCAGAAGTTCATCGTGCCTTTGATAGTGGCTTAGTTGATATTCATGCGCGCGTAACAGTTCGCATTAAAGAAACCGAATTAGGTTTAGATGGCACAACTACTGACAAAGTAAATCGATATGAAACTACAGTTGGTAGAGCAATACTTTCTGAAATTCTTCCAGCAGGACTTTCTTTTGATGTAATTAATAAAGCATTAAAGAAAAAAGAAATTTCAAAATTAATTAATGCAGGATTTAGACGTGTTGGTATCAGAGAGACAGTAATTCTTGCTGATAAATTAATGTACATGGGTTACACCTATGCGACAAAAGCAGGTATCTCAATCAGTATTCATGACATGCTTGTCCCACCAGAAAAAGAGCAGCTTATTGAAGCGGCTGAATCTGAAGTTAAAGAAATTGAAGATCAATATATTTCAGGTCTTGTGACACAAGGCGAAAGATATAACAAGGTTGTTGATATCTGGGGTCGTGCAGGTGACAAAGTTGCTGATGCAATGATGAAACAACTTAAAGAAGAGCCTGTTAAAAATGATGCCGGTGAAATTGTGAAGGGTAAAGATGGTAAAGATCTTTATCAAGAATCATTTAATGCAATTTATATGATGGCTGATTCTGGTGCGCGAGGATCTGCAGCTCAAGTAAGACAGCTTGCAGGTATGCGAGGCTTGATGGCGAGACCTGATGGCTCAATTATTGAAACACCAATTACAGCTAACTTCCGTGATGGTTTAAATGTGCTTCAATACTTTATTTCTACGCACGGTGCGCGTAAAGGCCTCGCAGATACTGCATTAAAAACAGCTAATTCAGGTTATTTAACAAGACGTTTAGTTGATGTGACGCAGGATCTTGTGGTGACTGAGCATGATTGTGGCACAGAAGATGGTTTAGTTACTAAAGCACTTGTTAAGGGCGGTGAAGTAGTAGAGCCATTACGCGATCGTATTTTAGGCCGTGTAAACGCGCTTGATATTATGAATCCAGAAAATCAAGAAGTGGTTTATCCAAAAGGTACATTGCTTGAAGAAGATCACGTTGAAAAAATTGATGCACTTGGTATTGATGAAGTCAAAGTAAGAACTGCACTGACTTGCGAGACAAGACATGGTATTTGTTCTCAATGTTATGGTCGCGATTTAGGTCGAGGTAAATTAATTAGCCAAGGTGAGTCTATCGGTGTGATTGCAGCGCAGTCTATCGGTGAGCCTGGCACACAGCTAACGATGAGAACTTTCCATATCGGTGGTGCGGTTTCTAGAGCAGCATCAGTGAGCCAGGTTGAAAGTAAATCAAATGGTGTTATTCAATTTACTTCTACAATGCGATATGTTACTAACGCTCGAAATGAGCAAGTAGTTATTTCGCGTAATGGTGAATTAATTATTCAAGATGAAGGTGGACGCGAAAGAGAACGTCATAAAGTTCCTTATGGCGCAAATCTTGTTGTTCAAGATGGTAAGCCAATTAAGGCTGGCGGTGTGCTTGCAACATGGGATCCGCATACACGTCCGATTATTTCTGAATATGCTGGGCAAGTTAAATTTGAAAACGTTGAAGAAGGTATTACGGTTGCAAAACAAATTGATGATGTCACAGGCTTATCATCTTTAGTTGTAATCGATCCTAAGCAACGCGCAGGTCAATCAAAAGGCTTAAGACCTCAAATTAAAATTTTAGATGCTTCAGGTAATGAAGTTAAATTAGCAGGAAGTGATATATCTGTTAACGTAACTTTCCAACTTGGTTACATCATTACTGTTAAGGATTCTCAAGAGGTTAAAGTAGGCGATGTGATTGCGCGTATTCCACAAGAATCCTCTAAGACAAGAGATATTACCGGCGGTCTTCCAAGAGTTGCTGAGTTATTTGAAGCAAGATCTCCTAAAGATGCAGGTATGCTAGCTGAAAGCACGGGTACAGTTTCATTTGGTAAAGACACCAAGGGTAAACAAAGACTTGTGATTACAGATCTTGAAGGTGTTTCAAAAGAATTTTTAATTCCTAAAGACAAACATGTAACAGCTCATGACGGTCAAGTAGTAACAAAAGGTGAAGTCATTGTTGACGGACCTGCGGATCCACAAGACATTCTTCGCCTTCAAGGCAGAGAAGCTTTAGCAAGATATATCATTGATGAAGTTCAAGATGTGTATAGATTGCAAGGTGTTAAGATTAATGACAAACATATCGAAGTCATTGTAAGACAAATGTTAAGACGTGTTCGTATTACTGATGCAGGTGATACCTCATTTATTCAAGGCGAACAAGTTGAAAGAGCTGAAGTATTAACTGAAAATGAATTGGTGTTGTCACAAGATAAAAAACCAGCAGAATATGAGTATGTGCTTTTAGGTATTACTAAAGCATCATTATCAACAGACTCATTCATTTCAGCTGCTTCGTTCCAAGAAACAACCCGCGTTCTCACTGAAGCTGCAATTTTAGGTAAGCGTGATGACCTCAGAGGGCTCAAAGAGAATGTGATTGTTGGTCGATTAATTCCTGCAGGTACAGGCTTGGCTTATCATGAAACAAGAAAAGCTGCGGCTGCTGAGGAAGCTATCGATCCTATTGAAGTCCCACTCGATCAGATTGAAGTTCCAATTGAAGAGGCTCAAATTAGCCCTGAAATTGAAGCGCCGACTGAATGATAGGTTGACATTATGCAGGAACCAAAATACAATTTGCGGCTTTTTGAGATCTTCGCGTTTTCGCGAGATTTCAGAGAGTCATCATCAATAGTAAGTTAGAAATTTAAGGATTTAGGCGATGCCAACAATTAATCAGTTAATTCGTAAACCACGAAAAAAAGTTGAAAGTAAGAGCAAAGTTCCGGCTCTAGGAGCTTCACCTCAAAAAAGAGGTGTGTGTACGCGTGTTTACACTACAACTCCAAAAAAACCTAACTCTGCTTTGCGCAAAGTGGCTAAAGTTCGTCTGACGAACGGTTACGAAGTGATTAGTTACATCGGCGGTGAAGGCCATAACTTACAGGAACACTCTGTAGTTTTATTAAGAGGTGGTCGTGTAAAGGACTTGCCAGGTGTTCGATATCATATGGTTCGAGGTAGTTTGGATACTGCTGGTGTTAAAGATCGTAAGCAATCTCGATCTAAATACGGTGCTAAACGCCCTAAAGAAGCTTAAGTTTTTAGAATACTAAATTAAGGTAAACAAAATATGCCAAGACGTAGAGAAGTTCCCAAAAGAATCATCCTTCAGGATCCAAAATTTGGAAGCCAAGAGGTTTCTAAATTTGTGAATGTATTAATGACGAGCGGAAAGAAATCCGTTGCCGAAAGATTAATTTACGGTGCATTCGATCAAATCAAAATGAAAAGCGGTAAAGATCCTATTGAAGTATTTTCTCTCGCATTAACAAATTTAAGACCAGTTGTTGAAGTTAAAAGTCGACGAGTAGGTGGTGCTAACTACCAAGTGCCTGTTGAAGTTAGACCTTCAAGACGCGTTGCTTTAGCTATGCGATGGCTAAGAGATGCAGCACGTAAAAGAGGTGAAAAATCAATGGATTTACGTTTAGCAGCAGAAATTGTAGAAGCTTCAGAAAATAAAGGCGCTGCAATGAAAAAACGTGAAGAAGTACATAGAATGGCAGAAGCTAATAAAGCGTTCTCACATTTCCGTTTCTAAACATAATATTTAAAAGGTAATTCAAAGTGGCTCGTACAACCCCCATTAATAGATACAGAAATATAGGAATTAGCGCACATATTGATGCAGGTAAAACTACAACAACTGAGCGTATTCTTTTTTATACAGGGGTAAACCATAAAATTGGTGAAGTGCATGATGGCGCTGCAACCATGGACTGGATGGAACAAGAACAAGAGCGAGGTATTACTATTACTTCAGCGGCAACAACTTGTTTCTGGAAAGGTATGGCCGGACAATTTGATCAACATCGTATTAATATTATTGATACCCCTGGACACGTTGACTTTACTATTGAAGTAGAACGATCAATGCGTGTTCTCGATGGTGCATGTATGGTTTACTGCGCGGTAGGCGGTGTTCAACCTCAGTCAGAAACTGTTTGGCGTCAAGCAAATAAATACAAAGTTCCACGTCTTGCATTCGTAAATAAAATGGATAGAGCTGGCGCAAACTTTTTTAAAGTTTACGATCAAATGCGTTTACGTTTAAAAGCAAATCCAATCGCACTTCAAGTCCCTATTGGTGCTGAAGAAAAATTTGAAGGGGTTGTTGATCTCATCAAAATGAAAGCGATTTATTGGGATGATTCATCTCAAGGTATGAAATTTGATTATCGCGATATTCCGGCTGATTTAGTTGATACGTGTAAAGAGTGGCGCGAAAAAATGGTTGAGGCAGCAGCTGAAGCCAATGAAGAATTAATGAATAAGTACTTAGAAAGTGGTGATCTAAGTGAAGAAGAAATTAAAAAAGGCTTACGTTTAAGAACAATTAGTTTTGAAATAGTGCCGATGTTATGCGGTTCAGCTTTTAAGAATAAAGGCGTTCAAGCCATGTTGGATGCCGTGATCGAGTATTTACCTGCACCTACAGATGTGCCTCCAGTCCCTTGTGAGGATGCAAAAGGCCAACCTACAACGCGCAAAGCTTCAGATGAAGAGCCTTTTGCAGCGTTAGCATTTAAAATTATGACTGACCCTTTTGTCGGACAGTTAATTTTCTTCCGCGTATATTCTGGTGTAATTAATTCAGGCGATACAATTTACAATCCAATCAAAGGCCGAAAAGAACGTATCGGCCGTATTCTTCAAATGCATGCAAATCAGCGAGAAGAGCTTAAAGAAGTTCGTGCTGGCGATATTGCAGCAGCTGTTGGACTTAAAGAAGCAACGACTGGTGATACATTATGTGATATCAGCAATGAAGTTGTTCTTGAAAGAATGATTTTTCCTGAGCCTGTAATTCACGTTGCAGTTGAACCTAAAACAAAAGCAGACCAAGAGAAAATGGGCATAGCTTTGAACAGACTTGCTCAAGAAGATCCTTCATTTAGAGTTAAGACAGATGAAGAAACAAATCAAACTATTATTTCTGGTATGGGTGAGCTTCATTTAGAAATTCTCGTTGATCGAATGAAAAGAGAATTTGGTGTAGAAGCTAACGTTGGTGCACCACAAGTTGCTTATAGAGAAGCTATCAAGAAGCCAGTTGAAATCGAAGGTAAATTTGTTAAGCAGTCCGGTGGCAAGGGTCAATATGGCCATGTATGGCTCAAAATGGAGCCAAACGAAGCGGGCAAAGGTTTTGAATTTATCGATGCGATTAAGGGTGGAACAGTGCCTCGTGAATTTATTCCTGCTGTAGAGAAAGGGCTTTTAGAAACTCTTCCTGCAGGCGTAGTTGCTGGTTATCCAGTGGTAGACGTTAAAGTCACGCTGTTTGATGGTTCTTACCATGATGTTGACTCAAACGAAAATGCATTTAAAATGGCAGCTTCGATAGCATTTAAAGATGGAATGCGTAAAGCAGACCCTATCCTCCTCGAACCTATGATGGCAGTTGAAGTAGAAACTCCGGAAGATTATATGGGTGATGTGATGGGGGACCTTTCATCTAGACGCGGCATGATTCAGGGCATGGAAGATAATCCAACTGGTAAAGTTATTCGTGCTGAAGTTCCATTAGCGGAAATGTTTGGATATTCAACAACGATGCGTTCTTTATCTCAAGGTAGAGCAACATACTCAATGGAATTTAAGCATTACACAGAAGCACCAAGAAACGTAGCAGAAGCAATTGTTAATAAAAAATAAGTTAAAAATCTAAGGA
>Ga0172372_10007037_pt1 | contig 15192 bp, 12 predicted proteins | sample LakKiv5m_2_FD_114544 | JGI IMG/M metagenome (GOLD analysis project Ga0172372, IMG submission 114544) | Freshwater microbial communities from Kabuno Bay, South-Kivu, Congo - kab_092012_9.5m | ecosystem: Environmental > Aquatic > Freshwater > Lake | place: Democratic Republic of the Congo...
ACACCTAAAGGTGAAGTAGTTCTAGACTAAGTATCGCTTAACTAAATACGCCGCCCTAGCTCAGTCGGTAGAGCGTCGCTCTCGTAAAGCGAAGGTCGCGGGTTCGATTCCCGCGGGCGGCTCAAGAAGCGAAATGGCATTGCCGATTTTGCCAGATTTTCTAAGTCTCAAAATAGACTAGAATCTTCCAATGACCCAAAAAAATTACCCTTCAACCGAAAAGGTGAAGCTGAGTTACTACAATTGGTCATCGGAGATTTATGGTTTTGGTCAAATATATCGCAAAATTGCTAAGTACCCGTCCAAAATTCCTCTGTTCTTTACATCCGATCACGGAGTTTCATTTCCGGGGGGTACTCCCAATTATGCTATCGATGCTAAACCTAGAGCTATATTTCACTTAACTTGGACACCTTGGATAAAGGAGTCACAAGGGGATTGGTCTAAAGGTCCCTTTAAAATTGGGATCAAACATCCTTATTTCCTGGTTCGCATGCCTAATATTTCTGTGTCAAATGAGAAAGTGACTTTCTTTCCTTGTCACACCGTACCAGGTGAAGTCTTAACTGGATTGGATGACGAGCGAACGATTCAAATGTTAAATGAAACCAACCTTAAGGGTGTGGCTACAAGAGTCTGTCTGCATTGGCACGATTGGAACACGGAGAGAAGAGAGCGATTTCTGAATCACACGGATACGATAACCGCTGGAGATTCACTTAGCCCAAATTTTGCGAAGAACATAATGACAATACTTGTAGAAAGCAATGAGATAATTAGTGAGAATGTGGGCTCCCAGGTACTTTATGCCCTGGCATTAGGAAAAAGAATCACTTTTTTGGAGAGTGAAATTGATATTAAAGATGCGCTAATACCTAGCCATGAGACGAAGGAGTATCAAAGAGCCACAATTGAAAAGATTCTTAGTTACCAAGAGTCCGCACTTGACGAGATCAAGAAGAAATTATTGAGAGATTTCTTGGGCTTTGATTATCTTTGGTCTCGAACAAAAATATTTCTTGTATGCTGGGGTTCTTTGCTATGCGTAGGCCCGTTCTGGCTTTGGAGCAAAATGATTCAGAAGAAGAGCATTCGGGCAACAATTTAGATACATTAATGCATTAGTTCTTATAGGTTCCTGTGGATTAAACTCAAGACCAAGAAGATCTTTTTTTTCGTGAAATTAAGAAACGCTTTTTGTTTAGATGAAAAAGTCCTCTAAGGTCGGAGGAGAAGGATATTGCTCTCGGTGTTGTCGTGTCTAATAGTGAATTAGTAACTATGATACAGGGCAAAGCATAGCGCTTGGTTGGGTTGGATTTAGCAAAAGAGGACGAACATGATATGTGAAGTTTGTGATTACAAGATGAGTGGAAACGCAGTTAACCTAGGCGAACACCCATTGAATGATGATATGCACAGAATTGGGTCAAATAAAAGAGAAGAGCGTTATCCTCAAAGAATTAAGATTTGTCAGAATTGCTTAACGGCCCATCAAGAAGTTGTGATACCCAAAGAAAAGCTGTTCTTTCCAGAATATAGGTACAGGGGGTCTTTAACGAAAGATGTTGTTAACGGTATGGAAGATTTAGTTGATGCCGTCCTAAAGCATTGTGATCTTGACGAGAGTAGTTTAGTTGTTGATGTTGGGGCCAATGATGGGACTCTCCTAGGGCTATTTAAAAAGAAGACTGGCTGTGTCACTGTGGGGGTCGACCCCACCGAGGTTGTCATGAGCGCACCCAGTAAAATTGATTTTCCATACCAAGCGTTCTTTAATTCTGAAATCGTTCAATTAATTATTGACCGTCATAAGTATCCCAAAGTCATAACCTTTACGAATGTATTCGCTCATATCGAAAATCTCAATTCTTTGTTGGAGGCTGTCAGTTTATTGATGGGCGACGAAACACTCCTTGTTATAGAAAATCATTATTTAGGTTCAGTCTTGTCTAAAAATCAATTTGATACTTTTTATGCAGAACACATTAGGACATATAGCGCAAAGGCGTTTGAGTTCATTTCGGAAAAACTGGGTGCCAAGATTGTAAAGATGGAATTTCCACGGAGATACGGTGGGAATATCCGAGTGTTCATTTCTAAGTCAGCAAAAAGGGAGCCGCAAATAGAAAAAGCGGATGAAACGCAATTCGTTCAAAAGTTCATGGAAATGCAAATAGTCTTTGATGAGTGGCGTACAAGCGCCATGGAAAAACTATCAATGATATTGAACAAGAATAGAATGTTGATTGGCAAGAGTTGCCCCGCGAGATCAGTTATGTTGTTCTCTAGTCTGCAGATGAACGAAGAGATAATGCCGTTTGTTTTTGAGCACCCGCTTTCACCAAAGATTGGTTACTGTGTTCCCGGAACCAACATTCAAATTGTTTCCGACGAAATGATAGATGAATTTCTAGATTCAACTCTAATTATATGGTCATGGCATATTGCATACGAAGTTGTGCCATACTTGCGTGACGAGTTGAGCTTCCGAGGCCAAATTTGGTCACCACTACCGACATTTCATCAATTAGATGCAAAGAATACCTGTGAATAATCGGAATGTGGGATTACTTGGAGGTGGATTTAGTCTGTACGGCTATCTTCCTGCATTTATTGCAAACGGCTTTGCGGTTATTACGCTCAGTAAATACAAGGATCTAATTGAATCTCGCATTGAAATCCGCGACTATATTGGGCAAATTGAATTTGTAGAATCAGAGCAAGTGGTCGTTGAGAATTCAGATTTTCTTGCTATGGCAAGAACTCCTAGAGGGCAATCAGAATTCTGTCACAATAATCTAGAGTCCTTGGCCAAATTACGGCATGTCTTTCTGGAAAAACCCTTGGCAACTGATCAAGAGGAAGCCTTTAAGTTGTTGGCGAAGCTAGATCAGCACAAAATTAACTTCTCCGTAGCTTATCTGTTTGAGCATACAAGCTGGTTTGGTGAATTACAAAATCGCGCACAAAGACGCGATAGTGATTATCTTGTCTCCTGGGATATTCCTATAGTTGAGAACTCATGGAAAAATAGTCTCGAGCATGGTGGTGGTCTTGTAAATTACTACGCAATACATCTAGCCCATCTGATTTCGAAACTAAAATTGCATATTGATGTTAAGAAAAGTTTTATAGGTAAGGATAACATCCAATTGAAACTGGATGGTGCTGTTTCACTTGGCATTGAAGTGAAGATGACGGATGCTATGGGGCGTTTCGCGTTGACCAGAGTAATTGTGAAATCTAAGCAAGAGGTGTTCTCAAGCGATACCCCCCTAGGGGAAAGGCCCAGAAAGGGTTTGAGTGATCCAAGAATTCCTTTCTTGGAAGAGTACGTGAAGAAACACTTATATTCCAGTGCAAGTTCGGCTAATCTTGAGTTAGAGTACAGAATCTGGGGTGTCATGAAAGAGTTGGAGAATTTATCAATTAAAAACAAATGAAGGTCCAAGAATAATTATCGGGCGCAATTAAGTGCCCATTTAAATATGATGCTAAATAAATCAGAATAGTTTAAATGCTTTCAGTGGGTTCATAGAGAGGTTGGGGCTAACGTGGAGCTGATCGAAACCGGGCTAGATGGATGCTTCGTAATAAAGCAGAAAAATGTTGTTGACCAAAGAGGTGGGTTCCAGCGAAAATTTTCAGCAGAGAAATTCGACTTGTATGGCTTGAATTCACTCTGGGAAGACCATAATTTATCTTGGAATCGGGAGATAGGAACAATTCGGGGATTGCATTTTCAAAAAGAGCCATTCGACGAAATAAAACTTGTATCGTGCAGTTTTGGTTCTGTATATGATGTTGTCGTCGATGCAAGAATAGACTCGCCGTCATATCTTAAGTATTTTGGAATAGTTTTGAATAGCGAGGAGAATGATAGCCTTTACGTACCCAAAGGATTCGCACACGGATATCAGACTATTAAGTCGAACTCCGTTGTTTCATATGCGGTTTCGTCAGCCTACAGCGAAGCCGCTTCTCGAGGCCTTAGATACAATGATCCGAAAATAGGAATTAAATGGCCACTTCAATGCAACGTCATTTCAGAAGCTGATTTAACATGGCCATTGATATAGAGAAACTTTATCAGTTGTCCTGAGATTCAAAATCGAAAATGTTTTGGTGAATTCTATTAGCCTCTTGCGGGCTTGGGTTGACCGCCGCAGGGATCAAATAACGTCTGTGAAATTTTACTTGTAAATAATACTGCAACCTATTTAGGAAGGAGCTTTGCTTTCTGACGAACGGGAGAAGCCAAGACGTTATTTTAGCCAATAAAAAAACAACATTATTGTAAGATTTAATTAATTTAAGCTGCTCTCGCATTAGAGTAAACTCCTTACGCATTCTACACTCAGAAATAAAATTTGAAGTTATCAAAAACTCCACAAAAAGTTGCCTTTGTTTTGAAATCGATGCGTACTGAAGCAAGCACTCCATTAAGAAAAGAGATTCATAATTCTTGGCATGTGCGTCTAAAATGATGCGACTATGCAATTTGTTGTGTTCGTGAGTTCTGCAAATTACCGACTTAGACAAATCGCTATAAATTCTATTTCCGATTCCGTAGGACTTAGATGAAGTCCCAACCCAGGTTAGTGGGACTCTGGACTTTACAACCGCCTTTGAATTTAGAAGTATCGCTATAGAGGAGTAAATATCCGGAGCGATTGAGTGAAAAAAGCAACCATCAGATTTATTTCTAATCTCTTCAATCAAAGACCTCTTAACAATTGAGCAAGTATACAACTGAGGCATTTCGAATAGTGATTTAACACCTAACAGACTCAAGTAACTGGATAGACGTTTGTATTTTGGCGCCGTCGATAAACGAAAATCTATAGTGTTAGTAGAAATTTCTTCTGGGCTATTCCAGAAATAGTATGCTCTTTCCCATGTAATCACTTCGGCCGCAGTGCTCTCATGAATAATATCATCAAGCCTGGAAAAGTAACTGGAGCCAACAAAATCATCCGCTCCAAGCAATTGAATCCAGGTCCCCTGAGCAATTCCTAACGCAAACTCGTAATGCTGATTCATCGACAACATTTCCCCTGGTGACACAATCTTTACCCGCGGATCACTTTGCAATTTTTCCGCTGGAGCAGTGCTGGGACCATTTACGCTAATTAGCACTTCAAAGTCGGCGCGCTTATGCTCTAGCAATATTGAAAGAGTTGACGTAAGAAATTCAATTGAATTTGGCAATACAGGATAAATAATCGAATACTTTGGTCTCATACAATACCTGTGTAAACCTGATCTAATGATGTTTTTGCAACCAAGGTACCGTACCAACATCCCAAAGGGAGTTTAGAGTTCGTTTATCACGAAGGGTATCCATTGCATACCACCAACCCGAGTGCCTAAAGGCGCTTAGCTGGTCAGTGATTGCCAGGCGAGGCAACAAGTCATTTTCCAGAACCACAGAATCTTCAGTTATTAATGCTAAAACGTCTCTTTTAAAGACCATGAATCCGCCATTAATCCATCCTTCTAGCACAGGGCTCTTCTCGTGGAAGGCCCTAACCTGGTTACCGTTGAGTTCTAAGGAACCAAATCGGGCCGGTGGATGTACGGCAGTAATTGTTGCTAAACGCTTTTGATCATAGTGAAATCTAATTAGAGAATCAAGATTAACATCAGATAAACCATCTCCATACGTTAACATGAAATCACCTTTAATGATTTTCGATAATCGTGCGAGCCTGCCGGCGGTTTGTGTCTCTAGACCAGTGTCAATCACCTGTACCGAAGGGTAGTTTTTGAAATTACCGGCAAAGAATTGGGAAATCACATTAAATTTGTAACCAGCCGCCACGATCACTTCAGAGAAATTATAGGACGAATAAAAATCTATAATATGCGCGATTATTGGCTTCTTTCCTATTCGCACCATTGGTTTTGGTATCGAATGAGTTTCCTCCGACAGTCGAGAACCTAAGCCTCCCGCTAGGATGACAACTTGCATAAACTCCTTCAGCCGATACTCAAAGAATGTTACCAATCATAATCCGTCTTTGCCCAAGGCGTGCAAATAGACAACGGATGTGTCATAAGATAATCTCTTGACATCAAATTTCCCAAGAATAGAATCTCTTTCAGTATCAGACCAATTGGGTCTTCCGTCAAAACATGTCTTCTTTACAAGCAAAAACAGTCTATTTGGATTGGCGGGCATGAAAAACCCATCAAATGTCTCACCCATAATTTCCCTAAAGACGCTTAAGTCACTCAATATCAAACGTAATCCGGCTTGAAGCGCCTCTAAAACGCTCAGCCCAAAACCCTCATAAATGCTTGGAAGAACAAACAAGTCATAGTTCGGAAGCAAAATCTCCGGTCTTAAAGTTCTACCGCGCAAATTAACTATGCCTTCGAGACCATTATGAAATATCCTCATGTTGAGGCTTTCAAATAATGGTCCTTCTCCGTAAATGTCCAATTCAAATTTGAGACCTGCATCTTTCATTAACTTTGCCGCCTCAATCAAAGTGGCTAAATCCTTTTGTGGACTTAACCTAGCGAGAGTGACTATTTTAAGCGGGTTAGGATGCCTTGGTAGCGGCTTAACAGATTTTGAAACGATGTTTGGATCATAGCTGTAGTGGATCAGAAAGATTTGAGAATCCTTTGTAATCTCGCTCTTGGCAAATAAAAAGTCTTTTACGGCTTTAGAAATTGCAATTACACAGGTAGATCTTTTTATTACCAGTCGAGAGAGGTAACTTGATATCCTAGTGGGCAAAAAAACTGCAAATGGTTCTGCATTATGTCTAGTAATTATCAAGCGAAACCTTTTTTGGGTTAGAGATGAAACAACCTCAGCTCGTGGTAAATGGGCATGAATGATCATAGAATTGTGAATTGAATGCAGAAATCTTCTCAACAAAATTACTTGTAGTAATGGATTGCGATTAGCCAAAGAATCTATAACCCTCACCCCATCGGATTGAAAAGACTCTCTTAATTCGCCCGCACCCTTCAAATAGACCACAGAAACATTATGTCCTTGTTTAGCTTGCTCTCGGGCAAGAACCAGAAGTTGTTTCTCAGCTCCACCACTTTCTAAAGTAGTAATAACGTGAATCACTTTTATGCTATTCATCATCAATTTTCACTTTTGGAATTCAAAATAGATATCAGTTTAGTAACCCAAGAGTCAAGAGAATGTCTGGAGATGACATATTCAGATGCTCGTAGAGTCTGCAGATCAAGATCATTTTTGTTAGTACTCAGAACTGACATCATTAAACCAAGCAAATATTGATGAATGGCCTCAGACATTGGATCGTATTGCCTTACCCAAGGTAGCCAAGAAAACTCCCTTATGTATTCTGAATTGCAAGTCAGCACAGGAAGCCCAGCGCAACTTGCCTCAAGGAGAGTTTTATCCAGTGAGCCTAAAAATGCGTGGACAAAAATGTCGTAGTGCTGCAGTTCCCCTCCGAGTGTTGATCGCGCGATACTACCCTTAAACGTTACTCGACAATTGGTTGGCGAACTGGCTGCGATGGCTTCTAGGTAAGAAAGGTAAAATTCATTGCCGAAAGTAGAGACTCCATAAATATCAAACTCTATTGGGATAAATATCGAGGCCGCATTAGTAAACTTGATTAACTCATCTATCTGTTTTGATGGATCGAGTCTTCCAAAATATACGAGGCGAAGCGGACCGCTTTTCAAAGTGTTTCGAGTGCGATACTCAAATAGTGACGGCTCTATAGCTTGTCCCATAAGTATAGGCTGCTTAGTTGATGCAGGGAAAGAGCCAAGAGTGGAAGTTAAAGGTATGACTCCAAGTCTGATGCTTACATCCAAGGCTCTTGAGCTCGAGGCATGTGCATACCAGAGTAAATGTCGAACCCTAAGTATTTTCGTTAGAGGTGCAGCAAGAGCAGAAACCTGCTCTGTCATATGAGAAAAGACATGCGAATTCCTAAAAAGAAATGCTCTAGAGTACAAACTATAAAGTGTCTTTAGCGTGCTCCAAATCTTTTTTCCAGGAGACCAACCGATTGGAACTACTTCTATATTGCTTGGTAGCCCAACTGATACCTCTTTCTCTAAAGTAAAGACCAAGATACGGTTATAAGCAGAGCTGAGCCGAATAACGACATCCCTTTGGTGCGAGAAAACGGCATTACTGCTATTCATTGAGTAGTTAAAGACAACCAATCTGGCGGGCCTTGCTAAAGAATTGTTCATGAGCCACTTTCGCCATACCATTTAATAGAATCTAAGGTATCGGTCCCAAAACATCGTCGATACTCTTCCTTAATGATTGTTGGAAGCCAAGTCTCTTGGTAATTAACAGGTTTTGTCGATCTAAAGAAACTGGCCCAGAGGCTAATTTTAGATGTGGTACCAACAAAAATCTCGCTACCTATACATGCGCTTAGAATTGTACCAATATGCATGCTTACCTCGACTGGCTCCCAGTTCAAACCAGGTCTTGAACCAACTAAGTCAACAGTGGAGTCCGCCGAATCTGAGAATATCCTTAACTTATCGCTAGGCGCAAAATGTAACTGAGAAAGTATCCGCTCAATAGATTTCATACCGACCCAAGGCTTTCCTGAATTCTTTAGATCCCCGTGCCGGTAATGTATGGCCAATCTTGATGGATTTGGATCAGGGAAGGTGCTTAGAAGCTTTTTTAGCAATCGCTCGTAAACAGAATTGTTGAATTGAATGTGCGAGTAATGACCTCTAAGGCCTAATGTCCATGGCTTTATTCTTTGTAGGTCGTGAACGCCATTTGGATATAGTATTAAGCGTGTATGTTGTAGAAAAAGTTTTGCAATGGACTTGAATGAGATAGTCAATCGTAGAGTCGATTCTCGTCGAGAACTTGAGCGTAAATCATGGTTATGCGTGCTATCTTTAGCTTGCTTGTAGTCATGTAGTTGTATCCACTTTACGTCACGAAGAAGATTTTGAACTTCACACAGTCTCTCTGTAATGCCGGAGGAGTGAAAAATCAATATACATCTCCTACCTTCTTCTTCAAGAAACATCTGAAGTGCGATACCGTTTAATTGACTACCAAAACCACCCCAAACATGAATCCTAATTAGTCTTCTCATCACAACAAATACAATACTCGTGAATTCAAGAGATTTACATGTCATTAGATACGTTATGCGACGTAAATCTTCACTGTGATAGTCTTTTATTGTGTCACCCACCATAAGAAAAAGTATAAATTTGGCATTGACAAGGACAAGGCTACTGGTCGAGGTGTACAAGTTTATTAAGCAATCTGGCATTAGCGCTGCAAAGATTAAGTTATATCTTGCTGCAAATCTTTTTCTGAGCCTGATGGACTTTGTGGGTATTGTTGTTCTGGGTTTGATTGGGACGCTCACAGCAAGTACTTTAAGTAGTTCTCCAATAGGCGATAGGACAAGTTATGTTCTAGATATCTTGGGAATCGAGGGACAATCTTTACAAGTACAAGTCGCAGTTCTTGGGCTCTCCGGGGCTGCTATTTTGTTAGTCAAAACATTGAACACCATGTATCTAGCCAAGCGCCTTGTCACATTTTTGAATTATAACTGCGCAAACGTTACTGTTAATTTGGTCAATCGATTCTTTCAGCTCGGCTCCCAAAGAGTGCAAGGAGTATCGCTTCAAAGAAATATCTTCTCTCTAACTAATGGTGTTGAGACCCTTGTTGTCGGAATTATGGGTGGCATTTCATTAATTCTTGTCGATCTTACGCTCCTTACAATTCTATTCGTGGGACTAATTTATTTGGATCCACAGATTGCCTTTGGGCTGTTAGGCATATTTGCTTTGGTTGCCGTTAGTCTGACAATTTTACTTTCAAATAGATTACGTAGCTTTTCAAAAGCCACAACCCGTTTGACCATTTCTGGAAATGAGCAGTTAAGTAACCTATCAAGAGCGTACAAAGATTTTTGGGTTAGAAATACGGTAGGAAATGAATTGGTAGAAATTAGGAAAACGCGAACTGATATCGCAAAGGTTCGGTCAATGTTCTCATATCTATCATCAGTTAGCAAGTATCTTTTCGAAATAGTTATGGTTTTTGCTGCGTTGGCAATTGCAGCCTACCAATTCTTAATTCTGCCAGCAAACCGAGCTATTGCAATGATTGCAATTGTCATCGGTATTACATTTAGAGTTGTTCCTGCGATATATCGGGTGCAACAAGGTTGGCTAAAAGTGCGCACAGGTTTTGCGCTTGTTGAACCAACATTGGTAGTAATAAGAGAAGTAAGTTCAATGGAGTGCACTCAATTTCCTACAACCAAATTTTCAGTAAAACATGACAGTTTTATTCCAAGGGTCTCGCTGTCATCTGTGTCGTTTTCCTACGATTCTACTGAAACTAACCAAATCAATAACATAACTTTTGACATTCACCCGGGTGACTTGGTGGGCATAGTGGGGAGATCTGGCGCGGGGAAGTCAACACTTGTTGATTTGATTCTTGGAATTCTCCGACCAAATTCCGGTGACATTAAAGTTTCAGGGTTATCACCAGAAAATGCCATAATGACATGGCCGGGAGCCGTTGCATATGTTCCACAAAGTACGACAATTTTTAATGGAAGTGTCAGATCAAATTTGTTATGCGGCTATTCCAATGTAGAAGACAGTCATATGTGGAAGGCCCTTGAAATCGCTCAATTATCTGAAGTAGTTTCTAGGTTCGATAAGGGTTTAGATGAAGAGCTTCTTGAAGGTGGATTCAGGCTTAGTGGAGGACAGAAACAGCGCCTTGGAATTGCGCGCGCTCTGTTGACCAAACCAAGACTTGTAGTTTTTGATGAAGCAACAAGCGCGTTAGATGATGAAACTGAGATTGCAATTACTGAAGCCTTGGATAAACTTAGAGGCACGACGACAATGATTGTAATTGCCCACAGAATAAGTACATTAAGAAAAGCCAACAAAATTATTGAAATTGAAAATGGGTGTTTAATTTCAGAGCATAACCAGAATTTTGAAAAGAAACACCTGATGAAAGATGGTACGGAGTGGGGTTTGTATTAGAATTATCTTCCTTTGCGGCAAGAATAGGAGTAACAGATTCACTTTTATCTAACGGGTCATACTGGCTTCAAGGGTATTTGGCTTTCTCTGATGCTAAGAGAACTTGGACATTCTGTGACCGGCTTCTCTATTGGGTTTAAGGAGAATGGTTTTTTTGATAGAGAGTTCATAGAAAATTCGGTGGATTTTAGTTTTATCGGAGATGTGAGAGATAGGAAAAGTTTAGAGAAGAGCCTTGAGTCTAGGCACCCGGATGTAGTAATTCACTTAGCGGCACAGTCTTTAGTAATCAAAGGTTTTGAGAGTCCACATGAGACGTTTAGCACAAATGCGCTGGGTACGAACACACTTTTAGATGTATTGTCAAAAAGCTCACAAAATATCAATTGCCTCATAGTAACTACGGATAAGGTATATAAGCCGGTTAATGACCAAGTTTACTTTACTGAAGATGATGCTCTTGGGGGAACCGATCCTTATTCGCATTCCAAAGTTGTAGCAGATTCTATCGCTCAATTTTGGATGCAACTTGATTCAAATTTATCTATTGGAATTGCACGGGCTGGAAATGTTATTGGTGGCGGTGACTCTGGAGAACATAGGATCATTCCTTACTTAGCAGAGTGCCTAGTTGCAGGCCAAATCCCCAAGATTAGATATCCAAATGCAGTAAGACCTTGGCAACATGTTCTTGATTGTGTTTCCGGCTACATTAAGCTCTCGACAAAACTGCATCACAATCAGTACCAAGCCGCTTGGAATTTTGGACCAGATCATGGCGATATTCACACAGTGTCTGAGGTAGTTAAAGTTTTTTCAACAATGTGGGGTACACCGATCGAATGGAATTATGATGAGGATGTTAAGTACAAAGAGACCTCAATGCTTCTCCTCGATTCGGCGAAGTCAAGAGCAGCACTTAAGTGGCGGGATATCCATAGTTTTGAGGAAACTATGAGGTCTACAGTGAATTGGTACAAGGAAGTTTATTGCCTGGATGAAAATGCGGGCGCAAAGACCATTGAACAAGTCCGAAATTTCGTGTCAAAGTCAAAATTCAAAGAAAACTAATGAATCCATTTTTGGAGCTAACAAGGAGTCGGACGAAGGGGATGAGGGGTAATCAGTTTACGAACCAAAATGTAATGCCATGGTGGAAGTGGGCTTGTGTCAAGCATGACTATTTACCAGGTGTGACGCTTTACTTCTTAAGCCAACAAAATTCAACGAGTCCCAGATTTTTCCCACTATATAATGAATCTAAAAATATCCGTGTTGTCTTGGTAAAGGGTTTTCGATACTTACCAAAGAGTGATTTCCTATATCTACACTTTGTGAGAGTATTCGGAAGATTTTTTAGCAAGAAATTTTCCAGTTACAGATGGGCGTCACTAACAGATTACAAGAGCTGTCTCAAGCTAAAAACAAATTGCGTAGTGCATCTAGATGATCCAGAGTTTAGCATACAAGAAATAGCAAGACTTCGGTCAATTGTAAAGAGTAAAGCGACACTTGGGCTTAATGTTTCAATTATTGTGACAAATGATTCCAATAGGCATTATGTATTGAAGCACCTTCCTGGTAGTAGCGTAAAAGTCATTCCCCAAGGTTTTACTGACTCGGATTTACAAACGCTTTCGGAGAATAAGTTTTCGAAATTTACATTAGTCTATTCATCGCCTTATATCGACTATTTAGGCGACAAACATGAGTTACATCCCGCATGGAATGCAATACACCTCATAGACACATTACTTCCCGAAATTTCGAATAAACTTCCTGGAGTTCAGGTATGTTTAATTGGACGAATCGGTTCGAATGCTCAAAAAAGATTGGCTTGTTTCTCAAACGTTCTATGCCTTGGGCTGCTAAACCAATTAGAAACTGCGAGAATGTTAAGGAAATGTCATGTAGGGATATACCCAAGGCGAATTGACAATTTTCGTAGTGTTCAAAAACCTTATGAATATCTAGGCGCCGGTTTACCAACAGTAACATATGAGCTGCAGGACACTGAGGTCGTGAAGAGATTGCAGATCGGCGTGAGTGTCAACAGCGATGATAAGTTCATCGACGCAATTCGATTACTTAGTAGCAATAATGAACAGTACCTTGCGTATTTTAAGCGAGTAAACGAGGTCAGAGGCGAATACGACTGGCGCCACTTAGCTCAGAGATTAGACGAGGAGTTCTCGCAGAAATAGGTGTACAAATAGCAAGAGATGAGACTCAGTTTAGCCAAGAATACTTAACCTTATTCTTACTTACGAGAGTCACCATTGTTTTCCCTTTATATTCGGAAGTTGTACCCGTTGAGGGTGCCGAATCAACACCGTGCAAGAGTTTAGTTTGGTAATTATCTACTGAGGTTGCGCAAACGCGGGACTGGCACCCAAAAAGTATTTGTCCTTTCCCGAAGGCAAGAGGTCCGCTTGGGACTCCGAAGCTCTTCAAACCAATGCGTTTGGTTATAGCAAGATAATCAACATCCACCAAGGAAATCTGAGATGCTCTATTAGTGGAAAAGGTATCGGACGACATCCATACAGCCATCACCTTATTGCGATGAATTATGAGTTGGGTTGCGTAGCCCGCGACAAAAGTTCCATTCTCGGGACCATCTATACTTTGATATTGCCAATCCTCCGGATATACGGTTTCTCTGGAAGCTAATCGTACTTCTCCAGAAATTACTTCTTTATTTGAATTTATTGCCAGTACGGAGTTATAGAACAGGTATACCTTACCTTCTACGGATGTCGCGGATAGCGTAAATGCAACGTCGCCGGTAGTTCTACCTTGCATGTTTGAATCTCCATCAACAATCTCATATAACCAACCATTGGGAGTATTCACTGCACCAAGTAGCAGACCTTGACTCTCATCCCTATAAAAAACTTGTAAGCCCTGAGAGGAAAAAACACATGCATTTGAAACACTTACATCCGATGCTGTTGTTCGCCTTGTTTTCTCTCTGTAGTCTTGTACATCCAAACCGTTACCATCTATCGTCTCATGCGCCCACTTCCCAGCCCTAAAATAAGAGTGCATAAGGTCTTTTCGACTTGTTTCGCCATAGAAAATATGAAGGGATTCTTTTGCGCCAACTCCAGTTTTGCAGAGGGAAATTGGCCCAACATCAACATTCTTTTGAATTTTTGATACAAACCATTTTTTACCCGAAAAGGTCGCTATTTTTAGGCTTCTAGTGGCTTCATCGCCATATATTACCGTTGGTACTCCGCGATAACTGACGCTTGAAGCACTAGATACTCGAGAGAACGGGTCTATTGTTGTGAAGACTGGGGTACCTTGTGGTTTAACAGAATTGCTTTCAACTGGCCCTGATCTACCTATTTCGTTTTCAGCGACTAAAGTGAATTTGTATTGCCTTCCATTCTTTAAACCACCAATTCGTATTGGGCTGGAGGAAAAAGATTTGGTTATGTCACCTGGGGAAGTAGTGACCAAGATTTTATTAGCACGATCGATACGGCTGCAGTTCGGTGAATCGAAAGTAAGCAAGGCATAACCGTCGCCAACAAGGGCTTTTACATTGACTGGTTTTGCCGGAATTCCGGCAGCGCTTCTGGCCGGCGGCGCTTTCATCATGTCTTGAATCATTCCGAGAGCGATTGGGCCAGGAGTTCTAAAGACTTCACCAGGCTCCAGATTTGGGGTCATAGCGGAGTTGGTTAGTGAATTAGCAAAAGTGTCCTCATCAAGATGGGTGATTGAGGAGCCCTCTTGATACGGAGTCGGGGTGTACAACTTTGGCTTTACACCATTGTTTGCTGCGACTCCAGATTCGCCAGACCAGAAGAGTGGGCCAAGCATTGCTCGACCTAGATCTGCGGAGCGTGAACAGAAGTCCGTAAAGGTACGGCTATCGGGAAGTTGTACATAAGTATCAAAAGGTGTTGGTTGAAATATGTAGCCCGTGCCGAAGAAGCGGTCATATTCAGCGTTAGAGAGAAATCCCAGGCCATGTGCAATCTCATGGAGAATTACCGAGGCTAAGTCATAGCTCCGTGGGCTCGGTTTACCATCAATTCCGGTGTACCATAGCGGAGTTGAGTTAACTGTTAGAAAGATTTCTTTCTGTCTTGGGTCAAGATCGCGCTCGGCTAATGAGTTTGCTAGAGCTGATGGGTACCA
>Ga0172372_10007038_pt1 | contig 15192 bp, 14 predicted proteins | sample LakKiv5m_2_FD_114544 | JGI IMG/M metagenome (GOLD analysis project Ga0172372, IMG submission 114544) | Freshwater microbial communities from Kabuno Bay, South-Kivu, Congo - kab_092012_9.5m | ecosystem: Environmental > Aquatic > Freshwater > Lake | place: Democratic Republic of the Congo...
ATAGTAACGCTTTCAGTTCTATCAGAAGCGCATGAGGACCTGTGTTTTGTTGCATATATGAGTAATTCGCTTTGTACCATGTATTGAAGTCTTGTGCGATCAATGACGATACGATATATTTCTTCTTCGCGGTAGCGTCGGCAACTTTGACAAGGCGTTGCATGACGAACTTTCTGAATACGTCATTTTCAGCTTGGTATTGGGATGTGGACATCTTCACTTCTTCAGGAAGAGGAGGAATGTTGTTACGTATACGCTTATAACGTTCATACAACAAGAACATGAAAGCAGGTGCAAGATCTGGTAGTCGAGCATAAAAGGCGGAATCGGCCTTGAATCGTCTCATGGCCATCTGTTCTTCGAACGTTTCAGGAACGGGGAACTTATCATAATCTTTGGGTAAGACGAATTTAGACTGATGGTCGATAACGATGATACGACTGAATGTTGCTTCATCTCTTCCGTCGATCTGAGGTTTTTTGTTACATCCCAAGAATAACACCGCATTAAGCTTGAATGAACGATACTTGTCAGAGAACATGCCACGCGCCTTGGTGACTTCTTGACCCGTAAACTCTTTGACGAACGAACAGTTGATATTATCTTTTTCTGTCAACTCTGTACCGGCAACAATACGCATTCCTTTGAATGCAAGAATATCAGGTCGAGCGGAAGAGGAGTTATTACTATTCGTACGTTGAACGAATTGTTCTCGAGCAACTCGAGTGAAATAACCGCCAAAACCTGCACTCAAAAGATTAAAAGTCATGGTCTTGGCACCATCTGATCCTCCTGTAGGAATGACAAAAGATTTTTGTACGTTACCTTCGAGACACAGTGAAAATACGTTCCATGCGCATTCTCGGATATTTGGGTTAGGATACACCTTCATCATATACTCTTCTATTTCACGTATTTCGTCGTCATCGGGTCTAAAAGTTTGGAATTCAACATCTGTTGATATCGAAATGTAATCATCAGGCCTTCCATCGCGAAAATGGTGCAATTCGAGATCAAGAACACCGTTCTCGAAACCCACGAGTTTGTAATTGGTATTGAGTTTATCAAAAAATTTAGGATTGAACATCTTAATCTTGCAAGCGGTAACAACTTGGCGTTGAAAGTGGTTAGTCCAAAGAGATTCTCCGTTAGCGCGAGCTCTCTTGGCATTTTCCTTCATCTTTTTGATTTCCATAGTAAGTTCGTTTCTTCCCGCATCTTCGCGGTCGAGATGGTGCAAGTCAAAGGTTAAATCGGCGACTCTTTTGGATATGTCCTTCTCCATCTGAAAAAATATCTCGGAGATTTCTGATAACAAGATCCCCTTGAGTTCGAGACCATCTTCCATCTCTTCCCATTTATGCGTACCGTATTGAAACCACACGTCGTTTCTTGCATCAGCACACACAAACCTGTCTCCGTATTTACACCATATAATACGTGCGATAGCGCATTCTGTAGGGCGACTGAAACGAAGACAATCTTTAGCGAGATGCATGATATTGTAATTCTTGTAATTCTTGTATTCATCAGGTGAATCGATCATAGCCATACGCATAAGACTACCAAGAGTCTTATCACGCACCTGCATCTTATTCCACTCTATTTCGCAAGTCCCTTCTACGAATTTTGAAGAGCGTTTTGAAAAGTCGATCCACATGTCTAAACACTCTTGATGTCCTTGTCCAATGCTAAAGAGCGTCCATCCGACCTCCATCCAGTCGTTATATCCTTCAGCTCGATTATCAGACAACATGGACATGATATCACCATCTTTGATCTTCTTGATATCTTCTAAAACTTCTTCATCGGTTCGTCGCTTGATGATAGCGCGACGACGTCTTCCGACACCTTGCGTAACCATATTCTTACGCTTCTCGATTTCAGATCGAAGAATAGTTGGTGAAGAAAAACCTCTTGTCGTAAGAAATTCGGGGAGATAATATGCAGGATGCTTTTTCCTTCCAGCCAGTTTAGCATGGAAAAGGTGGTCAAGTGTAATCTCTTCTCGGTTATGGTCGAATGCGTGACCATACTCACGAATACGCTTACCATCTAATTTGGGAGCAGATTCGTCATTTCTTCGGTATAAGTAAGGCTTTGACGCGGTATTTTTGTAATTGCAAGACCCGTACATCATCCAAGGCTTCATAGCCATACCAGTATCAATAATGTCTTCAGGCTTTGTCTTCAGCGTCGTACCTTTCCAGATCCCTTCTTGTACCATTCTTCCAACGACGCGTGAACGCAAGTAGTCGTCTGAAGTCCATTTTTCGCATATAAAATAGGGGAAATGGAGATGGAACCCATCCTTGATTTCTAGGTTCTCCATACGCGGTGCAGGTTTTTCGAGGACGATGCACCATAGAATCTCCTCGGTGAAAACCGATTTATCGATTACCATCGCTATTTCTTCTTGATAGATATTGACGATCTGTCGAAGTGTTTCTTTTGTATATTGGCGCTTTGTACCGACTTCAGGAGGAGCTTTGAAGTCAAAGTCGACTCTTAATGGAGCAAAAATGTTCGGTTTTTCAGTCAACGTAATAAAAGAGGGTTTAGCACTTTGGTTATTCTCCCAAATTGCGTCATTGTGTAATTTTGTAAATTGCTCTATCTTGGATTTTTCAATGTAGTAGGAAGCACTTCCCCAACCGTTGGGGATGTCACCAGTAGACTTAGTGGTGTGCGTAGAAGATTCTCCGAACTTCACGCGGTAGTTATCCAAAAAAGACCTGAATGCCTCCATTGGTTACTACTATCCCAGATAATTCTTAAGATAAGTTTTTAGTGATCAGTATGCATTTCCACCATTTTTGAGATCCTTTTTCCTAATTTTTATATTTTAAGCATAGAAACTCGAGGAGAGACTCAGTATTATTATTTCGCCATATTGAAGGTGAAAGTACTACAGTATTCTGTAATCTTTTCATTTAGCCGTAACTCATATTTTTCTCGTAATGAAATAAGTTCATTGAGATAAGAGAAGCCATCAATTTCGATTTTCACGTACAAAATGGGAAGTCCTTATTTCAGGTTAATGCACTTTGAATCAAACATTCCAGATTGGTTGAAAGATCCAAATATTCCGTATAACGGTAAAAGACCTTTTGTACCCGACGTTGGTATCGAACCAAAGCGAGTAGACGTAGACAAATTTATCAAAGGCGTTGAAACACAACCTTACATTGAAGGACGTAAAGAAGCTAACGTCAGAGGCGGCTACGCATCGCTAACAAATTATCTGCGATAAACGGAATTTCGTTTTTCATATCATTTTGATATGAAAAATAATATAGAAATCAAATACGGATTTATGTATTCATTTTGGCTGCTATGCACTTGGCAAAGAAGTCGGTAAGGTCAGCGGCCTGCACACGAGCAGAGGAAGTTGAACTTGAAGATGCAGACAAAGGTGTATGGATTAAACTTGAAGGAGGTTTCGGTTTCATAGGAGATTTACCTTTACCCGGTGACTGCTTTTTAGCGGCTTTCTCGGCGTCTTCTGCAGCTTTACGACGAACTTCCTCTTCTTTCGCGGCTTTACGTTGTGCCTTAGCTTCAGCTTCACGATCTTTTTCGCGCATGGCTTCAGTTTCTTTAAGAGATTTTTGTGCTTCTTCAACGTCTGCTTGTGTAAATTGATTCGCAGGAGATTTACCTTTACCCGGTGACTGCTTTTTGGCAGCATTCGCAGTTGCTTCAGCTTCTCTTTTTGAATCAATTGCGTTTTTGTATGTCACACTATTTTCCCCTAATTTAACAATTTTACCTTTATTATCAAACTTATTAGAGTTAAGCCATTTAAGAGGTTCTTCTCCTCCAAAGATAGGCTTGCTATCACCCAATACAAGCATAAACTTATCTCCGGAGATGTTATTTCCTTCCAAGCTCCACTCGCAATCAACGTTACCATCCTTGAGTTCACAACCTTGACATACGTCACCTTCGGGAAGAGGTTTGCCTTCTTCGTAAAAGTTGAGACACTTCTTATTCTCACGTGCAGCAAGATGTAATGCAGCCGAAGAAGAGATATTTGAAACGGGTATATCGGCTAACTGTTTAGCAAACGACATAGCAGCATATAATTCTTCATTTTTCCTCTTCGGAAGACACTGATCTCCTGCAAGTTGTAAGGCAAGTCCGCGATTCTTATTCAACGCAGTCTGTTGGTTTGTTGCATTGTTTACGGACTTAGCGAAGTCTATTTCTTCCTTTTGCCAAGGTTTAGCTATAAGATCACGCTTAACACACTTTTTCTTTCTTGCCGCTTTCTTAGTAACTTTTGAAGAACTGGAAGGGCTAGAAGAAGAACTAGTAGGCTTCATAGGGGATTTGGGAGGACTCACTCTAACGGGTGTAGGCTTCTTAGGGGATTTGGTAGGACTATAAGAAGAAGAGCTAGTTGGCTTCATAGGGGATTTGGCGGGACTAGTCCCCACTTTGACAGGAGTAAGCTTCTTGGGAGGTGAATGTGTTACGGGCAGCGCATCGAGTGTTTCTTTAAGCGTACGCAATTTTCCAAGAATTTCGACATCTTTACCTGTTCCTGATAAACAGTGACGCTTTGCAATGTCAATCAACTCTTTACGCGCTCCTTTTACCAGATCCCTACTGATAAATTCGCTATCATTCGTTGACATCTTTTTGGGCGGTATGCATGGCACTTTTGCTTTAGGAGACGTTTTTTTGGTGGTCCGAGGTTTAGTTGACGCGACGTTAGTGTAGTCAAGCGTAAAACCTGATGTTCCTCCGTCAAGAAACGAATAAAGTAGATCATCCATTTCACGGGCTCCCTTTGATATCTTTATTAATTTATTGTTAAGTGATGATCAAGTAAATTATTAAATAAACCTAAAATTTTATAGTTAGAAAATGAGTTACAGCAATATTCTTTTATCACTTGAATTAATTTCACGTTCAATATGGCGAAATAATAAAAGTGTAACAAGGTATTTTATGCTGTAACTCTCTGCAATCGAAGTGAAGCCATAAATAAAAAGTATCGTAATAATTAACTTTATCAAAAATGGCAGCGCCAATGAATTTGGGTGCGTCAAACTTTTATCTTTCTGGGAATAACCGAAACATTCTTTCCATATCGGTTCCAGGTATCGTATGCGTAATGATCAAAATGAATCAGTGTGATGGTTCTGCTGCAGTACAACCCATTTTTTACACTCTTTCGGGTGAAGAACGCAGTATACAATACGGCATCTTAAATATCACCGAACAGCCCGCAGTCGTTGCCATGTCTCGTGCATCGAATCTTCCCATTGCAGTTACACCTATTATCGCGTTGTTTGTTAATCACATTGCTTACGCAAAATTCTCAGGAAAGAAAAAGAATTTGGTTTCGTTACGTTCATGGTTAAGAAAGATGATAAGCGAGGTACGTCAGGTACAACAACATCCAGGCCAATTTCAACAATCGTCTTTCGTGCAACAACCTCAACCTTCTCATGGTTATCCTCAACAAGGTCATCCTTCAGCTAGAGGCGGGTTTCCAGGGGCAGGAAGAGGAGGTCCTCAGATGCCTGCCGGAAGACAACCAGCATTCCAATCTCAACTTTCTGCTGTCGATGATGATGATGACCAACAACTCAAGATGCCAGACAGCGTTACTCCTCACAACACCCCATGGGAAGCAGGCATTAAGATGGCGCATGAATATTAACAATCAAAAAATAGATCAAATTATACTTTAGTAATGGTAAAATGATTGAAACATACACCATACAACGCAGTGTATGTTTCCACTAATTTTAATATACGAGTTAGGGATGAGAAGAGCTTTATTTTTGTATACGTTCAAATACGTATATGCAATTTGAGGTTCTCCTTATCTGGAACTTGTTTATAGCATGAATGCGTCTATTAATTCAACGTCGCGTACGCAAGTGACTTTCGGCGAATCTAAGAACTTAACCAAAAACTTAGTGATCGCAGACGTATCTAAACTATACAGAGAGAACGTAATGATAAAAGTACCTGAACCGACCACATTCCATTTTACATAGGGGTGGATAAACTCGGGAGGAAGATCACCCTGACTAAATTCAATTACAAAATTAACAGCTTTTTTTTGTGAAGTATGATGTGCATACTTTTCGATTACTCGTTTACTTTTGAATTTCGCATGTTTCGTTATTCTAGAAGACGCTATAAGGTGTAAATCACTTTTAGTACAAGACATTTTTATACATTCCCAAGAAGTATTCTACTATTTTGTAAGTTTTTTTATTATGGAAAATTATTGTTTTTGTTTCTCTTAAGAGAAACCACAACACTCCAATATAAACCCCAAAGTTCTATTCTTCAATCGATGTATGGTCTATACCAAACGCTTAGTGCAGGTGAAGTTAACAATCAATTTCCAAAATCGGCATGTGAAAAACTACATGAACGTATCGTAAAAGTGTGTACGACGGGTACCGAAATTGAGAAAGAGACAATATTCATGTTAATGTGTGAGCACGCACGCGTTCACGGCGACTACGTCTATTCCCCTGATTCAAATATCGATCGTTTACCATATTTAATACAAGTAGACGATTCTTCAAATATAGTTTTTGACGTTTACAATCTTCCTGACGCCCTCAAGGGTATCTTACAAAAATATTTACATTTTCTCGAAGAAGAACACAGACAATCAGAAGATGAGAAAAAATGACGTGCGTTGAATACCTTCGAATGTAAAATTACATTCGAAGAAGTTCCAGATAGGGAGAACATCAAATTACTCGTACGTATTTGAACGTATATAAAAATAAAGCTCTTTTTTAACCCAAACTTGTTTATTGTATTTTGATGTCAAAAACGAACATATTGCATAAATTTTAATTTGTGAGTGAAAGGATAAAAATAACGTCTTAACTTTAAACATGAATATTTGGGTGAACAGTGATGGTCTTCGTAACAGAGACTATCGTCCTCTGATTCAAGACGAATGGTATGCAAATCTTGTATCTTTGTACAATCCCAATGGACCTCAACCTAGCACAGGTCTTTACGATACGGCCATGCCAACTTGTGGCCCTTTTATTGACGTATGGCGCCCTTTCCACAGTAGAGTTCCTGCGGCAACAGTTGATCCTTACGGTAGAATGCATATGCTTCCTCCATCTCAAGGTAGCCCCTATTATCCCTTGACGCAAAATATTGCACCTTATCGTAAATAAACAATTGTCGGAAGATATTTCACCTTAGTTATGGTGAAATAATGAAAAATGATAAAAAAAGAGACCAAAAGAATAATTCATTGACTAAGAATTCTCGATGTATCACGGCGAACTTATTACGCGTCTTCGGGACAATGATCCTACGTTAAAAATAGCCGATCTTCGTAATGCAGGTTTAACAGATTTAAATTTTTTGAAATATAATACGCATATAAGAGTTCTATACCTAAATAACCGTGCTTATGGAAAAAGTAAGTTTAACATCATTACGGACCTATCTCCTTTGTTGTTTTGTCCCAATCTGAGAAGCCTTAATATATCTGGAAATTTTCTGTTAGGAATCCAAATTCCAGATACTTTTAGTAATAACTTACCTACCTCTTTCTCTTCTTATAGAGTATGGTGCGAAAACATCATAAATACAAATGGAAACGATAACACGCTCTTTATTCCTCAAACTCTTGGAAAATGGTGTCCTAAACTACGACATCTATATATAGATTACTGCCATTCTTTGACTACCAAATATGAAGGTACGTACGCGCTTGAATACTTTTTAGAAGGTTTTGTTTGGTTGAGATTCTTAAGTGCCAACAACATTAACAGACAAACTCAAACTGATGACGTATTTAACGCTTTACGTTTTGTACCTAGCATCCGTGTATTGTCATTAAGTAGTAATTTTATTTCATCTATAGAGTTCCTTCAATATACACTTCGAGTACAACGCATCCATTTGTCTGGCAATACTATAGATAACATATCAGTATTTGAAAGACACCAATTTAGTTATGTGGTGTCTTGTTATCTAGACAAAAATAACATTACGGATATCTCTCCTTTACGTCACATATCAAAAAGATTGGTAATGTTGTGCATCGATTCGAATAACGTAACTGATATTCAAGTTGTAAGACATATGACAAATTTAGGCAATTTTAACGCAAAATTTTGCAATATCAGATCGATAGACAGTCTTAGATATTGCAAACTTTTACAATACATCCGTATCGGACATACGCTGGTAACGGATCTGTCTCCTATAAGAGGTATATTAGGCAATTTAATTCTGTTGGAATGTGGAAACGTAGACATCGGGTTATCAGACGAAGAATTTGAATGTATCTCTCGAAGTACGAATCTACGTTACTTTTATTTTAAACGTACACGGGTTTCTAAAGATATGATTCGTGTGATGTCTACGATATCGAATATGAATCGAACGAATTATAAGACCCGTCAGGCCAAGTTATTCAATCTTTTATATGAATCCTTGAAAACATGAAAAACTATAAATTTCGAAATTTGCGTTTTTACCCCTAATAAAATCACTTACACTGAAGATGCCTGCTAAATCTAAAACTCTTTCTGAAAAAATCGAGAACTTACCTCGCGATGCTTCCGAGCCAAAGACCAAGGAGCAAATCACGGAATTAGTCCGAAATCATCATGACACTAAAACTAGTGATGTTGAAAGTGATGAATGCGAAGATTGCGATTGCGGTGTTGACGAAGAAGAAATCGATAAACGTAAACTGCGCGCACTTCACGCTAGAGAGTATGCGATTCTTGAAGCGAGCCGCCGTTTCGGTCTTGAAAATCCTGGCAAAACGATTCCGGACTTTAGTTCCGAGTATGTGTGCCCTGATTGTGGTTATATGGTATGTGACTGCGCAGGCTGTATCAACTGCGATGGTTCAGGTCCTGCTTTCCCTTCTGAGAAATGCGAAAAGTGTCATCCCAACTGGTCTGATTACGCCACCGACGAACTCGGCGAAGATCTTGCTGCAAAATATGACAGAGATCCTTTTTTTGGGTCAGACAGCGAGTGCGATGTTTCCGATTTTGAATAAACATATACAAGATCAGGACAAAAATAGCTTTATTTTTGTATACGTATCAGCATTTTGAGGATCATCTTAACTGGAACTCGAATATACAAGATCGGGATAAGTTTGAGCTTTATTTTTGTATACGTTCAGATACGTGTCTGCATTTTGAGGATCATTCCAACTGGAACTCGTATATTTCCAAAAAGCAAAGATGCGTTTCAGGAATCTATTAATACGACCTGTTGTAACTTGAAAATTGCAATTTAGTTTACTTTAATTATGTAATTCAAAGACCATCGGTTAAAAGAAAGGATTCGCCACCTTCGGCGATTCGAGGAACAACATCACATATGGTATCGATGACGGGATTAGCGTCAAAGTACATTCCTAGTAGATCCACTGATTTTTCGTAGATCTTGGTAGATTCTGAATATTGAAGTTTCTCGAGTTTGTCTAATCCACCAACTCTTTCGATTTCAATGCGATACGGATTAATTTTAAAACCTGCAGCTGCATCGACAAATGCTTGACCCAAACAAAGAAGCTTTTTGAGCGATTTAAGCACGACAAGGATTAATTCGTTATCTGACGTATCAAGAACGCTGCATAACTTTTCGATAAGCTTGTGATTTTCGAGAAAGTTTTTGAGATGCTTGACGTGAGCACACTCACAAAAATTGCAGAGTACCCAGACAAGTTCTTTTTTGACGGAAAAACTGGCGGAATCGACTATTTCAATAACACTCTCCAAAATGCCAGAGTCGAGAATGATGCAGATCTGTGAAACTGTGCCGGCGACCATATTTGAGAGAGCAAATGCAACTTCAAAATTGAGTTTCCCGCTATCCCGAGATAGCATTTTACGCATCGCCGTAAGAATAACTGGATGGACTACTTTCCCAGTTTGAGTGTTGGTACCCATTGCAAACTTACCAAGAATGCATGCAATATAGATTTCCGTGAGTGTGTCGTTTAGGTCATCGTTTACAATGCGTTGACAAAGAAATCCAAGTTTACGAGGAATATCCGACGCAACGATTACGGCGTATATGTCACTTCTTGAAGAGTCAGTAATTTTGGAGACGGCATCACATACGTCGCGTAAAATATCAAGATCCTTACTGGCCATCATCCGAGAAAGTAAAGGAAGTGCCGATAAGACACTTTCAGAAGCCGGTAAAGGTTTTACAAAGAAATTGCGAAGACACCAAGCACAATTTTGCAAAGTCAGTTTGTCTTTTGTGTTCTGAATCACAACCAAAATTTTGTTGTAAATGCCGTTTTCAATGCATAAGTCGCGAAGTTTAATACCATCACCGACGATGTTACTGATGCACCAAACAGTTTGCCCAACAACTTCATCGTCTTTGGAATCGAGAAGATGGAGTAGACGAGGCAAAATTCCGGCTTTGACAAGAAGTTCGACAAATTGCGTTTCGCGTGACGCAATGTTAGAGAGAATCCATACAGATTCGTATTGTAGCTTCGTGAAAGAATCGTACTTCAAAAGAATAATTAGTCTCTCGATAACGTTACAATCAACGATATCTTGGATAAAAGGGTTATCTTCAAACGAAGACAACACTCTAAACAATCTTAACGCTTCGAGTGCTTCAGTCCTCTTACCGTGTAGTACAGCATCTGTCATCTCTGGCAATTTTTCGAGGATTTCGTAAGGATCTTCAGCCTTCGAGCTTGACGTTGCAGGAGTTGCACGACGTTTCATCTGTACTTCAAGTCTTTTGTTTTTGCGGATACTCAGCGTAGTATCCTTGCGGATAGATCTTGCATCACCCGTACCACAACTTTTCAAAGACGTACGTGTCTGATTGGTTCGTACCGACATTTCAAGAATGAGAATTTAGTTCCTTATAAATTCTAAAATTTTAGAATTTATAGTTTTTCACATTTTCATGTTTTTACACTTTTACGCTCATTGTAACTCATTTTTGTGCGCTTACTACACCTGTTCGAAAAGGTTGCACCCACTGTTCATTTAATCCATCCCTTATGACAAATTCATTAGCGTCATTACGAAAAATAGCAGGAGTTCCTGTTCTTTTCCCTGAAATAGCGTCAAATAACCACAAATATTGAGGGTAAGAGCCATGACTGTTGATACCGATATATTTAAGCTGACCCGCTTGAAGTGTTAACTTTACAGGAGGTTCGGGACCAGAATAGTAATTAGTAATCGCAATACCGATAGGTCTCGTAGCAGAATTTTGCACGCAAACGCTTCTGATATTGTAATCGCGAATGATCTGATGGGTAAGGTCTTTGGCAGACGATACACCCTGTGCCATCTCCCAATCTCTCACAATATTGTGAGCGGGCATTTTGCTATACATTGTCATGGCGTATTATTTACTAATAACTTCCAGAAATATAGTGAGACGATTTCTTACTTTACACGATTATGGTGTAAAGTATTTCAATTTTTACGATTATAAATTTAGAAAGCCTAAAATTCCACTTGTTTTGCGAGGTTTAGGTCTTTCAGTTACGGTGTATTTCCCAGGTCGACGTGAAGTACGTGCATTCTCACACCTCTTCCGAGAGAGTTGTCCACGAGAATCTGATTCAGGTTCAGTCTTAGGATATTTTTTAGAGAAAAGGTTGTACTGTCTGGTTGACATACCGATCGTTTCACATCCTCGATTAGAGACTTTAGTACGTCCGCCGACTTGGTTGCAATACTCAATTCTTCCGGTACGGATACCTTCACACACAGATGCATCCCCGATTACTGCCATGCACTTATTTTGATAGAAATTACCGTACGCATCGCAATATTGAATGGTGTTACTTCGTTTGGGAAGACGCTTCGAAACGGGTCTTACAGGAAGCGCCTTGGTTTTTACGCCTTTGCGTTTAGCGTAACGTTCATATTGAGCGCGAGTTATAATACGAGAACTACCTCCAGAGCAGATCGCCTTGTATACGTTGCGCTTAGTTTTAGGGTTCTTTTTGTATGTAAGTTTCTTAACTCTTTTATTGTCATCACATCTTATCCTAGCGTTAACACCTTTGGATCGTTTAGAAGGCGTACGACCGAGATGAGGATGAGACTTAAGAAGCGTATCGTAATGCGGTTTCGTAATCTCTTCATAGATAGGGTTATTTGATGCATCAAAACCAAAGGATTGGAAGTATTTGTAAACGCGAGTACCCGCGGGTGTCTTATGAGACATTTTCACCAAAGCAACGATAGTTCTGGAATTGACAGGGGAATTGACAGGAGAAATTCTAACAGGAGAAATATGTGGTGAATTTACTGGAGAAATTCTAACAGGAGTCATGGGTGAGCTAACTCTAACAGGAGTTTTAGCGGGTGACGAATGAGGTGAACTTACTGGCGACATATGCGGTGAACTTATGGGAGAATCAAAGTACGTGTGTACGGGAGAATCATGCTCCACATGAGGTTGTAACAACTTCACACCGTAGTCAAGTGCCTGCTGATGCCGTGCAGGTGTATTGACTCTAATTGTCGTGTGATTACGAGATGTTTCATATTCGACAAGATACTTCGGTTCCTTACGAGACTCGTTATCCACCCATACACCAACCAATTTCTTCAAAGCAAAATCCCTGAACAAACCCCTTTTAGGTCCTTTATTGAAGAGCATTTTGAGGTCAGGAGCCTCTGACTTTTTGACTTTACCAAAACGATGAGTCATTTTTTCTTTTATGGAATATCCAATAAAAAAAGAGAAATTAAGATTACGATATGGTACTATCTGTCAAGACAGATAGTACCATATTAACTTCTATTTTTTTAGGAAAAGAGGAGTGAGAGCATACCCTTTGACGCTCTGGGGCGAGGAGTCTTAGAAGCCTTAGTACCACGACCTGAAACGTGAGTGCGAGCACCAACTTTGGTACAATACTTAGTACGGCCAGATTTAATTTTAGCACAAGCCTTTTCATCGCCCAAGGTCTTCATACATTTTTCTCCGTAATAATTACCGTAATATCCACAGTATTTTCCAACATCACTGCGTGCACCAGCACGTTTCGCAGCAACTTTCTTAACCTTAACGGGAAGAGGACGTCCCTCAACGCCTCTTGAAAGATAGCGTTCGTATTGGGTACGGGTAATCAAACGAGTGGCACCATTCGCGCACATCGCCTTGTAAACGTTGCGCTTAGTTTTGGTGTTCTTGGAATAAGACAAGTTGATCACTTTGCCTTTCTTGGCGCAGTGAACTTCATTGTCTTTACCGCGAGACAACTTGGTCTTGTCACGAGGCTTTCTCGCCTTTTTGGCAGAAGTCGCAACTTTCGCAGGTGTAGCGGGTTTGGGTGCATGTGATGAGCTTGAAGCAGGAGCAGATCGTTGCCAATAAGCAATGACTTGGTCATTACGTTTTTTGGTACTCTCTTTCGTAATTACTTTGCCGGTGGCCGCAACTTTATAATTTACGTAATACTTACCATCATCTTCAGGACCGTTTACAGCGATAATACGTTCCAATGCAGCGTCCGTCAAAAGGTTGTTATGGAGCATACTCTTCGGGATTTTATTTGAAGCCATTTTTACGATATATTTTTTAAGGATATTGGTTTTGTTATATTACTACAAACATTTTTTTTCGAATATAAAAAACAACAAATTCCTGATGTAAATTTATAATAGGAACAAAAAGAATGGCGGTTTCATATATGTCCGCGGAATACAATCCGCAAGCACGTCTACGCGTCATTTCCGGCGCTACAGATATATTATCCGTTGCAGGCGTAAATCCTATAGATACGGTACCTGTAGAGTTAAAAAATGTCAGAGGTGAAGTTACCGTAATCATTCAAGCATCCGATGATCCTCTTGGAACAGAAATGTCTTTTATTATTAAGGGAGGGTACGGAGAATGGCCTGATGATTATACGTGGAACTGGTATGTGGAAACATCATCTGTAAAGTGGTGCACCGTAACCAATCCAGTACAAAATACATTTTTAGTAGCAACAACTGCTCCTTTGGTTTTAAGAGGATATACGATGATCTTCAACCCTAGAATTCCGTACGCACCGACCATTCAACTGTCAGGTGGAGTACCATTAGGTGCCAATAACGTAACTGTTAGTTTACAAAAGATTAATAGAGGTGGATCAGCAGGTGTCAATTATTTCGTCAAGAAACTCTAAGTTACAAGAGAAAAGTTGAAGTTGTTTCATCCTACATCTTCAGGATGAAACTGTTTACTAGAAGTTTCCGGAATTTAATGCACTAAATACTTTCGATCCCCGTCTTGTACTAAAAATAAACCGCTGATATCGAATACGTTTTTGAGATCATCGTATTCGTCCTGTATATATTTGGGTGTTTGTTGATATCCGGTCTTATTGGTGCGTGTATCTTCTGTCCATGGCGTTAAATTTAAAGAGGACTGATTCACTTCTAAACCTATACTTTTCTTGGTAATACGTTCGTTGACTCGATAAGATACCTTCACTAACTTATCTCCCGAAGAAATTACTACCGTTTTAAGAAGCCACATAAGATGTTTGTATGCATCTAACGTCATAACGCTTCCCGTTTCACTTTCGCCAATATCGCATACTACAATGAGTTTACTTCGTTTAAAAAATACGTCTTCTATCTTTTCGATGTCAGAACGCGTAATAACGGGATTACGGAATGTAAGTACAGTAGTTGAAATCATAATTCAAAATAAGAGCTTTACCTTCATAACAGAAATTTTCTTAATCGAGTTGAGTTTATTATGCGAAGGAGGAACGGGTATAGGCACACAACAAAAATGATCCTTTGATGCAAACCCGACGATTGGCGATATTTAATTTTTTAAATATTGTGCTTAGCGTAGGTGACTGAACAGGAACAGACACTGCAACATCAACGCCGGGAAGCAATGCCATCTCTGACTCTATTATAAACGTCTTATCATATTTTACAATGTTTCTTTTCCCTACTATTTTCGGGAATTCATCTTCAATTTTAGAAAAGAGAAGAAAAAGAGCATCCAAACGAAAATTAGGTTCAAACCCTCTGGAGGATGGATGTTTAAGCGTAATGGACTTAACACTACTCACCTTAAGCGCTCTGATAATATTTACAACCATGCATGGCGTAATGGGATAAGGAATGTTGGTGATAATAAGGTGTTCACAATTTATTGCATTTTTACGTAATGCAATACACAATTCTATATATCCGA
>Ga0172372_10007040_pt1 | contig 15191 bp, 12 predicted proteins | sample LakKiv5m_2_FD_114544 | JGI IMG/M metagenome (GOLD analysis project Ga0172372, IMG submission 114544) | Freshwater microbial communities from Kabuno Bay, South-Kivu, Congo - kab_092012_9.5m | ecosystem: Environmental > Aquatic > Freshwater > Lake | place: Democratic Republic of the Congo...
TCAAACTCGATGAGCTCACCGGATTGAACGTTTGTCAGGCCGTAGATGCGGGCAATTCCGTCCCCTACTTGGAGAACCGTGCCCACCTCTTCGAGTTGCTGTGCGGTCTTGATTCCGGAAAGTTGTTCCCGAAGAATCGATGTAACCTCTGCTGGGTTGATATCTGCCATAACTCAGTTTGTCTTTGACGCTTGCAGGCTCAAAAGCCTGGCTCGTAATCATGTTCTACCAACTCGCGCCGAACGGCTTCGAGCTGTCTTTTGATGGACAAATCCATCATCCGGTCTTCAAGTCGCAAAACATAACCCCCAATCAACTCTGGACTGAGTGTTTCTTTCAATTCCACCGGTCCATTGTGCACAGTGGCCATGGATTGCAACAAAGCTGCACGAGATTCCGTCGACAGCGGCGCCGCAGAAAGAACCTCTGCTGCCAAAATGTTCTTCTGCTTTCGAAGCAACTCCTGACAAGACTTTAAAATTTCCGCCAAGAAGCGCTCTCGACCCTTCTCTACCATCAACCGCAGAAAACCAGCCACCAACGTGCCCAAGTGCTGCGAAAATACAGCCTCCAACACCCGGTTCTTCTGGTCTGGCTTGATAACTGGCGAGGCCAACAAAACAGCCAAATCCGAGCTCCCGTGCAGGACCCGAGCCAACAAGTCCAAGTCCACTTCTACCCGATCCAATTCTTGGCGGGACGCTGCCAACTCTAACAAAGATTTGGCATATCGGCTGGCTACGCGAGGCTGGGCCATGATCAGATCAATTCAACGGAGATTCGTCCATCAGTTTCTTCACCAACGCCTGCTGCGCTTCATCCTGCACAAGCGACTGCCTGAGCAACTTTTCAGCGATTTGAACAGACAAAGTGGCAACCTCTGCTTTCAATTCGGCAACAGCGGCTTTGCGCTCCAAGGCAATGGCATCTTTCGCCAATGCCAAGTCACGGTCTGCCTCTTCCTTTGCACGTGAGCGCGCTTCGGAAACCAATTTCTCTGCTGCCTCGCGGGCGTCCTTCAGGATGCCGTCACGCTGGGCCCGTGCCTCCCGGAGCAAGCGCTCATTGTCGGAATGCAGCGACTCCATCTCTCGGCGTGCGCGTTCTGCCGCCCCAAGCGCTTCGTTGATTCGCTGTTCCCGGTCGTTCAGGGCGCCCAGAATTGGGGCCCAAGCAAACCGCTTGAGCAAAAACAGGACCGCCAAAAAGGCAATGGTGGCCCATACCAACGTACCCAGAGCGGGTGTCAGCAATGCACCCATGGGATCAGAGTGCTACCAGCAAGCAAACGATCACCGCGAAAAGCGAAACACCTTCAACAAGTGCCGCCGCCACGATCATGTTCGAACGGATGTCTCCGGCTACTTCGGGTTGGCGTGCCATGGACTCCAGTGCAGCAGCACCAATGCGGCCTACACCAATGCCTGCGCCGATGGCAGCAACACCAGCTCCGAGGGCAGCGAGGCCCTTTTGCATCTCAACGTCGAGAAGGATATTCAACAATTCCATGTTGTATGGGTTTGGATGGATTTCTAGTTAGTGGTGTGCCTCTTGCTTGGCATCTCCGAAGTAGAGAGCCGCCAGCAGAGTGAATACATACGCTTGAAGGAATGCGACCAACAACTCCAGGCAGTACATAAAAATCATGAACAAGGTGGAAAAAATGCCCACCCCGAATCCGGTTCCTGGGGCCTCACCACTTTGTCCAAGAATGAAAATCAAACTGGTGAAAGCCAAGATGATGATGTGTCCCGCCGTGATGTTTGCTGTCAAACGAATCATCAAAACGATTGGCTTCAGGAAGATGCCGATGATTTCGATAGGCGTCAGAATCAACACCTTCACCAAACCCGGAACCCCGGGCATCCAAACGATGTGCTCCCAGTAGTGCTTGTTTCCACTGAGGACTGTGATGAGGAACACCAAGGTGGCCAACACCATGGTCACCCCCAACGTGCCTGTGATGTTAAATCCACCCAAGAAGGGTACCAGGCCCAGCAAGTTCGAAAAGAAAATGAAGAAGAAGAAGGTCAGCAAAACGGGCATGAACCGGTTCGTATTGTGACCCAACGCTGGCTTCGCAACCTCATCCCGGATGAAGAGAATCAGCGTCTCCATCGCATTGCTGAGACCCTTGGGCGCCGCATTGGGGTTCTTCTTGTACCCACGGGCCATCGAGGTGAAGATCCAAACCATCAATGCCAACATCAGCAACATCCCAAAAACCGATTTTGTGATGCTCAAATCCCAAACCCGGGCGCCATTGTCAGCCGACACGGTTCCTTCGTGCAAGATGTAATCTACGCCCAACCCACCTGAACCATGGCGATCTCCATGGCCGTGGCCGTGAAATGCACTGCTCATAAAAACATCCCAGCCATGGCCCTCCACATACAAGATGACAGGCAACGGAATGTGAACATCCCCAAACAAATGGATGTCGTGGGCGTCGGAAATGTGGTTGATGATGAAACTGCCAGCCTCAAACTCCGTTTCGTGCGCGTGGTCTTCGTGGCCTCCTGCGAGCGAATCTGCCGCTTCAGCAGGTTGAGATGCCCAGACCGAGGGAGCTGTCCAAAGGCCCAAGCCCAGAACCAAAGTTCCCATGAAGCTGCCCAAACAGCGGCGGAGGAGCGATTGCGTTTTCAACCCGTGGTGATGAAATTCGGCGCAAAAATAGGCATTATCTCTTGTTGTCAAGAAAACATCTATTGTTTTGCCTTGGCACTGCGTTGGAGGTGCCAAACGAAATGCGCGGTGTGCAACATGTAGACTCCGAAAAGGCCCATAGAAAAGGCCACCCGATCCCCGCCTCCCGACAGGATGTAGGCCAGTAGTGTGGCCATGACCACGAGCAGTTTGACCCCAGTGGAACCCTGCACCGCGCTTACAAAACGATGCCCGGAACCGGATGCCGCCCGGTTCACCCAGCGCATCAGGAAGGCACTCAATGCCCCGAAACCAAGGATGATGCCGAGCCAGTATCCGCCGCTGGCAAAGGAACGAAAGGGCGGAATCAGCCAACCCAGTCCATAGATAAGTCCCGACAAAGCAAACAACTGCACCCAGTAGGCGTTCAACCGTTCTTTTTCCATGCCATCTGAATCATTGCAACCATCGCCATCAAAGTTCCGACGATTGCACCCAAAAGCGTACCCCAGGGTGTCGATGTTCCCGATTGGGCGTCCCATTTCCTTCCGGCCCAAACGCACAACAAGATGATGGTTGCCATCGTTCCGGCCATGCCCGAAAAGCGCAGAATAGGCGATGCCTGAGGGCGCGGTTTCCGACCCCCGGGAGGTTGTACGCTCAAACCGCGTCCGCCGTCTTCCGCTCCCGCTGAACGGTGGGTTCGGGCTTGCGGCCCAGCCGCTCCCCGCCCATCTCCTTCACCTTCGACATCAACTGCATCACCCCAGAAACCTGCGAGCCAGCTTCGATGCTCAATTGGCCGTACTTCAATTCCCCCTGGACCCGACTCGTCGCCTTCAAGGCCAGCAGTTCCTGAACCGTCACATCCCCCTCCATGCGCCCCTCGACCTCGCATTGACCGCACCGAACCATCCCCATGACCGATCCCTGGACACCAATCACCAACCGTCCCTGGATGTTCAAGTCGCCCTCGAAACTGCCATCCACCCGGAAACTGCCTTCGCTCTCCACTGTGCCCCGGAAAACCGTTCCCTCCACGATGCGGTTGATGGCGCGGTCCTGCGCCGAGTCGGCCCGCTGGGCCTTTTTTCCGATTCCAATCATGCCGGCAAGGTAGAAAAACAACCGGGAGTTATCAACCGCCGGTTGTTAAATAGTACTGACGGAAAAAGGCCTTGTACTCTTCCAACTTCTTGGATTTGAACAACTCTACGTAATTCTCACTCGATATGAGGAACATGTCATACCCCGAGGCATTCAGTTCTGTGAGCGCCTCCCGGTCGGACGTAAACGCTTCGTAATACGTCATGCCGTAATCCTGCCGACGGAAACTCTTGACCAAGATGATTTGGTGCGTCCGGTCCAGAAGGTTGGCGGTCAATCGAAGGTTGGCAGAGACGTGGTTCTTCGCGTTGTAGTCAGAAATCTGAGCCTTCACCTGCTCGGGATTGCCGCGCCCGACCGGAACCACGATGGCGAAGTAGTGCTCCAGATACGGCTTGTGCTGGTAAATCTCTGGTGCTTTCTCCTCCGCCACAGCCGCCGTATCTGCGCCGGCAACCTCCCGCAATCCCCCAAGGGCCGTGAGCAATTCCAGGGCGAAGGTGGCCTCCTCCGTTTCCGGGCACCCGTCGACTACGGCATACAGCGCTTCGAAATACGCCAACCGGTCCCGTGTAACCGCGCTCAATCCCCCGACACATTGCGCCTTGAGGAGCCGGTACTGACACAAAAAGTGGTTCTCCGGTTCTGCCTCAATGATGCCCGAAACCGCCAACAACGTCTGCTGGTACTGCTTGTCGTAGTAACGCATCAAGTGCCCTTCGTAGACCAAACGCTCCGCCTCCCTGCGAATCTCCTCTTCATCTGCAAAATCCGGATTCTCCACCAGCACCGCCCACTCACTGCCGGGATAGCGCCGAAGGATTTCCGCCGCCCAATGCGCGGAATTGCATGTTCCGCAGAACGGGTTTTGGTAGTTCTCCTCCACCTCGCGTTGCAGGTAAGTCCGGAACAGTTGGTAGTGGGCCGTGGGATGGAAGTCGCTGTCCTCGTATCGTTCCAACAGGGTCTGCCAACTCAGAATCGCATTGGGTGGATCCGACAGTTTCTCTTTGTAGTCCAAACCCGCATTGTAGTAAGCCTCCGCAATTTTCGCATGGGCCGCCTGCCGTTGGTCGGCAGCGCACGGGAGACCCGCCAACAATTCGTCCCGCGTGGGGATGCCCGTCGTCGTGGAGGTCGTTTCGGAGGAAGCCGAAGCCTCACCTGATTCGGGCTCCTCCGTATTCTCCGAGAATCCCCCTGCCATTTTCCGGGATCGGCGCCAGTGGTCCTCCAACGGCCTGTCGCCCCAGTAATCTTGGAAGTTTCTGCGCCCAGACGCTTTCAACTGGGCGTTGTACGGCCAGAACATCCCCTCCCCGCCCGTTCCCACACTTTCTGCTTCCCGGCGCGCGGCCTCCTCTGCGGCCAAACGGGCCCGCTCCGCCTCTGCTTCCTTGTCGGCGATGATTTGGTCTAAACGCGCCAACCGCTCGTCCTCATCCAGGTCACAAATGGCCAGCAAACTGTCCTGTTCCTCAATGATTTGCAAGTTCCGAACCAGGTCCGTGAGGTTCTTGGCGAGGGCGTTCACTTCCGCGCTCCGCGGGTGCTTCTCGTCCATGAAGGTCACCGCGCTGTCGTAATAAGCCTGTGCGTTGACGTAGTCCAAATCGTCCATGTACAAATCCCCGAGCCGCAGGTAGCCCTTCATCCGTTGCCGGTTGTTCCCCGTGTCTTCACGCAAGGACTGTTTGAGCAACGTGAAGCCGTCGTCCAAGCGGCGCTCCTCCAGCGCCAGTTCCGCCAGGGCGTAATAAATCTGGTCTCGGTACGCGTCGTTCTTCTTCGACTCCAGCATCTCCTCGAGCAGGGCGACAATGGGCTCGCTCGATCCGCCCCGGCGATCGAACGCCATGGCTTGCCGAATCTTCGCATAGAACTCCAGTTCGTAAGGCGTGCGCATCTCCACCACCTCCTTGTAGCGTTCGATGGCATCTGTGGACCGGCCAGCGGCTTCCAGACACTGCGCCAAGATGAAGGTGGGACGCGCCCGCTCCATCCCCTTGGGCAACAGCGGTACCGTCTCTTCCAAACGCGCAATGGCCTGTTCGAGCTGGTCGTACTTCAAATGGTAGGTGGCCTGAACCAATCCCACAAAAGCCCGCACTTCGTCGTTCTTGCCTGTGCGAAACGATGACGCCTTCATGAGGGCGTTGTTCGCTTTCACTTGGTCGCCCTGCGCCATGTACGTCCGCGCGAGCCAGGCGTTGCTCCAAGCTTGGGCGTCATCGTAATCCAAGGTCCGGACAAGGTACTGGAACACCTCCTCAGCCTTCTCCAGATCCCCCCGCATCAGGTGGGCCCGCCCGATGACGTCATAATTGTCATCGATCCAACGGTTCAGTTCCGGCCAACGGATTTCCTTCTGCTGGCTACGTGGCGGCTGCAACGTGTGCTTTCCCACCACCTTCGTGCACTTCTCGATCGCCCGTTCCAACAGCGGGTCCACCGTCTTTGCCGTCGTCTCGTCCACCTCGATGAAGATGGGCAGGATCTCGTCGTAGTTCTCCTCGTACGTCGAATCCAACCGCTCCTGGGCCTCCCGCATCGACTCTGTTGCGTAGAAAAATCCATTGTACCGCGCATTCACATTGTGGTACAGCCGGTAGATGCGGCCGTCCCGGGTCCGGGAACAACCCACCAGCAGCACCGCTGTGGCGAAGAACAACCCAATGCGGATGCGGGTAAAATGATGCATGAACGGGGGTCTAACGCAGAGCGCGCTAAATTATTCTATTTCCGGAACGAAAAACCCGGACCCAAGGTTCCCCCCGGTGAGGAAATTCCCGAATCGCCGATATTTGCCCTGTGCTGAAGTCAAAACGCTCGTGGAAGGTTTGGTGGTTGAAACCCTTCCGGCTGACCCTTCAAGAGGAGAAAACCTTCTCGGAACGGTGGCAGGCGGGGTTTTCGCGGCTCGGTTTGGCCTTGACCGCCGCAGGCGTTGTGCTGGGCATCGCTGCGGTGACCTATGTACTCGTGGCGCTCACCGGTTTGCGCGAGTACATTGTGCCCGGCTATGCCACCGATGAGATGCGCGGACTGGCCCGGGATGCCCGACGGGATGCGGACAGTGCCCTGACCATGCTGGAACAGCAATCCCAGTACCTGGAGGCCTTGGGGGCGATTTTGCGGGGCGATGTCCCCGACGATGGCCAGATGCCGAGCCGGGAAATGCTCGACAGCATCATCCAACAGGAGGCGATGACGCTCAACTTTCCGCTCTCCGAAGCCGACTCGTTGCTGCGCCTTCGCATCGGGGAAGAAGACCGCTTTGCCCTCCGCCGTGACGGGGTGGAGCTGCCGCGGGTCGGGATTCCTTTCGCGCCTGTGGAAGGCCAAATCTCGATGCGCTACCAACCCAGCGAGGGCCACCGGGGAATCGATTTTGTTGCTCCTGCGGGTTCCTTCGTCTACGCGGTGGACGACGGGACGGTGTTGTTCGCCTCTTACACCGTCGACGGGGGGTACGTTTGCATGATCCAACATCCCCGCAACCGGATTTCGGTTTACATGCACAACCAGTCTCTCCTGCACGAAGCGGGGGATGCGGTGCGCGCGGGGGACCCCATCGCCGTCATCGGTGCCACCGGTCGCACCGCCAATGGACCCCATTGCCACTTCGAATGGTGGGTCGACGGAGCCCCCATCGATCCGGAACCCTGGCTTCCCTACCAGCCCCAGCGGGTCGCCCCCTGAACCCTCACCACTGCGTTCCAACCAGCGCCCGAAACCGCTGCAACCGAACCTCGATTTCCTCCCGCGTCACCTCCAGCAACCGTTCCGTGCCGAAGGCCTCGCACGCGAACGAGGCCATGACCGAACCGTACAGCACAGCCCGCTTCATGTTCTCCACACTGAAATCCCGGGTTTGGCTCAAATAACCGACCAAGCCTCCCGCAAACGTATCTCCCGCCCCCGTCGGATCCACCACATCTTCCAAGGGCAAGGCCGGGGCAAAAAACACCTCCTCCCCACTGAAGAGCAAGGCGCCATGCTCGCCCTTCTTGATGATGAGGACCTTGGGGCCCATGGCGCGGATGCTGCGGGCAGCCTTCGCCAAGCTGTGCTCGCCGCTCAATTGCCGGGCCTCCTCGTCATTGATGGTCAGCACGTCCACCCGCGCCAGCACCTCGCGCAAGCTGTCCCATGCGATGTCCATCCAAAAGTTCATCGTATCCAACACCACCCACTTCGGACGGGGATCCAACTGGTCCAACACAGCTGCCTGCACCGCCGGATCCAGGTTCCCCAGCATCACCACCTCCGCCCCCTGAGCCACCGCCGGCACCACAGGTTTGAAGTCCGCCAGCACATTCAAATCTGTGACCAGCGTATCCCGCGCGTTCATGTCATAATGGTACTTCCCCGACCAGAAAAAGCTCTTCTCCCCTTTCCGCCGCTCCAGCCCCGTCAGGTCTACACCCCGCTGCGTCAGTTCCTGGAGAAACCCCTCTGGAAAGTCATCTCCCACCACCGAAATCAGGTGCTGGCGGTCCACAAAATGCGACGCACTCAAACCGATGTACGACGCCGCACCCCCCACCATCTTCCCCGACGTTCCGAAGGGCGTTTCCACTTCATCAAAAGCCACCGTACCCACGATGATCAGCCCCATGGTCCCTTCGTTTTGTTTTTTGCAGGCCAAATGTACCACCCACCGTAACCTTTCCGAGCCACACCCGTATCCTTGAAAAAATCAAATGTGCGAACGGCAGGACAGCGTGTTCTTCGTATCTTTGCCGCCGCAAAACATTCCTCCTTAGCTCAGCCGGTTAGAGCATCTGACTGTTAATCAGAGGGTCGCTGGTTCAAGTCCAGCAGGGGGAGCAAAGAAAAGGGAAGCCGAGGGGCCTCCCTTTTTTTATTTCAATCCCTGCCGAATCAAAGCAAGTTGATGCGCTGGGCGAGGAGCTCTTTGTACGATCCACCCACCGGAATCTCTTTCTCCATGCCCTCCATGGTGATCATGGCATACTTGATGCTCTCCACCGCGTCGATGTTCACGATGAAACTCCGGTGTACCCGAACGAATTGGCGGGGATTGAGCTTCTGTTCCACCTCCTTCATCGTGCTGTGGATGGTGTAGCTCTCCTGGCGGGTGTGCACCACCACATAGTCCTTCAACGCCTCCACGAACAGCAAGTCCTCGTGCTTCACCCGAACCAATCGGCTCCGGTTCTTCACAAAGATGACGTCGGCATCCGCTTTGTGTTCGGCGAGGCTGCGCAAGAAGTCGCTCTCCAACTTGAGCTCCTGTTCCTTGCTGTGCTTGTGCAGGGCCATCTCGATGGCCGTCTGAATGTCCACATCTTTGAAGGGCTTCAGGATGTAACCGTGCGGTTCTGCCATCTTCGCCTCGTTCAGCGTGTTCTCGTCGGCATAAGCCGTCAAAAACACCACCGGAATATCGATGTTCCGCTTGATTTCCTCAGCAGCAGCGATGCCGTTCATGTCACCTTTGATCATGATGTCCATGAGCGCCAAGTCTGGCTTGTGCTTCAAGGCCAATTCAATGGCATCCTCCCCATTGTCCGCCGTGGCCACCACGTTGTAACCCAGGTTGGTGAGGCAGCGCTCAATGTCTTTCCGGACGATGATTTCGTCTTCCGTTACGAGGATGTTAATGGGCATATCGATTCGTTTTCAGCAAGTTTCAGCACTTCGGTACAAAACTAATCAAAAAGGAACTCCCCGCTTCCAGGTGCTGGTCGCCCGCGAGGGTCTGGCTGCGGATGAGCAACTGGGCATCGAGCTGTTCGGACAGGGCTTGAACCAGGTACATCCCCAAGGAGTCGCCTTTGCCTGAGGCCAAATCCCGTTGCACCCCCAACCCATCGTCGCGCACTTCGATGGTCACACGCCCGTCTTGCTCCGAGAGCCGAAGCACGAGCTTTCCCTCGCTTCTGCCTTGGAATGCATGCTTCATCGCATTGGAAACCAACTCGTTGACCAGCAATCCACAAGGAATGGCCTGCTCGATGTTCAAGTGAATCTCTTCCAACTCCGTCTCGAAGGCCATCGCACAATCCTTGGGTGCATAACTATGCAACAAGTTGCTGGACAACCGTTTGAGGTATTCTGAGAACCGGATGGAACTGAAGTCCGTGGTCTTGTACAAGGACTCGTGGATGTAGCTCATGGTCGAAATCCGATTGATGCTGTCCTCGAGCACGTGCACCAGATTGGGGTCATTCACGAAGCGACGTTGCAGGTTCAGCATGCTGCTGATGACCTGCAAGTTGTTCTTCACCCGGTGGTGCACTTCCTGGAGCAACACCTCCTTTTCCTTCAACGCACGGCGGATCTGTTGGTCCGCCTCCTTGCGGTCGGTGATGTCATACACCACGATGCTCACTTCATCTTGCTCGGGTTCTCCCCCGTAATGAACCGGGTTGATGAAGACCTGTACCCACAAAAGCCGATTCTGCCGGTCCAGCAAGGGCAATTCAAACTGTTGGGGCTTGCCCTCGAAAACGCGTTCAACGTAACGGTTGTTTCTCGGATTCTGGCGAACATCCACCCGGTCTAAAATACTCGGCAAAATCTCCTTGCCCAGCTCAACCTCAATGCCGAAGGTGGACATGAGTTCATCCCGGAAATTGTCGTTGAGCGAGGTCACACGTCTTTCCCGATCCAGAGTGAAAATCAGCAAGTTGCGGGTGGAATTGAACAAACTCTGCAACCGAGCCGATTGCAAACGGGCAGAACGCTCATGGCGGCGCATGTCCGTCACATCCAGGAACATGCCCCGCAAACCTACGCGCTGCCCCTGTTCATTGAACTGCGCCGATGCACTTCCCATGACCCAGACGGTGTTTCCTGCCGAATCCCGCAGGGTCCAATCGCGCCGTGATCCCTCCAGTGCGTCCATCCACTGCAAATCCGTTCCATCCGGAAGGCCCAGCACCACCTGCTGCACGCGGATTTCCTCCAGATCCACTTCTCGGTACCCCAGTGTTCGGAAGAAGGCAGGATTCGCATAGGTGAAATACCCCTCGGCATTCACGAGGAAAATGAGGTCGGTGGCATTCTCCAAGATGTCTCGGTACCGCTCCTCGCTTTCACGCAACTCCAGTTGGGCCAATTTGATGTCGGTGATGTCCCGACCGACCACCACAGCACCCAGGCTCAGTCCTTCCACATCCCGCAACACCGCCACCGACATCAACAAGGTGAAAGTCTCTCCGGTCGACCGAATGCCCTGAACTTCTCCAGCGAAATAGTTTCGGTCCTGCAGTTCTTGGAAGATGCGTTCGGCATCTGCTTCGTCCGCTAAAAATCCCCTGAATGTGAGGTGTTTGGCCTCTTCAAATGTCCAACCGAACTCCACGGATGCAGCCTGGTTCCATTGCATGAGCTGACCGTGGACATCGAAAGCCACAATCATGTCGATGGAACTCTCTACGATGCTGCGGTTGAGTCGTTCCGCGTCATGCAGGCGCCGCTGGGTGGCCCGGTGGCGTTCAATTTCCTCCAGCAACCGGGCGTTCGCCTCTTCGGCCAACGAGGCCCGCATCTGTTCTCGGCTGAGCTGGGCCCGCGTCGTCAAATCCGTCAACGTGACCTGAATGGCCGGGTTTCGATCGAAGAACGACAGGGTCATCCGGATGCCCACTTCGCGCTCATTTCCCTTCTGAAGTTGAAGGCGCAGCTCTTGGTAAGGCATTTTTCGACCCTCCCGGGTCTGGTGCAGCGCATCCTCCAACGCCGATCGATCCTCGGGATGAAAAAAGCCCTCCAAGGGCAAATCGTAGAGGTCCTCCTCCGATTGCTCTCCGAGCAAATCGGCCGCCATGGCATTGGCGTACTTGATGCAGCCCTCCGAAACCAAGAACAAACCGATGGGACTGGTCTCTACCAGCAATCGGAATCGCTCTTTGGTCCGCAACAAATCCAACTCCGTTCGCTTGCGTTCGGTGATATCATAGACCAACAGCACCTGCGACGTTTCGTCTTGTTGAGAGCGGTTCAAGGTGGCTTCGAGGTGAACCCGGTTGCCGGAGGGCTGAACCAACTCCACTTCCACCCGGCTCGCCCGCGCCGAAATCCGCCGCCAACTCCTCGCATCGAAGAAACCCTCAGCGGGCTGCTGCATCAACTTGCTCGGATGGTCAAAGCCCAATACCTCGGCAAATTGTGCATTGCAATCCACAACCTTTCCGTTCTGAATCAATGCAATGCCCTCCAGCGCCGAGCGGCTCAAGGCTTGGAAACGAGCCTCGTTCTGTCGGATGGCCTGCTCGAAAAAATGGCGTTCGGAGATGTCCCGGATTTGGCCTAAGAACAGGTTGTCTTCCAGCTTACTCCATTGGATTTCACCATAAAACGAACTGCCACCCAAGGCGGTGATGCGGGCAGCCCAAACCTTCGAACCTTCGGACCAATGCTGGGCCTCATGCGCTGATTTCATGGACTCCCACTGACCCGCCGGGCACGGATTCAGGTGCAACATCCAATCCTGAATCTTCCTGGAGGTCCATCCATCCAAGGAACCAAACATCCAAGCAGCACGCGTGTTGCACGCAATCACTTCTTCCCCCTGGACGAGGAGAGCTGCTTCCGGAAGTTGTTCAAACAGCCTCCAAAGCACGTCCTGTGCGAGGGTAGCATGGGTTTTCATTCTTCAGGCTGCTTCGGTTCATCCGGGGACCCCTCCCCCACTCGGTTGCCGTCGACCCGAACCAGGGTTCCGTTCTTGTAGGTCCGGGTGTGCTGCATCGAGGGGTCATCTCCTGTATACACCCAGGTGCCGTCGGGAATTCCGGCCACATAATTTTCCTCCACCGAGCGGTTGCCATCGATGCGCCAGTAGCGGTGCCTGCCATCGGGAACCCCTTGAATGTAGTTTCCTTCGAAGCGAAGTTGTCCGTTTTCATAGAAGTGAGCCCAGGAACCGTCTTTTTCCCCGTCCACATAAGCCCCTTCCTCCCGGTGGTCATTGACGTGGTAAATCCAATGGCCTTGACGCAAACCCTCCAGGTACTCCCCTTTCAACAAGACGTCACCGTCCCGGTCCCACTCTTCGAATGAGCCATCCTCCAATCCTTTGCGGTAATGTTCACGGCGGTGCACCGCGCCCTCCGCGTAATACCACACCCATTCCCCATGGTATAGGTCGTCCCGATAGGTGCCCTTTTGGATGCAAAAACCGGTTTCGTCGTAGTACTTCCATTCCCCTTGACGCAAACCCGATTCATACATTCCCTCTGCGACACAACGGTCCTCGGCATCGAAAAAACGCCAATGGCCCTGACGCAAACCATCGGGACCCGTGATGCCCTCTGCGGTTCTGCGACCCCGGTGGTACACGCTTCCCCCCACCAACGCTCCAGTGGCGTCATAATTCCGAAAAACCCCGTGCGCCTCGCCCGCGTGGTAAGATCCTACCACCGTTCCTCCATCCGGCAAAACCGAAGTGCGGATGTCCAGCAACAAGGTGGTTTCGTCCGGGGCAACGGGTTCACCGTAAGCGTAACGTTCCAACCGCATCAAATCACCCTTGGCATCGTAGAACTTGAAAACCCCGTGTCGCTGGTCCCGCAAATAGGGCCCCTCCTCCTGGACCCCTCCCTGGGGATGAAACAACACCCACATTCCCGTTCGCAACCCCAACTCATCGTAGCGGTTGATGCGCTCGATGCCCCGCAGGTGTCCCCTGTAATAATCCAAACGGGCGATCAACCGGCCATCCTCAGCATACTCCAGCCCCAGTCCATGTTCCTCATCTTGATCGAATGGAATGCGTTTGTGCACCGCACCCGATCGGTAATGGTAAGTGGCCTCTCCTTGCTTGCGGTTGTCAACAAAAGGCACCTTCTCCAACATCTGCCCTTCGGTTCCATATACGACCTCCCAACCCGCACGCTTGTCTTCCCGGTATTCCACCGTGCGCTGTAACACCCCTTGCTCGTCGTAAAAAGACCACAACCCCTCGAGAAGATAATTTTCGCGACCTCCCTGGCTCTTCAAAGCTCCATTTTCATGGTAGGTTTCCCAAATTCCCTCTGGTTTTCCATCCACCAAACAGCCTTGACTGGCCAAACCCCCCGTCGCAAAGGTGAACTGCGTCCACACACAGCCCGGCAATTCAGGTTGCGCCGCGAGGGGCCCCCATGCAACCGCTGTGCACCACAACAGTGCGCTGCAAATGCCAGAAAATCGTCGGAGCCATGCCATGCTTCAAATATCCGGCGATTGTGGTTTGCCCGGGTGCATGAAGCAGGGTTGTTTCACACAGTGTATGAATTGATTTTTTTAAAAAAGGAATTCATTCTCGTACATAGGTCTGTTGAAACCGTGGAAAAGAATCAGGTCATTTTCTTGGTTTGTGGGTTGGAAACAAAATCGGGCATGTTGTCAAGTCCTTGTGTGAATGGGAATGTCTTGATTGGGTTTGAATTGAATCAGATATCAACAGATGTCATGGGGTTGTTGAAAAACGAAGTTGTTCGGAAACAGCGATCGCTTACCCTGTGAACAGCATGCAAATCGGGGTCGAAAAGTCCTTCGGAAAATGGGGTCAAAAGATTTGGTTTTGTAGGGGTGTGGTGGGCTTAGGACATTGGCTTGTGAATTGCAAATGGAGTTTTCAGACTTTGTCCTCCACGTTTCCACGTGCAAAGGGGCAACGGTGTGAATTACCTTTCCGGCGCCATTCAAAAGCTGAACATCATGCGCATTTCCATTGGTTGTGATCACGCAGGCCCGGAGTTGAAAGCCTTGTTGATGGGTCGCTTCGGCCAGCACCACACCTTCATCAACCACGGAACGGATGGGACGGATTCCGTGGACTATCCGGATTATGCGCACCAAGTCGCAGAGGATGTGGCATCGGGCGATGCGGCCATGGGCATCCTGATTTGTGGATCTGCAAATGGCGTGGCGATGACGGCAAACAAGCACCCTGGTGTCCGTGCGGCGATTGCGTGGAGCGCTGAGGTGGCGCGTTTGGCCAGGGCCCACAACGATGCCAACATCCTGTGCATTCCTGCTCGGTTTGTCACGCAGGAACAAGCCATTGAACTGACCGACGCTTTTGTCCGGACGGATTTTGAGGGCGGCCGTCATGCAAATCGGGTCAACAAAATCATGCGTACCCTGTATTGCATTCTGTTGGGAGGCTGGGTGTCCGCGGGTTGGGCGCAGGTGCCTGAGTATCCGTATCCGGATGCTGCCCGGCATTTTGCGTTGGGAGTCGATTCGGTGGACCTGAAGGCGCATTTGACGGTCTTGGCCAGCGATGCCTATGAAGGCCGGGAAACAGGTACGGCGGGTGCCCAAAGGGCTGCGGATTACATCGCTGAGCGATTTGCGGCGTTGGGTTTGGAGTCCATGGTGGAAGGAACCTACTTCCAGCCGGTTTCTATGAAGTCCGAGGCCGTGGTGGGCGGAGTTTGCAACATGGGGTCTCAAGCGCTGGCCTACATGGA
>Ga0172372_10007041_pt1 | contig 15188 bp, 15 predicted proteins | sample LakKiv5m_2_FD_114544 | JGI IMG/M metagenome (GOLD analysis project Ga0172372, IMG submission 114544) | Freshwater microbial communities from Kabuno Bay, South-Kivu, Congo - kab_092012_9.5m | ecosystem: Environmental > Aquatic > Freshwater > Lake | place: Democratic Republic of the Congo...
TACGAGTCCAATATATCCTGGCCGTTTACCAAAGGCAAACGCTGCGGTAACCATTGGCTCGGTAGGATTTTAGGATTGGGATCTGCTTGACTCGGTTCACGCCTTATAGTAAATTTGGGTTTGGTTGGGTTATGGTAAACTCAATAGAATATATGTTCGCCCATCAAGTGATAAGGAGGAAAAAGATCGATACGAATCATCAGTGCCCGAAGTGCTCTAATCCTATGGAACATGGTCTAATACTGGACGGTAACGTGATTTCGTATCTGCCCAGTTATTGGGTTCCCGGTGACTGGACTGAGCCGAAAGTTGACCTGAACCTCGAGCGATACATGGCGAGGCTTGGGGAAGTGTTTTCCCGTTTGGCAGAACGAAAGTCGCGTAAGTCAAATCGCATCCGGGTTCAAACGTTTCGTTGTACGGAATGCGGTTTCCTCGAATCATATGCACGCGACGAATCCGCTAGCGATGCAGACTGAATCAAACTCGGAGATGCTTTGATCAGGCTTTGTGCTTGATCGATGCGTAGGGCGAACAAAGCGATGCACCCAAGTCGCCGGTCGGCCGCGAATTTGAATCATAGTTTTTTGGCGGCGACTGGGTGATCGCCGACGTTTGGCTGGTAACGCGTCACGTGACCTTGGAGCTTCCCATGTTCAATAAGAAACATCTGTTTCCGCTTCAAGCGGTACTTTGGACAGGATTTGTGTTTGCGATGTTGCTGCCTGTTCTTGGATTGCTTGGGCCTCGGCCAGGTGCACCGCTTGATGAACGTTCTTTGGGCGTTGGCGATTTTTGGCTGATTCGGATCGTAGAGACGGCTACGCCTTCCGGTGCGAGTTGGGTAATGGAAACAAACTGGCTGAATCTTCTACTGTGCGCAACCGTCGGTGGAGTCGCGATTACCTGGATGCGGTCGAGACAATCAGGCAATGCCGAAATCGGTTAAGCCTGCTCGTTTCCGGGCACCCTCCCCACACCACCTAGCATGCGGGTCCGGCCGCGTTGGTTCAACGCACAGGAGTGCGGCGGCGGTTCCACGAAGATGAGCAGGTTCGTTCGCCCCTCTGCACCAGCCTTCACAATGTACCAGTACCTTTGAAGTGGTCATTTGGTATACTGATCTCCTAGAGATACCTATCTCGCACAGGGGACTTAAACCCCACAAACCAATGCCCATGACGGGCGTACCAAAACCATGCACCGAAGTGGCCGGTCGACGGCGCTTGACATGGTGACTTTTTTGGCGGCCACTCGGTGATGGTCGTCGTTCGTCTTTAAGATAGTGTGCAGATTTTGTCCCTATAGTTGATTCTTAGATCTACATTTGACAGCAAAGCAGTCCCAATCAGTGGGAGCCCGCCAACATTTTCAACTACTTGCACGGGGACGATCTGCCCCATCCATTCGACAACACAGTAGTAACAACGTAATCGGGCTTTGGACCCGTCTGCGAGCACTGCGTCGGTGTCAGCTAAAACCCCAAGACCTAATCTCTCGATTTCAGATTTGGACATGACGAGATGACCGTCGAAAGCCGTGTCAATCCAAGCCTGAATTGACTTACGCTGTCCCTTAGCATGGTTGGCGACTTGGACTTCCACCATTGCCCGATTATCTTCGTCGATCCATGCCCTCAAAATGACACTGCCCCGATATGAAAGGCTGCATCGCGTCCGATTCGAATCACAAACGGTATTTGGTCGGGTTCCGCCTCACGAGCCGCTAGGGCTGCCTCCAAAAACGTTGGCCTTACAAAATGGCGTCGGGATTGGCTCACGATAGCGACATGTTGCCCGAGAAAGTCGCGTTCTAATGAATCCTTCAGTTCCGTTTCGTACAATAACTTTGCATCGTCTGCGGTCGTCGGCATGTTTGTACCTACTTGATTGCTGCTGGAAACTTGACTCACTAAAATTATCGACGAACAAAACGATGCAGCCAAGCCCTCGAGCAACCCTTTTTTGACTTTCGTTGAGTCTCTTGCTCGGGCTGGCTGATCGTTAGCGTTATGCTACTGAGACTCGGCTCAAGGGCGAAACTACGTTGACATTCAGACGATTCGTATATTCCACCGTTGTAGTGTCCATCGTCTGAGATGGAGCCCGTTCCCGTGATTCTAGACACGGACATGGGCAAAGATATCGATGATGTATTTGCGCTGGGCGTTTTGCACGCCCTACACAGTCGGGGCGAATGCAGGATTGTCGCAGTAACAGTTAGCAAGGCCCATCCACTGGCAGCTCCCTTTTGCGACGTCGTGAACAACTTCTACGGTCTTCCCCAGATTCCAATAGGAGTGCTGCGGACTGAAAATCCAAGCGGCGATGGGCCCTATCTCCCGCAAGTTATGAAACCGCGGAGCGATGGTTCGCCAGCGTTTCCGCACAGCTTGCGAGAGTCGAGCGAAGCGCCCCTGGCAGTGTCCATCCTGAGGAAAGGATTGGCGGTCCAGCGAGACGGCTCTGCGGTGGTCATCGCCATCGGCCCCTTGACCAACATTCGTGACCTGCTGAATTCTGCACCGGATGAGCATAGCCCTCTCGACGGCAAGTCTCTTGTCGCAGCGAAGGTGCGGACGCTCGTCGTCATGGCCGGGGACTTCAGCAAGCCCAAGGCGGAATTCAATGTCTTCAGCGACGCGGAGGCGGCAAGGTCAGTCTTCAGCGAGTGGCCCACGGAACTGGTGGTCTGCCCTTTTGAAATGGGTGAATGGGTCCACTACCCCGAAATGAGCCTGGAGAAGGATTTCCGCGTTCGGGATCCGCATCCCTTACTTGTAGCAGATCTGGCGACATTTGGCGGGAAACTCAACGGCTTTATGGCGTGGGATCTTTTGGCTGTCCTCTATGCGATTCGGCCTGATCGCGGCTATTTCAACATATCCAATTCAGGCACAATTCATCTTGATTCGGAAGGTGTCACACGCTTAGAGAAAGAAGACGAAGGCAAGCATCGATATCTAATCCCGCGTGGCAGCCCGGATCGAGTTCGTGAGGCGTTGACTGCCTTAGCAAGCCAGCCGCCATCCTTTCGCTAACTTCACCAAGGCGTGGAATCATGATCCACACGAGTTCTTGCGCCAATCCACATTGAAGACGAACGGATCCTTGATTGTTGGACGCTGCGATTGTGGTGTGCTTGGCTGCTGCGATACGACCGTTGACGTTCTTCTATCAGATGCTTTCGTGATTTGGCTGGATGCGACCGGTCTAAACCTAACGTTCGATCGAAAATCATACGAAGCAGAAATTGATCGGGTGACGGAAGATACTGGATGGGAAGACGTCAAACGGACTGTTGAGCGCCTTGCGGGAGACATACTAGCTGGACATGAACTTGATGGATTTCAATTCCAATCGGCTTCCGCTAGAATTAAACCGCAATCGCTTACATTGTCGTATGTAATGCGAGACCAGCAGAACCTATTTGAACTTCCATGGGACGGTGACTCAATCCAAATCGCGATGGAGACCGTCCGGCAGTTCCGAGAATCACGGACGAACAATCCGATGAACCCAAGCGGCGGATCGGGCGTTTCCTGAAATCAACAATTTTTTGCCGCCGCTGGGTTATCGTTTTCGTTAGCGGGCGATAGCTCATATGATGAACAATTCATTCCGATCTATGCTATTTACCGTGGCGTGCATACTACTAACAACCGGTTGCGGCCATCGAGAGCAGCCCCGTCAGTTGTTAAATACCACGACAGGGGCGGTTTCGATCCACGGTGACGTCTGGGCGGACAATTGGTTCGCACTTTACATCGGCGACAAGTTGCTTATCGAAGACTCGGTCTGTATCACAACCGAACGATCGTTTAATGCAGAGAGTTTTGCTTTCAAAGCAGACTACCCGATCGTCTTGAACTTTGTCGTGAAGGACTTTAAACAGGACGATTCGGGGCTTGAGTATATTGGTACAAAGAAGCAACAACTTGGTGATGGTGGTTTCATCGCTCAGTCTACAGACGTGTCAACCGGTAGGTTATTGTCCGCAACCGATGCAAAATGGCACTGTATGGTACTGCATCATGGCCCGGTCGAAGAAGCGTGCGCTTCATTAGAATCGCCTGTTGCTGGTCAAGGTCCTTGCGCGTTCATTACGACCGAGGAGCCGTTGGTCTGGAAATCTGATGCTTTCTCGACGGACGACTGGCAACAAGCAAAAGAATACACGGAAAGTGAAGTACGCCCGAAGGATGGTTACGACCGTGTCGGCTGGAACAAGGAAGCGAAATTGATTTGGAGCGATGATCTAAAGAGAGACAATACGATTCTGTTTCGAGTTGTAATTGAGAAACCTGAGTCCCAAAACCGTTAACAAGCCGTTCCACACGGAGCCGCGGGCCACGCGGGTTTGAAATTGAAAGCCGTTCGCCGCGGCCCGGTGAACGGTGGTGTTGTGCCTTCAAGCGTACCCCTATGTCGGCCCTTCTGACAGAAAGACGATCATGTGCTTTCCGACTGCAGACGCGTACCGCTCCAGCGTTGCAAGCGTTGGGTTGGCTTCCTCGTTGTTCTCCAGTCTCGACAAAGCTGCACGATCGATTCCAGACCGCTCGTGTATATCTGCAAGGCTGAGACCTTGACGCAAACGTTCTGCCTGCAATGCTCCCAAAACTTGCCTTATCGGAGTACCGTCTCGTTTGATGGCTTCAAGACGAACTTTCGCTCGGTTCCGGATTTCTGGAATCTCGCCTGCAATCTTCCGGCGGGCTTCTGAATGGCGATCTCTCTCTTCTTCGGTTGCTCGGCGATATACACGCTTTCCTCGCTCATTTGTCATGGCTACTCTCCAACCTCAAAGGCAGTAATCGGATAAATTGTGGTGTGATCGACCTGTTCATAAACGACCGCGACGTAGCGTCCGTCCAATGCGTACCCAAAAACCATCGGATACCCTGAAGATCGGCTAACATCTCGATCGACTGGATTGAACAGAACTTCCTCAACGTCTTCAATGGAGATTCCATGCTCAGCAATGTGATCAACGTTGCCATCAGGTTCTTCGTTCCATATAAATTCGATGCATGGCATTGAACCTCCTTGCTGTTGCGTTATAATACAACACAGTGATCGCCAAGTCAACGAGTTTATCCTGGTACCAACCATCGAATGCCACCAAGGATCGGCACAACAATCGATTCCACCGAAGTCGCGGCCACTGGTTCTCGACATGGTGGCTTTACTTGCCGCGACATCGGTGAATCGGGTCGTTCTGGCATGGAGTAACACATCGTGCTCGTGCTCAGTGAAACGGTGCTCGTGCTCGTAATCGAATTGGGGCAATCATGACAGAACACTTCTTCGACCACGATCGGCTTGATGTCTATCGCCTATCGATCGAATACGTCGCCGCAGCATTTGCTTCTTCGCGGTCGTTGGAGGGACTTCATCGCCATGCGCGTGATCAGTGGTTGCGAGCGGCTCAATCGATTCCGCTCAACATTGCCGAGGGTAATGGAAAACGTAGCCTGAAAGATCGAGCGCGGTTTCTTGATATTGCACGTGGTTCGGCTTTAGAGTGCGCTGCGATTCAAGATGTGCTTGTTGTTTCCGGTGGCATGATTCGGGAAACGGATCACGAATTGAAATCCAAACTGGTTCGAATTGTCGCGATGCTGACTCGGATGGCGATGAAATTCGATGGTGTCTCGGAATCATTGAGCGAGTACAATCGGTCAGCCGATTACGAGCACGAGCACGAGCACGACGAACAGCCAGAGCTAAACCATGCACCGACGTGGCCGGTCGACGGCGATTGACATGGTGACCTTTTTGGCGGCCACTCGGTGATGGTCGTCGTTAGCAGGCACACTCGGCTGTGCCGTCCGTAAGGGTACGACTTGAACTTGATTCAATACGGTGGACGGCACATGGAATGTGCCTACTACTATGGGCCTATTACTATTTGCCTACTACTTTGGGCCTTCGACTAAACCCACCGCAGTTCCTCTGCCTCTGGAGGCGGCTGCCCCAACTCGACAAAGTCCAATTCCAACTTATACCAACCCCGCCTTGCAGGTTTTAGAAGTTGTAAGTCGCTCCAAGTGTGACTCCATGCAGAATCAATGAATCGCTCGACTGGATTGCTTGGCCAAGGAACCTAAAGTCTGTTGGAATCTGACTTGGAGCCGTCGCAACTCCCGACGCTCCTAGGACTCGGTATCCAAGATTCGTAGTCCAACCTCGCGCAAAATGCCATGCAAGTCCCGTGGTTGTTTCACCTAAAAGCGACACACCATTGCTCGATGTATCGTAAATGTAGTCTGTCCCATTGGATACTCCATTGGAAACAATCGTAGCCAAAGATGATCCGCTGCCCGATGCGGTACCTAGCTCTCTGCGATTGTTATGCAAACCGGCATTGATGCTGCTCCAAATCGTCCAACGCGGGTGCAGCAAAAAGTGGACATTCGCTCCGGATTGAACACCCCACAAGTCATTTCTGACTCTATTCTCGTAGTAGACATCCTTTGCTGAGTATCGCAGTTGATCTTGAAACTGAAACCAACGTACTCCGGTAAAAAGACTAAGTCGAAACCGACTAGGCGTTTGTAACCAAGGTGCATTGGTTGCCGTTGGGTGATCTGACAAGCTCCAACATCGCCCATCAATGCAGTTGGGCGCAATGGGCTGACGGGCAACACCTCCTACGGCAAACCAAAACAGATTGATTTCCAAATTGTTGAATTCACGTTGACAAGCCAATCGATGCTCCGTGGAACTATCGAACAAGTCGCTCAGAGGCGTAGATCCGACGAAGAGACCTTGGGTCACACCTGGATTGGCACTCGAAGGTAAATTAAACGGCAAACTCGTAGCAAGCTCTCCTGGGTTTAGAACCGAAACGCTCGCCACAGAAACCTCAGGAGATAATCCCCAGTAACTGGCGCTCAAGGCATATTTTCCACATCCAAAGTAACGTCCAACACCCAATTCAAAACCGCCCGCTGAGGGCATCGATACGTCTTTGGTTCCAAGCTGACGGATCGAGGGATCCAATGCACTGACTGAAAGGATTTGGTCATCCTGCTGTTTAAGATTCAGGATCAGGGCATTGGAGCTGAAAAACCAAGGCGAAGGAGGCGCAAGTGGGCGTTGGCTTAACAGGCTCGAGGAATCGGTACCGACTGAAGAATTGTTGGATCGGAGATCTAAGTCAACGGGGGTTGATTGCGTTTGTTGATTGCTGTTGTTGAATGGATCGGGTTGGATTTGGTGGTCTTGTAGCTGGCTTACAGAAGGAGGGACAAACGTATTTGGATCTGCAGAGACACCGCTTCCTACCAGTGACGGAACGGGGGCAAGTGGCAAATTCGCAGGAGTGTTTTCTATGAGCGAATCAGCCGAAGGGGGCAGGAAATAACTGGGCGATATTCCTTGGTCAGACACATAATTTGGCGGATTCTGGAGAGGGTTGCTGGTTTGAGATAGCGTCGAAACCGGGAAATAGCAGCCGACCATGGTGACCATGATGACGCTTCGCAACCGTACCAGTGCGCCGTATGGCTTTGTAGCTTGCGTAGGCATCGAGAAGTTCCTTCTTCGCTGATTTGGAGAGCGAACCATCGTCCTTGAGGTTTATCGCTTTCCGTTTTGTTCAGGAATCGGGATTCGATCGAAGAATGCTTTGCAGGATCTCTACTTATGCACCCCCTTTTGCTGGTTTAGGGCCGTTATAACCGTCAGCACTGCGCACGCTAACCCATCGGATCTAGTTGTTCGACTCGGTTGGACCAAGAATTATGGCGTTAAATTCAGAAAATCTGTCTCCTCCCCTCCAAGTGCTGTGACCATACGTGTCACGGGCTAATCGAATAATCCTCAGAAATTGAAACTACTATTCCTAAAAAGGAGTTTTTGCATGACAGAACAGGAGGATTTCCAGCGGCTTTTGAACCAACTTGAATCTCCGGAGACACACCATCCGGAGGATCAGGATTTGCAAGAGACACTAGGTAAGGAGGTTCTCAAGGACCAGGAGTCCTATTTGCGATTGGCACTTGTCGATGGTGTAGGTTGCAGGACCATGCGACGACTGCTTAGTCGATTCGGATCGGCCAAGGATGTCCTGAGAGCTTCATTGAGGGATTTGGGAAGCGTCGAACGCGTGGGCCCAAAAACGGCCACGGCTATTCGGGACCACGGGCAGGGGTTGTATGCGGATGAAGTGCTAAAAATCTGCAAACAGCAGAAGATTGAATTGCTTTTTCCAGGCGATCCCCGCATCCCTGTTTTGCTAACTGAGATCAGCGATCCACCTTTGGTATTGTACTTGCAAGGGGAATTTCGTCCCGACGATGCATTGGCAGTTGCGATGGTCGGTACGCGCCACGCAACGGCTTATGGACGCTATATGGCCGAGCGATTGACTCGTGGGTTATGTGGTTATGGGTGCACGATTGTAAGTGGACTGGCCAGAGGGATTGATGGAGTATGCCATCGCAAGGCTCTCGAATGCGGTGGTAGGACGATAGCAGTTTTAGGGAGCAGTTTAACGGAAATCTATCCTCCCGAACACGCGGATCTGGCTTCCAATATCCGAAACCAAGGGGTATTGCTAAGCGAAACTCCACCTTTAGCGAAGCCCAAAGCTGGCGTGTTTCCGCAACGCAATCGAATCATAAGTGGACTTAGTTTGGGGGTGGTAGTGGTTGAAGCTGCCGAGCGCTCGGGGTCCTTGATCACCGCAAGGCATGCAGGCGAGCAGGGACGAGATGTTTTTGCGGTGCCTGGTCAAGCCAGTGCACCTACATCCAGAGGAAGCAATCGATTGATCCGAGACGGTGCACTGTTAGTTCAGGACGCCGAGGATATTCTCGAACATCTCGGACCGCTTAGTCGCAGCGCTAAACTAACAGGTGGTCAGATCGTCCAGCAACCCAAGGAGTTGATTCTCAATGAGATCGAACGGGGAGTTTTACAAGTGATCGATGTGATGCCAACGGACATCGACTTGGTGGTCCAGCGAAGCCAATTGGCTGTTTCTCAGGTGCTGAGCACCTTGAGTGTTTTGGAACTAAAAGGAGCCATCAAACGGACTGGTGGCCGTAGCTATGGTCGCAAATACCAAATCTAGATTCAATGGCGACTGGGCGATTATCCAGGAGCCACACGTACGCGTCCTTCGGTGCGTTCGAAATGCGCAAAATCGTCTCGTATCATTTACTATTCAAACGATCATATTTGGTTTTATACTTTTGATACAAATCGGTGTGTCGGCTACCCAGATCGACCTTGCGACCTTGTACCCAAGCTAGTTCGACTTGGGTCGCCGTCTCGAGAATGTCGCCATTGGCGATGAAGATTGACGCATCCTTGCCTGACTGGAGGGATCCGACGCGGTCGGCTACCCCGTAAATCTCGGCTGGGGATAATGTAATCGAACGCAAAGCGGCTTCGGGGTCGAGTCCAAAACCGCAAGCGACGGCCGCATGATAAGGAAGGTTGCGAACCCCGGAAGCTCCAAATCGCCCATCGCTAGCAATGCTAAATGGAATCCCTTGCTCTTGCAGTTGGGCTGGCAGAGCATACATCGAATCGTAAGCCGCATCGCGGCGTGTGGGCAGTCGATAGACTGCGGAGATAACAACAGGAATATTCGCCTGCTTTAAAAGCTCCGAGCAGTGAATTGAGTCTGCACCGCCAAAGAGGATCATTTTCAGGCCGTGCTGTTGACAGAAGGCGACGGCGGTTTGAATTTGTTTTGCCGAATTAGCGACAATCATCACAGGTGTTTTGGCTTCGACAACAGGAATCAATGCTTCGAGTCTCATGTCCAGGGGTCTCTTGGGGTCAGCGACTTTGGCTTTGGCATACGCGAGCGTTTCATGCACTAACTCCTGGAAAGGCCCCAATCGATCGGAGTTATCGCTCTGACTAGATTCGGTCTCCCTTTGCCCACGAGCGCCTCGTGATCGAGCTTGGGAGTTTCCCAGTCGCGGCCATTGGATCGTCATGGTTGCATCGTTTTTTATGGTCATGTCTTCCCAAGTCCAACCATCGAGTTGCATGACTGCGGATCGTCCTGAAACAAGCCCACCGGTGGGACTGATCAGGGAGAAAAGAACACCATTAGCTCTGGCCACCGGGATGGCCTCCGAGTCGGGATTGAATGCAGTATTGGCACGAACATTGGGATTGAGCGGACCGACTTCTGTATTATCTACCGAAGCATTGACCGAATCGATTTCAACAAGGCCAAGGTAAGAAAGCGAATCAAACAGTCCGGGGTAGACGTGCTTTCCTTGAGCATCGATGAGTTCATAATCTTCTGCAGCAGGTATCGCAGGAGCAATTTCCGCGATCTTTCCGTCCTTGATCAGGAGCGAATGATTGACCAGTGTTCCATTCGATACGGTATGCAAGATTGCGTTTTGGATCAGGATCGGTTTCTTCTGCGGTGGACCTGGAATCTGATCCGATGCCCATAAGCTTGATGCAAGTACGATGCACGAGGATACAGAAACGAGCAACTTAGTTGCTAACCGATTGAATTCGAATTCGAGATTGAATGCATTCATAAGTTTGAGTTTGAAGTTGGATGATTTGGGATTAGTGCTGGGGATTAATCATGATCATGATGGTCATGGTGGTCATCGTGATGATGATGGCAGTATTCGTCATGGTTTGGCCAAAGCCGAGAAGGATCATCGGCAAGAGAGCTTTTGTCCGAAGTGGATTCACCGCTTTCGAGCACTTTTTGGACCAATCGTCGGTGGATTTGAGAATCGCGGGATCTCAATTGGGAATCGACTTGCCGATCGAAGTATTTTCGACCATCGATCCAAGTTTGTTCGCAGCGTGAACGCACCGAGAGAGGAGAGCCGCTCCAAAGTACAAAATCTGCATCCTTACCAACTTCCAGCGAGCCAACTTGGTGGTCGATTCGGAGTTGTTTAGCAGGATTTAGGGTTACGAACTGAAGGGCCGAGTGAGGGTCTACACCGCCGTATTTGACGGCTTTGGCTGCTTCATGATTCATATGCCTGCCAAGTTCGGCGTCATCGGAATTGAAGGAAACGACGATACCTTGTTGATGCATTAGTGCACCGTTGTGAGGAATCGCATCGTAGACTTCGAATTTATAGGCCCACCAGTCCGAGAATGAGGAGGCGGTTGCTCCATGTTTGGCGATCGCTTCGGCCACTTTGTATCCTTCGAGGATATGTTGGAGCGATCCGATTTTGACTCCATATTCGTCGCATACGCGGATCAGAGCAAGTATTTCGTCTTGGCGATAGCTATGGCAATGGATCCATCGCTGACCGCGAAGAATCTCTGCGATAGCGTCCAGTTCCAGATCCCTTCGGGGTGGGGGGCCGCTGGGAGATTCGCTCCATTTTTTCCAGGTGCTTTCATAGTCTTTGGCGGCGTTGAAGCGATCGCGAAAAAGTTGTTCGACGCCCATGCGGCTTTGAGGATAGCGAGTGCGGTTGGTATCGGTCCAATTGCTCTGCTTGACATTTTCCCCCAAAGCAAACTTGATCCCTGCGGGTGCGCCATGGAATTTAAGTTCTTCGTAGGGGCGTCCCCAACGTAGCTTAATCACCTGGTTTTGGCCCCCGATGGGGTTTGCTGAGCCGTGTAGGATATTGGCGGAGGTCAGACCACCGGCGAGTTGTCGGTAGATCGTGATATCTTCAGCGTTGATAAAATCCCCTATACGCACTTCGGCCGTGACGGCTTGGGTTCCTTCATTGACACCGCTATCGGTTGCCATGTGGGAGTGGCAGTCGATCAGACCAGGGCTGATTTCGAATTTAGTCCCGTCGACAACCAAGGCTCCTGGGGGGACGGGTAGATCGATTCCTATCGCTTCAATTTTTCCTTTGCGGACAATCATATCCGCGTCTCGGAGGATCCCAGAGGGACCGCAGGTCCACAGGGTCGTGTTCTGGATGATGAGAGTCTCGGGTTGATCAGGGATCATTTCGAGGCCGAATGCGGCAAAAGGGTATCTCATCGATGAAGCGATTGTTTTGCTGGAGACTCCTTTTTCAGATCCGTTTTTGCTATCGTCTTTGGACTTGGTATCTTTGGACGGTTGGTCTGGAGCATTGGAATTGGAGTTAACCGACGGTTTGCCACTCAGGGCCCATTGCGTACCGTCGGGTAGGTGGAGGGTTCCTAGGAGCATTGGTGGATTTTTTGCAGAAGAGATCCATGCCAAGGACAACAGTGCGACGCCCGAGGTGTTGGAATCCGAACCGTTTGCATCAGTCTCTTTTACGATGAGATCTTTTGCGGGGACCTTGGCGCTGAGTGTCAGCTCCGACCAACGGAGTCCATTGAGTTTGATTTCAGGCGTGGATTCTTTTTTTGAATCCTCTTTTGGATCTGGTTCGGGACCCGCTGAGGGCAGCAGAATGCTTCCAGATATTTTACGTGCCGATTCTTTGATTGAGATTTGAAACTGTTGGAGTTTCGGTTTGGTTGTTTCGATTGGCGATTTGACATCGACGATTGAGATATCCCAAGTCCCGTCGATATTCTGATCATTTTTGTACGCAGGAGTTGGCCGAATGCCTCGAACCCAGACTTCTTCGATCTTGCTCTTTTCGTTCCATAGATCACCATCAGCGACGATAAGGTTAGCCCAGTAACCGGGTCGAATTTTCCCGATTTGGTCAGCTAGACCGATCAATTCTGCCGGTTTAGAGGTCAACGCATCGAGGGCTTTGATTGGATCGAGTCCTCTGGAGATGGCTTTTCGAACTTGGGCGATCAGTTCGCTGGGGTCGGCCAGTCCGCTGGAGGTCAGGACAAACGGCACACCCGCTCGGTCGAGTCGAGCTGGATTTTCTGGAGCGATCTCCCAGTGCATCAGTTCTTCGAGTTCGGTATCCAGTGCGGCATCGACGGAGGAGACGTTAGGGGGTTTGGGGAAGTTCACCGGGAGGATGATGGTCCTGCCGGTCTTGGCGATAGCATCCAGGAGTTGATATTCTTGGCCGGATCCTTTTAGGACCGCTTTGAGCCCGAATTCCTTGGCGAACGAGTCGGCTCTAAGGGCGTACTGTTCGTTCAGAGTGTCAAAGACGAAGAGCTTTCCGTTTGAAATGTGTTCTTGGATGGCCCAGAGAGCGGAATCTGATTCGGGTTTTGGCAGATTGGAGGATGCAAGATAAGCTCGATTAGCAGCATCGAACCATTGGGTATCGAGGAAGGTTTGTCGTGCCAGTGCTACGGCTCCCATGGGGCTGGATGGATAGTTGCCAGGTCCGCGATTTCGAGAGACCGTCAACCGCATGTGCATAGCAACATCGCTGCGAAGAAGATTGGCAGCCAGTGGTGCATCGGCGGTCATGACCAGAGCGCTTGTTCCCTTAACGATTCCCTCTTTAGGCGCTATCAGTGCGCTGGTAATTCCAGATCGACGAAGCGCAGCGATGTTAGGGATATTTTCAAGCGCATTGGCAACAGAACGTTGAGGAGTGATTTCAGGATTCCAGTGCGGAGTTCCTCGGTTGGATGAAAACTCTGGTAAGTCGGCTTCTAGGCCTAGGTCGATCAAACCTGGGTAGATTGTCTTGCCGGACATATCGATCCTTCGCAGGCCGTTGCGAGGTGGAAGATCCGTCCCAACTTGGGTGATTTTCCCATCTTCGATCCAAATGTTTGCGTTCTCAATGACAATGCCAGGTTCCAGTACGACTCGAGCGTTGCTCAGCAGGAAGTCTTGGACTTTATGTTCGGAGATGCCCACATCGGGTCGAGTATCGGTGCGTTGGGCCAGAGCGTTGCCTGGAATAACGCTGGTTGCAATCCAGATCAACAGCGCGATCGGAACGGGGAATCTAGTCATGGAGTGTTGATTAAAAAAGCAGTTAGGGGATTGGCCTTTGATTCGTCGCTGGCGAGTCCACTAGTGTGATTCGACGATCGCGATTTGCTTAGGCATTGTCGAAAAGAAGGATGCAAATCTTGAAAAACAGGAGTTCCGATCCATACGGTTGCAACGACTTTGTGGGTTTCAAGCGTTGGTCAACAGGGATGGCTATAGCCCAAATGCGGGAATGGGTTTAGGATGGAACGGGTGGAGTTCTGGAATTTTTGGGTCCGAGAGGTAACTTATGCCAATCTATGTGTATGAGGAGATTCGCCAGGACGGTCGGGACGGCAAAACGTACGAATTCTTTCAGCAGATGTCTGAACAACCGTTGGAGCGGCATCCTGATACCGGGGTTCCCATCCGAAGGATCCCAGCAAGAACAGCAATTGGTGGGATATGGTCTGATGGTGCGATGAAGCGTTCGATTAGTGACGACAAGCTAGCCAAGCATGGATTCACCAAGTATGTCAAGTCCGGAGATGGAAAGTACGAAAAGACGATCGGCGATGGGCCATCGATGATTTCACCGGATTGAGTAAGCATTGAGCCATTGGCAAAAGGGTCATTCTAGGGGGGATCGACACATGAAGGAGTTGCTGAGCCAGACCGATTCGAGGGTCGGGGTCATCATGGGATCGCAGAGCGACTGGCCCACGATGCGCGAAGCTTGTGTGATACTCGATGAATTTGGAATTGAGCATGAGCAGTTGGTGGTATCGGCGCACCGAACGCCCCAGTGGATGTTTCAGTACGCGGAGGCTGCAGCGAGTCGAGGCCTTCAAATCATCATTGCAGGAGCCGGAGGAGCGGCGCATTTGCCGGGAATGGTCGCAGCCAGTACTACATTACCGGTGCTGGGGGTTCCTATACAGAGCAAGGCGTTGTCTGGGCTAGATTCCCTTTTGAGCATCATTCAGATGCCAGGTGGAGTCCCCGTAGGGACACTGGCGATTGGTACTTCTGGGGCCAAGAATGCGGGTCTACTTGCCGTTAGGATTCTTGCGTTGCATGACGAAATTCTTAAGAGCAAGCTTTGGGATTACCAGAGGCGTCAAACCCAGAGCGTTTTGGACGACGTGGTACCAAGGGACCGATAGATAACCGGAAAAGACATCATCATCTGAGTAAAAAAAATGGCTCTTCAGGATTTATTGTGGCTAGGAGTAGATGCTACTGGCAATCTTCGTGCTCGTGCTCGTGCTCCTGCTCGTAATCGAAGCCCTTCGGACAGAGTTTGGGCCACCAGACTCTTGAAAATTCCGCAAGGATCCAAAACCCAATTCGTTAGCCACAGTTGCTTTTCGATTACGATCACGAGCACCGTTTCACTGAGCACGAGCACGAAGTCA
>Ga0172372_10007043_pt1 | contig 15187 bp, 15 predicted proteins | sample LakKiv5m_2_FD_114544 | JGI IMG/M metagenome (GOLD analysis project Ga0172372, IMG submission 114544) | Freshwater microbial communities from Kabuno Bay, South-Kivu, Congo - kab_092012_9.5m | ecosystem: Environmental > Aquatic > Freshwater > Lake | place: Democratic Republic of the Congo...
CAGGCGATGGCATTGAACTCGTGGTTGCCCATCACGATGAGCGCGGTACCTGCATCGACCATGCGCCGCACCGTCGTCAGCACCTCGAGCTGGCCCTCCCCGCGATCGATCAGGTCGCCGACGAAGACCGCCCGTCGAGTCGGGTGGCTCCACAGTCCGTCGCGATCCTCGTAGCCGAGGTGCCGCAACAATTCTTCGAGCTTCTCGTGCTCGCCGTGCACGTCGCCGATGACGTCGTATCCGGGCCCATCGTGGTCCATGGATGGGACAGTTGCCACGCCCGCACCATATCCGTCGGGTGCGGCAAGTCCGCCGCTACGCGTCGAGTAGCTGGCGCACCTCGGCCCGCGTCGGCAGGGACGGCACCGCCCCGCGGCGCGTGGTCGCCAGCGCGCCCGCGGCCGCGGCGGTGCGGGCAGCGTCCGCCACGCCGACGCCCCGCGACAGCTCGGCACAGAGCGCACCAATGAACGCGTCCCCCGCGCCCGTCGTGTCCACCGGCGACACCGAGAACGGCGCAACCGCCACCGTGCCGACGCGGGTGGCGACCGTCGCGCCACGCGCACCGAGCGTGGTCACCACGGCCGTCACCCCCAGCGCGTGCAGCCGGTCGGCGCCACCGAGCGCCGCGGCTTCCCCCTCGTTCGGCACGATGACATCGCACAGCGCCAGCAGGTCGTCGGGGAGGTCGCGCGCAGGCGCGGGGTTGAGCACCGTGGTCGAACCGCGAGCACGGGCCGCGCGGAACGTCGCAACGACGGCCTCCAGCGGCACCTCCAATTGCGCCAGCACGACGGCCGCCGCAGGGAGCGAACCGGCGACGGACGCATCGGTCCGCGCGTTCGCGCCGGGCACGACGACGATCGAGTTCTCGGCACGTGCGTCAACGCTGATGAGCGCACGCCCCGTCGGCACGCCGGGCAGGATGCGCAGGCCCGAGACGTCGATGCCCTCGTCGCGCATCACCGCCGCGAGGATCGCGCCTGCGGCGTCGTCGCCGATCGAACCGACGAACGCCACCGCGGCACCGAGGCGCGCGGCGGCGACCGCCTGGTTCAACCCCTTGCCGCCGGCGTGCTCCGCATAGTCCGTCGCCAGCACCGTCGCGCCGGGCGCGGGCAGCCGGTCGACGTTCGCAACGAGGTCGAGGTTGGCGCTCCCGACGACGCAGACGCCGGACACGTCTGCTTCCGTCAGCCGTTGACCAGCGCGGCGAGCTGGCGCCGCCACTCGACCGAGCACTTGTCGGCCTGCACCGACACGAGGGAGGTCTGGTCAAGCGGCAGGACCCCGTCCAGCGTCTCGAGCATGCGCTTGTCCTCCGCACCGATCGCGCGGTCGAACACGATCACCTCGTCGGCCGGCACCGAGAAGTCGTCGTTGCGCCACACCACGAACGAGAAGTAACTGGTGACGTCGTCGATCGGCGTGGACACCAGCAACAGGATGTGCGCGAGGCCGGTGTCGTACTCGATGGTCGACCTGCACAGGAACGGCAGCGAGAACCCCGACGTCATGCGCCGGTGCACGACGCCGCCGCTCTGCCCGCTCGCGACCGTGCCGGCGTCCTCGTTGTTGGCGAACACCTCGTACGCGTACCCGTAGAAGCCGCCGTCGAGCGGCCCCAGCTCGACCTTCGGCACCGTCGTCTCCTGGCCGCGCCCGAACGTCCCGACGTGGACGAACGGGAAGTGGGTGATGTCGAGGAAGTTGTCCGCCATCCGGGTCGCCGACGTGCGCCACACCTCGAGGTCGGTGTTGATGCGGCGGAACGACGGGTCGGCATCCTGGGCCACGTCGGGCAGCGGCTCGGCCGGTTCGCCGAGGCAGACCCAGACGAGCCCGAACTTCTCGGTCGCCCGATGCGGCGCGATGTGCGCCTTCGGTGGCACCGGCACGCCAGGGGTCGCCGACGGGATGCGGGTGCAGGTGCCGTCGGCGGCGAACTGCCACCCGTGGTACGGGCACTCGATGCAGCCGTCCTTGACCGCGCCGAGCGACAGCTTCGCCTCGCGGTGCGAGCATCGGTCGGGCAGCGCCGACACACGGTGCTCGTCATCGCGCCACAGCACCACGTGCTCGCCGAGGAGCGTGCGGCGGATCGGCGCACCGACGACCTCGTTGCTGCGGGCGACTGCGTGCCACCGGTTGCGCAGTGCCGCATTGCCGCAGAGGATCGCGCCCACTGCGCGGAGCGTAGCATCGGCCGCATGGCCGCCTTCCTCGTGCGCGGCCGCCGCATCGTCACCATGGACGCCGTGCGCACGGTGATCGACGACGGTGCGGTGCTCGTCGACGGCGCGCGCATCACGGCCGTCGGCACGTGGGCCGATCTCCGGCGCGGCCACCCGCGTGCGGAGGTCGTGGGCGAGATCGCCGAGGTCCTCGTGCCCGGCTTCGTCAACGCGCACCAGCACCTCACCGGCGACCGGCTCATGCACTCGCGCATTCCCGACCGCATCGATTCGCAGGAGGCGATCTTCGGATGGGCCGTGCCGCTGCACGCCGCGCACACCGAGGAGGACGACCACCTCTCCGCGACGCTCGCCCTCGCGGCGTCACTCGCCAACGGCATCACCACCACCGTCGAGGCCGGCACCGTGGCGCACCCCGCCGCCGTGCTGCGCGCTCAGCGCGAGATCGGTGCGCGCGGCACCCTCGGTTCGTGGGGGTGGGACGTGCCGGACGGTCCCTGGGCCGGCTCGGTCGCCGAGGTGCTCGACCGCCAGCGCGAGGTGCTCGCCCTCGCGCCGCCTGGAGGGCTCGTCGAGGGATGGGTCACGCTCGTCGGACACGACCTCATGAGCGACAAGCTCGTCGTCGCCGCCTCCGACCTCGCGCGCAGCAACGGCACGCACATGACCTTCCACCTCTCGCCCCACGACGGCGATGTGGCGGCGTATCTGTCGCGCACCGGTCGGCGCCCAGCGGTGCACCTGCACGAGCTGGGCGTGCTCGGGCCGCACGTGCTCGTCGCGCACGGCGTGCACCTCGACGACGACGAGGTGGAGGCGGTCATCGGTGCGGGTGCCGCACTCGCCGCGTGTCCGTGGGCCTACCTCCGGCTCGCACAGGGCGTCACGCGCGCTGGACGGTACGACGCGGTGCTCGCGCGCGGCGGCCGCGTGGCGCTCGGTTGCGACGCGGAGAACGCGGGCGATGCGATCGACATCCTGCGTACCGCCGCGCTGTTCGCCGGGCTGCTGCGCGACCGCTCCGGCGATCCGGCGATGTTCACCGCCGTCGACGCACTCGCGCTCGCCACGATCGACGGCGCACGCGCGATTGGCATGAGCGACCGAATCGGCTCGATCGAGGTAGGCAAGGAAGCCGACCTCGTCGCTTTCGAGGGCACCGGCTACGAGTGGCTGCCCCTCGGGGCCGACCCCTACCTGCAGCTCGTGTGGGGTACTGACGGTAGGTCCGTCTGCGACGTCTGGGTGGCCGGTCGGCAGGTCGTCCGCTCCGGCCGGATCATCACCGTGGACGTCGAGGCGGCAGCGGCGGCGGCCTCCGCCCGCGCCGAACGGATTAGTCAGACCATCAGACCATTGTGATACCGTCGCGGCATGGCTTATCCCAACACGCTCATCTTCGTCGACCTGCCATCGGACGATCCCGCCGCGTCCGCGCGGTTCTACGCCGCGGTCTTCGGCTGGGACGTCGAGGGGCGCCCCGAGGGGGTCTTCCACCGGTGCGTTCCGGGGCAGAACTTCAAGGTAGATGACGGATCGCAGGGTCCAACCGGCAACCTGCACCTCGGCATTTACAATGTCAACAACTCCCGACCACACCCGGATCCGAAGGGCGTCGAGCCGAGGACGCTGTCGCGTGACGGCCGCACCGTGCGCACGTGGATCCTCGTCAGCGAGGACGACTCGCAGGAACGGATCCTCTCGGCGGCCGAGCGCCTCGGCGCCAGGATCCTCTGGCGCAACCACTATTGGAAGGAGTTCAACGGCTTCAACAGCGCGTTCGTCGACCCGTGGGGCAACACGCTAGTGCTGTGGAGCAAGGGCGGCGACAACCCACAGATCCCCGCGGACCACACCCATGAGTGAACACGCCGACACCTACAGGCTCCACCCGCCCAAGGCGCGCTGGACTCACATCGCCCTGCCCTCGACCAACATCGACGCGTCGATCGCCTGGTACGAGAAGTTCACGCCGCTGAATCTGCTCGATCGGCGCGAGGACGCGGACGGCTATGGCGCATGGCTCGGCCACGACGACCAGGCCGACACGCCGTTCATCCTTGTGCTGGTCTCGTTCTTCCGCGACCAGCAAAAAGGCCCGCAGCCAATTATGGCACCCTTCGCGCACATCGGCATCGAGCTCACCAGCCGGGTCGAGGTGGAGCGCACCGCCGAGTTGGGCAAGGCCGACAACTGCCTCGCGTGGCCGCCCACCGACATGCCGCCGCCGATCGGCTACATCTGCGCGCTGAAAGACCCCGACGGGAACATGATCGAGTTCTCGTACGACCAGGGCGTCTACGCGAAGGCGAAGGAAGTTTGGGGCTGAGCGCCTCCGGCGACATCTGTCGCCAGTACCTCGAGTCGTTCGCGTCGGGCGATCCCGATGCAGTCGCGGCGTTCGTCACCGATGACTTTGTCAACGACCACACCGCCGCGCTCGGCAGCAGCTGCGAGGGCCGCGACGAGTACCGGCGGCGGCTCCCCGGCTTCATCTCTTCGATGCCGGGGTTGCGCTACGAGGTGTGCGACGTCCTCGCCGACCGAGACCAGGTGTGCACGTCCTACGTGCTGCGCGCCCGGGTCAACGACCGCGACGTCGCAGTGCGCGGGATAATGCACTTCACGGTGCGCGACGGTGCCATTGCACGGCGCACCGACTACTGGGACAGCGCGGTTTTCCTGCGGCAGGCTGGGCTCGACGGGTCCTAGTCGCGCGACGCGCGCAGCCCACCGAGCACGTTGCCGAATCCGGCGATCGTGTCGGCGAGCCCGCGGTGCATGCCCGAACCGACCGCGAAGCTGAGGTTCATGCTGATGCTAGTGAACCCGAGGTCAAGGATCTCCTCGGCCATCTCGCGGCACTCGGCCGGCGTGCCCGCGATGGCGAACTTCTGCACCAGCGAGTCAGGGATGAGCGAGAAAATCTCGGGGTCGTCATGGCGGTCGTGGTCGAAGTACCAGCCCGTCGACCTCGCCAGGGCAGCTTCCACGCACTCGTACCACGCCCCATCGTAGCCGAGCTCGGCCGGCCGAATCAGAGCGACGTAGTGCGCGACGTAGCGCTTGACGCTGCGCCGCGCGAGCGCGCCGTCGTCCGATGTGCACAGGGTGACGCGGGGCGCTACCTCCACCGACGACGCGGGTCTGCCGGCGCGGGCGGCTCCCTCGGCTATCCACGACCGGTAGTGGGCGGCGAGCGACGGCGAGAGATACCTGCCTCCGACCAGCGCGATATCGGCGACCTCTCCGGCGAGGCGCATAACCTGGGGGCTGCGCGTGCCGATCGAGATCGGCACGCGGGCAGGACCGTGCTGCAGCCGCGCACCGTGCAGCGACACCGTCTCGCCCGCATAGTCGACCGTGCCGCCCTCAAGCAGTGCGCGAACCGCCGAGACGCAATCGCGCAGGCGGGCGACCGGCCGGGGGGACCCGCAGCCGATCGCCTCCAGGCCCGCACCGGCACCGATGCCGAGGAAGAAGCGGCCGCCCGACGCGTCGTGTAGAGTCGCGGCGATGCCCGCGAGCACGGCCGGGTGCCGCGTGTACGGGTTGGTGACCATCGGGCCGATGCCGATCCGCGACGTCTCGCGGGCCACGATGCCCAGGAGCACGAAGCAGTCCTGCCAGAGCACGACGTCCGAAATGCCGAGCCGATCGAAGCCGGCATCCTCGACCATTCTTGCGAGCTCGACCACCTCGCCCACCGACATGCCGGGCGTGATCTCGGCCTCGACGGTCAAAGACATCAAAGCACCGGGTACTTGGCCTTGTCGGGCAAGCCGGACCGAGTGGTGATCGCCTCGCCCGCCTCCTGACACCTCGCCCAGAAGCGTTCCTCGTCGATCGTCGTCATCCGGCCGTTCTCCACGACCTTCTTCCCGTCGACGAAGACGGTGTGGACGCTGCGGCCATCCGCGGACCAGACGAGTTGGTTGATCACGTTCAGCAGCGGCCTCCACTCGGGGCGGTCGGTGTCGTGCAGGACGACGTCGGCCTTTTTACCCGGCTCGAGCGACCCGATCTCGTCCTCGGCGCACATCGCCCTCGCCCCGCCGAGCGTCGCCATCTCGTAGGCCTTCTCGGCCGGGAACATCTGGGGATCGGTGCGCGAGTCCTTGAAAAGCCCCGCGACGAGGTACGTCGCGCGCATTAGGTCGCTGTAGTTAGACGCGTTGTTGCCGTCGGTGCCGATGCCCAGGTTGATGCCCGCCATCGCCATTTCCGGCATTTTACCCACCTGGGTCACGCCGTAGCTGACCTTCAGCGCGGTGGTCGGGCAGTGCGCCACAGACACGCCGGCCTCGGCCATCACGCCCAGCTCGACGTTGTCCACCTGCACGCAGTGAGTGATGGCGACGTCCGGTCCCAGCACGCCGAGCTCGGCGAGGTGCACCATCGGCCGCTGGCCGAACTCCGCAAGGAACCCTTCCGGGTCGAGCTTCGCCGGCGACATGTGAAAGCTCATGCCCGTTCCGTACTGGTCGGCGAACGCGCGTGCCGCCTTCCACAGCGGGTCGGAGCACGTCGTGTGCCCGACGAGAATCGACCACGACTGGATCCGTCCGTCGGCGACCGAGCGGTGCGAGGTGATCGACTTCTCGAGGTTCCGGATCGCCTCGTCGGTGTCCTGTTTGTAAACGTCTGGCTCGGGCGGCAGGTCCCAGATCCATCTGCCGACACGGCCGCGGATGCCGACATCCACGAGCCCCTCAACCACCTCGTCGAGAAAACGGATCGTGCCCGCCTCGAGGAACGAGGTCGTGCCGCTCTTCAACATTTCAATCGACGCGAGCTGCGCGGACAGCCGTTCCTCCTCCGCCCGGAACGTCGCGTACAGGGGACATAGCCACGCGAAAACGTTCTCCTCGAACGGCGTGTCGTCGGGCACGTACCCACGCGTCAGCGGCTCGCCCGTGACGTGAATGTGCGAGTTGACCATCCCCGGGGTGACGACGAAGCGGTCGCCCCCGACGGTCTCACGCGCCTGGTACCGCGCCTCGAGGTCGGACGCCTTGCCCACGTCCACGATCGATCCGCCGCGTATCGCCACCGCGCCGTTACGGATGATGTCGCGGTCGCGGTTCATCGTAACCACGTACCAGCCCTTGATCAGGGTGTCGATTGCATCGGGCATATCCATCCTCCTTATTTCCGTGCCGCTCAGCGCGGCTTTTCCGCCACGTACATCTGGTTGAAGCCGATTGGCTCGACTAGCCGGATGCCGCGGAACCCCGCATCCCGGATCCACTCCGTGACCTCCTCGTTGGTGAAGGTCCCGCCGCGTCGCGTCGCCGCCACCATCGTGAGCCCCATCAGCACGCCGAACGGGTTGAACTTCCGTGTGTTATCGCGGAAGTAGTCGGCCACAACCACGCGGCCCTCGGGCTTCAGCGCCTCGAAGGCGCGGGCGATCAGATGCCGCGCGCCGTCGTCGCCCTCGGTGCGGATCACGTGGCCGAGCACCACCATGTCGTACGCGCCCGGCTCGATCTCCACATCGTGGAAGTCGCCGGGCAGCCACGTCACCCGGTCGGCGACACCGAGCCGCTGCAGCGTGCGCTCCGCCGCACCGATCACGCCAGGCAGGTCGTTCACGGTGCTCGTCGCCGTCGGATCCTTCTGCAGCACGGCGGCGGTCCACGGTCCGCAACCTGCGCCGAGGTCGAGTAGCCGAGTGCCGCGACGTCGGCTGTACCCGATCTTCAGGTCCGCGCGGGTGGCCGCACGAAGGATCGTCGGGAACGTGGCTTCGACGAGGGGCAGGTAGAAACTGGGAGCATCATCCTCAATCGGCGCCGCCGGCGTGCCGCGCCGGAACGTTTGGGCGAGGTCGGTCCAGTTCTCGAGCGGACCCGGTGCGACTGCGATGAGGTCGGCCATCGAGGCCGGCCCGTCGGTGGTGAGGTAGCGCGATGCGAGGTCGCCCAACTTGTACTCGTCGCGGTACTGCTCAATCATGCCGATCGCCACGAGCCCGTCCATGAGAAACAGGCCGGTGCGCTCGGGCACGCCGAGCTCGCCGCAGATCACACCGAGGCGGCAGGGCTGGAGCCGCTGCAGTGTGTCGAACACCCCGAGCCGTAACGCCGACACCAACAGCCAGTAGTTGCCGTAACCCTGGATCACGCCCCACACCGGCGCGGAGGCCGGCGGCTTGTGGTCGCTCCACGGCGTCCCGACATGGGCCGCGGTGTGCGTCTTTTTGAGCTCGGGATACGGCGCATCGCGCTCGGTTGCCATGTGAGTTAGGGCTTCAGAAGAATCTTGCCGACGACGTCGTTGTTCTGCATCTTGTCCTGCGCCGCGCCCGCCTCGGCGAGCGGGAACGACGAGTCAACGACGACCTGGTAGCCGCCGCGGCAGAACTCCTGCCATGCGGGGGCGAACTCCTCCGGACTGTATGGGTCGCTGCCGAGAAGTTGGATGCCCATGTGGAACATGAACCCCAGCGAGGGAATCGTCGCCGTGTCGCCCGTTGTGTTGCCGCAGTTGACGAGTCGACCCCGCGGCTTGAGCGAGAACATCGACTGCGCCCACAGGGCGGGTCCGACGTGGTCGAACACCATGTCGACGCCCGCGCCCTTCGTCTGCGCCCGCGCGAAGCCCGTCACGTCCTCGGTTCGGTTGTTGCAAGCGGCTGCCGCGCCGAGCTCGACCGCACGGCGGCACTTCTCGTCCGTACCCGCGGTCGCGAGCACAGTCGCACCGCACTTCGCGGCGAGCTGGATGGCCGCGACGCTCACGCCGCTGCCCGCTGCGTGGATCATAACCGTCTCGCCTGGCTGGAGGCAGCCGACCTCGAAGATCGCGTGCCATGCGGTGAGGTAACAGGTCGGGAAGGTGACCGCGTCGTCGTACGACATCCCGTCGGGGATCCGGTGGACGTGGGTCGCCGGCGCGACGCAGTACTCCGCGTAGCCGCCAGGCACCGTACCGCCGATGATGCCGAGCTCGCCGTAGAGGTCGCCCATGCCGGCGTACCGCGAACCCTCGGCGACGCCTGCCAGCGACGGATCGATGATGACCCTGTCCTCGACCGACACGCCGACGACCTTCGAGCCGACCTCGACGACCTCGCCGGCGACGTCCATGCCCGCGACGTGCGGGAACGAGAACCCCGGCATCGTGAACCAGCCGTTGCGCTGAACGATGTCGAGGTGATTCAGTGCGGTGGCCGCCACCTTCACCACGACGTCGTGCGTGCCCGCCGACGGATCCGGCAGGTCGCCGTACTGCAGCACCTCCGGTCCACCCTGCCGCTCGTAAAACACCGCCTTCATGAGGTCCTCTCCCTGGTTCCGTGGTCAGTCACTTCAACCCCCGCACGAACGGCCGCGCAAGAGCGACGGGCTGGCGGGAATGCTTGGCGAACAGCAGCATCACCAGGATAGTCGCGAGGAACGGCAGCGACGCCAGGAGCTGGCTGTTCAGGCTGTAGCCGAGGATCGTCGGCAGGTTGAGTCGCAGCGCGTCGACGTAGCCGAAGAGCAGGCAGCCGGTAACCGCGCCGCGCAGAGTCCAACCACCGAAGATCACGGCTGCAATCGCGATGATGCCCTTGCCGCCGATGTTGCCGCTCTCAAAGCGACCGACCTGCCCGAACAGGTAGACAGCGCCCCCGATTCCCGACAGCAGGCCCGCATAGAGGATCGCCAGCCGGCGACGCGAGTTGACATGTATGCCCGAGACGTCCGCAGCCTGCGGATCCTCGCCCACGGCCCGAACCTCAAGCCCCCAGTTCGTCCTCATAATGAGCCACCAAGTTAACGGAACCAACACATATATTATGTACATCGGCCAGCGCTGTCCGAACAGTGCAGGCCCGAACATCGGGATGTCCGAGAGCAGGGGTATCGACATCACGCCGGCAAGGCGCGTGTCGAGGTCGAAGCGCGGCTGGAGGAACGCGGCCAGTCCGAGCAAGAGGATGTTCAGCGTCAACCCGATGCCGAACTGATCGGCGGTCAGGTAGTGGCTGAGCCACGCCTGCAGCGCGGCGACGAACATGCCCACCATCCCACCCACTGCAATGGCAAGCACGAAGTTGGGCGACGCAGTGAACGCGATGGCCGCGCCGAAGTGCCCGCCGAGCAGCATGGCCTCCACCGAGATGTTGATGGTGCCCGCCCGCTCAGCCACCCACTCGCCGACTGCGGCGAACGCGAGCACTGCCGCCAGTCGGAACGTGCTCTCGTAGAGCGGCCCGTCGGTAAGCACGTTTCCGAGGAATCCCCGCACGGTCAGGTCCTCTCCGTCAAGCTGGTAAGCGCGCGCCGCTTGCGGCGGAGATCGCTGATGGCCGGCGGGATGAACAGCGCGACGACGAGCAGCGCGCGAACGACGTCGACGAGCACGGCCTCGATTCCTGCCACCGACAGGAACGTCGAGCCGCTGCGGAGCGCCGCGAAGACCACCGCCACCGGCACCGCGAGCAGTGGGCTGTTGCGCGCGACCAGCGCGACGAGCAGGCCGTCCCACCCGACGCTCGACGAGAAGCCCGATGAAAACTTGTACTGCGACTCGCCACCCGCCAGCATCATCGCCCCCGCCATGCCGGCCGTCGCACCCGACACCAGGATCGCCGACATGCCATAGCGGACGTCGGAGACGCCGGCGCGCTGCGCGGTTCGTGGGTTGAGTCCGAGGATCTTCAGTCGGAAGCCCCACGTCGTACGCGACAGGAGCCATCCGAAACCGAGTGCCATCGCGAGGGCGAACGGCACCGACAGAGGGAACTGGTTGCCGAAGACCTCGATGATCCCGAGCCGCGAGCCCGACGCGACCGCCGCACTCTGCAGGAGCCGATTGGGCTCGCCCGGCACCACGTTCAACAGCAGTTCGCCACGGGTGAGCGTGAACGCCGCCATCTGCGACGCGAGGTAGACGAGCAGCAGGGTCGACAGCACGATCGGGATGCGACGCCAATACCAGAGCGTGCCAGCGAGACCGGCCCACAGCGCGCCAGCCGCCGCTCCAAGTGTTATGCCGAGCACGAGCATCAGCGGGTTTCCGGATTGAACGAGAGTAAGGATGAACGCGCCGCCCATCGCACCGACAAGCAACTGGCCCTCCTGGCCAATGTTGATGATCCCTGCCTTGGTTGCCACCACGCTGCCCACGGCCACGATCAGCAGCGGGGCCGTTCGACGCAGCGTCTCACCCCATCGCCCGGAGTTCTGGAATGCACCGTCGACCAGCGCGTTCAACGCGCGAGTCCACGACGATCCGTTGACCTCGATCAGCAGCATCGACACCAACAGTGCACCAATGAGGCACGCGACGTAAAGCAAGGCGAGCTCGCTCTGATCGCGACCGAACTTCAGACGACCGATCGCCGAGCGCAGCACCACGCTCACGCCGCGCCGCCGATCAGCATGCCGAGGTGCGCCATGTCCACCGCCTCGTTCGGCAGCTCGCCCACAATCGCGCCCTTAAACATGACGATGATCCTGTCGGCGAGGTGGAGGATCTCGTCCAGCTCACTCGAGATCAACAGCACACCGACGCCGTCGTTGGCGGCCTCGCGCAGCCGGTCGCCCATGTACTCGATCGCACTCACGTCCAGCCCACGCGTGGGCTGGGCAGCGACGAGCACCTTCGGTCGCAACGACAGCTCACGCGCCAGCACGACGCGCTGCTGATTACCGCCGGACAAAGTCCACATCGGCACGTCGGGGGACGGGCAGGACACGTCGAACTGCGCGATCAGCTGTTCGGCCGACTCGCGCATGGCAGGGATGTCCAGCGCACCGCGGCTCGACACACGGTCGAGCGACGTCAGTGCGAGATTCTCTGCGACCGTCATGTCAAGCACGCAGCCAGAGTCGTGGCGATCCTCCGGCACCACGCCGATTCCGGCGGCGGCCATCGCACCCGCACTCCCGGTTTTAACGGCCGCTCCTCCAACCTCGACGGTCCCCGACGTCACCTTCCGGAGACTTGACAGCACGTCGGCAAGCACGCGCTGACCGTTGCCCTCTGCGCCGGCTACGCCGACGATCTCCCCCGCGCGCACCGTTAGCGAGAGTCCGTCGAGCTCCGTGCCGCCGCGGCGGCTCATGACCGTCACGCCGGCCAGCCGCAGTGCCACGTTGCCGCCTGATTCGGCGCCACTGCGCATGTGGTGGGCGTCGCTCGTGCGCAGGCGCACATCCCTGCCCACCATTGCCCGCGCCAGCTTGTCGGGCGAGGTGCCGGACGTCGGCATCTCCGCCACGACACGGCCGTCGCGCATGATTACCACGTCGTCCGTGGCTTTCAACACCTCTTCGAGACGGTGGCTCACCAGTGCTACCGTGCCGCCCTCGTCGCGCACCACATGGCGCAGCACAGCGAACAGCTGCTCGCTTTCCTCCATCGTCAGCACCGACGTCGGCTCGTCGAAGATGAGCACCCTCGGGTTGCGGCGTAGGCACTTGACGATCTCGACCCGCTGGCGCTGGCCCGCAGTCAGCGAGCTAACGCGGGCATCGGGGTCGATGCCCAGCCCGTAGCGACCGCCGATCTCGGCAACGAGCGCGCGTGCCCTGTCCGCGTCGAGCCGGCTGCTACGGTCACCAAGCACGACGTTTTCCCACACCGTCAGCGCGTCGACGAGGCTGAAGTGCTGGTGGACCATGCCGATACCCAGCTCGGCAGCCTGCTGTGGGCTCGTCACCTGCACCCGCTCTCCCGCAATGTGGATCTCCCCCGATTCGGGCGTGACCAGCCCGATCAGGATCTTCATTAGGGTCGACTTTCCGGCACCGTTCTGGCCCAGGATCCCGTGGATCCGTCCCGCCTCAAACACCATCGACACGTCGTCACAGGCGCGCAGGGTGCCGTAAGACTTCGTGATGGACTTCAGGGAGACGGCCGGTGAGGAGGCTTGCGCCCCCCCACCCACCATCCTTGTGACGTCAGCCTGCGTAGGCCTTGCCCTTAATCGCGCCAAAGGCTGCGGCGAACTCGCCGGCCTGGATCTTGGCATAAACCTCCTGCATCGCGGCGTCCTGCTCGGGCGTCGGGCTGCAGATGAAGGCACCCGGCGAGCCGTTCGGGCCTACATTGTCTCCGGGACGGAAGGTGAGCTTCTCACCCTCCTTGAACGTGCCCTCGACGATCCGCTTCATGGCTTCGACGATGTAGTCGCCACCGTCAAACCGGACCTCGATCTGGTATGCCAGATCGGTGCGATCGCACCCGTCGGCCTTGCCTGCAGTCATTGTGACGATGCCGTCGGTGTTGGCCAGCTGGACGATTGCCTCATGGGCACCATCCAGGTAAGGGTTGACTGCACCGAGCCCCTTCGCCTTGGCCGCGTTGTACGCCTCGGTGGCGCCGGCCGTGTTGGCGAAGTCGTACGGGTATGCACCCACGGGTACGTAGCTGAAAGTCGCCTCGGGCAGCGCGTCCTTCAGTCCGAGCTCAAAGGCCAGATAGGCCTCTTTCTCAAACGGCAGGTCGCAACAACCGAGGAAGACGACCGACTTTTTCTCCGAGTCGGCGAGCAGCAGACCGGTCGCGTAACCGGCAGTGTAACTGATCTCCGAGGAGTCGTCGAGCGTCTGCGCGAGGCCCGGAACGTCCTTCCCGTAGCCGGCGCCGCAGTTGCAGTACCAGAAGATATCGGCGTAGGTCTCAGTCAGCGTCTCGAGCGGACCGGCGATCTCGCTGGCCGCCACCACGATGACGTCGACGCCCTGCTGAGCGATGGCTTCAAGCTTCTCCGCTGCCTGCTCCGCCTCGATCTTGTCGACGACGATAGGCGCGGGCTGTCCGTACTGAGCCGCCACGGCTTTCACGCCGTCCACGGTCGCCTGCACGTATGCCCCGTCGTTAGCCGGGCCGGCCGCGGCGACGGCAAACTGAATGACGCCGTCACCGTTGGCATCGAGCGCGAGGAGGCCTGCCGGAACAGTCTCCTCGGTTACCGCTTCGGTGGACTCGGTGGACTCGGTGGTCTCGTCCGTGGCGCCGTCGTCGCCACCGCACGCGACTGCGACGAGGGCGAGCACGGCTACCGCCGCGAACCCTCTGATCATTGATTGCTTCACATTTCCCCCTTCATTGGAATCGCTATGATTGTCACGCCGTAGTATAGGTCCCCGCGCGTCCTCCCGACCATTACACGCCGTGGTTCCGTTGTCGCGTCACCCCCTGAGGACTGCCACGACATCGGCCTTGTAGCGGTAGGCGGTAGCAAGCGGCTCGCCCCCCATGAGCGCATCTTCCACCCGAGCCTCCGCGTCGGCATACCGCGCGGAGTCCGCGAGAACCTGCTCCTGCATCTCTGCGCCGACGACGACGCATCCGTCGGCGTCCACGACCACCGTGTCGCCCTCGCGCACCACGGCGCTACCTACGAAGACTGGGCCACCGACCGCGCGCACCGTCGCATGACCGTTCGGGCCGACCACTCCCCGGTGCGACGCGTACACCGGCGTGCCCAGCCGTGCGAGGTCGTCGAGGTCGCGTACCGCTCCGTCCACCAGCACGGCGACTGCGCCGGCCGCGCGCGCCGCCGTGGCGAGGATGCCTCCCCAGATGCAGCCATCGATCCGGTGGGCGCCGCCCACGACGACGACCTTGCCCGCCAGATCACCCGAGACAAGGCGGTACATCGGCGAAAAGTCGGCGCCGCTCGCCGATGCTTCGAGTTCGATCGTCACCGCCTGCCCACGCACCGGACTCGCACTCGGCACCACCGGGAGGAGTGGAGGCGTCAGCCATCCGCTCGCACCCCTGAGTGCGAGCACATCGGCTACTGCCGGTGCGGGCGGGACGGTTGCGGTCATCCGGCCTCGGACACCACCTGCACGCGACGACTCGGCCAGTGGCTGGTGTAGCGCTGCACGAGCCAGCGGTTGAACTGGACGTGGCTCTCTTCCTGCCAGGAGTACCGGCCGCGCGCCGCGAAGCGCGACTTCATGCCGCGCTGCACCTTGGTCGTCGCGTCCTGGTCCTGCTTCACGAACACCTGCACGCCCGCGTCGCTCATCTGGAAGAGG
>Ga0172372_10007045_pt1 | contig 15184 bp, 14 predicted proteins | sample LakKiv5m_2_FD_114544 | JGI IMG/M metagenome (GOLD analysis project Ga0172372, IMG submission 114544) | Freshwater microbial communities from Kabuno Bay, South-Kivu, Congo - kab_092012_9.5m | ecosystem: Environmental > Aquatic > Freshwater > Lake | place: Democratic Republic of the Congo...
CTTTTCTGGAGGTTCGGGGGTAGAAGTATCTCCTTCTTCCTTTTTGGGAGTCTTACCAAAAAGTTCTTCTTCCATTTTCTTTTGAATCATATTCATCATTTGTGGATTCATTCCAGAAAATCCCAACTCACTCGGAAGCTTAGGAGTCACATCTTCAATCATTTGCTTATAGAGATATTCTTGATCTTCGCGCATTTTTTGTTTCTCATATAGAAAAACAGTTTCCTTAGCAGGATTTAGAGTAGTGGCAATATGATCTTTTGGCAATTGAACATCCAACTCGTTGGTCAATTCAAGCCAATTACGCATGATCATAACTTCTTTTGGATAACCAGAGTTGTCAACCATGAGAACAGATTTCACAACCATTGGTCTACTAATTTTAATGGTCATGTCATCCTGACTATCGATCAAGCCAATTATTTCTTCACCACTTTTCAACTTAAAGATCTTGTAGTCTACTTCCATAATGACCTCCATTAGTATTTATGAATCTTGATTGAGATTTATGAGCTTAAATGGAAATTTTTCATTTTCATAAATCTTTAATCGCTCTATGAAATGATTAAATGTGTGGTTCGTGTACTTCTTGTATCTCAAATCATCAACAAGATCATAAAGAGTCATATGCGTCTTGTTATCAGATTTTCTTAAACCTCTACCAATAGACTGAAGCACACGGACTACTGATTTTGATGGAGATGAGAAAACAATATTGTGAATGTTCTTAATATTAATTCCAGTAGAACATGTACCATAAGATGCTATAAGAATGCTATCTTCAAGTGTATCTATTTTCTGCCTAATGAATTCTCTTTCGTCAAGAGGCACTTCTCCTGAAATGTAGAAAACACTTTTATCAAAGTCTTTCATCATATCATATAACTTTTTACCATGTGTTTCCACATGACTGAACAAAACAAGAGTATTACCCCTTAATGATTTGCATAGCTGATGAATCATATTATATCTTTTCTCACTAGAAAAAATAAAATCAAGTTCATCCCGATAATCTACTCTCTTTACTTTATTACATTCTTTAAGAGAGTATTTTAATATCAAGCAATTGATATTAATATTGCTTAATACATCTTTTTCAATCAAAGATTTTGTGGTTGTTACTTTGTAAAGTGGTCCAAACAAACCTTCAATTATGAATTTATGTACCTTTGTATTGTCAAGTGTTCCAGAAAGACCAAATCTGATTGGACATTTTTTCATTTTTTCCATTATCATGGATAAAGATTTTGCTTTAAACAAATGACATTCATCGCCAATCACAACATGAAAGTTGTCAAAAAACTTTTCATTTTCTCTGAATATACTTTGCCATGTTGAAATGACAATCTTTTTATCAATTGCCTTAGATTCCCCAGCATATATTTTCTTTACATTTGATTTTACATCCCAACCATTTAATTTTGAATAGTCTGCAAAATCATTATAGAGTTGAGCAACTAGACTTGTAGTTGGGACAACAATCAAAATACTTTTATCGTCTGGTATATTATCGATAAAATATCGAATCAATGAATAAATTATCAATGATTTTCCTGAACCAGTAGGTGAAAGAAGCAATGCTCTTTTATTCCTGATTCCATGTGTTACTGCATTGATTTGATAATCATGCGGAGTAATAATTTTTCCACCACTTGATACCTTGAGATAATCTGTTATGAATTTGCGAATGTGTTCTTCTTCAATGTAAGAAGTTTCTTCATTGATTTCATTTTTATATGAATAATGTCGATCATCGAAGAATTTCTTAACATAAGGAAGCATTCCTTTGTAAATTCTCTGATTAGCAAGGTTATAAAGACGAATCTTACCATCCCATAATCTCTTTCTAAATGATGGATTGTATTTGTGGTTCGGGACTGTGAATGTAAAATAGGTATTAAGCTCTTTAGCGATGTCTTTTGGACATCGTATCTTGATGAATGCATCATCAACAGCTTCTATTTTAATCTCATTGTCCATTAGTGAATTTAATCCAATCAATTGCCGATCTAATATTCCATTGGCGACCATTTACAATCTTAATGACTCCATCAAGATAATTGACCATTTCTTTCTTTTCTGCAATTTTTCCTTCAAGATTGATAATATCATCATCAGCTTCGATAAATTTATCTACATCTGTCTTGAGAATATTCAATTCAAATGGTTCCCATTTAAGTTTTTCTAATTCTTCTCTGCTCAATTTACCCATGTAGTAAAGCCATTTGTATTTTCTCAATACTTTCATGGTTCTTTCTTCCATAGAAAGTTCTTCTTTATATTTCTTGAAAAAGAGCAAATACTTATTATGAATCTGTGGTGTTATTACAGATTCTTGGGCCAATTCAGTAATATCAATCTTTAGGTCTTTTTCAACCTGTTCTTTAAGTTCATCGAAATTCATAATTTAAGTATACACAAATACAAATAAAATCAATCTAAAGTAGTATTTCCCGGATCGGGACTAAAGCTGTAGTATGTATAGGCAAAACTAGCACTTACTCTTGCTGGCTCGGATGCAGGCAGGGTTGTATCAAAGCCAATGCCACCCAATGATATGGGAAATATATCAAAAAAAGTAGCTGTTATATTTGCTGTGTAAGAACTCTTCTGAATAATAAGAGTTCCAGTAGATGTAAATTTATTTTCGGGAATATTATAAGTGCAATCCGAATCAAGATTACCTATATTTCTCATCCATCTATAAATCTCCAACCAGTTAGTCATGTTTTCATCTACAATGAATTCAATATCAAGATTTGCAAAATTATAAGTTCCAAGTGGTCTTTTTACTGGAACGCCTAATGTGGTTGGTTGATCAAAATTTGGCGAAAGAATACCGGGCAACGATACTTTCTGCAAAAAGAAAGTAGTTGTAGGAATTCTAGACAACTTAAAGGTATAAAAATTCCTATTAAGTTGACTAATATTAACTGGATAATCAGCTTGAGCCATAATGTATGTATAATGAAAAAGGGAGAGGATTTCTCCTCTCCCTTCTCATTTCTTTTTATAGAAACTTATCAGTTACCAGTGTTACCGTGGAGGTTGGTGACTGCGAAGAGTCTATAGTACTGATTCGCACCTTCAGTCATGGTTGAGCCAAGAGCAGTAGTTCCGTCAACGGAACGAACAAATGGATTCTGGACCATGCCGTAGCGGGTCTTGAAGCCAATCTTGGGCTGGAAGGTGTCGGGATCGACTGCACGGACCATCTGGAGTGGAACGTATGGGCAGTAGAACAGACCAGCGTCGTAGGGGCTTGCGCCTCTATAACCGACGCAGACGAAGTTCTGTGTTGAGCTGCTGTAGGGATCGATATAGACACGCATCTTGCCTCCTAGAATACCAGCAAAGGTGTTTCCGGTATCGTCAACTTCAAGCTGGGTAGCAGGAGCTGGGGTCAACTGGAGGAAGCCACCCATGGTTAGGGCTGAAGCAACGTCTGACGAGCAGACGATGAAGTTACCCTTACCGCGACGAGTATCCTTGGCAATGATGTTAGCTTCACGTTCGATCTGGAACATGAGGCCACGGAAGCGTTCTGCGCTCCAACGACCGTCAGAGTCAAGAGCGAGGTCGTATGCACCGCCAGTACCAGACTGATCCTTTGAACGAAGATCGCTCTGCTGTGCACCTAGTTTGGCAACGTGATAAATGTTGCGGATAAGTTCGCGGTTCATTTCAGCAAGAATTTCAGTGCTGAGGATGTTAGCGAGTTCGGTTTCAGCGTCAAGTCCGTGAACAGCCTTAAGGTCCTGAGCAAGCTCAGTGGTGTACTCTGCCTTTAGAGCGCGAGTCTTAGCAGTTACGGCAATACGGTCGATTGCAAATGCCATTTCTCTAAATGGTGTTGTTGCTGATGCTCCAAGGTTTTCAGCTGTTGATGTAGCAAAAGCTTTGAAATCTTCTCCGAAGATCGAGGCCTTGGTGATTGTAGTAACACCAGTAAGTGTTAATGGAGCTACACCAGAAGTTGGCAATGTTTCGCCACCAGTTGAGGTTGAACCTGAACCGCTGAACTTAGCAAATGGTTCAGCAAATAGAGCTTCATTTCCGCTCTGGCTGTCATACTTAGATCTCATTGCGAAAATGAGTCCGGTAGGAGCAGTCATGGGCTGAACACCAGCGATATCGTAGGCCATGAGGTTAGGCATAGCACGACGAACAAGGCTGATGAGGATTGGATCATAACCAGCTAGGCTGGTGTTGGCACCAGCATTAGTGTTAAGAGCGAATCCACCACCAATTGCATTGGCTGAGGTTTCAGTTAGATACTGCTGACGCATAGCAGCTTCTTGATTCTCAAGAAGGACTGCGGTTACTTTCTTCTTGTAAACATCTTCAATAGCGGGAACTGCGTCGTGATTTAGGACGGGGTTCCACTTTTCAGTTAAAATATCATACGGTGTTGAGTCTTCGAACATTTTTATTTTTCTCCTGTGTTATTTAGGTTAAATCCTGATTATTTCTTAATATGTCTACTCATTGCTCTAGCCACTTGAGCGACGGTTTCATTATCAATAGTTGGTGCTGAAGGCTGAACCATCTCATGAAGTTCCATTACTGGACTAGCTACTGGAACTACTGGAGTTGATCTAGCTTCTTGTTTTCTAAAGAAGTAAGCTTCCTTAAGCGATTGTAACTTACCTCTAAATGAATTTTCTCCATCGAAATCAAGGCCCTTGGCAAGCGAACCTAGTTTCTCGACTTGTGTATCGGTCAAACCATGGCATTCTTCAAGGAAGATGCTTGAAATCTTATTGGCAACACTTTCCTTTTTGAGGTTCATATTTTCATTAATGACCTTGTTCATGGTTCTTGCCAATTCATCGTTCTGTTCAAACAATTCATCGACAAGATTGTACTTCTCTTCTGGAACATCGATGTAATGTGCTTCGAATAGATTCTTGAGGCCACGAATGAAGTTTTCAGCGACTTGAGTCTTGATGCCGCGTTCAACTTCAACCTTGTTCTCTGTCATCCATTCTTCTACGACATAGCCAAGATACTCATCTAGTTTCTCAGCCAATGTTCCTGCCATAATTTCAAGATTCTTCTCATACTGCTCGGCAAGAATCTTGGTGGTGTTCTTAGCGTGCTCTTCAACCTTTTCGTTGAGCGCAGCAACAAACACGGTCTGTAGCTTGTTTACAACTTCTTCTGAAAGTGAAGCGTCAGCAAAGATTGCGTCAAATGCTTCCTTCATCTGAACAGGTGATACCTTTGGGGTAGCAATAGTCATTTGGTTGTATGGGGCTAGTTTAGCCATGTTTGGATCCAGTCTTGGATCGGTTTGAATAAAGACTCTACCGCCATTAGCATCCATGCTGCCCATACCATTGACATCAAAGTCAACGAATCCAGCTGCCTTTTTGCCGGGGTTAGAAGAAGTATCTTCATCCTCGGACTCATCGGTTTCGTCCTCGGTATCCATATCTTCTTCCTCAGTTTCGTCTTCCATCTCTTCGCTTAAAATTTCATCTTCGATATATTTTTTTCTATTTCTCATTGTTTCTCCTTATTATTTATTCAGTCTCTGATTGTAATCTTAATTGAGACTGTTGTTGTTGTTGTTGTCTATTTTCATAATCGCTATAAACACCAAATGGATTGTATCTGGTGTAACCAACTGCTTTTGCAAATTCTAATGGATTTCTACCAGCGGCATTTATTAAAGTTGCAGCTAATTTATCCCCAACATCTGCTAATGGCATTAAATTTGTAAAAAATGATTGTACATTATACTGTAGAATACCTTTCAAACCAGATCTTTCGACTTCGCGTCTATCGATAGGTGGGGAATTCATTATTGCTTGTATTCCAGCAGCAGTTAATAATTCATCTTTTATGCTATTTATAGCACTGTGAACAATTGTTTCCGGTTTTTGTTGATTTTTTTGTATAAAATCTTGTTCATTCTCATATGTTAATTCGTTTTCATTTTCAAATAATAATTGATTTTTTAATTTAAAAGAATTAAGCTCTTCCTGAAGTTGAGCAATTTGCTTTAAGTATGTTTGTTCTAAGTAGTTCATAGATTTCTTAAAAAGTGGTCGAATGTTTTGAGAACTTTTTCTTGAAGTTGTTTGCTTGGAGTCTTAAGAATTTCTTTCTTATAGTTTGAGATGGTTTGTTCTTTAAGAACGCCATTGCTCCAAACCCATTCCTTACCTTCCATGATGCCATTGACAAAGGCGTGTGGAGCAGAAGGATCTGCTACAATATCAACTGCTGCAAGCATGAAGTCTTCTTGTACTTGATTTATACCTTCTTTAGTCTTCTTGAGAGAACCCATGCCTCTGGAAGAAACCCCGAGTTGAACTCCTTCGCCTAGAAGACTCTTTACGATCTTTCCAGTTGGAGTATCAAGAATCTTAGCCTTACCATAAACATCATTACCGCGTTCATGGAGTTCTGTGATAAGATGTGAGACTCTGTCTAGATTGACGGAAGGACCAGTTGGGTGGTTTAATTCACCGAAAGCTCTCTTATTGTTGACATGTTCATTGATGTAACGTCTAACCTCATTCATAAGAATAGGCTTGGGATAAGATCTACCATTTCTATTCTTGGTATCAGCTTGCATGAAAATACCTTCGATGAAATAATTTTTATTATTACCATCGATACTTTCGGTAATTACACGAACATTTTCAACTGTTTCGGTGATTAACTTCATTTTTTGTTCTTCTTCTTAGCAGTAATGCTCTTTGCCTTTGCAACTGCTTTGTCCTTTGGCATTCCCATCTTCATGAACTTGGTAGCAATGGCATCTTCAGTATCGTTTCCGACCTGACCATCTCCATCGACATCTTCCATCTTACCTTCATTGAAATAGGTTCTTGATACTTCGATGTACTTTTCGTTTAGTTTGTGTTTTAGCTTAGAATAAAGCATTTCGCGGACAGTGTTTCTAGCACCGACCGCATTCTCTTCAAGGATTTGTTTGAAAACTTTCTTTGATGACATTTTTATTTCCTTATGTTTTTGCTGAAATCTAAAATATTTCTGTAGTTTTTGCTATTTTCAAATAGCGAAGAAGTCATTTTAACACGGTTATTTTCATTTAGATTATCAAACAAAATAGCCAACTTTTGCCCTTCTTTGCTACTAATACTTATATTTTCGCCACTGTTTAATTTAATGTCTATAGGGTATTTTGCCTGTAAAGATTCCTTTATGACCGAAACGAATCTACCCATAGAATCAGTGGAGATCTTTGGAGTGCATTTTTGAAGCATTTTATTTTGTTCAAAAAGCATTTTTTCATTAATCAACTGGCTAACTCTGAAAGAAAGCTCATTTTTGATGTTAAAATTGAGTTTGTTTTTGTCTAATGACTCAAAAACAATCTTTTTCAATCTATGTTTCATTGTTGCTCCTGTTGCATTTGCTGTTGTTGAGCTGCCGCAGCTTGTTGCATCTTCAAGATGTCAAACTGCATCTGAGTATTTATTACTTCAATATCTTCATCAGATTGCTTAAGAATATTCTTACGAATATAATCTGAAGAGAAATACTTACCAATATATTGTTCAGCAGCGGCAACAAGGTCTAGTCTACTAGCAAGTACTTCTGCATCTTTAAGATCATTGAAATATGAATCTGTATTGAATTCAAATTCAATGTCGGAATACATGTCATCCCAATCTTCTACAGTAATGATTCCCTTGAGAATTAACTGGACTTTGAGAAGATTCAAGAACAATACTGAGAAGCGTAAACGAATTCTTTCAATAAACTTGAAGAATTTAACTTCATCTCTGGTGATCTCGGCAGATCTGCCCATGTTAAACGTATTGTCACCCGCTAATCTTGATGCTGGAATATTAAGAGATTGATAAAGCTTGCGCTTGAAATATTCAACATCAGTCATTTCTCCTAGATTCTGGCCACCATCAAGAGTAGAGATTTCTGTACCTCTACCCCCTTCTCTTCTTGGCATCCAGTAATCTTCAAGCATGGCCATGTGATTGCGATCATCTTTGATTTCACCAGTTGTCTGGTTGTAAATCATTCTGTTGCGATATCTGTTCATCAATTCACGCACATATTGTTCTGCCTTCTGCTTTGGCAAATTACCAACGTCAACATAGAAAATGCGACGTTCTGGTGCGCGTGAAATTCTATAAACTACAATTGCGTCTTCTAATTGACGCAACATATTCATAGTTCTAATAGCCTTTTGGAGGTATCCAACGACTCTCTTTGTATTCATATCTACTAACCCAGAGTGAGCATAGCAGATTGAATCGGTTGATAATCTAAGACCAGTTGGTCCAGTTGATATTAAAGAATCTTTGTTAGTGTCAGTATAAAGATAATATTCTTCAACTTCTTGAATCATTGGTACGATGGCCGAGCCAACTCTCTTCTGATTCTTTTTAAGATTTTTGATTTTTTTGATTTTGATTGGATCAAGTGGTATAAGTTTTCTTATTCCTAGCTGAGGATTGTCATTATCAATTTCTAGAAAATAGTAAATTTTTCCATCAATATACCATCTACGGAAAATTTCATAACATTTACCTTTGAAATCCATAATCTTCAGTAAGTTATCAAACTCTTTATGCATCTTTGATTTGATGCTATCCGAAAGATTAAGTTTATCTAATTGTAATTTTATTGGCTTACGATCTGTACCAAGTACAATTGTCTCGTTTACAATTTCATCAATTGCTGTATCTACTTCAGGGTAGAGAGACATGTTTCGATACTGAGCAATGAATGCACCATCATCTCTAGCGTTGCCTGTAAAGTCGATGTAGGTGCCATAAACACCCCCAGTCTCTACTAGGTAACTGCCATCATACTCTTCTGGTGGCATCGGAGAAGCAATTGATTGATCATTTTCAACTTCTTTGCCTTTCTTCTTACCAAAACTAAACCCTAAAATGTCAGATAGTGCCATAATAAATCCTATTAATTAATATTAATTGTTCCGTCTTTTGTAAACACATCAACCACGCTATCGTATGCTATGACCATGCTAAATTGACACACGGTATTTTTTTGATTCATATCAAGTTCTATTGGACCTACAATGTAAGGAAAACACCCCTCAAGCGTAACGCTTTTAATTGTGTCGCCGTTTAACCCAAGTTGTTTGACAATCCAACCATTCTGCTTGTAAGAATCGTAGCTAGAAGCAGAGGTAGTTCTAAGATTTGAATCATGGTCGTTTATACTGTTACTCCATTTGTGGAATGCTTCCCAAACAGTATCAGTCCCAGTGTCATCTAGAATTGTGACATTCCAGAATGGAAATAGTCTATCTCCGGGATTCTTTAGAGTTCTACCTCTATAGTTATATCGAAGAGTTGTAAGATTTGCTGGAGGAACATTTAACGCTAAAGCATGAATGTGAAATCCACCAGTATTATCATTTCCCCATCCGTTGTTCGAATTAGGAATTTGTCCTGAAATAGAATATCGGTTTCCTCTTGGGAATGAGGTAAAAGCATCTCTGAAGGTTGAAATTTTGCTATCGCAGCTCATGAGTATTTTGTTATCCTAAATTGATCGTAATTCATTGTTACATTAAAAACAACAGGATTAACATTTGAAGCATTAAAATTCAAAGCACCTACAGATGCTGGCCAACAACCAAGTAGCTCCAATTCACGAAGAGTGCCATTATTGGTTGTATTTAATTGTCTAACCTTCCAGTTAGTTTTTGTTTTGGTAAAGTTAAGATTGTTACTATCCGTAACATTTCCTAAAATTTTATTAATTCTATTTGACCAACTTGTAAATGCTTTCCACAAAGAATTTGTTCCCGTGTCATCATAAATGACCAAATTCCATGCTTCATATTCTCTATCCCCAGCAAGATTTAAAACTCTTCCTCTATAAGGAATTTGAATGATGCCAACATCTGATTGAGGCATACTGGCAGATACTACATGAAAGCAAGTTTGAGGATTCTCGGTAATGATGCTAGGCCAATTACCTTCAACCTCAAATCGGTTTTGGCGAGTGCCACCGTTGAATTTTTGTTTGAAATAACTTAGTGAATTTGCGTTGCTCATCGTTTTCTACCCTATTATCTATGTATTTTAAGGTATGATAATTATTGATTGCTCCACAAAATCATTAGTTGGATTGGTTGTATAGGCTACATCTACCTTCAACCTTCTATTTATGCGATCTACCGGGGTGTTATTGGTATCATCGGCCACTACATTGAATGAATTAATAGCCCCATTGGACAACAGACCATTCATAAATGTAAGTATTTCGGAGGTTAGCTGTAACCGAGTAACTTCATTGTTAAGCTCAAACACATAATTTTCACAAATTGAAGTTATTTGTGTCTTAATGAATTTTGTTATATTAACAAAATAAACACTTTTTTCGCTTAGAGCTAAAGTAAATGGTGCTGAATTATCGGTTTGAGATTCACAAGTTAGATCGCTTAAGAAATAGCAACCATAAATGCCATCAAAACTATAGAATGTTGCATAATTTATTCTATTATTGATAAGCCCTGTTATGGTATTTTTAAATTCAGCTACTGAATTGCTTTCAGAGAATGGCAAGACATATTCAGTATCCTCTTGTACAATATTAAGCAATGGACCGATTAAAAAATTTGATGTGCTTCCCCATGGAGTGCCAGCCAATTTTAATCTAGCAAATTGCCCTGCTAGATCATAAATCATAGGAACTGGAATTTTAGTCCAAAGTTCACTCGTAGCTTCTGGATCTGATTCTGGATTGATACATCGATTTCTTATCTTTACCCCCAAAAGCTCTATAATATTTTGATCGATTAGTTTTCCATTTGAAACAATAAAATTGTTATATTCTGAAGTACCGTAAACATTTGATAAGAAATTGTCATATGCAAAAATTCCTAATGTTTGGAATTCCTCAGTAAATACATCAGCGGGAGTAATATCACCTTGGAATTTTCCTTGATAGATTTCACTCATTTGAGCATTAAATGTAAAGGGTGTTCCTGCTGTATTCCCAAATACATTTACTTCTTCAATAAAATAATCTAATAATTCTTTTTCAAATTCTGTGTTTTGAATGATTATTGGAGTATCTTGAATTCCAGTAAACCCAGAACCAGTAAGTCCATTAAAAATATTATTAACAATGCACCTAGCACCCGTAGAATTAACAACACTTTGAATATTTTTTGATGTATATGCACCCGATACTGTCAGACCAGTAGTGTTCATGACACATACCGATGCCCCATATTCCAACATCGTCATGATTCCGTGTAATTCAACATCTGCCTTTTTAATATCCTCAGAATCGGGGCCAGATCGAAATGTTATGGCAGTATACCCAAATAGAGTATCGACAAAATCATCTAAAGATTCTACATAAGTTAACTGATCAGGTCCAAGGCTGGAAGTGGTAATACCAGACAAAACACTCTGCGTTAATGGAGTAACAAAAGCGAGAACTTTAAAATCGCTTGGTGTAGAAGTTTGTCCGTAGTTAACTATGTTCATGACAACAGAGATATGCTGAAGCTTAGAGTAATACTCTTAACTGGTAGATTTGGTACTATTGTTAAATCTACCTTTAGCTGTCTCTGATTGATCACTGTTTGAGGATTATTAGTCTCGTCGCAAATTAAAGTGTAGCTAACCAATGACCCATTTGAAACCATAGGATCAAGAATATTTTGCATTTTTGATTTGATGGCGGATCTAGTGGTAGCATCATTAAATTCAAAGACATAATCATCCAAGATAGATGTAACTTCACGATTGATATAAAGGAATGCCCTTGAGAATCCGTAAGAACTCTTTGCGCTTGTGCTATCTCGGAATCCAGTTTCATCTCCCCAAAGGTAATATTTACCCTTTGATTGAAGATAATTAAAATAATTTATTCCTCTTGAAGCCAGTGTAGTCGATGATGTAAATGACAGCTTAGGAGTAACGTTTGTATAGTTTAAAAGCTCGCCTCTATAAACACCAGCAGAAGTGAGATAAGGTTTTGATTGAGCAGAAGCTCTTGCGTTTGCTCCAGCAGCATCAGATACAAGGAAGATCGTAATGGCACTTGTAGATGATGAACTGCCCGTATAGAATCTTGGTCTTTCCTTATAGCCAATTATCGTGGCCGCAAGATAAGAAATTGCAGTTGTACCAGTAGCTCCTAATTGAGTTGTAACTGATGATATGATTGCGGCTTGATCTGGATTCGTATAACCAGTTCCAGATTCATCTCTATCGGATCCAATAATAGCATTGCAATTAAGTCGTGCCTTTGCAACACTTATAACTTCTGGGTATCTAGAATTATCTTCTGTAATGACTTCTGAAATCTTGGCTGATGATAAAGCAAGTCCTGCGGTGGTTCCTGCAATAACCATTTTACCACCATATTCCATGCAATTAAAAATTGAATGAATTTCTCTGTCAACAAGACTGTTTGTTACAATACTGGTGTAACTTGTTCTTCCAGCCAAAGTTGAAATTGAATCAGAAATGGTTTCAAGATTTGTAAATGAATCGGCAGTTGTTCCTAATAAATTATATGTCGATGTGGAACACAAAAATCCAGTGTAGTGATCTGTAGCAGACACTGGGGTTATGTTAAATGTGTTTGATTGTGTGGTTGTGGTAATCGGCATATACTATTTATTAGATTTGATTAAGAACGAAATTTAACACTATTGATTCAATCGAATTATTTGGTACTATTGTCAAGTCAATAACCAATCTCTTCTGAGCAACTACAGATGGAGTGTTGTTTGTTTCATTGCAAATTAGGGTATAGGAAGCAAGACCACCAATAGATTGTAACTTATCAAGAACAGTAGTTGCTCTTGAAACAAACTGTGCTCTTGTACCAGCGTTATTTTGTTCGAATTGGAAGTCCTCAAAGATCTTCTTAAATTCTCTCTTGATTGTGCTGGTGTTCTTAGAGACAGAAGCTGACTTTCTATATGCTTCGTTTCCTGTAGTAATTCCAGTAGCATCTCCCCAGATTGCGGCTCTATTTGTACCGCTTGGGATATAGATTGGATTGATTCCTCTGGTGTAGTATTCAGAAAGATCACGATCTACGATGGTCGGAGTAATATTTGAATAGGTCCTAATTCCACCTCTAGCCGAACCAGAGCTTGACAGATGGTACTTATTCTCGACGTATGAGCGAGCATATGCGCCTGCGACATCTGAGGAGAGATACAAGCGAACAGTGTCAATTCCTGAGCCATAGAAGCGAGTTCTATTCTTGTAGCCAAGGACTGAGAACACATATTCACCCTTATTTGCAGTTGTCATATAAGTCAATCCATCCGCAAGTCCTGCGGAATTGAGATTCGTATAGGCTGGAGCTGTAAACGAGGCTGCGTCCTCCTCAAGAGATGTGCCGACAATAACAATTGCGTGGTTCTTTTCGGAACCGATACGCATCAATTCGCCATATCTCTTATTATCTTCGGTGAATACGATGTCGTATTCGTAGTTGCTTCCCAACAGTCCATCGATAGTTGGGGAGACAATGATGTTTCCGCCGTAATCCATGTAGTTAAGAAGAGAATGAATTTCATTGTCAATCGAAGTATTTGCTGTCAATGTTCCAGCATCAAACGCAGCCTTAGCATTCGCGTAGGCTGTGCTGCTGCTTGTGAGTACTGAATATGAAGCAGTGCTGTTGTTAGTGATAATATTATATGCAGTTGTTCCGCATAGAAATCCAGCATAGAAATCATTTTCAGTCGAGGTAAATGCTACTCCAGTAACTACAGATTCGGATACGCTTACTGAACCACTAGACGATCCACCACCACCGCCACCTGTTGTTGTTTGAGCAGCAGTGGTAAAAGATGTCTCACTAACATAAGAATTAGTTCTCAATGTATCTAAATCACTTGTTATATTGATGAATGATTTAAATATTGGGCTTACTCTTACAGTAAGAGTTGCGGACGCAGGCCATCCAGTTGTTGGGGGTGTTATTGTTATTCCACCCAACGTCACTCCACTACCAACAAAAATACTAGTTATGGCTCTTGGAGTAGCTGTATAATAAGCAGCATAATTCGTAATACCCAGACCCGAGTAACCCGGTATTCTATAGTCATTGCTACTAGAAGTTGAGTATAATAAATTTTTGGTAAATAGTTCAGAAGCCCCATTTAGAACCGATAATCGTAACCCATCAAAAATTGATGAGTGTGGCAAATCTTTTACAGTTATTGTCGTTGTTAGTGATTGCTGTGCCTGTATTGAAGACGTTGATGATAAGGTTACGCCTGTAATTCTATAATCATAGAAAATATAATTAGGGAAACCAATTGTAGTATCGGCAAAACTAAATGCGGTTGATGGGAAGAAGGTACTGCCGCTGGAATATCTTAAGAACGATCCGGGATTAGCAAGAACCCATTCTCCACCATTAAAAGTCTCTGGTGCATTATCACCCTGATCAAACATAAGTGTAAACCCAGTATCATATTGAGGATAGTTAAATGTGTCCGAAACTGCTGATAATTGACCCTCGGTCAATGGGGGACCATTAAAATAGTTCATCAATTGAGTTAATGAACTATTACCATTAATTGAATCAAATGGCCAACCTTCAGTAATAACTCCTTCAAAATTCCTCAAAGGAATACTTAAAGAAATACCATTTATATTATTTATATTATTAACACGTTCTAAAGCCGATTCTCTAAAAGAGCGTAAAGTTCGATTTGTAACATTAATACTATTATCTACAACATTTTCTGGACCAACAGAATCAATTATAAAACTCAGATAGCCTGTATAGTATGCACCATCTGGTAAAAAACAATCTACGTTTGATTGCATATAATATCTGCTATGGATATTATCTCTTCCAACTATTCCAGACTCAAGATTTGTTAGACCGTGATTTACAGTTATTCTCATTAAATCAACAGCGGGAGCAATAAATCTCGTAAAGTTTCTTGGATCGCCTTGTTCTTGTGTGACACCAGTTGCTATAAACGTCAGTCCAGAAATATTTCCTATTGTATGAATAGGTGTAAATATTCTAAATGGAGTTGTAATCGGAGTTGAGCCAAATTCAAAACTTACACCATCACCCCTTATAAATGAAATTCTTGCAGTTCCTGTAGATCCAACCCTATTTAAATTTGGAACAACAAAGGTTTCAATATTTGATTGATCAAAAGTTTTTCTTATAAATCCTTTTTCAGTTGTAACTTTAGGAA
>Ga0172372_10007046_pt1 | contig 15181 bp, 11 predicted proteins | sample LakKiv5m_2_FD_114544 | JGI IMG/M metagenome (GOLD analysis project Ga0172372, IMG submission 114544) | Freshwater microbial communities from Kabuno Bay, South-Kivu, Congo - kab_092012_9.5m | ecosystem: Environmental > Aquatic > Freshwater > Lake | place: Democratic Republic of the Congo...
AGCGCACGGAGGTGGACCATGCCGACGATGGCGGGGCTTCGGCCGAAGATCGAGGTGGAGCGCTGGTTCGCGTCGTGCACGGAGTTCCCTCTTCTCACACTGGGCGGATTCAGGGCCGCGTCCCGGAAGGCGCGGCGGTTGTCTGGTCGGGTGCTTCGGCCGGCGGTGCGGCGTGCGACGCGGGGTTCTCCGACTGCGGCACTGCCCGGAGCCGCGCGATCAGCGCTTCGTCGAAGCGGCGAATGAAGTCGCGCGGGAGCGTCTTCCGAAGACCGAGGCTGACCGGCATCCTGTCGACGGGCTTCTCGAGCAGTACGATCCTTCGCTCATTCCCCGGGCCCATCGCCCACTGGAGCCCGTGCTCGTCGGCGAGGACCGCGTCCAAGCGACCGGTGAGCAACTCGTCGATTGCCTGCCCGAGCGTCGGGTACGAGACGTGCGGGAGAAAGTGCTGATTGACGTAGCCGCCGGCGAGGCCGGACTCGACGATGCCGAGGCGGGCTCGCGAGAGGTCGTGGACGCCCTCGACCTCGACCGATGCGTCGTGCGCGGTGATCGAACTCGTCACCGTGGCGGTGAAGATGCCGACGAGGAGGAGCGAGAGCACCATCCACGTACCGGCGAACAGTCGGCCAGCCGCGGAGACCGGCACCTTGTCGCCGTATCCCACCGCACTGAGCGTTGTGATCGACCACCAAAGGCCGGAGCCCAATCCCTCGTGCCGCTTGCCGTGGAAGTGCTGGTTCCTCGAACGTTCGAGCAGCCAGATCAGGACGGCGAAGATGACGACGAGCGCGGTCATAACCGCGTACACGCGCAACTGTCGCGGGGTGACGAGGCTCGCGAACAGGATCGACAGATCGTCGGTGAGGCGACCGTGGTAGACCGCGATGCGCAGCGTCGAGGTGCCGAACGACGGCGTCAGCGTCGCAACCCCCATCGTGAGTGGATTTGGCGAGAGTGGAAGCGCGATGGCGTCGATCTCCTCGCGCTCGAGCGCGCGCAGGATTTCGGGACCCGACATCGAGATGAACGACGTCGTGCAACCGACGTCGCGCGCGGTCGCTCTGAAGAGTTCGACGGACTCGCCCGTCCATTCGCCGTTGGCATCTTTCTCGGCGTATGGCGCAAGCTCGAGGACCGCGGCACGGAGGACGGTCGGGTTCTGCGGTGTGGGATCGTTGGGCGTCGTGGCAGTCGTGGCAGTGGTGGCCGTCGTGGCCGTCGTGGTAGTCTGCGCGCCGGGGGCGTCGTGCACGTGCGTGGCGAACGCAGGCCCGGCTCCAGCGGAGATCAGCGCGAGAAGCAGGGCAGCCACGCAGGGGAGGCGCCGCCAATGGCCGCGCGAGGGCGCCAAAGATGCGAAGGTCGCTCGTGACACGTGGAGCACAACGGGCACGCGCGGGAGTGTATCCGGGGGCGCGGTTGATCGCGCCCGGAAGCGCCCCTATCCTCCGCCCCCTCCGGTGTGGCCGGAGGGCATGTCGGCGCCCGGCGCCGACGGTACGGAAGATCTCCCGGAGCACTCCATGGCAGTCCGCATCGCTATCAACGGTTTCGGCCGCATCGGCCGCCTCGTCCACCGCATCGCCACCGCTCGCGGCGGCTTCGAGATCGTGGGCGTCAACGACCTCGTTCCGGCGGACAATCTGGCCTACCTGCTCAAGTACGACTCGATGCACGGCCGCTTCGCCGCCGACGTGAAGGCGGACATGAAGGCGGACGGCGAGTCGATCGTCGTGAATGGCAAGGTGACCGCCTGCACCGCGATCAAGGATCCGTCGCAACTTCCGTGGAAGGCGCAGGGCGTCGACTACGTGCTCGAGTCAACCGGTCTCTTCACCGCCGCCGAAGATGCGCGCAAGCACATCGATGCGGGTGCGAAGCGCGTGCTCATCTCGGCGCCGACGAAGAGCGAGAAGGAGGTCCCGACCTTCGTCTACGGCGTCAACTGCTCGAAGTACGACCCGGCCGTTCACACGGTCGCAAGCAATGCGAGTTGCACGACGAACTGCCTCGCGCCGGTCGTGAAGGTGCTTCTCGATCTCTGCGGTATCGAGGAAGGCCTGATGACGACGGTGCACGCCGTCACCGCGACGCAGCCCACGCAGGACGGTCCCTCGAAGAAGGACTGGCGCGGCGGACGCAACGCGTACATGAACATCATCCCGAGCTCGACCGGCGCCGCGAAGGCGTGCGCGCTCGTCCTCCCGGAGACGAAGGGCAAGCTCACCGGCATGAGCTTCCGCGTGCCGACGGCGAACGTTTCGTGTGTCGACCTCACCTTCCGACCGTCGAAGGCGACGAGCCTTGCGGAGATCAACGCCGCGATGAAGGCGGCGAGCGAGGGCGCGATGAAGGGCGTGCTCGGCTACACCGAGGACGAGGTTGTCTCGAGCGACTTCCTCAGTGATTCGCGCAGCTCGATCTTCGACTCGAAGGCCGGCATCCAGCTTTCCGACCGCTTCTTCAAGATCGTCAGCTGGTACGACAACGAGTTCGGCTACGCCTCGCGCTGCGTCGACATGCTGGCGCTGATGGCGAAGAAGGACGGAAAGCTGTCCTGATCGCGTGGCGAGGCCGCACGCGCGGCCTCGGAGGCTGTTGTCCTGGATGAACCGACCGGGCTTCCCGCGAAGTCGTCGGTTAGCATGCCCGCATGACTTCCGTTGCCACCGCGTTCCTCGCGTCGTTGTTCGGGATGGTCGCAGTTCAGACCCCCGCGCAGACTCCGAGGCAGACCCCCACGCAGGGCCCCGCGTCGGGCACAGCCTCAGGCATCGAGCTCGAGCAGGGCTACACGTTCCGCGTGTACGAAATCGGACGCGAACTTGACCGCGTGGCGCGCGTTGCCGAGGACGCGACGCCCAACATCGACCGCCTTGAGGATCGCATCGACTTCAAGGACATCGAGTCGCTGGTGCCGACGGGCATGCGGCGCGATCAGGTCGCCTTCGAGGCGATGGGCTTTCTCGAGATCACCGAGCCTGGCAACTACACCTTCGAACTGCGCTGCGATGACGGTGGCGTGCTTGAGATCGACGGCACGCGCGTGATCGTGCACGACGGCCTTCACCCGCCCGACCCGAAGGAAGGGCAGATCGAACTCGACAAGGGGCTGCATCCCTTCCGCATCGATTGCTTCCAAAACGGCGGGGGCGCAGCGCTCATCCTCAACTGGCGAAAGCCGGGCAGCGGTCGCTACGAGGTCGTTCCCGCCGAGGCCTTCCGCACCGAGAAGGGCGTCACGCGCGTGGTCGCGCCGGGTGCGAAGGTCTACAAGGACGGCCGCGAGAACCAGCGCCCGGGCGACGGACTGCCGATCGAGGCCGCCTATCCGCGCTTCTCCGTCGAGCCGCTGCGGCCGAAGGACTTCCGTCCGAAGGCGGGCGGCATGGCGTTCCTTCCGGATGGACGGCTCGTTGTCAGCGACTTCGAGCCGGTCAACAACGGTGTGCTGCGCACCGAGACGAACGGTACGCTCTTCATCCTGTCCGGCGTGATCAACGGCACGCCTGAGACCATCAAGGTTGAGCAACTGTCCGGCGGCTACCACGATCCCTGCGGCGTCGTCTGCGTCGACGGCGACATCTACGTCTCGCATCGCCCCGGCATCGACCGGCTGCGCGACCTCGACAAGGACGGTGTCTTCGAGACCCACGAGGAGTGGGCGCGCCCGTGGGTCGGCGACAACTACCACCACTTCTCCTTCGGTCTCAAGGAGAAGGACCGCTGGATCTACGGTTCGCTGTCGACCTCGATCTACTTCGGCAACACCGTCCAGACCGATGGCGTCGAGGGCGATCTCATCGGCCTGAATGGCCCGAACCCGCCGAACCGCGGCACGCTCTACCGGATCAACGTCGACACGAAGGAGATCGAGTTTCTCGCCGGCGGGTTCCGGACGCCGAACGGCGTCGAGGTTACTCCGTCCGGCGATGTGTTCGTCACCGACAACCAGGGCGCGTGGATGCCGGCGAGCAGGCTGAATCACGTGAAGAAGGGCCGTTTCTACGGCCACTACAACGGGCGGCAGAAGTCGCGCGTCTACCCCGAGGGCGGGCATGCGAGCCTCTTGAGCGAGAACCCACCGTCGTCGCCGGCGGTCTGGCTTCCGCAGAACGAGATCGCGAACTCGCCCACGACGCCGCTCGTGATCCGCGACGGGCGGTTCAAGGGGCAGCTCTGGCTCGGCGAACTGACGCTCGGTGGCATCAACCGCGTCTCGCTCGAGGAGGTCGCCGGCGAACTGCAAGGTTGCGCCTACCGCGCCGGCAACGGCCTCGAGGGCGGCGTGCAGCGACTCGTCGACGGGCCCGACGGCAACCTCTACGCGTGCTCGATCGGCTCCGGTGGCAACTGGAACTGGCGCGACACGCGCTTCGGCCTCCAGCGTCTGCGCGCGACCGGTGCGGAGGTGTTCGAGATCGCGCTCGTCCGCGCCACTCCGGATGGCCTCGAGGTCGTGTTCACCGAGCCGGTACGTGGCGGCGGCGCGGGAGCGGACTCGTGGCTGCGCGACCCGGGCAACTTCACGCTCCGTCAGTGGCGCTACGAGGCGACGGCGAACTACGGCGGACCGAAGATCGACGAGGAGGAGGTCGCGATCGTCGAGGCGGTTCCATCGAAGCGCGGCGACGCCGTGCTCCTGCGCGCTCCCGGCATCAAGGCGGGGCGCGTCGTCCACCTCCGCACGAAGCCGGACGCGGAGTCGGGCCGCGAGATCTGGTCGACCGAGGCCTGGTACACGATGAACGTGAAGCCGACCGCGGATGCCCCGGCGAAGGCGGCCGACCTGCTGACGCCATCCTCCGCACCGCCGCGATAGGCCCAACTCGGGCCGCCCGATGACGCCCGATGACGCCCGACGACGTCCGACGACGTCCGACGACGCCCGACGACATAGAGCATGCCTGCTCGCCGAGGAACCCTCATGGACGCACTGATCTTCTTGCTCATCCTCGCCACGCTCGTCGCCATGTGGCGCGGCAAGCGCCGCCTCGCGGGCATGCTCTTCGCTGTCGCGCTCGTCGCGGTCGTCCTCCTCTTCCGGCATCACGCGACCGACACGCTGCCGATCAGCCTCTGACGCAAGGGGACGACCATGACGCTCTTCCGGCTCTGCATCGCCATCACCTGCATCCTCGCGACCTGCGCGGTGCTTCTCGGCGCGCTGTGGGCGCAGTACGGGCTCGGCGAGTTTCCGTGCCCGCTCTGCATCATCCAGCGGATGGGCATGATGCTCGCGGCGCTCGGGCCGGCGTGGCTTCTCTGCCGCGCGGCGCGAGGTCCCGTCGACGCGCATGACTTCGCGCAGTGCTACGCGTGCAGCATCCTCGCCGCGGTCGTCGGCGGTACGGTCTCGGGGCGGCAGGTGCTCATCCACATCGCGCCCGGGGATCCCGGCTACGGGTCACCGGTGCTCGGCCTCCATCTCTACACCTGGGCGTTCATCGTGTTCGTGGTGGTCGTCGCGGCGAGCGCGGTGCAGATGCTCTTCCTGCCGCGACGCGCCGAGTCGCATCGGGTTGGTGTGGGTGCGAGGCTCTCGGTCGTGCTCCTCGGTTCCATCATCGCGGTGAACGCGGTCGCCGTCTTCGTCGAGAGCGGCTTCCACTGGTATCTCCCGGACAATCCGACCTCGAACCGCCTGCTCGACGAGTTGCGCGGCGAGACGCCGACGAACGATGAAACGAGCAATCCATGAACGATGCCCACAGGATCAACACGAAGAAGGCTGTTCGCCGTGAACTCGCGTTCCATTGCACTGGATGCTTGAAGGAAGACCTCGCGAAGATCGAGGCCGCGCATCGTGCGGGAACGCTCGGAACGACGGGCAACTGGACGCCGGATGAGAACCTCGATCACGTCGCGGTGATGTGGGAGTTCGCGCTCGACGGATTTCCGCCGGAGGCGAAGATTGCGCTTCCGATTCGGCTTCTCGCGCGGCTCATGAAAGGCTCGATGACGAGCGGAAAGACGCTCCCGGCGGGTTTCAAGATCCCAGGCAACGCGGCGTACATGCTGCCGCGTCCGAAGTGCTCGTTCGAGGACGGCCTTGCGCGGCTCCGGAAGGTGCTCGACCGGCTCGATCGCGGAGAGCAGATGACGCAGCGGAGCCCGGCGTTTGGCGTCATGACCCACGACGAGTGGATGCGGCTTCACCTCGGTCATGCGCAACTTCACCTTGGGTTCCTGCAGCTCGATTGACGGCGCGGAGAAGTGCTCCCCGATCACTGCTCGCCGATCGCTGGTCGCCGATCACCGTTTCCCGATCATTTCGAGGACTTCGGTGCCTTCGAGCCCTTTGGCTTCGAACTTCCGCTCGACTTGTGTCGACCACGCTTCGTCTGTAGCGACTTCGTGCGCTGGTCGGGAATGATCGCAAGCATCATGCGCACGATCTCGCCGCCGTTTGGCTTCGCGTATCGCTCTGCAAACGCGCGCATTTGGTTCTTGAGCTCGATCAACTCCTGTATCCCCGCGCGATCAAGGTGCATGATCTTGCCGAAGAGATAGTGGACATCGAGACCCTCAAGCAGCGTCGAGCCGCCTTCCATCGCTCGGATCGATGCCCGATGCTCGCGTGCGTGAAGTCGAAAGTACGCGTCGCTCGCGCGGATCCACTCGCGTGCGCGATTGAAGTCGTTCACGTCGTACGGCGGTACGTCCATCATCGGCCCGCGGTCGTAGATGGCAACTGGTCGGCGCGCGCTCGGACGATGTCCGGAAACAACGAGGAACCCGACATCGACCATCGCCTGCAGGTGCGGATAGATGCTCGCGCGCGTGCGCCCCGTCGCCTCCGCGAAATCCTGCGCCGTCGCCGGACAGATCGAACCTGCAACCAGCTCAAGTTCGAAACGCAGCGGTGAACTCATGGCCCGCCACTGTGCGTTGCCCCACGCAGCCAATGGCGCGTCGGACGCGGTGGTGTGATCGGCTTTCTTCATGTGGGATTCGAATCTAACGCAGGCAACTCGCGTCGGGTGGCTCGAAGGCCGAAGCGCCGATTCTTTGCAAGCCGACGCTGTTTCAGAACCAGTATGCATTCGCATGCATTCGTATGCATGACCCGCGTCGACGCGGATGTCCTACGTCGCGCAGGGTGGCGAACCTTTAGGCACCATGCTCGAGCAAGTTGTCGGCGTTCAAACTATCCGGGAGATCCCAGCGCACCAATAGTGCCGATGGAACCGGCGGGTATTCGAGCATCACACGGAAGAGCCGGAACTCGCCAGCCTCGTGACGAAGCGCACCGCATGCATCCCGGATCATTTCTCCGTATCGCGCCACGCGCGGGATCTCAAGCGCGGTGTCGACATCGTCGATCACGAGCGGGTCGCACTGGATTGGGAGTCGGACCACCTCGCGGAGGTCCTCCTCACGCGGGAGCGGTCCAGAGAGCGTGCCGTGCATCGACGCGCGAATCGACTCAAGACCGCGTATCGATCGATGCACGAAGAGGTCGCAGATGAGCGATTCGCACGGAATGCTGACGGCGGTCACGAGTTCGTTGATGAGGTCGGGTGGGCGACGCACGAGATTGAATGCTCGCTCGGCGACGGTTCCGAAGAAGAGATCCGCGTCGCCGATTCGGCCGATCGGTCCTCCGCCGATGTGCACCTCAAGTCTCCCGTCCTTCTTCGACGAGGTCACCTCGCCATGTGGGACCGAGGTGTATTCCTTGAGGATGTAGTCGGTGTCTTCGCCATTGGGATTGGCGAACATCGGTCGACGCACCGGGTCGATTGAGCCGCTGCGGACAGTGCGGAAAACGGGCAGTTTCGGCATCGGACGAAGGCGACGAAGGCCCGAGAGTCCGGCGATCAGTCCGATGTCGCCGAGCGTCGGGTCGCCAGCGGTTGGTACGACAAAGTGCGCGACCACACGCGCAGCCGCCTGAACGCCAAACACTCCAGACGCGCCACGAAACGCCATGCGGCGCGGTTGCTCAAGGTTCCCGTTGGCGCGAAGTCCGTCGAGCGCGAACTCGAGCTCGGCCCGCGTGCCGAAGTGGCGCTCGACGACGTCGTCGAACTCCTTCGCGGCGTCGCGCAGCGCGTCGATGTGCCCGGCGGGGGCCTTCATCCGCTCGAATCCGCGCGCGAAGATGTCGATGCCCTCGGGACCTGGGACCATCGGGATCGCATCCATGCAGTCCTCCGCGAGGAGGATGCGCGCAAACTTCCAGGTGAGGTTCTTGTTGAGTTTCAGCCGACGCGCGACTTCTTGCGGCTTGAGCGGATCGACGTCGACGTCCGCGGCAAGCGTCCGCACCGCCTTGCAGAGCGAGCGCAGCGCAGCCTGGCACTCGGCGCGGAACGGCGCGATGCCGTCGCCGGATCCAAGCGCCTGCGCGCGCGGCGTCGGACGCGCGACCGGCGCGGTGGCGCGCGTGGAGGCGCGAGCATGCAGCCGCTTGCGCGGGCCATCGGTGGAACGGGATCCCATGAGGACTGATTCTCTCGAAAACCGCCGCGGGTGGGGGACGCGCCGCGCACGGCCTGCCGAGGATACCTCGCAATTTTCCCTAGGGAAGTTTGCAGGGAAGAAATTTCGAGCTAAGTTGCGTTCGAACCCTCGCGCCGCTCCAAGGCTGCGCAGCCGCTCCCTGCCTTCTCGAAATCGGCCCACCGAGGTGCCATGGCAAGACGTGCTGCATGCTGCCGAAGGGGTGCGCGCATTGACGCGCTCGAGATCGTGCCGAACGCGACGAAGTCTGAAACTGCAAGAAGTCTGATACTGAGAGAGACCACATGCTCAACACCCGCCTCTTCACCGTCGGCGCATTCCTTTCCGCAAGCATTACCGCCGCGGCGCTCGCCGACGGAACCTGGGAGATCATGGCGACCGCCGATGGCGTGTCGTCGGCGGCGCTCCCAGGCATCAAGGGTGCCGTGTGGGTTCCGAACCAGTGGAACAACCCGACCATCGACTCGAACGGCAACGTGAGTTTCCGCGGCCAGATCGCTGGCCCCGGCATCACCAACACCGGTGCGACGGCGAACCACCTCGTGCAGGTTCGTGGAACCGCGGGTGCATGGACGATCGTCGCCCGCGGCAACTCGGGTGTCCCGGGCAACACGCCGGCGGATGCGATCATCTCGCGCACCGCAAGCCCAAACAACTCGCTCGTGAGCGCGAACAACATGACCGCGAACGGCGGCGTGCTCGCCTCGGGCTACATGACGGGTACGGGCATCACCGCGGGCACCAACGACACGGCGACGTGGTTCGTCCCTGCCTCCGGCACGCCGGTTCTGCTTGCGCAAGGCCGCGATGCGTGCCCCGGCACGGCTGGCGCGCTCCTTCCGGCAAACATGACCGTTTCCTCCGGCCTGCGCGTGAACGACGCGGGTGAGTACATCGCGACCTTCACGCTCTCGGGCGGCGACACGGTGACGGCAAACAACTCCGCGCTCCTTCTGATCCGCTCGGGTGCGGACCAACTCATCATGCGCAAGGGCGATCCGGCCCCGGGGCTCTCGGGCCTCACGGTGACCCCGGGTAGCTTCAGCCAGTACCTCAACGGTTCGAACATGGCCTTCACGGGCACGCTCGTCGGTACGGGCGTGACGACCGCCAACGACGCCGCGTACTACACCAATGTCGGCGTTGCGAGCGGCGTGCGCATGTGGGCGCGCGAAGGCGACGCAATTCCCGGCTTCAAGGGGCTGACCTTTGCGACGGGTTCCCTCTCCTTCAGCCAGCGTCCGCTGTCCGCGGACGGCACCATCACCTTCATCACGACGCTCGGTGGCAGCGCGACCTCGCTCAACAACACCGCCGTTATGACGGAAAATAACGGCTCGTTCACGATCCTCATTCGCAAGGGTGATGCGATCCCCGGCATCACCGACTCCGCTGATCCGAACTTCAGCGGCAAGGTGTTCTCGGCTCCGAGCACCTCGAACGCGGTGCGCACTTCAAGCGGCATGTACGCCTTCGAAGGCATCTTCATGAACGCGGACGGAACCTCGATCACGTCGCCCGCGCCCGCGACCTACATCGGCGTGCGCAAGGCGGACGGCACGATGGTCACCGTGTGCCGTCAGACCGATCCGGTGCCGGGCATGTCGGGCTTTACGTTCGACAGCCTCTCAGGCAGCACCAGCCTGTGCGCCGCCGCGAACGGTGTGATCGTGTTCAACGCGAACGTCTCGAACGCCGGAGCCGGAACCTTCGGCAACGCGCTTATGGCGTGGGATGCCGTTGGCGGTCTGCGTCTTCTCGCAAAGACTGGCGACACCACCTTCACCGGCACCGCGGTCAACCAGCTCACGCTGATCGGCTCGACCGGCAACAACGGCAACGGCAGCGGCGCGGGCCTCAGCGACAACGGCTGGCTCGTGATCCGCGCGGGTGACTCGGCTTCGGGCCTCTACGCCATCGCGCGCATTCGCGTCGAGCCGCCAGCCAACAACTGCCCGGCCGATTTCAACGACGACGGCAACGTTGGCGCTGATGACCTCGCGCAACTCCTCTCCGCGTGGGGAACGTCCGGTGCCGATCTTGATGGCAACGGCGACACGGGCGCGGCTGATTTGTCGCTGTTGCTCGCAGCATGGGGAACGGCCGGTGCAGCCGACATCAATGGCGACGGATCGGTGGGCGCAGCGGACCTCTCACTGCTGCTCGCATCGTGGGGCGCGTGTCAGTAACAGCGCACTGGACCGTGCAGAATTCCGTCGCGCTCTCGCGGTGCGCTTTCAGCGTCCGCGAGGTCGTCCCGTCCACTGACTGCGACGACCGCCGCCGATGGGAGGCTTCGCAGTGGGGGAGTTGCCCGATCGTTGTCCATCGCCGGAACGGCCAGATGAACCGCCGTCACGACTCGAATGCTGTTTTTGCTGTTTTTCTGAGCGCGGGCCTCTCGAAATCTGAGGACTCGAGGACTGATCATTTCGGCGCTGATCATTTCGGCGCTGATCATTTCGGCGCTGATCATGTGTGCCATGATTGTTCGAACTCGCTTCGCTGCGAGCGGGCGTTCGCGGCTCACCACGATGTTCAGTGCGGGGTTCGCCGCGAGCGGGCGTTCGCGGCTCACCACGATGTTCAGTGCGGGGTTCAGTGCGGGGTTCAGTGCGCGGTTCAGTGCGCGGTTCAGTGCGGGGTTCAGTGCGGGGTTCAGTGCGGGGTTCATTGCGCGGTTCAGTGCGCGGTTCGCTTGCCATCGGATGGTGCTTCGGTCGCGCGTTTGAATTCGGTGGCGATTTCGCCGCCGATTTCGTCGGCGATTGGCTGCGCTTGCCGCCGCGATGTTCGTGCCGCCCAGTTTCGCGCCCAGTTTCGCGCGCAGTTTCGCGCGCAGGCGATACTTCAGGTAGAGCCTTCACGCCGAGCGTCTTCGCAGCAGTTTCGTCGGTCTTCGGTACTTCATCTGGTACGCGCTCGCGCGGAATCTCAAACTTGATGAGTCGTTCGACTTGCTTCAGCAAGCCGCGCTCCTCGACATCGCAGAATGCAATCGCGTGGCCAGACTTGCCCGCACGCGCGGTGCGACCAATCCGGTGCACATAGGCCTCCGGCTCCATTGGCAAGTCGTAATTCACAACATGCGTGACATCATCAATGTCGAGTCCACGCGCTGCGACATCGGTTGCCACGAGCACGGGTGAGCGTCCGCTGCGGAACGCATCGAGCGCGCGAATACGCTGATTTTGTGCCTTATTTCCGTGGATCGCCTCAGAGCCGATGCCCGCGGCTTTCAACTTGCGCGCAAGTCGATCCGCGCCGTGTTTGGTCTTGGTGAAGACCACAGCGCGCTCCATGCCGAGCGTTTCGAACAGGTGAATCATCAACTGCGTCTTCTGAGCCTTCAACACGAAATAGAGTTTCTGGTCGATGCGATCGACCGCAGACGACACGGGTGTCACCGTCACAGTCACCGGATCGCGCAAGAGCGAGTCGGCAAGATGGCGAATCTCTTTCGGCATCGTTGCTGAGTAGAGCATGGTCTGACGGTCACGCGGCAGCAACGCCGAGATCTTGCGAATCGGTTCGATGAAACCCATGTCGAGCATGCGATCTGCTTCGTCGAGGACGAAGAACGAAATCTCGCTGAGATTGACAAGTCGCTGCTGCAAGAGATCGATGAGTCGGCCGGGCGTTGCGACGAGAATGTCGATTCCTTGCTGAATCGCGCGTACTTGCGGGCCTTGTCCAACGCCGCCGAAGATCACGGCGAAACGCACTGGTGTGTGTCGGCCGTAACTTGCGAAACTCTCTGCGATTTGCGCAGCAAGTTCGCGTGTCGGTGCCAACACCAAGGCCTTTGGCTTGCGTCCAACCGGAAGCTTGACGCCTGGACGCAGTTCCGTCACGAGCCGCTGGATGATGGGAAGCGCGAACGCAGCGGTCTTGCCAGTACCCGTTTGTGCGATACCGAGCACATCGCGCTTTGCGAGCGCGGGGGGAATCGATTGCGCTTGGATTGGTGTTGGGCGCTCATATCCGTCGGCGCGCAACGCTTCGAGGATCGCGGGCACGAGGCCGAGGTCTGTGAACATGGTGTTTGAGGCAGCGTGCGAAGCGTGAGGGTTGCCTGAGGAAGTTGAAGGCGCGGAGCGTTGATGCGAAACAGTCACAAAAATACCTTTCGACCACAACGGAAGTTGTGGCTCTTGTCATTCAGGCGTAATCGCGTTCGCTCGGCAGTGACCGACTGACGGGATCTAGCCAACTGGCGCATGCCGAGCGAATGGGCTGCGAAGGTCGCAATCAACTCGGTCGTATGGCATGCTGCCGGCTCGTTCCCAGTCTTGATGTCGGATGTCCTATCCGACCTGAGTTCACCGGCGTGAAGTACGCAGCATAGCAAGAATTCATCACCCAGAAGCGTCGAACATTGTGCGCCGATATCTTCATGCAGGAATCACCAAGGAGATCGGAACCGTGAAGCCCGAAGAGAGATTCGCGCCGTATGTCCGAGCCACATTTCTGAAGTCGATTGCAGATGGTGATCGCGCGTTGGCAGTTCGACTCTGTGATGCGCTTGAAGCCGCATTCGATGTGAAAGACATCGTGCTTTATGCAGGATTCCCCATCGTCGTTCGCGACATGGAGTGGGTCGCAGGATTCGCGATGCGGAAGGCAGGGCCAATTGCGTATTGCTGTTCTCCTGCCACGCTCGCTGCGATGGGCGCAGCATTGAAGCCGTACATGTCGGGCAAGTCGTGCATCGCCGTGAAACCCCGCAAGGGCGAGACGATCGACGATGTGCTGGCGCTGATCGGCCGTGCGTTCAAAGTCGCCAGTGCACACGGCGGAATGATCTGCAAAGCCGATGCGAAGCAGCGCGCAAAACTGCGCGCAGCGGAGGCGGAAGGAAAGCGTTCGACGCGCGCCGCAGCGAAGGGCAACGCGAAAGTCGCAACGAAGAAATCGCTGAAGCAGAGCACCGTTCGCAAAACGGCTTCGAAATCGAAGTAGTTCGGGCGCAATGTGACGACCTCTGAACGGGATCGCTCTGTTCATTTTCAGTACGAACTTTGGAATTTTTCAGAGTTGCTCAAGAATGCGCCAATGTTTTTCGGTCAAATATGATGAACTAGATCCTGTCTGATGTATCGCCGAAGGCCCGAAATCCGCATCGGCGCCCGACTGGCAAGGAGGCGAGGCGAGGCGAGGAGAGGCGAAGCTGTATCCGCAGCGATACAGCAAGCCGACGACGACACCGCCAGTCGTGATGCCGATGCGGATTGAAGCCCGGTGCATCCGTCAGACAGGGCCTAGGAGGTGAAGAGATCGTTTCGCACAGTTGGCACGCGTGTCAACGCGTCGAGATGGCTCGAAATCGTCTTGGGTCTTGTGAATGTCTTTCGTTCAAATCGGAGATCTGACATGTTGCCGATCTGTCTGACTTCTGTCGTCCTCTGTTTCTCCGCACCAGCACCGCTCGCGGCGCAGACGGCGCCTTCGCGAGAGATTGGCTCAGAGGCAGGGCGCGAAGGGGTTCTGCAGGCAGCGCCGAGCTCACTCTGCGCATCGCGGCACATCCACAGCGGCTACATCGTGGATTTCGATGTTGGTACTCCGGATGCGATCGGTGGATTCGTCTTCTCGCTCCCAACGCCGCAAGGTGAACTCGTTGTGTCCGTCGCGCCGCGATCTGTGCGCGCAGAAGGTTTCCGCATCGTGGTGTCACCAAAACCCGGAGTCTTCGAGGAAATTTCGACACCACCGGTCACGACGGTGCGCGGCGGCGTCCGCAATGTTCCAGGTGCTCGTGTCGTGGGTTCGATCGTCGATGGTGACCTTTCGGCGATCATCGCCATGCCGGACGGCACTCGCTATGCCGTAGAGCCGTTCGGCGAAGTTGGCGGGGCGCATCTTCTGTACGACACTGCATTGATCATCGACTCCGGAAAAACATGCGGCGCCGAGCATGATCGCGATCACGGCAAGCACGGCGTCGGCGACCATGGAGAGTTTGGTGGAGAAGGTGGGGTCGCCGGCAGTTCCACCCGTTGGGTGCAGGTTGCTGTCGATGTGGACTATCCGTTTTACCTTGAGCATGGCGGGAATCCAGTCGCGGTCGCGCGTCGCGTCGAGCAGTGCTTCGCGACTGCGAACATGCAGTACGACAGCCAGTGCAACATCGAGCACCTCGTCACGGGTCTTGTGATTCGAACGACCGCGGCAGCGGACCCGTACGATCTCGGCGAACCTTGCACGCGCTGGCCCAACGAATCAGGCATGAACTGGGATGTTCAGGGCCAGTGGCGAAACAGTCCGCCGCAGCCCTTCGCGCGCGATGCCGTGATGTTGTTCACCGGCCGCAGCCACGGTGCGGCCATTGGCTGCGCATTCGAAGACTCAATCTGCAACGAGAACATTTTTTATGGCGCGTATGGCTGGGTCGAGGCAAACTGGCTCGGAACAACGGAGGTACCAAATGCAGCCGACCTCCTTGCACATGAACTCGGCCACATGTGGAACGCAGGCCACTGCAGTTGCGCAGCACCGCCAACCACGATGAATGCCAATATCCTCGGCGGCCTGACTTTTGCTCCGAGTTCTGTCGGTGAGATTCTCAGTCATCTTCATGCACACCCGAGTTGCTTCGATGTTTCGACGCAACCACCAGTTGTCGGATGCGGTGGAGGTGGAGGCGCCGAGAGTTGCTATCTCGTTCATGCGACGCCGTGGTGCAGTGATGAACAGTGTTGTGTGA
>Ga0172372_10007048_pt1 | contig 15176 bp, 9 predicted proteins | sample LakKiv5m_2_FD_114544 | JGI IMG/M metagenome (GOLD analysis project Ga0172372, IMG submission 114544) | Freshwater microbial communities from Kabuno Bay, South-Kivu, Congo - kab_092012_9.5m | ecosystem: Environmental > Aquatic > Freshwater > Lake | place: Democratic Republic of the Congo...
GCAGCGCAGCGGTTGGCAGCAGCGCAGCGGTTGGCAGCAGCGCAGCGATCGGCTGCGCGGAAGCGGTTGGCTGCAGCGCAGCGATCGGCGGCGCTGGAATCGTCGGCTGCGCGGGAGCGGTTGGCTGCAGCGCAGCGGTTGGCTGCAGCGCAGCGGTTGGCTGCAGCGCAGCGATCGGCGGCGCTGGAATCGTTGGCTGCGCGGGAGCGATCGGCTGTGCAGGGGTCGTTGGCTGCGCGTGAGCGGCTCCCGGCGCGTTGGCGGCGCAGAGCAACAATGCGGGAAGAAGTGTCGGGCACATTGCCGCTGAATTGTACCCCTGGGGCCGAACCCCGTGGGCCCTCTGACCCGGAGGGGGAAGTTTCCCTTGAGGCTCGGCACGGCCCGCCGCGATACTGGGAGTGCCATGCTCTGGAACTTCTGTCGAGCGCGCGCGGGAACCCCTCTGGGATGGGGCTCCTCCGTGCTCCTCGGCCTGCTCGGCCTGCTCCTGATGCTGGCGGGCAGCACGCTGCTGGTTCACGCGCACGATGGGCAGAGCACGCATCTGCACTTGCTGATGCATGCGGATGCGGAGCGCAGCGCCGAGACGAATCGCCATGCCCACGAAGCCTGCGCGGGCACGGAGAGCGGCGAGAGCGGGCCCGTGGTCTGTGCAGCCGTCGATGGAGAGCATCGGGTGCTGCTTTCCCTGCCGATCTGGGAAGTGCCTCGCGATCGCAGTGCAGGTGCGTTGCCGGCGCTCGGCCCGTGGCACTGGGAAGCACTGCAAGGCAGCGCGACGGCGGTGACGGCGCCGATTCCCCTCGCGCCGCGTGGTCCGCCCTTCCGCTCCAGACAAGCCGGCTCCGGCTCCCAACGGATTCTTCGATCCAGCCACGCGTTGCGGATCTGAACTCGATCGAGCGTTCATGCCTTGCGGCGTGGACGCCAGCGTGTTCTGGTCCGGTTCCGTGTCTTGTTCGAGGTTCTCCCGTGAAGCTGCATTCCTTCCTGAGCGTCCTGCTCGCATCGTCTGGGCTCGTGGCGCTGTGCTCGAGCTGCTCCCACGATTCCCATGATCACGAGCCCAAGGCGCAGGCGCAGGCTTCGGAACCTGAGCCTGTGCGCCATCTCCGCTTTGGCAAGCAGTGGCTGCTTTTTCTCGAGCATCCGCCGCTGGTCAAGTCACAGCCAGCGCGCTTGCTGGCCCATTTCAGCGTGCTGGAGAGCGGGGAGCCCGTTCGCGAGGGTCGGGTTCAGATCCTGCTGGGTGAGCAGCGCATCGAAACCGACAAGCCCACTCGGGAAGGTTTGTTCATTCCCGAGGGAGCGGCGGCCGTCTCCGGCGAGCAGAGGCTGCAAGTGGTGCTCGAAAACGGGCCGCTGCGCGAAGTCTTCGATCTGGGGATCGTGGAGGTCCATGAAAACGAACGGCTCGTGCCCGCAGCGCAAACGGAGTCGGCGGCGGATGCCGTGGGCTTCACTTTCGAACAACAGTGGAGCGTCGGCTTGCTGGTGCGGCCCGCGGGCGAGGGCGAGGTGCGGCTGGAGCGCGAGTTCCCCGGAGTGCTGGAGTTCGACGACAACGCCCAGGCCACCGTTTCCGCGGGCGTCGGCGGCCTGTTGGTTGCCATCGAGGGACAGCGACTGCCGCGCGCGGGCGAGCGCGTGGAGCAGGGCACCTTGCTCGGCTGGATCGAGCCGCTGCTCAGCGCGAGCGATGCCGCGCAGCTGCGCGTCTGGGAGCTCGAGGCCCGGCTGCTCGAGCAGGAGTCCGCGCATGAGTTGGAGCTGGCGCGCGTGCAGCTTGCGCTGGCCGAGCGGGAGCAGGTGCGCGCAGCCGGCGCACGCGAGCGCGGGCTGGCGACGCAAGCGCAGGAGGATCAAGCGCGAAGCGTGGTGGCGGAAGCACGGCTGCGGCTGGAGGCCGCCACAACCCGGCGGGAAGCCCTGAAGGCGCGCGAGGCGCTGCGAACGGCGCTGCGCGTCCCGGTCAGCGCCCCGATTTCCGGCGTGATCAGCGAATGGTGTGCTGTGCCCGGAGAGCAGGTTCAGCCTGGAGATGCGATTGCCCGGCTCGTCGATCCTCAGCGCGTGCGCGTTCGAGCGCACATCCCGGAAGAGGCGCTGGGCACCGCCGACAGCTGGCAAGCGCTGGAGCTCTCCCCCGTTCTGCTGGAGTCCGCTCCCGTGCGCGCGGAGCGAGCGGAGCTGGTCCTCACGGCGGAGCTGGATCGGTCGACTCGCAGCCTTGCGGGCCTGCTGCGACCGCGCGAGCTCCCAAGTGCGTGGAAGCCCGGCATGCTGCTGAGCATCCGCGCGACACAGGCGCTGACCAGCCTTCCGGTGACCGTTCCCGCGCAAGCTCTGGTGCTGGACCAAGGTCTGAGCACGGTGTACGTCATGGTCGGCGGCGAGCAGTTCCAGCGCCGGGTGGTGAAAGTGGGAGCGCGTGATTCGCAGCGCGTGGCCATCCTGTCCGGACTCTCCGCCGGCGAACAGGTGGTCACCCGGGGCGCACACTTCGTGCGTCTGGCCTCGATGGCACCCGAAGGCTTCGGGCACGGCCACGCGCACTGAGCGCGAGGGATCCAGACATGGTGGAACTGCTGGTTCGTTGGTCGCTGAAGAACCGAACGCTTGTCGTCCTGCTGGCGCTGGTCGTCTCGCTGGCCGGCGCATGGCTGGGCATGAAGATGCCGATCGATGTGCTCCCCGATCTCACCGCGCCGACGGTCACGGTCGTGACCGAAGGCCAGAGCCTGAGCCCGCAAGAGATGGAAGCTCAGGTCACGATACCGATCGAGGGAGCGCTCAATGGCGCGAGCGGTGTGAGGCGCGTGCGCTCGGGAACCGCGCTGGGCCTGAGCGTGGTCTGGGTGGAATTCGACTGGGACACGGACATCACACAGGCGCGGCAGGTCGTCAGTGAGAGGCTCGCGCTGGTCGCCGGCCGGCTGCCCGCGGAGGCCGGCACGCCCAAGTTGACGCCGGCCTCCTCGATCATGGGCGAGGTGCTGTTCCTTTCGCTCGTATCCAAGCCGCACGACGATCTTGCGCTGCGGACAACGGCCCAGACGCTGGTGCGCCGCAGATTGCTGACTGTCAGCGGCGTTTCGCAGGTTTCGCTGCTGGGCGGCAGCGTGCAGCAATACCAGATCGTCCTGGCCCAGGAGCGGCTGAGGGCTTTTGGTCTCGAGGCCTCGGACGTGGTTTTGGCTCTTGAGCAGACGAGCGGCAATGTCTCGGGTGGGGTGCTCGTCGAGGGCCCGCGTGAGCTGGTCGTCGAGGGCGTCGGAAGAGCTCGCAGCCTTGAGGATCTGGCGGCCACGGTGGTCGATTTCCGCGACGGACGCAGCATCCGCGTGGCCGATCTGGGTCTGGTTCGAATCGGCGCGGCCGCGCGTCGAGGCAGCGGTGCCTCGGCGGTGAGAGGGCCCGAGGGCACGGTCGAAATCGAGGAGGCCGTGATTTTGGCGGTTCAGAAGCAGCCGGGCGTGGGAACGCTCGAGTTGACGCGGGCGCTGGATCGGGCCCTGGATGAGATCACGGCGGAGCTGCCCGCGGGCATGAGCCTGCGCCGCAACCTCTTCCGCCAGGCGACCTTCATCGAGCGGGCCGTCCAGAACACCGGCACGGCCCTGATCGAGGGCGCCGCGATGGTGGTGCTGGTCGTGCTGATCTTCTTGGCAAGCCTGCGGACGAGTGTGGTGACTCTGGTGGTGTTGCCGGTTTCCGTGCTGACGACGAGCGTGGTTCTGTACTTCACGGGGGGCATCAACACGATGACGCTGGGCGGTCTGGCGATCGCGATCGGCGCGCTGGTCGACGATGCGATCATCGACGTCGAGAACATCGTGCGCCGCCTGCGCGAGAATCGCGCGCTGCCCGAGGAGCAAAGACGCGGCGCGTTGGAGGTCGTCTACTCCGCGAGCATCGAGGTGCGGGCCTCGATCGTGCTGGCCACGGCGATCATTCTGCTGGCGTTTTCACCGCTGTTCTTCCTTTCGGGCATCGAAGGCAAGCTGCTGATGCCGCTGGGCGTCGCGTTCACCGTTGCGCTGGCTGTCTCGCTGCTCGTGGCCCTGACCCTGACTCCGGCGCTGTGCGCGTGGTCACTCCCCGAGAGCAAGGCGATCCGTGAAGCGCGGGAAGCGCGCTTCGTGCAGGGACTCAAGCGCGCCTACCAGCCGCTGCTCCAATGGTCTCTCGATCGTCCGCTTCTGCTCGCTTTTCTGGGACTGCTTGGCCTCGCCGGTGCGGGGGTTGGCTTGTCGCGCAGCGGTGCAGGATTTCTGCCGGAGTTCAACGAGGGCGCCATGACCATCGGTCTGGTCACCGAGCCGGGCACATCGCTCGAACAGAGCACGGCGATCGCGCGCAAGGTGGACCAGGCGCTGATGCGACACCCCGAGATCCTGGCGGTGGGACGCCGCACGGGGCGCGCCGAGGAGGATGAACACGTGCAGGGCGTCGAGGCCAGCGAGATCGATCTGACTCTCGACATGCAGCGCCCCCAGAGCGTGGGCCAGCCCCTGCGCACGCGAGAGGAGCTGCTGGCGGCCCTGCGTTCCGAGCTGGGAGCGATTCCCGGCGTTCAGGCGAGCTTTGGACAGCCGATCAGCCACCGCATCGACCATATGCTCTCGGGGACCCGAGCCGGCATCGCCATCAAGATTCATGGCAACGATCTGCTCGCTCTGCGCGAGACGGGCGCAGCCGTCCAGTCGATCATCCAGCAGGTGCCCGGGGTGGTGGATGTCTCGGCCGAGCAGCAGAGCATGGTGCCTTCCCTGCGGGTCGTGATCGATCGTGAACGCCTGCTGCGGCACGGCCTGCGGATCGAGGCGGCGAACCAAGCGCTGCGGCAGGGAACGGCGGGTACCAAAGCGGGTCAGATTCTGGACGGTCCGGACGCGTGGGACATCGTCGTCCGCTCGAATGCCGACAGCCCGGCCTCCGCCGATGCACTCTCCCAACTGCGCGTGCCCAAGCCAGATGGATCGTGGATCCCGCTGAGCGCCGTGGCGGACATCCACGAGGACCGGGTGCCGAACTTCATTTCCCGGGAGGCTCTCGATCGCAAATTCGTCGTCTCCTGCAATGTGCAGGGGCGCGATCTGGGTGCGGCGGTCGCGGACATCCGCACCGCCATCGAGGCCAAGCTGCCTCGACGCGAGGGCATCCGGATCGAATACGGGGGACAGTTCGAGAGCGCGCAGTCGACACGCTTGCGCCTCTTGATCATCGGAGCCGCGATCACGCTGATCGTCGTGTTGCTCCTGTTCTGGATGTTCCACTCCATTCGAGACACGATTCTCGTGCTCGCCAACATGCCTCTCGCACTCATCGGAGCGGTGGCGGGCGTGCATGCTTCCGGAGGGGTGTTGACGGTGGCGTCCATGATCGGCTTCATCACGGTCTTCGGCATCGCGGTGAGGAATGGGATCATGCTGATTTCGCACATCCGACATCTGCAGCAGGAAGAGGGCGTGTCCGACCTGCGGGAGGCGGTCAGGAGAGCCGCGCTCGAACGCCTTTCGCCGATCCTGATGACGGCGCTGGCCGCCGGTCTGGCGCTGATTCCGCTCGCCTTGAGACACGACGAACCTGGAAACGAGATCCTGTCGCCCATGGCCATCGTGATCCTGTTCGGTCTCTTGAGCTCCACCGTGCTCAACATGCTGCTCGTGCCGAGCTTCTATCTGCGCTGGGGACGCGCTCCGAAGAGGGCGCCGGCTGCCGGAACTTCGATCGCTGCGCTCTCGGTGCTGCTGCCTGGTCTTGTGATGCTCGGTTCCTGCCGGCAGACAGCTCCGCAGCCGGACTGGGACTCGGCTCGCGCGGAGTTGGAGCAGTCCGTCGGACTCGAGGTGCTTCCCGCTTCCAAGCCGCCGCAGGCCACGGATGACGAGCTGCTTTCTGCTTTGAAGGAGGGCCTGTCGCTCGAGGAAACCATGCACCTTGCGCTGCTGCGCAGCCCGCGCCTGCGGGCTGGATTTCATGCGGTGGGAGCTGCACAGGCCGAGTACCAGCAGGCTGTCGCCGTCCAGAATCCCCAGCTCGCGCTGGGCTGGCTCTTTCCCGATGGAGGTGGTCGCTCGCAGTGGACGCTCGACCTGCTGCAACCGCTGGCGGACGCGTGGCTGCGGGCTCCGCGGATGGAACGTGCGCGCGTGGATCAGGAACAGGCGCTCGTGGATCTGTCGGTCGCGGCGCGCGAGACCATCTGCGCAGCGCGCTCGGCTTGGATGGAAACGGCGACAGCCCGAGCACGCGTCCAAGCCGCCGTTCGGGAGCTTTCCTTGGCCGCGGAGCGCCTGACGCTGAGCCGGGAGCAGCAGGCGCTGGGCTTGGTCAGTGCGCAGGCGGTGGCGCAGGACGTGCTCGCGCACGCGACGCGGATGCTCGAGAGCGAACAGGCCCAAACACAGGCTCGCGAAGCCGGCCGAGCGCTGGCTGCCTGTCTTTTCTGGGAGGGCTCGCTGGAAGCGGTCCCCCTCGCGATCGCGCCGCGGCAGCCAGCGCTCGGTTCGGACGCGTCGACGCTGCTGGCTCGTGCCGAACTCTCACGGCTGGATCTGCGTCAGGCGGCTTTGAACATCGAGGGCGCGAAGGCGGATCTGGAGCTGGCGAAGCAGGGACGCTGGACGGGTTTGGAAATCGGACTCTCGGCGGAGAGGCCCGCGGAAGCCGGCTCCACGATTCTGGGACCGGCTGCGACGCTGGAGCTGCCGCTCAATGGCAGACAGGCCGCCGCCATCGCGGCCGCCGAACAGCGCCTGCTCGAGCAGCAGGCCCTGCGCGAAGAGCGGGTTGCGCGGGCTCGACAGGAGATCCTCGCGCTGCTCGGGCAACTGCAGGAGACGGAAACCCATCGACAACGCATGGAATCCGGGCTGCTCAGCGCTCTCGATCGGCAGCGCGAGACGCTGCAGGCCGCGCTGGCTGCGGGCGACACCACGCGTCAACTGCTGCTCGAAACGGAGTCGGCCCGACTGACGGTGCTGCGGGAACTGGAAGCCATGCGCTGGAAAGCCGTCGGCATCGCGATGAAGCTCGAGGAGGCCACCGGCGAAGCGTTGCTCTCCGCGAGCCCGGCTACAGCACCTGCGCCCGCGCCACCCGGCCCTTGACCCCGCTCTGGAGCATCGAGAGCGCCAGCGCGGCCTTGGAGCGTTCGATGGCGACATAGCTCGCCATGTCGAGGATCTCGATCTTGCCCACCTGAGCACCCTGGAGACCTCCGGTTGCGGTCAGGGCGCCGAGAATGTCGCCCGGTCGCTGCTTCTGCCGGCGGCCGCCGAGGATCTGGATCGTGACCATGCGCGGCTGAAGCGGCGGCTGATGGGCTCGCGGAACCTCGGCCCATTCGGACCAGCTGGAGGCCTGCCCACTCTCGGCCTCGATGCGCTCCGCACGGTGGCGCTCCTCTCGACTCACCAGACTGAGCGCCAGGCCTTCGCGATCCACGCGAGCCGTGCGACCGATGCGATGCGTGTGCGTTTGGGGATCCGGTGACACCTCGGCGTTGATCACCAGCTCCAGATCGGGAATGTCGATGCCCCGGGCGGCCACATCGGTCGCAACCAGCACGGTGGCGCTCCGGTTTTCGAAGCGAATCAGCACCTGATCGCGCTCGCGCTGTTCGAGATCGCCGTGCAGGGCGAGGGCGGCGTGCCCATTGCGCTGAAGGTGCTCGGCGAGCCGCTTGCAGCTTTCCTTGGTGTTGCAGAAGACGAGGGCGCGCTCGCAGCGCTGATGCTCCAACAGGCGACGCACAGCCTCCGCGCGCTGCGCCTCCTCGATGCGATACCAGCGCTGCTGCAGACGCTGCGGCGCATGCCGCTCCTCGATGCGCACATGCAAGGGATCCTTGAGCAGTTCCAGCCCGATCGCCTCGATCTGTGTGGGGAAAGTCGCCGAGAACAGCATCGTCTGGCGATCTTCAGGGCACAGCTGGAGCACCCGGTGGATGTCGGGCAGGAAGCCCATGTCGAGCATGCGATCGGCCTCATCCAGCACGAGTGTCCGCAGCGCCTTCAACTGGAGCGTCTGGCGCCCCAGATGATCGAGCACGCGCCCGGGCGTTCCCACGACGACGTGGGCCCCGTGCTCGAGGCTCGCAAGCTGCGGCCGTATCGGGGTGCCGCCGCAGAGCACGAGCACCTTGACGTTGTCCATACCTCGAGCGAGGCGGCGGATTTCTCCGGCGACCTGCTCGGCAAGCTCGCGGGTAGGTGCCAGCACCAGCGCCTGCGTGCCATGAAAACCGGGTTCGACGCGCATCAGGAGCGGCAATGCAAACGCAGCCGTCTTGCCGCTGCCTGTCTTCGCGAGCGCCAGCAGATCACGCCCGCTGAGCGTGTGCGGCAGCGATCGCGCTTGTATCCCGGTCATCTGCAGATAACCGAGGCTGGGCAGGTTTTCCAGCAGCGCGCGACTGAGCCCGAGCTCCCCGAAGGATGACGGTGTGTGCTCTTTCACGGCGCGCCCGTGACGATTTCCGCCGTGTAAACGGCTTGGGGGTCATAGCGCTCCAGCAGGCAGCGCGACATCACCTCTGCGGTGCGCGACAGCTTTCCGGAATGGACCTTGAGCCCGTCGCGGTACACGGCGACAGGTCGATCGAGATCGACGAGCCCGTCTCTCAACCGCACGCGGAGCACGCCCGCCTCCTTGGCGCCCTCGATGCGAATGTTCTGGCCTTCCACCACCGCCGTGATGCGTGTCCCGGCCTTGGGTTCATCGACCGCGAGCCAGTAGTAGCGGCGGTGAACGACGTCGTCCTGGAGCCAGATCAGCTTCTCGGGATCCGGCACGCGCGTGAAGCGTGCCATCCACGGCAGCGCAGCCCGATCTTCGCGGTCCATCCAGTGCCCCTTGCCCGCGTGGATCACGACCTGATGCGCGTAGCCGCCCTTGTCCTCGGCCGCGAGCTTCGCCAGACGCTCCTTCCACTGAGCTGCGATCTGGTTGCGGTTGTAGGCGGAATCGTCCGCCCCCATGTGGAGCGCAAAGCCGATGTTGCGCAGACCGTCCGGCTGCGTCTCGTTGGGATGACCGGCCATCATGCCTGCCGCAGCCAGCTGGTCGGCCATGCGGGGCGCGAGCTGGTAGACACCGTCGCCACCGGCACTGTAGCCGAGGATGTACACGCGATCGGGGTCCACGCCTTCGAACAGGATCATGTTCTCGATCAGGCGCGAGAACAGCGGATCGATGTGGCCTTGATGCCACAGATTCCAGGTGTCCGTGGGCGCTCTGGGAGCCACGTACACACCTTCCTCGAGCGTGTACAGCCGCTTCTGATTCTCCCACTGCTGGTCATTGACCGCCGCGGGTGCTCCACCGCCGCCGTGCATGGAAATCCACAGCGAACGCCGCCCCGGAGGGGCGTCTGGGAAGCGCTGGCTCCAAAACGGCATCCTGACTCCGCCCCACTCCAGCTGGCGAGCCTCGTGTTCCGCCTTGCGCTCCGCAGTCAGGCGCTTTCCCTGCTGCTCGACGAGCAGCTGCGAAAGCGACTGCGCATCCGCTTTCCCCAGCGGCGACCTGCCGAGCTCGGAACGGAGCAGGGCTTCGAGTCCGCCCTGTTCCACGGCCCCACGCAGCGCCGGCAACAAAGCGAGCTCCAGCTCGACGAGCTGTTCATCGCGCTCGACTGCGATGGAGACCGGATCAGCGCCTTCGACGCGCACCTCGTATCGGCTGCGCAGTGGCAGCAAGGCGGTCAAGTGATCGTTCCCGTCGAAGCGCTCATCCTTGGAGACGCCCTCGAAGGCAACGGTTCCAGAAGGATCGATCACCCGCACCGCCGCGGAAAAGCGCAGCTCGCCCACTCGCAGCCGGAAGCGCACACGCGCCAGACCTTCGGGGATCGTCGCCGACTTCTTCAGATACCGCTCGCTGACGTCCAGCGCTCGCACCGAGCGATCCTCAGGCAGCCAGACCAGCGGGAAATGCAGGCCGGATTCGCGCCACGTCGCGGCAAAGATCGCATGCCGCGGGTCGCCGCTCTTCGCCCCCGCCGCGCGATCGACGAACCAGCCCTGATTGAGCGCCTCTCCAGTGGGTTCGGCGGCTCCGGTGAACTTCCATTCTCCGTCCCAGATCTCGACCCACGAATGGTTGCCGCTGCCATCCGACCACAACGGGGTTCCCACGAAACGGGCGGGCACCCCGACCGACCGGCAGGCGCTGATCAGCAGAATGGAGAGTCCCGTGCAGGAAGCCAGACCGCTCTCGAGCGTCTCGTAAGGACTCTGATCGGCCTTCTTGCGCTTCGTCGAGTACGCCACCTTGTTCGCGGCGAAGATCTGCTGGTTGAGCCGGACGGCCGCTTCGCCGGGAGTGCGCGCATCCTTCACCAGCGGAGCGAAGCGCGTCCGAAAATCGGAACGCCAAGCGTCACGGCGCTCGTTGACGCAGGCATAGGGCAAGAGCGCATCGAGGAACACGTCCTCTGGCACGCTGGCGTGCCAGGGCGATTCCCGCCAGGCCCGGTAAGCGCCCGTGCAGTGCTCAACCAGAAAATCGCCGGAAAGCGTCACCAAATCTTGCTCAGGCATGCGCTCGATCAGCCACTGCAGGCCCGCGCGCTGATCATCCGGGACGCCGCGGAGCGCGCGTTCCAGCTCCCCCCGATTGCTTCCGGCGCGTTGCAGCGCGCTTTCGAGGCTCGTCCCGGGCCACGCGAGCGCAGGCACACCCAGGATCGCGATCAGAAGCAGCTGCAGCAGAGTCCGCATGCGCCGAATGTACCCGACGCGGCGCCGTTCCCGCAGACGTTCAAGTCCGCGACCGAGTTTTCCGATGAAGCGTGCTTCGTGCTTCCCTCACCCCAACCTGCCAGCTCCCGTGACCGCTCGCGCATGGTCGTCAGCGTGGTCGTCTACGGAATCGTTTCCATCCTGCTCTGGGTGGTCCATTTGATCTGAGAATCGCGTGCGCGTTTCGCTACAGGATGGCTACGCTTCCTGACGATCCCTCCACCACTCGAGGCGCGATGCGAGTCACGGAAATTTGTTCCACCACCAGACACGCCCGTCAGGGCTTCACGCTGGCTGAGCTGCTCCTGAGCTTCGCCGTGCTGACTTTGGTGGCGCTGCTCGCCATCACGAGCTTCTTCTCGCAAACCGAAGTGACGCTCCACAACGCGACACGGGTGCTGGCCGATGACGTTCGCACGGCCCAGAATCGCGCGATGCTGCTGCGCGTTCCCGTTGCGCTGCGCTTCGATGAGGATGGGGACGGCTACGTCGTGGAGGATCTGGCTCCCAGTCCCGAAGCCCTGCTGGAGCTGGTTCCGAGCGTGAAGCGCAAGTATTCCGCGGATGCCGTCTTCGAGGGCGTCCGCATCGCCAGGACGGAGCTGGGCGGCGCCACGGTGCTGCGCTTCGACGCCGAGGGTCGTGCCGAGCACGATGCGCTGATCGTTCTGAGCTATGGCGGCGAGACGCGGTCCGTGCTGGTCGAGAAGGGGCGGGGCATTGCCCTACGCCCGGATTCGACCCGGAACCGGGGCTGGCTGGACTGGTTGCACTAGCAATACTGCTCCCCGAGCGGGGACAGTATCGGCATTGGGAATGGGATTTTCCGCGCGAGCGTGAGACGGCGGTCCCGTCTCCATAGGTGCCGGGGCACATGTTCCCCCCCCGGCACTGGAGACACCGATGCAGAAGTTCATCCCGCCGCATTGCCCCTATCCCGCCTGTCCCCAAAACCCTTTTCTGTACCGCCGCCGCGGCTACTACAAGCGCTTGCGCGGGGCGGAGCGCATCCCGGGCTTTCAGTGCCTCACTTGCGGGAGGCGCTTTTCCTCACAGACCTTCCGCAACGACTACCGCCACCACAAGCCCGAACTCAACGTCGGGATCGTCGATCAGCTGATCTCGAAGGTCTCGCAGCGCCAGATCGCCCGCAACCTCGGCTGCAACCCCAAGACCGTCGCACGCCGCATCCCGCTCTTCGGCCAGCACTTCCGACAAGCCCACGAGCGCGTGCTCGCGAAGAGTGAGAAACTTCTGGGCAGCAACGGGCATCTCGTGTTCGACGAGCTCGAGACCTTCGAGCAGAACCGCATCGAAAAGCCGGTCACCATGGCAGTCCTGGTCGAGGCGCGCACCGGCTTCATCGTGCATGGCGAGGCCGGGACGCTCCCCTCACGCGACAAGAAGCGCGGCGATCCCACCCGGGTCAGCCAGTCGCGCGAGGTCGTGACGCGCTGCATGGAGGTGCTGGCGCGCCACCGCGACCCCAAGTCGCTGCTGGTGGTGGTCAGCGACCTCAAGACCACCTACCCCTCGATCGTGCACAAGGCGCTCCGCGACCACGTCGTCCACGTCCAGGTCTCGAGCAAGCTCGCCCGCAACACCAGGAACCCCTTGTTCCCCATCAACCACCAGTTCGCGATGCTGCGCGACAACATCTCACGCCTCGTGCGGCGCAACTGGGGTTACAGCAAGCGCATCGAGCGCAAACAAGATCACTTCTGGATCTACGCTGGCTACAAGAACTACATCCGGCCGAGGACCAACCGCGACCACCGCCCCAGCTCCGCCAGCAAGCTGGGCCTTTTACCTAGACGCCTCAGCATGGCGGAAGCGATCGCCTGGAAAGGACGTTTTTCGCTTGCCCCATAGGACATTGCAATCCTGGTTCGATGTCCCCGGAAGGGGATCAGTATCCCGCCAAGAGCAGGAGCCGCCCTTTCGAGGGGCGGTTCCTGAGGTCGATCGCGCTCGGGTAGAGCGCTCGACAGCCGAGGCCGGGGGCAGGTCCTGCGCTCGGCGCCTGAAATCTGATTTGGCAGGGGTGATTTCAGGTTGCTGCGACCGAGGCCGCAGCGTCCGGGTTCAGAGGGCAGGTTCTTTACCCGGACAAGGGAGTTATCGGCGCGCCCCCCCCAAACCTGAGCGACGCTGCTTCGAATCCGATACCTAGGTCTAGTATTTGGGAATCTTGGGGTCGATTTCGGCCCGCCAGGCATCGATCCCGCCCCGCATGGAGTGGACTTGGGTGAAGCCGTGCCCGACGAAGTAGGCCGCAACGTCCAGCGAACGCATGCCGCTCTTGCAGGAGAACACGATCTTGCGGTCCTTCGGCAGGCTCATGTACTTCTCGGAGTTTTCGTAGTCGAGCGCCTCGGCCTGCGGAATGCTGGCCAATGCCAGTTCCTGCGGCGTGCGCACGTCGATGAAGCTGAAGTCCTCGCCCTGATCGAGCCAGGCCTTGACGGTCCGGCAATCGACCTGAAGGCGGGAATCGGCCTCCTGAGCGTGCTGGATGGTCCGAATGACCTCGGGAATGTCGAGGATGTTGTGGTCCTTGCAGACCTGCGCCAGCGTGTCCGTGGGCTGGAACCCGCATGAGGAGCAGCCGCCGACGTGGTAGCGCTGGAACAGGGCCCGCTGGGCCGCGGGAGCGAGGCGAAGGATCTCCTCCATGGTCATGGAGGGGTTGATGGTGAGGGTCGTACTCATGGCTTCTGCCAGAATCCTAGCCTCGTTCCCGTCGGGTGGTGAAGACTCTCCCGCAAAGGTGAGGGTGATGGAGAGTCCTTCGCGGTGGCGGCCTCAGCCAGCCCCCCGCACCCCCGCTCCGGCCCTTTCTCTGGGCTGGTTTGGCTCCTCGCGCCGAGGAGCCCTAGACTTGCGCTCTTCAACACCATGGCCGAAGCACGCATCACGCCCCGTTCCAAGGACTACGCCCAGTGGTATCAAGACGTCCTCCGGGAAGCCGGTCTGGCGGAGCCCGCGGAGGTTGTCCGGGGCTGCATGGTGATCAAGCCGCACGGCTACGCCGTCTGGGAGAAGATGCAGGCCGACCTCGACCGGCGCTTCAAGGCCACCGGTCACCAGAACGCCTACTTCCCGCTGCTGATCCCGCTGTCCTTCCTCGCCAAGGAGGCCCAGCACGTCGAGGGCTTCGCGATGGAATGCGCAGTCGTGACGCATTCGGGACTGAAGGCCGCCGACGGCAAGCTCACGCTCAAGAACGAACTGGAAGAGCCCTACGTGGTGCGCCCCACCTCGGAGACGATCATCGGGCACTTCTTCGCCAAGTGGATCGACAGCTACCGCGATCTCCCGCTGCTCATCAACCAGTGGGCCAACGTGATGCGCTGGGAGCTGCGCACGCGCCTGTTCCTGCGCACCGGGGAATTCCTCTGGCAGGAGGGCCACACCGCACACGCCACCCACGCCGAGGCTCAGGAGGAGGTGCGCCGCATGCTCGATGTCTATCGCGACTTCGCGCACGAAGTCATGGCGCTGCCCGTGATCCAGGGCGTCAAGACGGACAATGAGCGCTTCGCCGGCGCGGTGGAGACCACCTGCATCGAGGCGCTCATGCAGGATGGCAAGGCGCTTCAGGCCGGAACCAGCCACGACCTCGGTCAAAACTTCGGCAAGGCCTTCAACGTGACCTTCCAGAACGAAAAGGGCGAGCGCGAGCATGTCTGGCAGACATCCTGGGGAGTTTCGACGCGTCTTGTGGGTGCGGTGGTCATGGCGCACAGCGATGACGACGGGCTGGTGCTGCCGCCGCGGTTGGCTCCGATCCACGTCGTGATCGTTCCCATCTGGAAGAGCGAGGCCGAGAAGACCGCAACGGTCGAAGCCGCTCGCCGCATCGCCAAGGAGCTCGGCGACGACGGCCTGAGCGTCAAGATCGACGATCGCGACAACCTGCGCCCCGGCGACAAGTACTACGAGTGGGAGCGCAAGGGCGTGCCCGTGCGCGTCGAGATCGGCCCGCGCGATCTCGAATCGCGCAGCGTCATGATCAAGCGCCGCGTCGCACCCGTGGATGCCAACGGCAAGCCCGTCAAGGAAAAGCTCTCGATGGATGGCTTGGGCGTCGCGCTGGGCAAGGTGCTCGACGAGTTCCAGAAGTTCCTGTTCGAGCGCGCTCTCAAGTTCCGCGAAGCGAACACGATCCAGGTCGACAACTGGAAGGATTTCTGCGACGCCTTCGCGGGCGAGAGCTCCAGATTCGTCTACGCGCACTGGGACGGGACCGGCGAGACCGAAAAGGCGATCAAGGAAGCCACCAAGGCCACGATCCGCTGCCTGCCCTATCCCGGCCAGGGCCCGGCCGCCGAGCCCGGTGTGTGCGTCAAGACCGGCAAGCCCAGCGCGCGCCGCGTGCTGTTCGCAAAAAACTACTGAGCGCTGATTGCTGAGTGCTGA
>Ga0172372_10007049_pt1 | contig 15174 bp, 9 predicted proteins | sample LakKiv5m_2_FD_114544 | JGI IMG/M metagenome (GOLD analysis project Ga0172372, IMG submission 114544) | Freshwater microbial communities from Kabuno Bay, South-Kivu, Congo - kab_092012_9.5m | ecosystem: Environmental > Aquatic > Freshwater > Lake | place: Democratic Republic of the Congo...
ACCGGGCTTTCAAATGCTGCCCACAGCAGGATGAGCGTTATGGCAGGAAACAAAAACCACAGGGCAGTATAACTGCCATAATAGGAGGGAAGGGAATGCAACCTGGCACTTTGACCCGCAACCAGGGCAACCGATCTGTTTCGACCAAAATAATAAGCCAGTGCAGCCAGTATGAATATCAGAAAGAACAGGGTTGGTTTTTCCATCGAGATGTACAGTAATCTGCCAAATCTGAGCGTGGGGAGGTATGATTTGCCCTGTACCTGGTACTCTCGCTGTGACGGGACGATTCCAGGCGTTTGGACCACACACGACTGAATGCCGTGCGTATCAAGGCGAAACGGATTTGAAACTGTTTTAGCAAATCCATATTACTGAAGTGTGTCACCCCCCTGAAGGGGCGACCCAAGGCGACGACCCCGAATGAATTACCGTTCCAGCCTGGCGGTAAAACCCGCTACAGGGCAGGTGGGGTTCAGAGGGAAAGGCATTCCCCAACCGGCCTGTGCCGGGTCTCATTGAGGCATTTGGTCAGTGGCTTTGATCCCTGTCCTGAATACTCATTCCAGAGACATTGCGAGAGCTATTCTGTCATCCATCCTGTCCGGAAGCACCTGCAGGGATTCAACCAACTTCAGTCGCGGCAACAATCCGGACCGATTGGCCATTTGTATACTCAGGCCTGGCCTTGCATTGATTTCGAGCAGCAGCGGGCCCCGCCGTTTGTCGAGGACAATGTCCACACCAATGAATCCCATGCCTACGCAGTCGTGACATCTGGCATTCATCCGCAGGATACTCTCCCAGCCCGGTATGATTACTCCCCCCAACTCATTTCCAGTATCCGGATGCAACCCTACCGGGCTGTCATACCATATCCCCCCCCGGGTGGTTCCATTCCGCATGTGAATACCTGCACCGACCGCGCCCTGATGCAGATTGGCTTTCCCGTTGGAACTGCGACTGGGAAGACGCAGCATCGACATGACCGGTATTCCCCTGAATACCAGGGTTCTGATATCAGGTATACCCTTGAAGCTGATGGCACTGAAAACAGGATCAGAATCGACCCTGTATTCAACCAGCGCGACATCCGGTTTCCCTCCCAGACTGTACATTCCACTCAATATATTGGAGACATGGTGAGTAACCTGGGCATGAGTCAATTGATGGCCGTTGACACACAAATACCCTCCAGCCGTACGGTCATCAATGATTAGTATACCCTCGCCACCGCTTCCCCTTGCCGGCTTTATTACAAAAGAGGACTGGCTTTTTATCATGGCGGGCAATTCCTCTATCTGATGCTCTATTTCCAGCGTTCCGTAGAGTTCAGGCACGGGAATATCCTGCTTTGCAGCCAGCATTTTTGAGTGTCTTTTGTCATCGACCAGAGGATACCTGTTTCTCGGATTGTACCGCGAAATGTATTCCGCATTTCTCTGATTTATTCCCAGTATTCCCAAGGCTGTCAAGTGTTGCCATGGAAACCGGGTTTTCATCTGAAGCCGGTCAGGGCCATCCTGAATCGCCATAACTCGGTCAAACGGTATCCGGTATAGCGGCCCAGTAAAATTGAACCGGCCAGAACAATGAGCAGGAACTCGGGAAAAGTAAAAAAAAGATGCCCGAGGTAGCGACTACTCATAACCAGATAGCCTAATGCAGCCACCAAAAGACTGCCGATACCCTGCTTCAGGGCCTCAACACTTCCAAATTCTTCCCATACCAGCGACATACGCTCGATTGACATGGTGATGATAACCATTGGAAACAGGGCTAGCGAAAGCCCCCTGTCGAATCCCAACTTGTAACTGACGACCGAAATCATCAACATAAGCATGACGACGATTATGAGTACAGAGGCCAGACGCGGTACCAGCAGGAGTTTCAGATATTCCAGATAAAACCGGAATAGCAAGCCCAGGGCAATTAGCGTAGTGAAGAGGATCAAACCCCACAGCAGTTCTGTTTCCCTGAAGGCCAGGGCAATCAGTATGGGCATGAAAGTCCCGAAGGTTTTAATACCCACCACATTACGAAGTAAAACCACCAGCAGGGCACCTGCCGGTATCATCAGCAGGATACGATAAATATTCTGGGTCTGTACCGGTAGCCTCATGAGGGAAAAATCCATCATGCGGGAATTCAGTTTGCGAGCCCTCCGCTCTGCCACTACTGTCATATCCAGGGAATGCTGCCCTACAGAAAATTCGAGTTTGGGATTTTTTCCTCCGGATAACGCCAGCATGTCCTGTGCCCCTCTGGCCCAGATCAGCGCGTCTTTTGGCAAGCCGACCTCACCCGTCCACGGGTTCATGATAACCCAGTCAGTGCCATCGTGAATTTCGAGCCAGGGCATTAAGGCCCGATGGTTGAGACCATCCTTCAGGGGTAACAGGCGGATCAATCGGGCAGGCACATTGCCCCGGGCAATCACACTGGCTGTCCTGATAATCCACGGCTCATCCCCGACAATGTCCTGATGCAGCAGTTCCACATTGGAATCCGGTGTGCCCGCATTAAGACGCTTCAACATTTCATGGGTGAATGAAATATTATCAGCCGATTTTGTTCTTACCTCACCGATGAGGGTATCAATGGCTGCCAGCATATAATCCGGAAAACTGGAAGACGGCACCGCTTCAACCGGCGTGGCGTTAACAGTCCTGACCGTACCTGATACCTCATCCGCAGCCACATGCAGCCTGTAATAGAGTACCTGATACCCGCTTGTCTTGCGTACAGCCCATTGCACCCTGCGGTTTAGATCCATTTCCTCCATATTCAGTCCATAACCACCCGATACGAAGTTTTCATCAACGATGATGAAATTATCCGGATCGCGGGGTACCAGAAAATCCAGTTTGACAGGAACATCCCGCCTGGCCTTAAACTCGATTCTTGCTTCTATAATCCATACATCTGCTTTTGTGGTGGGCATCAGGGGTAACCCCAGATAAGTTACCTTGTACCAGACAACGATCAATCCTGCGGCGATCAGCAGAAAAGTCAACAGTTTTATGTGCAGATTGATCGACATAGCCTGACATGACACATCAAGAGGTAACAAATGGAACGATATGAATCACTTTTTGTTCATCGCATTGCAATTATCCCGCTCGCCGGGATACAAAAATGTAGAACCCGAATCGACGTATGCCACCCCTTTCAGAAAACTGCGTCCCAGCAGCAAGGGGTAGTTAAAGTTGCTTCGATCAACCAGAGTCATCTCGGTGTCATATTCCTTGCCATTCTTACATAGGCGCATCATCACGACATCCCTCTGACTGGCTCCCAGTTTGCGCTCCTTGATAAAGGCGGTTCTTGCCAGCGGCTTTTCTACCGTTATTTTTTTGTTGGCATCCTTGTCATATAAATCGAACCTGACCCAGTCGGACTCCTGCTTTCTGAAATGCTCGACCGTGCTGGCATGCAATGATGAGGTTTTGGCACCCGTATCCAGTTTAGCCGTCAATTGTATACCCCATGGCTTCAAGTAAATGGATTCCAGCCAACCCATGGTCACTATGGAATTAACAGGGGAAACTGACTCGGCAGATTCAGAATACGGTGAGTGCAGGACGATTCCGTTCAGTATCAGAAACTGGATGATCAGAAACCTGATCCCGAGACAGCCATGGATATGGCTCATAATAACTTACCGCTTTCTTGATGAGGCCCGGTAATGTCTTCAGGATCCTATCCTGTGGTTATAACCGGAACACCGTTCGTCGTCGCAACGACGACCGGGCTGCAGGTCAACCCGGTCTCCCATGGATTTATTCCTTCCCTACGGTGGCGAGACCCCGTTTCTGGCTGGCATAGTACGCAGAAACATCAAGGATATCCTGATCGGTAAGACCTGCGGCAAACCCGGCCATGATCGCATTCTTTCGACTACCTGACCTGTATTCAGTCAATGCCTTGACGAGATAGCTTTCATACTGTCCTGCCAGTTTTGGATAGCCTGGATCCTCACTGTTGCCATCTTCTCCATGACATCCGGCGCACAAGCCGGCCTTTTCCCCTCCGCTCCCGGCATCGCCCCTTACTGGCAGGGTAGCCGCATTATTCCTGAATCTGGCTACATAGGTTGCTATGTCTTCCATATCATCCTGGGTCAGCGTAGTCGCATTGGCATGCATGCTGGTATGTTTTCTTTGTGCTGACTGGTACGCTTTCAAGGCGGAAATAACATACTCAGGATGCTGCCCCCCGATCCGAGGCACATGATAGGCAGGATAGCTATTCGAATATCCAGGTATCCCATGGCATCCGGCACAGGTATAGAATTTCTTTTGGCCTTGTTCGCTGTCACCTGCTGCTTGCGCATCCAAAGTGCCCAGCACGAGCAGGAAACCAACCCCCAAAAGGGGTTTAAGTACATTACATTTCATGGCTATCTCCGAAGTTTGATTGATGAAAGACAGATTGGGAATATTGCATACCGCCCCGACAAAAAAGACCAGCCTGCATTGACATCCTGCTGATTTCCGACTGGCGTTACCACGGCACATTCGGGCCTCGAAAACGTCAGGCACGAAAAACCCGGCCTGACCGGGTTTCAGCTCTTGGCAATGGACGTACCAGTCCTGAAACCAACGGTCTCAGGATCGCCCCGGAAAACCCGGTCCCCGCCCGAAAAATCAACCGGAAAAGACTGGATCCCCCTGAGCAATATCTGTTGATGATGGTTTCAGTTTACCTCATGTTTCAGGGCTTAATCCACACTACCCAATGCCTGCTTCAAAGCCTCCTCCACATCACCGGTATCCATGGCTGCCACATCAGTTTCCATGCCATCCATTCCGTGGACTGGCGGCCTTAGTCTTCTCTCCTGATGGTAAGCCAATCCCGTTCCAGCCGGAATCAACCGCCCGACGATAACGTTCTCCTTGAGTCCCTGTAATTTGTCACTCAATCCCCGGATAGCCGCTTCCGTCAGGACACGGGTGGTTTCCTGAAATGAAGCTGCAGAAATAAATGACTCAGTGGCCAGTGAGGCTTTGGTAATCCCCAGCAAGACAGGCTCATAGCAGGCCGACATTTTGCCCGCCGCTTCCAGTTTGTCGTTTTCATCGTAGACGCGGGCACGGTCAACCTGTTCTCCTTTCAGGAAACTGGAATCACCCGGATCGCTAATCTCGATTTTCCTTAGCATCTGCCGAATGATCACCTCAATATGCTTGTCGTTGATCTTGACCCCTTGCAGTCGATAAACGTCCTGAATTTCCTTCACGAGATACGAAGCCAGTTCAGGAATACCCCGTAAACGCAGAATGTCATGCGGTGTCAAATCACCTTCTGCAATGGTTTCTCCCTGCTCGACATGTTCCCCTTCAAATACTGTGATATGCCGCCATTTCGGAATCAGTACCTCATGCTGCTGACCGTGGGTATCGGTAATGACGATACGCCGCTTGCCCTTGGTTTCCTTGCCAAAACTGATGGTACCCGTTGCTTCAGCCAATATCGCAGGATCCTTGGTCTTTCTCGCTTCAAACAAATCCGCGACCCGTGGCAAACCACCCGTGATGTCACGTGTCTTGCTTGATTCCTGCGGAATTCTGGCCAATACATCACCCACTTGCACCAGTCCTCCGTCCTGAACACCAATCACCGCCCCGGCGGGCAAAAAGTACTGGGCAGCAATATCGGTGGATGGAATACGGATATCCCTGCCTTCCTCATCCACCAGCTTGACCATGGGCCTCAAGTCCTTGCCGCCACCCCCGCGTTGTTTAGGGTCAATGACCACCATGGAACTCAGGCCGGTGACATCATCAGATTGTTCACGCACAGTCAAACCTTCAATGAAGTCGACTGTTTTGGCATACCCCTTCACTTCAGTGATGACCGGATGAGTATGGGGATCCCAGTTGACGACAATCTGTCCAGCCCTGACTTCATCTCCTTCCTTGACAGACAACACGGCACCATAGGGTATTTTGTAGCGCTCACGTTCACGTCCGTGTTCATCGATCACACTCACTTCACCTGAGCGCGAAACCGCAACCAGGTTGGCATCCTTGTTTTCAACCGTCTTGAGATTGGTCAGTTTGATACTCCCCGTTGATTTGACTTCGACGTTACTGATCGCGGCCGAACGTGAGGCAGCCCCCCCGATGTGGAAGGTACGCATGGTTAATTGGGTTCCGGGTTCCCCAATGGACTGCGCGGCGATTACGCCAATGGCCTCGCCGATATTGACCTTGTGTCCCCGTCCCAGATCACGTCCGTAACACGAACCACACACGCCATACCGGGTTCTGCAGGTAATGACCGAGCGAACCCGTACATTGTCGACACTGTTTTCCTCAAGTAACTGGACTGCGGTTTCATCCAGCATGGAGCCGGCCTTCATCAGCAATCGCTGACCCGAGGGATCATGGATATCCTCCGCGAGTACTCGCCCCAATACCCGTTCAGCCAAAGGTTCGACTACATCGCCCCCTTCGATCAGGGGAGACATCAATAATCCCTCGTTGGTACCACAATCATGTACGGTGATTACCAGATCCTGGGCAACATCCACCAATCGACGTGTCAGATAACCCGAGTTGGCGGTTTTGAGTGCGGTGTCCGCCAATCCCTTGCGGGCTCCGTGCGTAGAGATAAAGTATTGCAGAACGTCCAGCCCTTCACGGAAATTGGCGGTGATGGGAGTCTCGATAATCGAACCGTCCGGTTTGGCCATCAAGCCACGCATACCGGCTAACTGACGAATCTGCGCAGCAGAACCTCGCGCACCGGAGTCTGCCATCATGAAGACCGAGTTAAACGATTTTTGGTGAACTGTCTCACCCGTATCAAGGAGTGCCGTCTCGGTACCCAGACCCTCCATCATCACCTTGGCGACCTGGTCATTGGCATGCGACCAGATATCGACCACCTTGTTATAGCGTTCGCCATCGGTCACCAGACCTGATGCATACTGGTTTTGGATTTCCTTTACTTCCAGCTCCGCCGCGTGGATGATCTCCTCCTTGCGAGCCGGAATGGCCATATCATTAATGCCAAAGGAAACGCCAGCACGGGTGGCGTATGAAAATCCCATATACATGAGTTGATCTGCAAATACCACCGTCGCCTTGACCCCCAGCATGCGATAACAGGTATTAATCAACCGGGATATGTTTTTCTTGGTCATATCCTGATTGATAAGGGTAAAGGGTAACCCTTCAGGCACGATGGACCAGATGATGGCTCGCCCTACAATGGTATCAACCCGCTTGACCTCCAGGGTTTTTTGACCCGCTTCGTCGATAGTGTGTTCCTGAATACGTACCGTGACACGCGACTGTAAATCCACCACCCTGTTCTGATAAGCCCTTTGCAACTCGGAAATATCCGAAAAACGCATTCCCGTTCCCTTCGCCCCGATCCTTTCCCGGCTCATGTAATAAAGCCCCAGCACCACATCCTGGGTGGGATTGATGATGGGCTCACCGTTGGCCGGTGACAGGATGTTATTGGTGGCCATCATCAGCGACCGGGCCTCAAGCTGGGCTTCCAGCGACAACGGCACATGCACCGCCATCTGGTCACCATCGAAGTCAGCGTTGAATGCCGTACAAACCAGAGGATGTAACTGTATGGCCTTGCCCTCGATCAGGATGGGTTCAAAGGCCTGGATGCCCAGACGATGCAGGGTGGGTGCCCGGTTCAGCATGACAGGATGCTCGCGGATGACTTCATCCAGAATATCCCAGACATCCGGACTCTCTTTTTCCACCATCTTCTTGGCCGCCTTGATGGTCGTCGCCAACCCACGAAACTGGAGTTTGCTGAAGATGAAGGGCTTGAACAATTCGAGAGCCATTTTTTTGGGCAGCCCGCACTGATGCAATCGCAGGGTAGGACCTACCACAATAACCGACCGCCCCGAATAATCCACCCGCTTGCCGAGCAGGTTCTGGCGAAACCGTCCCTGCTTGCCCTTGATCATGTCAGCCAGTGATTTCAGCGGACGTTTGTTGGAACCGGTAATGGCCCGCCCCCGACGACCGTTATCGAGCAAGGCATCCACAGCTTCCTGCAGCATGCGCTTTTCGTTGCGCACGATGATGTCGGGCGCGTTCAGGTCGAGTAATCGTTTCAAACGGTTGTTACGATTGATCACCCGACGATAAAGATCATTCAGGTCGGAGGTGGCGAAACGCCCACCATCCAGTGGAACCAGGGGACGGAGTTCGGGCGGCAAAACCGGCAGGACGGTAAGGATCATCCACTCCGGTCGATTGCTGGAGGAAATGAGGGATTCGATAGCCTTGAGACGCTTGGTGTATTTCTTGATTTTGGTTTCCGAACTGGTACTTTCGATTTCCTCCCGCAATCGTACTACCTCGGCTTGCAAATCCATGGTTTTCAGCATTTCATGGATGGCTTCTGCCCCCATTTTGGCATCAAATTCATCACCGTGCTGCTGATAGGCCTGCTGATATTCCTCCTCGGTCAGCAAGTGGCTACGCACCAGCGAGGTCATGCCGGGTTTAATGATGACATACGACTCGAAATAGAGTACTCGCTCGATTTCCCTGAGGGTCATATCCAGCAAGAGTGCGATCCGGGAGGGCAGTGATTTCAGAAACCAGATGTGGGCGACTGGACTGGCCAGTTCGATATGGCCCATGCGCTCACGCCTGAATTTCGAGAGGGTAACTTCCACACCGCATTTCTCACAAATAACCCCTCGATGCTTCAATCTTTTATATTTACCGCACAAACACTCATAGTCACTGACTGGCCCAAATATCTTGGCGCAGAATAAACCGTCACGTTCCGGCTTGAACGTACGATAATTTATGGTTTCCGGCTTCTTTACTTCCCCGAATGACCAGGCCCGAATCATGTCGGGAGAAGCCAAACTGATGCGGATGCTGTCAAATTCCTCTGTCTGGTTTTGCCGTCTCAGAAAATTGATGAGGTCTTTCATGGGTAATCTCCTGAATCTGTAGTATGCGTCTTGATGGTAAATAGACCGACCGGGTATCCATACTCCGGGAGAAAACCCGGCTTACGGGTTTGGTCTCCCTTTATCTGGAGACTTTAAACCCGCCGGGAATGAATGCTGACAACAAAACAAAAATCGTCCGGTCGGTGACCCTGTGTTTATGACCGACCAGACAAGCTTGCAGGCTCAGTCCTGCTCCAGTTCGATGTTGATGCCCAGGGAACGAATCTCCTTGATCAACACATTGAATGATTCCGGCATGGCCGCCTCCATGCGGTGATCACCGTCAACAATGTTTTTGTAGATTTTGGTGCGACCCGCCACATCATCCGATTTGACAGTCAGCATTTCCTGCAGGGTGTAGGACGCACCGTAGGCTTCCAGAGCCCAGACTTCCATTTCGCCAAACCGCTGCCCACCGAATTGTGCCTTGCCACCGAGGGGTTGCTGGGTCACCAGACTGTAAGGCCCTGTTGAGCGGGCATGCATCTTGTCATCGACCAGATGGTTCAACTTGAGCATGTACATATACCCTACAGTCACATCCCGCTCGAAAGCCTCCCCTGTACGTCCATCATACAGGCGGGTTTGTCCGGTCTCCGGCAATTCTGCCAGGCGCAACAGGGTACGAATGTCTTCCTCTACCGCACCATCGAACACCGGAGTGGCCAGGGGTACCCCTGCCCTGAGATTATGTGCCAGTTCGAGTACCTCATCGTCAGTCAAGCCGGCTATGTCCTCATTCTTGCCAGTGCGGTTATAGATGGCTTCCAGGTACGCCCTTAACTCGGCCATTTTACATCTGGCTTCCAATAACCGGCCTATCTTGAGACCCAATCCCCTGGCCGCCCATCCCAAATGGGTTTCGAGTACCTGGCCGACATTCATGCGGGAGGGTACACCCAGAGGATTCAAAACGATATCAACCGGTACACCACCAACCATATAAGGCATGTCTTCCACCGGCACAATCTGGGAAATAACCCCCTTGTTACCATGACGACCCGCCATCTTGTCTCCTGGTTGTACCCGCCGCTTAACCGCCAGGTATACTTTCACCATCTTTTGCACACCGGGTGGCAAATCATCTCCTATAGCGATTTTTTTCTTCTTTTCTTCCAGTCTGCGATTGATTTCTTCCCGCTGGGCTGCAATCTGCTCATTCAAGGCCTCAATCTGAATATTGATTTCTTCATCCTGCAGGCGAATATCAAACCATTCTGCGTGCTTCAGGCTGTCCAGATAGGTTTCAGTAATGCGGGTGCCGGATGCCAGCGAGTCCGGGCCTGACAAGGCCGACTGTCCCAGCATGAGATGTTTGAGACGCTGATGAAAGTCTTTCTCTATAATTCTGAATTGTTCGTTCAGATCCTTTTTGACCCGGTCAATTTCAGCCCGCTCAATATCCTTGGCCCGCTCATCTTTTTTGACTCCGTCCCGAGTGAATACCTGAACATCAATAACCGTACCATCCATGCCGGAAGGAACCCTGAGAGAAGTATCTTTGACATCTGAAGCCTTTTCACCAAAAATTGCCCGCAGTAATTTTTCTTCCGGGGTCAGTTGGGTTTCTCCTTTGGGGGTAACCTTACCCACTAGAATGTCACCGGCCTTGACTTCGGCTCCAATATGCACAATACCGGACTGATCCAGTTTGGAGAGGGCTGACTCACCGACATTGGGTATGTCAGCAGTAATCTCCTCCGGACCCAGTTTGGTGTCGCGGGCTACGCAGGTTTTCTCCTCGATATGTATGGTCGTGAAGCGATCTTCCTGCACCACCCGCTCAGAGATCAGAATGGAATCTTCAAAGTTATAACCATTCCAGGGCATGAAGGCGACAAACAGGTTTTGGCCCAGTGCCAATTCACCCATATCGGTCGATGGGCCATCCGCCAGAATATCCATTTTCGAAACGCGATCCCCGGGTTTGACCAGGGGCTTCTGATTGATGCAGGTATTCTGGTTGGATCGGGTATACTTGACCAGGTTATAGATATCGACACCCGGGATTCCTTCTTCGGTTTCATCATCATTGACCCGAACGACTATCCGGCCTGCATCCAGTGATACGACTTCACCTCCGCGTTTGGCCACCACAGTCACGCCGGAATCACGGGCCACGATACGCTCCATACCTGTACCAACCAGTGGCTTGTCCGTCCTCAAGGTAGGAACAGCCTGCCGTTGCATGTTGGAGCCCATTAAGGCACGGTTGGCATCATCATGTTCCAGGAACGGAATCAGTGAGGCGGCAACCGAAACAATCTGTCTGGAAGAGACATCCATGTAATTGATTTGCTCGGCCGTAGCCAGTGTAAACTCGTCCTTGTGACGGCAGGAGACCAGATCCTCAATCAGTTTGTTATTTTCATCAACGCGGGCACTCGCCTGGGCAATAAAATATTTTCCTTCCTCAATCGCAGACAGGTATTCGATATCCTCGGTCACAACCTGATCGACTACTTTTCTGTAAGGCGTTTCAAGGAAACCATACTCATTGGTTCTGGCATAAACGGCCAGGGAATTGATCAATCCGATATTCGGTCCTTCAGGTGTCTCAATCGGACAAACCCGACCGTAGTGGGTTGTGTGGACATCTCGTACCTCAAATCCCGCTCTTTCGCGGGCCAGACCACCGGGGCCCAATGCTGAAACCCGACGTTTGTGAGTCACTTCGGAAAGGGGGTTATTCTGATCCATGAACTGGGATAACTGGCTGGAGCCAAAAAACTCCTTGATCGAGGCAGCCACAGGCTTGGCATTAATGATTTCCTGTGGCATCAGATTTTCTACATCCGCAAGAGAAAGTCTTTCCTTAACGGCTCGCTCCACCCGGACAAGGCCTAATCTGAACTGATTCTCAACCATTTCACCTACCGATCTGACCCGACGGTTGCCCAGATGGTCTATGTCATCAACCGCTCCATGACCATTTCTGATGTTGATCAACTCTCGCAGGACATCAATGATATCTTCCTTGCTCAATATACCGGGGCCCACAATTTCCTGACGTCCCAGTCGCCTGTTGAATTTCATTCGTCCCACAGCAGACAGATCATAGCGATCTGCCGAGAAGAACAAATTCTCGAACAGTATCTGTGCGGCTTCCCGGGCAGGCGGTTCACCGGGACGCATCATGCGATAAATCTCCACGAGGGCATCCAGTTGGGTTTCCGTCGGATCAATCTTCATGGCGTTAGAGATATAAGGCCCCCTGTCAAGATCATTGACGAAAAGGGTTTTTATGTTTTTTATCTCCGACGCGAGTATCTTGTCGATCAATTCATCAGTCAGTTCATCATTAACCCTGGCGAGCAATTCTCCGGTAGCCGGATCAATCAGGTTATGTGCCAATATCTTGCCTTGCAGATACTCTCTGGGCACTGCCAATTCGGTAACATTATCCTTTTCCATCTGGCGTATATGACGGGCAGTAATTCTGTGCCCTTTCTCAAGAACTATCCTGTCCTGTATCCTGATATCAAAACTGGCAATATCACCCCGCATACGCTCAGGGATCAGTTTGAGCAGTATTTCTCCATTGACAAAACTGAACTGATTGGTATCGAAGAAAAAATCAATGATTTCTTCGTTGTTATATCCCAAGGCTCTTAACAAGATGGTCGCCGGAAGTTTGCGGCGACGGTCTATCCGTACGAATACACAATCCTTGTGATCGAACTCGAAATCCAGCCATGACCCACGGTAAGGAATGATTCGGGCGTTGAACAACAGCTTGCCGGATGAATGGGTTTTTCCACGGTCATGGTCAAAGAAAACACCTGGAGACCGGTGTAACTGGGCGACAATTACTCTTTCGGTTCCGTTGATGACAAACGTCCCGGTGTCTGTCATCAGGGGAATTTCACCCATGAAAATTTCCTGCTCCTTGATATCCTTTACGATTTTCGTTCCTGCGGGGGCTTCCTTGTCATAGATAACCAGCCTCACCAATACCCGCAGAGGTGCTGCATAGTTGGCACCTCGCTGCTGGCATTCCTTGACATCAAAGGTGGGTTCTCCCAAAACATATTTGACATATTCCAGGGCAGCATATCCCGAATGGCTTTCAATGGGAAAAATGGACTTAAGGGCGGCATGCAGACCTTGATCATTTCTGCTATCCGGCACAGTGTCGACCTGCAGGAATCGCTTGTATGAATCTACCTGTGTAGCCAGCAGATAAGGCACATGAAGCACATCTCCACGCTTGCCAAAACTTTTACGTATGCGTTTTTTTTCTGTGAAAGAATAGGCCATAGTGATTCCTTACCCTTGATTTGAGGTTATAATGAATGTCGGATGTAGGCTGATTTTTTGGACACTGTACAGGGTGTTCTCACGTCCTTACTCCGCAACGCCTGCCGTTTACCCGGTATCAGCCCTTCCGGAACCTGTCAGTGGCTTTATCCACGATCGGGTTGTCCGATGATCAGGATCCGATAACAACAAGAAAAGGCCGGCAGCAAAAACTACCAGCCTGATCGGTACAACGCAGGGAAACGTCGATGTATCAATTACTTGATATCGACTGTTGCACCCGCTTCCGTCAATTGCTTCTTGATGTCTTCTGCTTCCTGCTTGCTGACAGCTTCCTTGACGGTTGAAGGTACACCTTCCACCAGATCCTTTGCTTCTTTCAATCCCAGTCCGGTAATGACCCGAATCACCTTGATCACATTAACCTTGTTTTCGCCAAAACTGGTCATAATCACATCAAATTCAGTCTTTTCCTCTACGACTGGTGCTGCGGCCGCGGCGGCAGGTGCAATGGCTACCGCAGCAGCCGCAGACACGCCGAACTTCTCTTCCATAGCGGAAATCAGATCGACGACTTCCATAACCGTCATATTGGCTATGGCATCAAGAATTTCTTCTTTAGAAAGTGACATCTAGTTACTCCAATTTAAACCTGTGCGGCTTTACGCCGATTGTTTTTGATCCCGAACAGCCGCGATGGTACGCGCCAGTTTCGCATGAGGCTCAGCCAGTGTTCTTACGAACTTCTCTATCGGTGCTTTCATGGTACCCATCAGTATGGCCAGAGCCTGCTCCCTGTTGGGCAGTTTGGCCAGTCTGTCGAGTTCATGTGGACCATATTGCTTACCGCCTATGGCAACCAGTTTGACTACGAGCTTATCGGTCTGCTTACTGAAATCGCTCAGAACGCGTGCTGCACAACCCGGATCCTCCAGCGAGAACGCCAGAATCAAAGGGCCTACCAAACCATCCTGCATGCACTCGAAGGATGTGCCTTGAACCGCCCGGCGAGCCAGCGTGTTCTTGACCACCTTCAGGTATACGCCTGACTCTCTGGCCGTCTTTCTCAACGTCGTGAGATGCGCTACTGTCATGCCGCGATATTCTGCAGCAACAGCAGAGTGCGCTTTTGCAGCAACTGCGGCAACTTCCTCGACTACAGTAACTTTGTCATCAAGTGTGAGTGCCACTCTCAATTTCTCCTGAATAAGCCCAACCGGATTTTTCCGGATTGGTACCAACAATACACTTGGGCTACCAAGCGTTACCTAACGGCTTCCGTTACCGGCTATGGTTTCGTTCCACCGTCTACGCAGGCCTTGTTCATTAAGCGTATACGCACCTGCGGTCTTTGACGGTTACCGGCTTTTAGTACCGATAACCCAAAGTCTACGGGATATGGTTCACATACCCTTCCTTATCTGCTCCGGCACTATGGCCTGGTGCAGACCCACCCTATCGGGACATCAGGATGTTGTGTTTGGCCATATCCCTGATCCTTAACTGGCCAACTGACTCTGATCCAGGGTCAAACCAGGCCCCATCGTCGAGGATACTGTTATCTTTTTGAGGTAAACCCCTTTGGAGGTAGACGGTTTTACCTTACGTAAATCCGCTAACAAAGCCTCAAGATTTTCAAGCAATGCCGCACTTTCAAAACTGATTTTGCCAATCGTGCAATGGATAATCCCTTTTTTATCTGTTCTGTAGCGTACTTGTCCTGCCTTGGCATTTCTGACAGCACCTGCGACATCTGGCGTTACAGTACCCACTTTGGGATTAGGCATCAAACCGCGAGGGCCCAGTATCTGACCCAATTGACCTACTACCCTCATGGCATCCGGGGATGCAATGACGACATCGAAATCCATCTGACCGGCTTTAACCTGAGCCGCCAGGTCATCCATGCCCACGATCTCTGCCCCTGCTTCCCTTGCAGCATCCGCTGACTGCCC
>Ga0172372_10007050_pt1 | contig 15173 bp, 10 predicted proteins | sample LakKiv5m_2_FD_114544 | JGI IMG/M metagenome (GOLD analysis project Ga0172372, IMG submission 114544) | Freshwater microbial communities from Kabuno Bay, South-Kivu, Congo - kab_092012_9.5m | ecosystem: Environmental > Aquatic > Freshwater > Lake | place: Democratic Republic of the Congo...
AAATTCAGATTTCATTAAAGATGAATATTTAAGGTACATCTCTTTTTATAACCTAGAGTTTGATAAAGATGGAATAAAGCTAAACGGTTCTAATTTTGAAATCAAAGGATGTGTTTATCAGCGCGAATTTTCTTACTCCAAAGTCGAATCTGAATATGAAGTGATCCGTAAAAAATTGCTTAAAATCAAAAACTTAGGGTTCAATTCAGTGAGATTTGCAAAAGTGGCACCGCATATTTATGCATTGAATCTTTGCGAAAAGTTAGGCTTGTTGGCTTCAGTTGAAATTCCAATTGACTCCAGTCCGGAATCATTTTTTGAAGATGTAGAGTACAAAACAAGACTTGATCAATATCTAAATAATTTTGCAAATGAATATCGCAATTTTTGCGCAATCGGTTTGATTAGCCTTGGAAATTCTTATTTGTCAGATTCCAAGATTCATCTTGAAAATATCAGAGAATTAAAAAATAAGCTTGCCCAGAAATTCTCGGCTGGTTTTTACGCCTCTTTTGTTGGAATTCCTGAACGCATTGACTTTCTTGATTTGACAGGTATTGAGGTTTATGCAAAAAATATCAAAGACGTTTTTCATAACAAACACATCGACAAAAGATATTTCATCAGCGATGCGTCTTATCCTAATTACGTACAAACTTCTTCGGGGTATCTAAATGAATTCAGTATTGAAGCGCAGGCTAAATTTTTCGAAGATATAATAGATTTTTCAAATGAGAATCTTTGTGGATATTTTATTAATTCGATTAATCACTATAGTGGCGATTTTCCATCTCTTTATACAAAATTTCAAAAACAGAATTTTTACAATATTGGTATCACCTCAAATCAAGAAAATAAATTAACGGAAAACGTGATTACCTCTAAATTAAAAGGTCTTGAACGAGTCGTAATACCAATCGGAACTGCATCAACAGATTTTCCCCTATTCATTATCTTTGCTGGATTAACGCTTGCTATTTTACTTGGATTGCTAGTAAACTCAAAGAAAAAATTTCGCGAAGATGCAACTCGTGCATTTTTACGTCCCTACAATTTTTTTGCAGATATTCGAGACCACAGAGTACTCTCGGGTTTCCACACAAATGCATTGATGATTATTCTCGCCGGCATCCATTCATTGCTAATCACAAACATATTATATTATTTCAAAAACAATATTTTATTTGAAAAAATTTTATTGTCTTTTGGCAGCCCTTCACTTGTTGCTTTTTTTGCTGAATTAGCATGGAATCCCATCAAAAGTTTTATTTACTTTTTTATTATAACCATCATAATATTTTTCGCGATTGCTATTCTAATAAAATTAATGTCCATGTTTTTGAAAACCAAAGTTATGTTTTTCAACATTTATTATATAGTTGTTTGGTCGTTTATTCCTCTATCTGTTTTGCTGCCGTTGAAACTAATACTTTACAGAGTGTTGAGTGAAAATGTTATTAATTTGTATATCTATATTTTCTTATTGCTCTACTTGATTTGGATTTTTCAGAGAATCCTGAAAGGCACTTATGTAATTTTTGATATTAGCCGAGGCAAAGTTTATCTGTGGGGACTTATCTTCTTTGTCGGATTATTCGGTGGATTTTTGCTTTATAATCAAATGTATAATTCAACCATTTCGTATATAATTCTTGCTGTAAAACAATATAATTTATTATAAGGGAAGAAATTGTACTTATCAAAATTAGAAATACAAGGTTTCAAATCATTCGCAAATAAAACTCAGATCAATTTCAATAAAGGAATTACAGGCATTGTTGGTCCTAATGGTTGTGGCAAAACCAATATCGTTGATGGTATTAGATGGGTTTTGGGTGAACAAAAATCAAGTGTTTTGCGAAGTGATAAAATGGAGAATGTAATCTTCAATGGGACAAGAAACAAAAAGCCTACTGGAATGGCGGAAGTTTCCCTCTCTTTAATTAATGATGATGGCGTGTTACCGTCTGATTATACTGAAGTTACAATTACAAGAAGAATTTTTCGTTCTGGGGAAAGTGAATATCTTTTAAACAGGAATGTTTGCAGATTGAAAGACATTACGAATTTATTCATGGATACTGGAATGGCGACTAATGCCTATTCTGTGATCGAATTAAAGATGGTTGAAAACATTCTAAACAAAGCTGATGAACGCAGACAAATGTTTGAAGAAGCAGCCGGCGTAAATAAATTCAAAATGCGACGAAGGTTGTCATTAAAAAAACTTGATGAAGTTAAAGCCGACTTGGTTCGTGTAAATGATATTGTCTCTGAAGTTGATAAAAACGTAAAATCGCTTCAAAGGCAGGCCAAGCGTGCTGATAAATATAATCAACTAATAAGCAGTTTGAGCGAAAAAGAAATTGAACTCTGTGAACGTGAATTCGGGTTGCACAATAAAAATTTATCTGATTTCAATACTCAAAAAATTAGCTTTGATGAACAGAAAATAAAGGTTGATACAAATATTCGTGAGATTGAGATTAAACTTATTGAGCTTCGAGATTTTATCCGAAATATTGAAAACGAACTTTCGGAGAAAAGACTTGAGATAAGTAAAAAATCTGAAGTTCTTTATGAATCACAGAAAAACATTTCTGTATCTGAAGAAAAAATTCGTGCAATGAATAACAATCGGGATAGATTTTATCAGGATATAGTGGATTTTGAAAAACAGTTAGTTGAGACAGATGTAAAGATTGATTCGATTAAAGATCTGTTGGTTAAGTTTACTCAAAGTATTGATGAATTGAAAAATAAAATAAGTGTATCAGATGAATTGCTGGCAAACAAAAAAAATGAAGTTGATTCACAGAAAGCAATTTCCAAAGAAATATCTGTAAACTCCTTTGAAATCAGCCGAAAGCTTTCAGATACTGAAACAGTATTAAAATCAAAGAACCAACAGCTTCAAAAAATCAATAAAGAAATTGAAAATTTAGACGACTTCATTCAGAAGTCAACAATGAACATTGCAAAGTCTGTGGGTTTCCTTGAAGAACTTGATTCTGAGAAAAATGATATCAAGAAAAAAATTGAGGAAACTGATTCTTTGTTTTTACAAAAGCAGCAAGACAAAGAGAACTCAGAAAAAAAATTAAATGAACTTCGTAAAAGTGAATTTGAAGAAAAGAATGTTCTTAACAGTTTAAGAAATAAAATAGAACTCCTTCAGACAATGATAAATAATCTCGAAGGCATTTCTAAAGCTTCGCGTTTGTTAATCGAAAATGAATCATGGACACAGAAAGAAAAAACGTTATTTGCAGATGTTGGCGAACCAGATAATGATTATCGATTTGCATTGGAAGCTGCATTAAAATCAGTACTGAATAACCTTTTGGTTGACAGCATCGATGATTTGCAAAACGCAATTTATTTTCTAAAAAAAAATGATTACGGCAAAGCATCGTTCTACCTACTTCGAGGCACAGAAAAATCACGCAAATCATTTTTGCAAAAGATTAATAATTTTTCTCTAAACTTGAAAAAGAAAAGATTAGCAAAGCAAAAAGGATTTATTAATTGGGCATTTAACCTTGTTAAAAGCCAAAAAAAATGGCAGCCATTTTTTCAAGATGTTCTTGCTACTACAGCCATTGTTGATTCTCTTGAAACAGCTTTGAATTTTCAGCAACAATTTTCAGATTTTTCTTTCGCAACTCCCGAGGGTGATTTAGTTCATTCCTCTGGAATAATTGAAGCTGGCGCACTTCCAAAACTCGACGAAACCTTATTTGGTCGTAAAAAACTTTTAGAAAATCTGAAATCTGAATTGCCAAAACTGGAAATGAAATTGAATTCCATACAAGATGAAATCCGCATTACTGAAGAGCATATTGATTCTATTGACTTAAAATCAATTTCCGAGCATGGTAGAATATTGTTAGGGGAAGTTAATTCAATTGATAAGCAAATCTCGCAACTTGAATACGAAAAATTGAAATACACTGAAGATATCGAAAAGGCCCAGAATCAGATTCGAAGTTTAGCATCAGAGGCTACTACACTTAATAATGGTATTTTCAAGCTGCAAATTGATATCGAGGGATTAAAGCTAAAAGATATTGACTCAAAAGAATCTATGGCAAAAGCCGAAACACAATTGAAGCATCTTGAATCTGAGTATAGCGAAATATCACAAGAAAACAATTCTCTTCGTATTGAATTAGAAAGGAATCTTGGGGGATTGAAGAATAACGAGAATGAAATTAACCGACTTGAACAAAGCAAACAAAAGACTCGTGAAGATGTTACCAAACGGAATTTAGAGATCGAAAAAATAAGTGCTGAATTTATGTCTGAAAATCAAGTACTTGAAGAGACTCGACAAATGTTATCTTCACTTTTGGTTGAGAAAGATTCATTAAGTGCGCAGGAATCAGAAATTAAAACCAAACTCGATGCGCAGAAAGTTGAAGGCACTATCTATGAGAATACATTGAATGAACTGAGAAGTAAACGTCAGCAACTTTCAGACGATGGCCATAACCTTGATATAAAGATTAGTGAAATTAAAATGCGTATTGAGGGACTTACCTCGCATATTAAAGAGGAATATAATCAGGATTTAGCTCTTAAAGAATTTGAAAATGCTGATTCTTTTGATTTAAACGCATTGTCTAATGAAGTACATGAGCTTAAGCAAAAAATTAAAGAGTTGGGGCCAGTCAATTTATTATCATATTCAGAATATGAAGAAGAAAATGAAAGATTAGAATTCTTGCTCAAGCAGCGAGATGATTTGATAAATTCCGAAAAGGATTTAATAAAAACAATAGAAGAGATAAATTTGACTGCTGAAAGTTTATTCATCGAAACCTTCAACAAGATTAAAGATAATTTCAAAAATATATTTCGAACTTTATTTGACCCCGGTGATGAAGCAGAATTATTACTTCAGGAAGGTATTGATCCACTTGAAGCTAAGATTGAAATTACAGCCAAGCCTAAAGGTAAGAGACCAACATCTATTGAGCTTCTTTCCGGTGGTGAAAAAACATTAACCGCAACTGCTCTTTTGTTTGCGATATATTTAGTTAAACCAAGTCCCTTCTGTATTTTAGATGAAGTTGATGCTCCTCTCGATGATGCAAATGTTGATAGATTTACAAAACTTTTAAAGGAATTTTCAAACAGAACGCAGTTTATAATTGTGACTCATAACAAACGAACAATGTTAGCTTCCGAAAATATGTATGGAGTTACGATGCAGGAAGAAGGTATTTCTAAAATCGCAGCAGTTCAATTCAACTCAGAGATTCCGGTTGCAAATGACAACTAATTTAACAAGGAAGTTTAAGATTTTTATTGACTTTGATGGCACGATAACAAAACAAGATGTTGGTGAAAATATGTTTTTGAAATTTGGGGACAAACTCAAAGCATATCAAATTATTGATAGATGGATAAATAAAGAAATCACTTCAACTGAATCATGGCAGCAACTTTGTGATTCGATTATTAATTTCGATGAAAATGCTTTTGATCAATTTATAAATCAAATTGAGATTGATGAATATTTCATTGATTTTTATCAGTTCTGTCAAAATAATCAGATGGATGTTTTTGTTCTTAGCGATGGTTTAGACTATTACATAAAAAAATTTTTCAACAAATACTCGCTATCGAACATTAATTTTTTCTCAAACATTTTTACTTTGAATTCTTCCAACAAAATAATTCCTCAGTTTAATTATCGAGACGAGGAATGCAAGTTTTGCGCTAACTGTAAACGTAATCACATTATTGATAACAGTTCAGATGATGATTTCACAATTTATATCGGCGATGGATATTCCGACACTTGTCCAGCGCAATTTGTTGATTATCTTTTCGCAAAAAATTCCCTACTTAAGTTTTGCGAGAAAAATAGAATTTCATATTTCCCATTTAAGAATTTTTCTGATATTAAAAATATTGTTTCCGAATTGATAACCAAAAAAAGATTAAAAAAACGGCATCAAGCATTTTTGAAAAGAAAAGAAGTTTATATGAGAGGCTGAGTTGCAAAGTTTACTAATAATTGCTGGTGAAGTTTCAGGTGATTTGCATGGATCAAAACTTATTTCCGCTTTGCGCAAACGCAATAAAAGTGTTGAATTTATTGGGGTCGGCGGTGATAGAATGATTCAATCTGGATTGAAGGCAATATATCATATACGCGATTTTTCTTTTTTAGGTTTTACGGAGGTACTAAGCCATATCCCATTTATTAGAAGGGTCAAACAAAAATTAATTTCAATCGTTAAGAAAGAAAAAATTCAATTAGCAGTTTTGATTGATTACCCGGGATTTAATTTAAGTTTAGCAAAGTCATTGAAAAAATTGAACGTGAAAATTGTTTATTACATTTCACCACAAATCTGGGCTTGGGGTAAATACCGGATTCACAAACTTGAAAGGCTTATAGACAAGATGCTTTTAGTTTTACCGTTTGAAAAAGAATTTTACAAAAACGCTAATCTTGACTTTGAATACGTGGGACATCCTTTGATTGAGAGAATAAATGAGTATCAATTTTTATCTCGGGATGATTTTTATAAAAAATTTAATCTGCAATTAAATAAAGATATTTTACTTCTAATGCCCGGCAGTAGAAAACATGAGGTGGAATTAATACTTCCGGCAATTTTACCTGCTTCAATTAAATTAAGCCAAAAATATGATTTGCAAATTGTGATTGCGTTGAATGAGAATATCGAAAAAGGATTGTTCGAAAAATTTATCGGCAAAGATGTTAAGTTAATTTCATCTAATATTTATGATTTAATAAAACATTCCAAATTTGGCTTGATAAAGTCAGGCACATCAACTCTTGAAACTGCGCTTATTGGGTTACCTTTCATTGTTGTTTATAAAATTTCCAACTTGAGTTATTTAATTGGACGATTGCTGATTTCCATTAAAAATATAGCAATACCAAATATTATTCTTGGAAAATCTGTTGTGCCAGAATTAATTCAAAAAGATTTAAACACTGATAATGTTTTCCAAACGATTGATAGTTATTTATTTGATCTTAATAAATCACAGGAGATGGCTACGCAATTGAATAAAATAAAGAATCTGCTGGGGGACAAAAATGCATCCGAAGAAAGTGCTAAAATTATTTCAGAGATGCTGAATGAGTAAAAACTATTTTGGAAATAAAATTTTACAAAAACTTGGATTTATTCTGTTGCCAACTTTGATAACAGTTTTATGCAGAACATTGAAAGTTAACGAAAAGAATTCTGAGTCATTTTATGAATTATTTTCGCGTGGAGAAAATTTTGTTCTTGCTTTTTGGCATGGGATGATGATTGTTCCTTGGTATTATTTTAGAAATAAAAACATTTCGGCATTGATAAGTAAGAGTAGAGATGGGGACATCTTGAGTAATTTATTAGACAAATGGAATTACAAAGTTGTGCGTGGGTCAAGTAATGATGGAGGCAAAGAGGCTTTCAATCAAATGATTGAATTAGCTGCAAGTAAAAATTCTCTCGCAATAACAGTTGATGGACCGAAAGGTCCAATCAATAAAATGAAAGCAGGAGCAGTTGTTATTTCGCAAAGAACAAATACACCATTATTTCTGATCGGTGTTTCCTATAAAAAATATTTTGAGCTTAATAGTTGGGATAAATTCAGAATACCAAAGCCTTTTTCAGAAGTCAATTTAGTTTTCTCCGATCGAATCAATTTTGAGAAATCGGATGGAAAAGAAGTCATCGATATAAAAATTACAGATACTGAAAATATGTTGAATGAATTGCAAAAAAAGGCGGAGATATTTTGATAAAATTACTCAAAATAATTTTATCGCCACTGGTTTTGGCTTATGGTTTAGTTATAAAAATCAGGAATTATTTTTTTGATATAGGGATCTTCAAGCAAAAAAAGGTTCCAGCAAAAGTTATTTCAGTTGGAAATCTGACAGTTGGTGGTTCAGGTAAGACTCCAACTGTAATTAAGATTATTAACTTGCTAAAATCACAGAATAAAAAAGTCGGAGTATTAAGTCGCGGCTACCGAAGAAAAACCAATGGTTATTTACTTGTAAGTGACGGGGAAAAAATATTGCAAGATGCTTCATCGGCTGGTGATGAAATAATTCTTGTTGCAAGTGAATGTAAAGTCCCCGCGGCTGTAAGCGAAAAACGTTATGAGGGGTGTATAAAATTTTTACAAGATGTGCAATTGGATATCATTATTCTTGATGATGCATATCAACATCGCTGGATTTATCGTGATGCAAATATTTTGATTTTTGATCAGAGATTTCTTTCCCGAACGAATTCATTCGAGCAATCTCTGTTGCCACTAGGAATTATGCGAGAGCAATTTGAGGAAATAAAAAGGTCTGATATTGTACTCATCAACAAAAAATTTGCTGCAAATCAGAATATCCCAACGCAGCTTTGGAAATATTTTCTTAAGAAAGAAATATTTTACGGTTTTTATCAAGCTTGTGAAATTATTGATATCAAAACACATTCAAGCTATATGCTTTCGGATTTTACGGGTCAAAAAAGCTTAGTCGTTTGTGGAATTGCAAACCCATACTCATTTATTCAGGCTCTTTCTAAAAACAATATCAACACTGATAATAAATTAATCTTTCGGGATCATAAAGATTACGAAGAAAAAGAAATTCAAGTAATTAGAAAAAAATTTTATGATACTAATTCATACTCGGTTCTTACTACTCAAAAAGATGCTGTGAAATTATCAAAATATTCTAAAGAGCTTGATGATATCGATATTTATTACCTTAAAATCGATATGCGGTTTGATGAGGAAGAAAAATTTTTAAATAAAATAAATTCATTAATCTTATAAAAGGAGGAATAATGCCTACTAAAGCAAACAAGTATGTTTATTTTTTTGGCGGACAAAAAGCCGAAGGAAAAGCAGACATGAAAGAATTACTTGGTGGTAAAGGTGCAAATCTTGCCGAGATGGTAAACATTGGGTTGCCAGTACCTGCTGGATTTACTATATCTACGGAAGTATGTACAGCGTACTACAAAAACAATAAAAAATATCCGAAAGAATTAACTGAACAAGTTAATTCTGCTTTACTCAAAGTTGAAAAAGAGATGAAAGCTAAATTTGGAGATAGTAAAAATCCCTTGTTGGTTTCAGTTAGATCAGGGGCAAGAGCTTCTATGCCGGGAATGATGGAAACTATTTTAAATGTTGGATTGAACAATGCAACCCGTGAAGCAATGATTGCAAAAACAGGAAATGCAAGATTTGTTTATGATTCACACAGAAGACTAATCCAGATGTATTCTGATGTTGTTATGGAAAAAGCTGCTGGCATCGAACCAAAAGAAGGCAGAGGTGTTAGGCAACAACTTGAAGGTGAGTTGCACAAAATGAAAGTGGCTCGTGGTGTAACTTCTGATACTGATTTGACATCTGAAGATTTAAAGGAGTTAATTGAGATATATAAAATCAAAGTTAAAGAAGTTCTTGGCAAACCGTTCCCTGAAAATCCTAAAGATCAATTATGGGGTGCAATTTCAGCAGTGTTCCAAAGTTGGATGGGAAAACGTGCAATTGCATATAGAAGAATTGAAGGCATTCCAGATGATTGGGGAACGGCAGTAAATGTTCAATCCATGGTTTTCGGAAATATGGGAGATACTTCAGCGACAGGAGTTGCATTTACTCGAAACCCAGCTACAGGTGAAAATTATTTTTATGGTGAATGGCTTCCAAATGCTCAGGGGGAAGATGTTGTTGCTGGTATTCGTACTCCAAATCCAATTAATGAGATTGGGAAAAGCGAACACACAGTTCATCAAGAATCTTTGGAAACAGCAATGCCAAAAACATATAAGCAATTAAATGCAATTCAAAAAAAATTAGAGAATCATTATCACGATATGCTTGATATTGAGTTTACTATTCAGGAAGGCAATTTATATATGCTTCAATGTCGTGTTGGTAAACGCAATGGACCAGCAGCCGTGAAAATGGCTTTAGATATGTACAAATCAAAATTGATTTCAAAAGAAGAAGCTATACTCAGAGTAAATCATAACCAACTTGATGAATTATTGCATCCAATTATAGACCCAGCAGCTGAAGTTAAAGCAAAAGCAGTTACAAAAGGTTTACCTGCAGGACCTGGTGGGGCAAGCGGGCAAGTCGTTTTCACTGCACAGGACGCAGTTGATAAGGCCAAATCCGGAATGCAAGTAATTTTAGTTAGAGAAGAAACTAATCCTGAAGATATCGAAGGAATGCGCGCGGCAAAGGCTGTTTTGACAGCAAGAGGTGGAATGACTTCACATGCTGCATTAGTAGCAAGGGGTTGGGGTAAATGCTGCATAGTTGGTGCTGGTGCAATCAAAATTAATCTTGAAGAGAAATATTTTACTGTTGGCGAACAGAAAATTTATGAAGGTGAATGGTTGACATTAAATGGCTCAAAGGGAAATGTTTATTTAGGACAATTGCCAATGAAAAAAGCTGCTGAAGAAAATCCTGATTTTCAGGCATTCATGAAACTTTGCGATCAAGTAAGAAAACTCAAAGTTAGAACAAATGCTGATACTCCCGAAGATGCTGCAAGGGCGCGTGCATTTGGCGCAGAAGGAATTGGATTATTTAGAACTGAGCACATGTTCTACGGAAAACATTCCGAGAAACCTCTATTTATACTTCGCAAAATGATTCATTCAAAATCTGAACAAGAAAGAATTAACGCATTAAGTGAATTATTTCCATTTGTAAAGTCTGATGTCAAAAATACTCTTGAAGCAATGGATGGTTATCCAGTTACATTCAGAACTCTTGATCCACCATTGCATGAATTTGTTCCAAACAATACCGACGAAAGAGCAAAACTTGCTACAAGCTTGAAAATCTCTATGGATGAATTGAACGAACGAGCAGATTCATTACATGAAAATAATCCAATGATGGGACATAGAGGTGTTCGTCTTGGCATTACATATCCTGAAATTACAGAAATGCAAGTTCGAGCAATATTTGAAGCTACAGCAGAATTATTAATTGCTGGTAAAAAAGCTTATCCGGAAATTATGATTCCTGTTACATGTCATGTTAATGAAATTAATCACCAATACAAACTTATTTCTAAAGTTCATGATGAAGTTTGTTTAAAATTTGGTTTGAAAAAAATCAATCATTTGACTGGAACAATGATCGAAATACCACGAGCAGCATTAACCGCCGACAAGATAGCAGAAACAGCTCAGTTTTTCTCGTTTGGTACGAATGATTTAACGCAAATGGGATTTGGATTTTCACGTGATGACATAGGTGGCTTTTTACCAGAGTATCTTGAGAAGAAAATTCTTCCTGAAGATCCTTTTCAATCAATTGATCAGGAAGCAATAGGAAAACTCATGAAGATTGCTGTAGAAGGCGGTAGAAGCACCCGCCCTGATCTTAAAATTGGTATTTGCGGAGAGCATGGAGGTGAACCAAAATCAGTTGAGTTCTGTCATAAAATTGGACTTAACTATGTAAGTTGTTCCCCCTTCAGAGTTCCAATTGCAAGATTGGCTGCTGCTCAAGCACAAGCAAAGGAAATTCTGGTTGCAACCAAAAAGAAAGTTATAAAGAAAAAGAAATAAAATTAATAATTAATAGTTCCCCTGAGAATTCGGGGGAACTCAATATTTATAAGTATTTTGCTAAGGGGAAAATAAATGAAGTTATCAGATTTTAAATATAATTTGCCTAAAACATCAATTGCAAAATTCCCTGTTGAACCACGCGATAGTTCAAAGTTGATGGTGTTGGATCGTAAAACAAATGGAATTGTTGATAAAAAATTCTCTGATGTAACTGAATTTTTTGAGAAAGGTGATGTACTAGTTGTCAACGAAACCAAAGTAATGCAAGCCCGTTTGTTCGGTAAAAAAGAAAGAACTAACGCAAAGATAGAAGTGTTTGTGCTTCGTGAATTAAATCATGATGAAAAAATATGGGATGTTATTGTTGATCCAGCAAGAAAAGTAAGAATTGGAAATCGAATTTATTTTGATGACAAAATTTGGTGTGAGGTAATTGATAATACAACCTCAAGAGGAAGAACTGTTAGATTCAATGCTGATTCGGGAAATATTTTTGAAGCAATTGAAAGAATAGGGACAACTCCTTTACCGCCTTATATTAAACGTGAACCAGTTGAAGAAGATAAAGTAAATTATCAAACAATATTTGCTAAAATCGATGGCTCAGTTGCCGCTCCTACAGCCGCACTGCACTTTACTCCTGCTGTGATAAAAAAGTTAAAAGCAAAAGGTGTTAAGATTGTTAATGTAATTCTTCATATTGGTTTGGGAACTTTTAGACCTGTTGAAGTTGAGGATCTAACTAAGCATAAAATGGATTCTGAATATTTTGAAATTTCTTCCGAAACCGCTGATACGATAAATGCAGCACTGAAAGAAAAGAAAAATATTTTTGTGGTAGGAACAAGCGCATCAAGAGCATTGGAAACATCTACTACTGCTGAAGGGTTTTGTAAGTCAAATTCAGGCTGGACTGATAAATTTATCTTTCCACCCTATGAATTCAAATTAACAAAAAGATTAATCACTAATTTTCATATGCCAGAATCGACATTAATAATGCTTGTCGCAGCTTTAGCTGGTTATGATTTGACTATGAAGGCTTATAAAAAGGCAATAAAAGAGAAATATCGCTTCCTAAGTTACGGCGATGCAATGTTGATTTTATAATATGAAAGTTCACGCAATTATTCCCTCTGGAGGCAGAGGTAGCCGAACAAGTTATAGCATTCCAAAGCAGTATTTGAAATTTTGGGATAAAGAAATGATTGCTTATACTATTAATATTTTTCAACATAGCAATAAAATTGATTCTATTACAATTCCTGCAGAAGAAGAATTCATTAAGCTTCTGCAGGATATTAAAAACAAATATCATTTTTCTAAACTTAAATCTATTATAGTTGGTGGAGTTACAAGACAGCAATCCGTTTTTCATGCGTTAAAAAATATTGATGCAAGCCAAAATGATCTAATCGCCGTGCATGATGCAGCACGTCCTTTATTACCGCCCAATATTTTGGAAGATGCTTTAAATCAAGCAATTAAATTCGATAATGTAGTTGTAGCCATAAAAGCTAATGATACTTTGGCGATGTTAGGAAATGAGGATTTAGAATACTTAAATCGTGAGAAAATTTACTATGTTCAAACACCTCAGATTTTCAGGTTCGGTATCTTGAAAAAAGCTTTTGAGGAATGCCTGAAAAACAATTTCCTTGCTACAGATGAATCTATGATGGTAAATTTTATTAATGAAAAAATTCATTTTGTAAATGGCTCGATTTTTAATTTCAAAGTAACAACAGATTTGGATATCAAACTGTTTTCCAAGCTATCAGAAAATTTATTTGATTCTATAAACCAAATTCTATAAGTTGCACTAAATTTTTTGGTGATTTCATGTTAAACTTAATTTTCATACTACTTTTATCTTATTTAGTTGGATCTATTCCAACAAGTATTATTGTGAGTAAATTATCAAATGGCATAGATATAAGAAAACATGGCAGTGGAAATGCAGGTGGAACAAACGTATTCCGAGTACTTGGCTGGAAATATGGTTTGTTCGTAATTTTATTCGACGCTTTCAAAGGAGCCGTCGCTGTTGTTTTTATTTCAAGACTTTACTTTGGTAACTTCCCATTTCCAAATGCAACTCCGTTTGACGATTTCACTTTAGTGCAAATTATTGCAGGATTATTTGCAGTGGTTGGGCATATCTGGACAGTATTTGCAGGCTTCAAAGGCGGGAAAGGAATCGCCACGGGACTTGGTATATTAATTACTATAATTACTGTTGATATGTTGATTGCTCTTGGAGTATTCATCTTAGTAGTTACACTTTCGAAATATGTGTCTCTTGGTTCAATCCTTGCAGCTGTTTCAATTCCATTTATTTTGATAATTCGTGAAAACGTTTTTAATGTTCACATTTCAGGATATACAACTGTTCTACCCTTTTCAATCGCAATTGCTTTTTTAATTTTATATACTCATAGAAGTAATATTCGAAGATTAGCATTAGGACTTGAGAGCAAAATCAGTTTAAAAAAGAAAAGATAGAATGAAAGTATCTGTACTTGGTGCAGGAAGTTGGGGTTCAACGCTTGCGATTCTTCTTGAAAATAATGGGCATGAAGTTACTCTTTGGGAGTATAAAAAAGATTATGCAAAATATTTGAGCAAGCATCGGGAAAACAAAATTTTTCTCCCGGGCATTTCGATTCCAAAATCAATCTTCATCACTCATGATTTATTTGAAGCAACCGAAAACAGACATTTGATTGTCATAGCTATTCCAACACAATTTATACGAAGCGTAATTCGCAAAATCTCTAAATTAAATTTTTCAAATACGACCATTGTTAGCGTTGCAAAAGGGATAGAGAAAGATACTCATTCGATTGTGCACCAAATTATTCTTGATGAAATTCCATCGATAGATAGTTCAAGTATTGGAGTTCTTTCAGGACCGAGTCATGCAGAAGAAGTAAGCAGGAAAATTCCCACCGCAGTTGTTGCAGCAAGCGAAAGTCAAGCTACGGCTGAATTAATACAAGCCGCATTTATGACTTCATATTTTCGAGTATACTCATCCACAGATATAACTGGAGTGGAATTAGGTGGAGCACTGAAAAACGTTATTGCAATTGGCGCTGGTATAATTGACGGGGCAAGTTTTGGCGATAATACAAAAGCTGCAATTATGACAAGAGGAATTGCAGAAATTTCTCGGTTGGGAATTGCAATGGGCGCAAAGCCAAAAACTTTTTCAGGACTTTCAGGTATGGGTGATTTGATTGTTACATGTATGAGTAAACATAGCAGGAACCGTTTTGTGGGAGAAAAAATCGGCTCGGGAATGAAATTAAAAGACGTTCTAAAAAAAATGGAAATGGTTGCTGAAGGAGTTGAAACATCCAAATCTGTTTATCTACTAGCGGAGAAATTCAATATCGACGTACCAATTTCGAAAGCGGTTTATCAAATTTTATTTGAAGAGAAAGACCCCATTAAAATCACTTATGATTTAATGACTCGTGAAATGAAACCAGAATAATTTTTTTCATGCAAATGTCATTAGATGACCCAATTCATTTATTACCAAACATTGGACTAAAG
>Ga0172372_10007053_pt1 | contig 15171 bp, 8 predicted proteins | sample LakKiv5m_2_FD_114544 | JGI IMG/M metagenome (GOLD analysis project Ga0172372, IMG submission 114544) | Freshwater microbial communities from Kabuno Bay, South-Kivu, Congo - kab_092012_9.5m | ecosystem: Environmental > Aquatic > Freshwater > Lake | place: Democratic Republic of the Congo...
AGGCAGAATATTGTGGTTCGTAAGTGTTTGAACCGGTCGAAATCTTCTCTGCGCCGGCACACCGCTGCGTCATCCGGCCTGCTGGTCACACCCTGCGGTGATTATTTCACAGACTCGGAGCGAGACGACTACGTAGCTCAGTCGCTCCGCGACTGAGAACTCGGCTGGTACCGCGCAGATATTTTCTGCGATCCGTCTCAGAGAAACATTGAGGTTGCGGAGAAACGCGCGGCATGCTTCTGTAGTCCGGGATGATCTCTGCGACGGTCACATTCACTTCGCAGCAGCGGCGATCTTCTCCACCGCCTGGCCTTCACGATAAGCGCTCAGGTTGGTGCCGATCAGTTCTTCCGATCCCGTCAGGCCTTCGAGGATCTCGACTTCCGCGCCGGCTTTCAGTCCGGTCTTCACAGGGTGTTTCACGAGCCGGTTGTCCGCATCGATCCGCAGGCAGAACGATTGACCGTCCTGAGTCAGGACTGCGGACTTCGGCAGCGTCAGGACGTTTGATCGTTCCGCGATCAGCAGATCGACCTGCGCGGACATGCCTGGTCGCAACCGGCCTTCGGAATTGGGCAGGTCAATCTGCACCCGCAGCGTTCGAGTGCCCGCATGCAGCACCCAGCTGGAGCGGGTGATGGTTCCCGTCAGCGGCTCACTGCTCACCGCCGCCACTTTGACCTTCGCGGCCTGGCCGGTCTGAACCAGCGCCGCGTCGGACTCCGGAACATCTGCATGCAGCCGCACGGTGTCGGCCGCAACGACCGTCAGCAGCGGCTTGCTGTTCGCGCCGCTGGCCGTCACCAGATGGCCTGTATCGATCTGCCGGGCACTGACGATGCCGTCAAAGGGAGCGCGCAACTGCGAGTAGCTCAGCAGAGTCCGCGTGCGTTCGGCATCGGCCTGAGCGACCAGCAGGTCGGCCTTCGCCTTGTCGATGCCCGCTTCCGCTTCGACCAGCCGCGCCTGAGCCGAACGGATCTTCGCGGCCGTCTCGCGCCGAGTGGCATCGGCCGCGCGGAACTGCTGCTCGGTTTCATCCGCCACCTTCTGCGTGACTGCCGATGACTCGGCCAGCTTCTTCACCCGTTCGTTTTCGGCCTGCCACCTGAGGTACAGAGCCTGAGCGCCATCCACCATCGCCTGTGCTTCGGCCACATTCGCTTCGGCCGAGACCTTCGCGGCTTCCGCCACTTTCACGGCCGCTTCGGACTGCGTGACGATGGCCAGCTTCTGCTTGAGCTCCTCCTGCAGTTCCGGCACGTCGATCTCAACCAGCAGTTGCCCTGGTTCCAGGATCATGCCGCCAGCATCGAACACCGGACCTTTGACCCGATCTCCGATATCGACATGCACCCGGCGGACATAGCCAGTCACTTTCGCCAGCAGCGGCGCGGTCTCAAATGCTTCAATCTCGCCCGGCTGTTCGGTGCGCCGCGTCAGCGTCTTGATCTCCGCGCGGATCGGAGCGACCCGCATCGCCGCCGCCTGCGAAGTGCCGGCGGTCGGCGCGGACGAATCTCCCCGCTGACATCCCGCCAGCAGCAGAGACAGACACAGGCCGGAGAGTGAGATGCGCAGTGTGGTCATGATGGAATCTTCTTCAGCGGAGACGGGTTGATTCACGGATGGTGAATGGACCGGACTTCAATTGGTCTCTCCACGGGATCTCAGAACCAGAGCACGGAACTCTTTGCGCAGAGACTTATGCAGATGCCTCGCAAAGTCCCGACCCAGTTGATGCACGGCAATCAGCTCAATGACGTCGGCCAGATCACGATACGTCCGTCGCAGGTTGCTCAGGCCGCAGGCCATCTTGAGTTCAATCAGGCGGGCCAGCGAGACCACCGCCAGACCTTCGATCTTGGTGGTGACTCCGGGAGCGGCCGGGTCCGGGAGTTCCAGCCCGCTACCGGCTGGTTCACTCGACAGCAGAAACTCAACGGCGATCCCGTTGCCATCCCGGTACGCCCGGTTTTCGAGATCCCAGGTGAACCCTTTCGATTCAAAGCATTCCCGCACGGCTGCCGAGTCTTCGTGCCGCACCAGCAGATCCACATCAACGGTGGAACGCTGATAGCCGTGCAGAGAAACCGCGACGCCCCCGACGATCGCGTACGGCAGCCCGCTTCCCGTCAATGCTTCATGACAGCGCCGCGCCGTGGTCCACAGGTTGTCCTGTCCCAGCATCGCAAAAGCCTGTTGTGAGGTTCGGTGCAGAATCAGCATGACTGGTCTTACCACGGACATCCGGAAATCAGAACTGAGTCGAACGAATTCATGTACTTGTCTCCCGTGAGAAGAACGGGCTGTCGGGGTCGGTGGGGTCGAGCGAACCGGAGGCGGGGGACGCTTTCGCCTGCAGCAGCGCGTAGACGGACGGCAGTACGAACAACGTGGCGAAAGTGGCGGCGAGCAGTCCGCCGATCACGGCCCGGCCCAGCGGCGCGGTCTGCTGACCGGATTCACCCAGTCCCAGCGCCATCGGCAGCATGCCGGCCAGCATCGCGCAACTGGTCATGGTGATGGCCCGCACGCGGCTGGTCGCTCCCTGCTGAGCGGCTTCCAGAGCGGACAGGCCGGTCCGGCGGGACTGTTCGGCGAACGTCAGCAGAAGAATCGCGTTCGCCATCGCCACACCGACGGCCATGATCGCGCCGATGAAACTTTGGATGTTGAGCGTCGTACCGGTCAGCCACAGCATCACGATCACTCCCGCAATGACGGCTGGTGCTGTCGAGACCGCGGCCAGCGCCATCCGGAACGACTGGAAATTCGCGGACAGCAGCAGAAAGACCGTCAGCACCGCCAGCAGCAGGCCCACGCCCAGACCGCTGGTGATCTGCCGCAGCGGTGGAATCTGACCGCGCAGTTCCTGCGTGATCCGTCCCGGCTTCTGCCCGGCTTTGACCAGTTCGTCCTTCGCGGCATCGTCTTCGCGTTTGACCCGGTCCAGCACGCGGGTCACGTCGCGCGCCACCGCGCCCAGATCGGCTCCGGAGATGTTCGCGGTCAGCGTCAGTTCGCGCTTCATGTTGTACCGGTCGAACTGGCCCGGTGAGGTTCCTGTCTGCAACTGCACGACATCGCGAAGCAGCAGCGGTTGATGCTGGTCGGTGGGATGCGTGATCGGAACCGCGCCCAGATCCTCCACCGAAGTCAGCCTCGGCTGCGGCACCTCGACCTGCACCTGATAGCCGATGCCGGATTTCGGATCGGGCCAGTAGTTGGGGACGACAAACCGGCTGGAGGAGGTCGCGGCCACCACCGAACGAGTGATCTGCGCCACTGTCGCGCCGCTGAGCCCCGCGCGTTCGCGATCGACCTTGATCTCGACAGTGGGATAGTCCAGCGACTGCGCCACCTGGAGATCGCGGAGCGCGGGAACCTGGTCCAGCTCCTCCCGGACTCGTTTGAGATAGTCCCGGTTCTCGGCCAGCGTTCCACCGCGCGCGGCAATCTCAATCGGAGTCGCCGCGCCGAAACTCATCACTTCGCTGATGATGTCGGCCGGTTCAAACGAGACCCGCAGTTCCGGAAACGCTTCCGCGAACGACTGCCGCAGTTCCTCTTTCATGGACTCGGTCCGCACGCCGCTGCCGCGTTTGAGAGCGACCCGCAGAATGGCCTCTTCCGGCCCGCGCGAGAACTGGTACACGGCATTGATCGGGAAGCTCGCCGGAACCGTGCCCACATAACCCAGCGTCAGTTCCACATTGTCCGCGCCGACTTTGTCCTTCACCTTCTCGATGACATCGAGCACATATTTTTCGGTGCGGTCGATGTGAGTACCGTCCGGAGCGCGCAGCCGGATGCGGAACTCGCCGGAGTCGATGACCGGAAAGATTTCCAGTCCCAGTTGTGTGCCGAAGGCAGCGCAGACCAGCAGAGCTGCCGTGAGATAACCCGGCACGACCAGCCAGCGCGCGGACAGCACGCGCTGCACCAGCCGCGGGTAGGAGAACCGGCGGTGACCGGCCGCCGCTTCGTGAGCGTGTCCGGCGACGGCGGCTTCGTGTTCCTTGAGCAGCCAGACCGACACCACCGGCACAAAGGTGCTCGACAGGATGTACGACGCGATCATCGAAAAGCCGACGGCCAGCGAGAGCGGTACGAAGAGTTCCCGCGCCGCGCCTTCCATGAAGAACGACGGCACGAACACGGCCAGAATGCAGAGCATCGCCAGCAGGCGGGGCACGGCGGTCTGCGAATTGCCGTTCCGTACGGCCCACGCGATCGACTGCCCGCGCGCCAGCTGCGCGTGAATGTTCTCAATCTCAACGGTGGCTTCATCGACCAGAATGCCGACCGCCAGCGCCAGTCCGCCCAGCGTCATCAGATTCACGGTCTGACCGCACAGCCACAGACCGACGATCGCGGACAGAATCGCCAGCGGGATGTTGAGCACCACCACGATGACGCTGCGCCAGTCGCGCAGGAACACCAGCACCATCAGACCGGTCAGGACTGCGCCGAGAATGCCTTCGGCCGCCAGGCTGCGGATCGCGCTGGTCACATACGGCGACTGATCGAACTCGAAGCTGACCTTGATGTCGTCCGGCAGTTCCTTCTGCATGGCCGGCAGCGCGTTCTTGATCTCATCAATGACGCTCATCGTCGAGGCTTCAGCCCGTTTGGTCGCCAGGATGTAAACCGCGCGGCGACCGTTCACGACGGAATAGCCGGTGGCAATGTCCGACGAGTCTTCAATGACGCCCAGATCGCGGAGGTAGACGTTCGGCGGCTTGCCGGTCCGGACCGGGATGTTCCCCAGTTCGCGGATGTCCTTGACCATCGCGTTGGACGGCACGATGGGATAGCTGTCGCCCAGTCGCAGATTGCCGGAGGGGCTGACCGTGTTGCCGTTGATCAGCGCCGTGACGACTTCCTCCGGCGAAACTCCGTAGGCGCGAAGCCGGTCGGGTTCGACCCGCAGCACGATCGACCGCGCGCTGCCGCCAAAGGGCGGAGGAGCCGATACACCCGGCAGCGCGGCGAACATCGGCCGCACTTTGAACAGACCGATGTCGGTGATGTCCGCCGCCGTGCGCGTCTCGCTGGACAGCACCAGATAACCGACCGGCACACTGCCCGTATCGAACCGCATGACGAACGGAGGCACGGTGCCCGGCGGCATCATCGCGCGGGAACGGTTCACGTAATTGATGGTCTCGGCCATGGCCTGCGCCATGTTCGTGCCCGGATGAAACTGCAGCTTCATCAGAGCCGTCCCCTGCACGTTCCGGCCTTCCACATGATGGATGCCGTTGATGTAGAGGAAGTGGTATTCGTAGTAGTTGGTCAGCAGACCTTCCATCTGAGCCGGGTCCATCCCGCCATACGGCTGACAGACATAAATGACCGGCAGATTCAGCGCGGGGAAGATGTCCACCGGCATGCGTTTGAGCGGCAGGTCGATGCCGGCTTTCTGCAGCCACTGATCGACCGCCTTCGGCCGGATCGCGATGAACGCCGACAGCACCATCGCCAGCAGCGCGACAATGATCGTGATCGGACGACGGAGCGCGAAATTGATGGGGTTCATGCCGGTCTGACCTGAATCTGCTGCGAGTCGCGGAGGCGTTACCTGCTGAGCGGCCGAGCCAGTGACTCGGAAAGCTCTGCAACACGGACTTCGATTTTCCGGCCTGATTTCACTCCGTGCTCTCTGTGTCTCTGTGGTGAATAAAGTCTTACCACAGAGGCACAGAGGACACGGAGAATGAAACTCAGCGAGGACGTCAGACTTGTGCGAGAGTTTTGATCTCCAGCGTCATTTCACTTCCGGTGTGATCGCCAGTGTCACGCTCCGGCCTCCGGATGACAACCAGCCAGCCGAAACGTGAGGGAGACTCCGCAGCCCGTTGACGGACCGAGTGGATTTGGCATTCCTGTCCAGGATCAGGTCGATGGCTGGAGCGTCACAGGCCGGATGCCCCGGAAATTCGTTTCGACCGGCACTTTCGATGCATCCGGTAGAATCCGGCGGTCGATCAGAGGCGAAGCCGAATGAGGTCTTCCGTATCCCGAAGCGGATGCGGCCTCGCAGTGAGTCTGTCGGTCGTTGCAGCGCCGCGGTGGTTCGAGGAGACACGATGCGAGCCTGTCAGATTCCGCAGACCGCCACGCTCTGTCTGGCCGGGGCTATTCTGACCGGCTGCGCCGTTTCCGGTTCTTCCGTGACGGCCGTTCCCTCGGGAGCGGAGAAGCCACGTTCGGCGGACTCCGCTTCATGGCGGGCCACCTCACGCCACATGGCGGACGGCTCCGGAACCAGCGCGCCGATTCTGGCGCCCGCGCCGCGCGGTACTGCCATCCGTCCCGACGCGCTGGAGACGCCAGCTCAAATCGAGACGGCTGCCGGAAAGACTTTCGTCGGCACACGGGCCGGTCCGGTCGCTCTGCCGGTTCCCGCCGCGGAACCGATCCAGTTGACCAGCGCGGTTCAGGCTGCTGAAGAACCTCCGGAAGATGCCGCTCCACCGGTCCCCGTCGGCGCGGCGCCGGCGGTGAGTGCGAATGCTTATGAAATCGACCTGCCGCAGGTCATGGCACTGATCAACGCGAATCATCCGCTGGTCGCGTTCATGCAGTGGCGGGTGCAGGAAGCGGAAGCGCAGACCCGCCGGGCAGAGATGCTCTGGCTGCCGTCGCTGCGAGCCGGCGTCAACTTCAACAAGCACGAAGGCCGCATTCAGGATGTGGCCGGAACGGTCATCGAAACCAGTCGCGGTTCGCTGTATGCCGGAGCCGGCGCGCAGGCGGTGGGAGCCGGTTCGCCCTCGGTGCCTGGTGTCTTCGCCAGTTTTCATCTGGCCGATGCGCTGTATCAGCCGGAGATTGCCGCTCAGGAACAGAACGCGCGGCATTACGCGGCCACGACGGCGGAACACGACGCCTGGCTGCAGGCCGCGACCGCGTATGTTGATCTGGTTCGCGCCTGGCAGGATCGAGCCATCGCGCTGGATGTGGTCGCTCAACTGGAGGAGCTGGAACGCATCACCGGCCAGTATGCTCAGACCGGCCAGGGGTTGAAGTCCGATCACGAACGCACGCAGACGGAACTCGCCCTGCGCCGCAACGAAGTGCTGCGGACTTCCGAAGCCGTGCAGGTCGCGGCCGCGCGACTGGCTCAGCACATCCGGCTCGATCCCGCTATCGAGTTTCTACCGCGGGAATCCGTCCTGCAGCCGTTGAGCCTGTCCGTTCCAGGACAGTCGCCGCAGCAACTGGTGGCCGATGCGCTGGCCAGCCGGCCGGAAGCCGCCGAGTCCCGGCATCTGGTGGCTCAGGCCCTGTCGCGCTGGAACCGCGAACGCTCGGCGCCATGGCTGCCCAGCGTGCTGCTGGGTGTCAGCTATGGCAATCTGACGGGTGGTCTCGGCGGCCGCTTCACGAACGCTGGCGATCGAGTCGATGCGGATGTCGCCGCGTTCTGGGAAATCCGGCAGCTGGGCTTTGGAGAAATGGCGGCTCGCGACGAAGCGAACGCCCGGATCGAACAGGCCCGCTGGCGCGAAGTGGCCACGCTGGACCGCATCGCGCGGGAAGTGGTGGAAGCGAGCGCGCAGGTCGATTCGCGCCGGCAGCAGATTGTTCAGACGGAAGCCGCCGTGGCCGCGGCGCAGCGGTCTTACGATCTGAATCGCGAGCGCATCCGCAATGCGCAGGGGCTGCCCATTGAAGCGTTGCAGTCCATTCAGGCGCTCGGCCAGGCGCGACGCGAATACCTGCGCTGCGTTGCCGATTTCAACACGGCGCAGCTCGCTCAGCAGCGGGCACTCGGCTGGCCGGTGGGAAAGCCGGAACCGGCGCTGTGAACGACCCGGCGGACGACGACATTGCCATGAATGGACTGCGCGGCGTTCGGTAATGCAGAGGTTTGCTGAGACTCATCCACGATGGTTCTCCGGCCGCCGCGTCTGTAGAACGCCTGGGTCGCCGTTCCTGGAGAACCCTGTCTCGTGAGTTCCACGCAGCGCATTACTGCCCGCTTCGCGTTTCCCGTCTGCGGTCCGCCGATAGAACGGCCGCTGCTGGAGGTCACCGACGGACAGATCACGGATCTGACGGAGCTGCGCGGTGCGATTCCGGAGGGCACGCGGGATCTCGGCAACGCGGCGATCATTCCCGGACTGATCAACGCGCATGCGCATCTGGAGTTCAGCGATGTCGCGCGGCCGTTTCAGCCGCCGGTGCCGTTCACACACTGGATTCTCCATCTGCTGGCTCATCGCCGCGCGCGATCGACTCCGGTGATGGACCTCATCCGAAACGGCCTGACGGAGTCGGTGCGACACGGCACAACGACCGTCGGTGACATCGTCACGGGCGACTGGCATCCCGCAGGTCTTGCCTTCCCGGATGAGTCGTCGCGGCTGATCGCTTTCCGCGAACTGATCGGACTGCTGCCGGAACAATGCGCCGGACAGCTCGACATCGCGCGGAAGCATCTCACCGACTGTCGCTCAGCGCATGACGCGCGGTTGATTCCCGGTCTGAGTCCGCATGCTCCCTACAGCGTCGGACGTGAGCTGTTTGAAAAGCTGGTGGACCTCGCGCAGGACGAGGGCGTTCCGCTGGCGATGCATCTGGCCGAGACCCGCGCGGAGCTGGAACTGCTGGACCGCGGCACTGGCGAGCTGATGGAGATGCTTCAGTTCTTCGGCATCTGGCGCGAGGAGCTGCTGCCGCGCAGTTCGCGCGTGCTGGAATACCTGCGATCCATGAGCCGCCTGGATCACAGTCTGGCCGTGCATGGCAATTATCTGAGCGAAGAGGAGTTGTCGTTTCTGGCCGCGCATCCGCAGGTCGCGGTGGTCTACTGCCCGCGAACGCATGCGTTCTTCCAGCACGAACCGCATCCGTGGCGAAGGCTCATGGAAACCGGAGCGACCGTCTGTCTGGGAACGGACGGCCGGTCCTCCAACCCGGATTACTCGCTGTGGTCCGAGGTCCGGTTTCTGGATGCGCAGACAAACGGCGCGCTGCGTCCGCAACTGCTGGCTCTGGCGACTCAACAGGGAGCCCGCGCGCTGGGACTGTCGCACGATGCCGGACAGCTCGCGCCGGGAACCAGTGCGAATGTCACGACGATTCGTCTGCCGGAACGTCATGACTCCGATCCGTGGTCGCTGCTCTTTGCCGGCACGCCCTGTTCAGCGTGAGATGTGCCGGATGCCGTGAGACGCTTCTGACCGCCGGTTCAATCCGGCAGCGACTCGTCGATCACCGTGTCGATGCCTTCGCTGGTTTCAAACACGTCCGAGCCGGCGCCGCCATCGAGCGTGTCATCATCCGGTCCGCCGATCAGGACATCATCTCCATCCAGTCCCCGCAGGCTGTCTTCACCGGCTCCACCATCCAGTGAGTCTGCCGCAGCACCGCCGATCAACGTGTCGTTGCCATCGCCGCCGGTCGCCGTGTTCTGGTTGCTGCCACCCGTGAACAAGTCGTGTCCGTTGCGGCCGTGGAAGACCAGTGTCATGGCGGTGACCAGCGAACCATCCACCACGTCATCGCCCGCAGTGCCTTCGATCACCAGGCGTTCCAGGCCATTCAGCGAATCGGTGAAGTCCGGCTGCTGGAACAGAGCATCTGTGATCGTGGCGGAGTTCACATTGCGGAAGATGGCATCGTCCACGCCATCGCCGCCATCCAGCGTGTCGTGGCCGTCGTCCGGAACGAACCGGTCGCCGCCGTCGCCGCCGGTCATGCTGTCATCGCCACTGCCGCCGATCAGCGAGTCGTTGCTGGCCAGTCCGCTGAGAACGTCGTCTCCCGCGCCGCCATCCAGCGTGTCGATGCCTGCGCCGCCCGTCAGCGTGTCGTTTCCGTCACCGCCAATAAGCACATTGCCGCCGCTGCCGCCCTGAATGGAATCATCTCCGGCCAGGCCATTCCACGTGAGAGCCAGAGTCAGCGCCGAGGCATCGACCACGTCGCCCTCATTCGTGCCGGTGATATCCAGCCGCTCGAGGCCGGACAGCAGGCGGAGCAGTGTCTGCGTCTGGATCTGTGAATCGTCAATCGTGGCGCTGCCGACATTGACCAGTACTCCGGTGTCGTCACCCGCGCCGCCGCTGAGCGTGTCGAAACCGTGTCCCGGCAGCAGGCGGTCATTCCCCGCTCCGCCTTCCAGAGAATCGTCGCCGTTCAGACCGACCAGTTCGTCGTCACCATCGAAACCGAAGAGTTGATCGTTCCCGCCTTCGCCGGTCAGCGTGTCGTTGCCGGCCGCTCCGAAAACAGTGTCGTCACCTTCGCCGGCATCCACCCGCTCGTTCTGAGGGCTGGTATCCACCGTGCCGGTCCATCCGCTGTCTCCGAAATGCAGATCCAGGTAAGGGCTGGAGCCGGCACCGGGAATGGATTCCGGATCACCATCCACAAAGAGGAGGTCGTTGTCATCGCCGCCCAGCAGAGTGTCGGCGCCGTCTGAGCCGTACAGCGTATCCTCACCGGCATAGCCGTAGACGATGTCGTTCCCCGGCCCGCCGATGGCGATACTGTTACCTCGGAACGTGTGGACCGCGTCGTCTCCGGAATCGCCGAAGGCCGTGTCGTTGCCTTTGCCCGATCCGACCAGATCATTGCCCGCACCGCCGCGCACGATGTCGTTACCGGTTTCGCCGTGCAGTTCGTCGTCGCCATCGCCGCCCAGGACGGTGTCGTGGCCCGGCCCCGCCGAGAAGAAGTCGTTCCCCGGCCCGCCGTCCAGAAAATCGTTGCCGTTGTGCGAGATCAGCCGATCGTGGCCGCTGCGACCGTACATGACGTCCGCCTTGAGGCTTCCCGTCAGAGTGTCATTGCCCGGTCCGCCATCAATCCGGCTGCGGATATCCACCGGCGAAGTGATCGCGTCCCGGCCGGCACCACCTCGTAGCAGCGTTCTGCGGAGCGATGGAAAGGCCGCCTGAGTCATCGCGGAGAGATCGATCCGGTTCGGGCCGTCCCCACCAATGACGCTCAAGCCACTCAGGGAGGCCGTATCAGCGGCGGCAACGGCAACCTGATTGTTGATCATCAGGTTGCCATCCTGCATCGACGCAATCACCGAATCAGAGCCACTGGCTGTGATCACCAGGATATTGTTTGCCAGTGTCATCTGGACGGTGAGCAGCTGGCGGGATTCAAGGCGCTCAAGCTGTCTGTTCAGAAGCGAGTACTTCCGGCGCGACCGAGACATAACACCCTCATTCACTGGCAGTGGCGGACGGGAGAACCAGCCTGACCGGCCTCCAGGGCAATTCCGCCGCGTTTCATAACCAGTGAACAGAGAGTATCGACTCCGGAGACGGCAGACGTTGAGAGAATCCTCGCCGCCAGGTCCGGTTATGCCGGTTTTTCCAGCGGCTGGAAGCCCGGCAGGGATCGTCGCTGATGGATTCAGGCCTTCAGGCCGCAGGCGGACCTGGCTCGGTTCAGAACATCCTGTCCGACCTGTCGGGCGCGGGCGGCTCCCGACTTGAGAATATCCTCGACAGTGGCGGGATCCTGTGCCAGTTTCTCGCGCCGGCTGCGAGCATCTCCGAAGTACGCCATCGCCGCTTCATACAGAGCGTTCTTGGCTTCCCCGTAGCCCATGCCGCCGGCGCGATAGCGAGCGGCCAGTTCGGCCTGCTGCTGTTCATTCGCGAACAGCTTGAACAGCGTGAAGATCGCGCAGTTCTCCGGATCCTTGGGAGCTTCCATCGGAGTGGAATCGGTCTTGATGGAGTTCAGCCGCTTCTTCAGTTTCTTCGGCTCGTCGAAGAGTTCGATCGTGTTGCCGTAGCTCTTGGACATTTTCTCGCCGTCGATGCCCGGCACTTTCGCGGTCGATTCGACGACGAAGGCATTCGGCAGCGCGAAGACTTCCCGCTCGTAAATGGTGTTGAACCGGATCGCGATGTCGCGCGTGACTTCGATGTGCTGCACCTGATCCACACCAACGGGCACGGTATCGCTGCCATACAGCAGGATGTCCGCCGCCATCAGAACCGGATAAGTGAAGAGGCCCGCGTCGGCGGCCAGTCCTTTCGCCTTCTTGTCTTTGTAGGCGTGGCACTTTTCGAGCAGATGCATCTGCGTGACCGTCATCAGCAGCCAGGTCAGCTCGGTGACTTCCGGAACGTCCGACTGGCGGAACAGCGTGGCTTTGTCCGGATCCAGTCCCAGAGCCAGCAGGTCGAGCGCGGCGTCGCGCGTGTAGTCCCGCAGCTCCTGCGGATCGCGAACGGTCGTCAGCGCGTGGTAGTCCGCGATGAAATAGAACGCCTGCTGGTGAGTCTGCAGAGCGATGTACTGCCGGATGGCTCCGAAGTAATTGCCCCAGTGAAACCGGCCGGTCGGCTGAATGCCGGAGAGAACTTTCATGAATGAACCGCTCCGCGAATGACGTTGGTTCCCGACCTGCGCGAATCATCGCGCCGAGGCCGGTCGCGCGGCAGTATATCGCCCGGCTTCAAAATCGAGACTCCGCCGACAGTCAGCCTGGTTCTGTTCGTCCTGTCGTGGGGCCGTTTGAAATGTCAGGGGTGGCTGTGGTGGAGCGAAGCGACCCCACAGTCGGCTGATTCCGGGGGCTGCGCCTGCGGCTTGACCCCGGCCACCCGCAACCTTCGATCAAACTGACTCACCACCGTTCGTTCGAATCGTGTGTCGCGTCAGTATCCGCGACGACTGGTTCTCGCCAGATCATCGAACAGGGCTTCGAGCACCCGTGCGGGTGAGATGTTCCAGTCGATCTGACTTTCCGCCAGCAGACAGCGATCGAACAGCAGCGTGGCCAGTTCCAGACCGTGAAGGCCTTTTGAGCCGACGCGTTTCGTCGCGACCAGCACCGGCGAACCCGGCTCGGTATCAACCGCTCTTCCGGACAGCGCCAGGACAATCTGCCGATAGAACTCGGCGGCAAACCGGATCAGCCAGACCAGATTGCGGCGTTGTTCGGAAGTTTCGCTGCCCAGTTCCTCCAGGCCGGCACCGAGTACTTTCGCGGCTTCCAGGGGATTGATGTCCGCGGCGGAAAGGAATTCGTGCAGGCGGTGCCGCAAGGTTCGCAGGCCGGGATTCAGAAGTTGAGCCGCTGTCTGCAGGCTGCCGTCGCTGATCGCCGCGACGCTCGCCGCTTCAGCGGGATCTTTGGCAAGGCCGGTTGAGGTCAGCAGTTCGCCCAGGTCGCTGCGGTTTAGCGGTGAGAAGCGGATGAGCTGGCAGCGCGAGCGGATGGTCGGCAGAACGGCGTCGAGGTTATCGGCGATCAGAATCAGCAGCGCGTCGGGCGGCGGCTCTTCGATCGTCTTGAGCATGCAGTTCGCGCCTTCGTCATTCAGACGGTTGGCATCGTCGATGATCGCAATGCGGCGGCGGCCAGCCATCGGCCGCAGCGACAGGTCGTAGATCAGCCCCGCGCGGCCTCGTTTTTCGGGCGGTCCCAGGAAGACTTCGACGGGAATCTCGGATTTTCCCTCCGGGCAGCGGACGTGAAAGAAATCGGGATGCGTGCCGGCATCCATCTGCCGGCAACCGGAACAGCTCCCGCAGGCCAGCAGTTCCTGATCGGTATGCGATTCACACAGCAGGCACTGCGCGAAGATGCGGGCGAAGAGCGCCTTGCCGACACCGGCCGGCCCGGCAAACAGCCAGGCATGTGCCATTCGTCCCCGGCCGAAGGAGCGGCGGAGCATGTCAATCCGGTCGTGATGTCCGCGCAGGTCAGTCCAGTTCATGAGACTGCAGAGCCACCGGCTTCAAGGCATCGAGTTCACAACCCGGACGGTCTCGATGGAAACGCCGGACAGCAGATTCATCAGCGGCAGGAACGAAGTCACCGGAGACGGCCCTTCATCACTGAGATCCGCATCGGCCACCTTGATGTGTCCCGCGCCGATGCCGCCCCGGCCGAGCGTCGCGTCCAGCGGAATCCATTTTCCGTCCAGCCAGGCTTCGGTCCACATGTGCCCGCCGAACGCTCCCAGCTTGTCGGCATATACCAGGCCCACGCTGACTCGCGACGGAATGCCTCCGGCGCGCAGCATGGCGGCCAGCAGGCAGGCATGTTCGGTGCAGTCGCCTTCCATGTTCTGAGCCACTTCCGCGGCGGAGGCCAGCGCGGTCGAGAAGTTCTTCTTCTTCAGTTCGCGGAAAACATACTGCTCCATGCGGACCGCCACTGTGCCATGATCCTGTGATCCAGCCGCGGCCTTGCGGGCATGGTCGGCGACGCGCGGGTCTTTCGTCTGCAGGAACGCCGTCTCGGCCAGGTACTTTTTCTGTTCGTCACCGATCCGGGATGACGGGACGTTCTTCGGTGGATGCGCCGCCCTGACGGTCAATTCGATGGTGTTGTCATCCACGGGTTTGACCGTCTGCGTCGAGCCGGACGGGATGAAGTCGGCCGGGTTCCGGTTCTCGGTACGAATGCGGTACACGACTTCGTCGGACTTGTGAATATTGGCCGGCGCGCCCTCGATCCGGATCAGCGTATTGACCGCGACATCCATCTCGCGGCCGGCGATTTCCTGCAGCGCGATTTCGCGGGGAACAGTCCAGGTCACCATTCCCAGCAGGTCTGCTTCGGCTCTCAGCGGCTCCACTTTTTCATCGAGATAGGCCCGCATGCCGACACCGGGCAGGATGCTCTGTGTGACCCGCACCTTCAGCAGCGATCGTGACGAACCGTCGTGCAGCTTCACTTCGCGATGATCGTCGGCCGTGAATTTCATCTCGGTGACGCGAGCCAGTTCCGGCAGAAAGGCCTTGAACGATCGCGTTTCGCCCGGCTTCATCGGCTGGCTCTTGAACAGCCGGTCCTGATACGCGGGCGAACGAACGTCCGCATCGAGCGGCATCTGTCGCGTCTGCTTACGGCCCGCGATCGTGGTTTCGATCGTCAACTGGCCGTCCTTGACGGTGCCGGTGCTGAGCGTGCTGGCGGCGGGCGGATTCTTCATCTCGAAGGAGAAGCTCAGCAGACGACCGTCTTCCGCTTCCAGCATCTGCGACTTCGTGCCCATGCGGATGGTCTGCCCGAAACGGCGCATCGTGAGATGCTCTTCCGATTCGACCACGAAGACGGTCTGTCTGTCGCGCGTCTCTTCGCGGATCGCAGTCCGGCCGTAGCCAATCCGTTCGCTGCCCAGATACATCACATGCCAGACTTCCTCAGCCGCTTTCGGTTCGTAGGCC
>Ga0172372_10007054_pt1 | contig 15168 bp, 6 predicted proteins | sample LakKiv5m_2_FD_114544 | JGI IMG/M metagenome (GOLD analysis project Ga0172372, IMG submission 114544) | Freshwater microbial communities from Kabuno Bay, South-Kivu, Congo - kab_092012_9.5m | ecosystem: Environmental > Aquatic > Freshwater > Lake | place: Democratic Republic of the Congo...
CCCAGCCTTCATCGACCTCAATCCGGACACCTCCCGCGGCGGACGTGTCCTGATCCGGACCAACGCGCACGAGTTGGTCGTTACGTGGTCGCGGCTGAGTTGTTGGCAGCAGCCCTCCTTCACACCCGAATTCCAGGCGATCCTGCACCGGGACGGAAAGATCCAGTTCAACTACGCTGACATAGACAACCGGGACCCGGACGCCGCTGCGCAGTCGCCGCATATCCAGTTCCTTGGCATTTTCCCGGGGCCACCGACCTCGATTCCGGACATCCCCCTTTTTCGCGGTCATCCCAGCTATCTGGGGCCACCTTCACCAGGCTTCTCCATCAACGTCATCGCCGAGTGGCGCCGACAGTTTGCAACCTTTGGCGTCCAGATGGCCGCGGTGATCCTCGGTTCACCCGTCCTGCTGATCGCCTTCTTCGGTTGGGCGCTCCGCAGAGATCTCCTCGCCCCACTGGACCGACTCGTCGCCGCCGTTCAACAGGTCGAACAAGGCCGCCGCATCCAACCCCTTCCCATCGAATCCAACGACGAGATCGGATACCTCACCGGTGGTTTCAACCGGATGACCGCCTCCGTCGCCGCCGCCGCCGAGGCACTCACCAAGCACCGTGACCAACTCGGCGAGGAAGTCCGCCTCCGCACACGGGCCCTCGAGGAGGAACTCCGGGAACGCAAACGCGCCGAACAGCGTGCCGAGGCCGCCAATCACGCGAAGAGCGAGTTCCTCGCCAACATGGGCCACGAACTCCGCACGCCACTCCACGGTGTCATCGGCATGACTTCCCTCCTGCTCGACACACAACTCGACCACGTCCAACGCGAGTTCGCGTCGACCGCACGCCAATCCGCCGAAGCCTTGCTCTCCATCATCGGGGACATCCTCGACTTCTCGAAGATCGAAGCCGGCCGACTCAACCTCCAGTCGGCCCCATTTTCCCCGGCAGTCCTGCTGCGCGATGTCCTCGACGTCGTCGGCGCCGCGGCTGATGCCCGCGGACTCGAACTCTGCGCGGCCATTGATCCCGACGTCCCACTCCGCGTGGTTGGCGACGTCAGCCGCATTCGACAAGTCCTCCTCAATCTCCTGAGCAACGCCATCAAGTTCACCGAGAAGGGCGAGATCGATCTCACGCTCACCGCCATCCAACAGCCCGGCGATCGCGTCACCCTCCACTGGACCGTCCGTGACACCGGCATCGGCATCGCTCCCGAAACACTCGACCGGCTCTTCGCGCCCTTCGAGCAGGCCGACACGTCCACTTCCCGGCGATTTGGGGGAACCGGACTCGGACTCGCCATCAGTCGCGGCCTTGCCGACCTGATGGGTGGCACCATCCGCTGTGAAAGCATCCCAGGCCGCGGGTCCTCATTCCACTTCACCCTGCCCGCCGCCATCGACTCCCGCGCACCGATCCACACCGCCACGAATCCGACGACATTCGCCCTGATCTCCGGCAACGCCACAAACCGAGAGCGATTCCCCAAGCTCCTTGCCCAACTCCAACTCCCGCCGCCCATTCTCGTCGCCTCCGAGGATGACCTCCCCGCCCCAGCTTCCAATCCAGGCGCATTTGTTGAGCGTCTGGTGCTCGACCGCCCCACCAATGGCGATTTCCCGGGTGAGACCATCCGTTGCCTGCGACAGGACCCACGCTTTGCCCACAGTGATTTCCTCCTGCTCGTTCCGAAGTCGCACCCCCCCACTGCCCGGCAGCAAGAGGAGTTCAGGATCCGTGGCTGGATACCAAAGCCACTCCTTCCAGACTCCCTTGTTCCGTGGCTTGGATCTCCTGACAAGGTCCCGGGTCAGCCGATGGGTTCTGCCCCAACTCCCGCTCCCGCCCCCTCACCGGAACTCCTTCCGCTGCGGGTCTTGATCGCAGAGGACAATCCGGTCAACCAACGACTCGCCATCCTCATGCTGCGACGTTGCGGCATCGAACCCGCCGTGGCTTCCAATGGTCGTGAAGCCCTCGCATTCCTCCGCGCCCAACCCGTGGACGTCCTCCTGCTCGACTGCCAGATGGCCGATGTCGACGGCTACGAGACCGCCCAAAGAATCCGGGCCGAACCCGAGGTTTTCGGAAACCCCTATATTGTCGCCTTCACGGCCCACGCCCTCGTCAGTGACGAAGCCGCCTGCCGCGCCGCCGGCATGGACGACTACCTCGCCAAACCGGTCCGCCTCCCAGCCCTTCAGGAGGCCCTCGCACGCGCAGCCGCATCGCGGGGCGCCGATCAAATTACCCAATGTTGGAAAACCCGGACGGATGGAATCCTGACTAGGTTTAGGCATCGATTCCTGTCCGGACCCGTCGTGCCGAGGAGTCCGGGAACAGCGTCGCAGATGTCCAACCTGTGAATCCCTCCAGCTCAGGAACCTTCCTCCTGACCCCGGCCGCCGCGGGTTATCTGGCACTCCTCGTCCTCAGCATCCTGAGTCTTCGCGCGCTCCTGCCGTTGGTGCGCGGGGTTGCCCCGGACCGTACCGCCGCCCGCTTCCTTCTGGCGACGTTCACCTTCCTCGTCCCGTTCGCGCTTTCCGGTTTCCTAGAGGCAGGATTCGAAGGTCCCTTGGCCATCATCGGTGGGTTCCTGAAGCCGACCTTCGTTGTCTTCGCAGCCGCGACGATCCTCAAGTTCGCCAAGTACGTCCAAGGCCCGGACGCCACATTGAACCGGGCCCACCGGATGACACACCTCCTCAGCATGGGAACCTTGCTCGTGGAAATCTGGTCGAATGCACGACGATTCCATCAACTCCTGATCCATGACGCCGTCGAGTGGCGTTCCCCACTGGAGAGCCTTAATCCTGCCCTGGCACTGACACTGCCTGCCTACCTTCTCACACTGCGGTTCTTTCGAATGGCTTCCATCGAAGCGCGCACCCGCGGATGGTGGCGAACCCTCACACACCCGGTCGGCATGCCACTCCGGACCCTTGGCTTCCTCGGGTTCCTTGTTTCAGGAGCCGTTCTGATCTCCGCCGTCGGCCATGGAGGTGTCCTCTCGCTCCCCGAGTGGCTCACGCAAGCGACCAACAGCTTCGGATCCCTGACCATCCTGTTCCTGTTCGCCTACCGCTACATTTCGACCGTCGATGAACCGGTGGGGTTACGATTCCGGATCCAGGGATTCGCCGCGGTCGTGAGCCTCGCCGCCCTGATCCTCATCACCCTGCTCGTCCACTACGCCGTCGTCCTCCGTCATCAATTCCAACCCGTTCCTAGACGCACCCACGCATCCACGCTCTCGGACAACCAATCGATCGTCTGCGAACCACAGGGAAACTCCTTCCGTGTCTCCACCGGGATTCTTCAATGGGATGCGGCACCCGCCACCGCCGTCGTCCACTCCGAGGAAACCCACGCCCATCTGGAATTTGCTTTTCCATTTGCCGGTGCCCACTTCCGGGAACTCGTCGTCGACAAGAACGGCTTCATCACTCTCGGCCCCCGCGGACAGAAGTATTCGGACCTCCGCTGGTCGAGGGATCGACTCCCGTTGATTGTCCCGGGCTACATCAACCTGAATCATGATCCGAAGCAGGGCGGCGAGATCCGCATCCGCTCCGGTCCTGACCGCTTCGTCGTCACGTGGCTCCAACTGCCCGCCTGGGAACACCCCTCCTTCACCCCGGCCTTCCAGGCGGTGCTCCACGCCGATGGCCGCATTGATTTCAATTACCTCGACCTTTCCGATCCCGACCATGAACTCGCCAGGGGAAGACCCATCCTCCGGTTCGCAGGGATCCTGCTCGGCCAGCGAAAAACACCACCCCCCCTCGAGGTGCTCAACGGCAGGCCGGCCATGACCACCACGGATGCCGGGTTCATCCTCGACCTCAACAACCAGTGGCGGCAGCAATACGCGGCCCTCAGCCTCGGATTCGCCATCGCCTTCTTCCTCATCCCCTACCTCGAGGTCATCCTGCTCGGCTGGATCCTTCGCGGTTCCGTCCTCGCCCCCCTGGAACGATTGGTCCAGGCCGTGCGCTCCATGGAAAAAGGGGTACTCCCCCACAACTTGCCGGTCTCCTCCAACGATGAAATCGCCGAACTGACCCGAGGATTCAACCGGATGTCTGCTTCCATCCACGGCCACGCAGAAGCCCTCACCAAGCACCGCGACGACCTGCGCGCTGAAGTCGAGCGTCGCACCCAGGACCTGCAGCAGGAACTGTCCGAACGTCGGCGCGCCGAAGCGCGTGCCGAAGCCGCCAACCAGGCAAAAGGAGCGTTCCTTGCCAACATGAGCCACGAACTGCGCACTCCCTTGAACGGCGTCATTGGCATGACCAGCCTCCTCCTCGGCACGCCGCTCGAACGGAACCAGCGCGAATTCGCCCTGACCATCCGACACTCCGGCGAGGCCCTGCTCCAGGTCATTGGCGACGTGTTGGACTTCTCCAAGATCGAAGCGGGACGTCTGGAGCTCACCCTCACCCCATTCAACCCTCGCCAACTCCTTCAGGATACCCTCGACGTCATCGCCCCTTCCGCCGACGCCCGCTCGCTCGAACTTCTCGCCCGTGTCGATCCAACCGTTCCGCATCGGATCGTTGGAGACCCTGGCCGCATCCGACAAATCCTCCTCAATCTCCTGAGCAATGCGGTCAAGTTCACCGAATCCGGTGAGGTCGAGATTTCGGTCGAGCACACCCCGCTCGCGGATGGCCAATCCGAGATCTGCTGGCGTGTGAGGGATACTGGCATCGGGATCTCCCCCGAAATCCAGGAACGACTGTTCAACCCTTTTGAACAAGGAGACAGTCGCACCTCGCGCCGTTTTGGGGGCACGGGCCTCGGCCTCGCCATCAGCCGCCGTCTGGCTTCCCTCATGGGCGGCCGGATTGTCTGCCAGAGCACTTCGGGCTCAGGCTCCACCTTCACGTTCTCCATGCGGGTGGAGACCTTGGCCCCCGCACCCATCCTCCCCTCCCTGACTCACCTGTCCCATGGGATCGTGATCTCCCCGGCAACCGCAACCCGGAAGTCGGTCCTGGAGCAACTGCACCTCTTCGGGATCCGGGACACCAGATGCCACCCCAACATCGAGAGCGCTCTCCAGCCGACAGGTTCCGGCGACGCAGAGGCTCCGTTCCTCATCATCGTTCCCTCCGCTCGCGACTCGCTCAGCCAGGTCGAAGTCCGCCAACTCCGTCGCCTCCCACGCTTTTCGCGAAGCCGGTTGCTCCTCCTCGTCCCAAAGACCCACCCTCCGACCCCTCCCGAAGACGGTGGACCCGAGATCGACGGATGGATGGCCAAGCCCCTTCTCGCAGATCGGCTCGGTGAATGGCTCCTCGCACATCCGGTCGATCCACCGCACTCCAGCCCGGATCCGGCCGTCGAGCACCTGCCCGCCCACAATCCTCAGATCACGGGACTCCGCATGCTCGTCGCCGAGGATCACCCCGTGAACCTCCGTATTGCCGTCCTCATGCTTCAAGGCATGGGCATTGACCCCATCACCACCTCCGACGGCAAGCAGATGCTCAGCCTGCTCGCCCAGCACCCGGTCGACGTCATCCTCATGGACTGCCAGATGCCCGGGATGGACGGATGGGAGGCCACCCGACTCATCCGCGAGAATCCGGCAGTCTATGGATCTCCTTACATCGTGGCCTTCACCGCCCATGCCCTCGAACACAGCAGGGAATCCTGCCGCGCCGCGGGCATGGACGACTACCTCGCCAAACCCGTTACCCTCCCCAGCCTCCAAGCCGCCCTTTCGCGTGCCATGGATCGGGTGGGAAACCCGCCCGTTCAGGCGTTGTAGGTGCTCGAGCTGACGCGGCCGCCGGTGCCGGTCCAGTTGGTGTGGAAGAATTTCCCACGCGGCTGATCGATCCGCTCGTAGGTGTGCGCCCCGAAGTAATCCCTTTGCGCCTGCAACAGGTTGGCCGGGAGTCGGGCCGCGCGGTAGCTGTCGTAGAAAGCCAGGGCGGTGCTGAACGCGGGAACCGGCAACCCATTCATCGCCGCGGCTGCGACGACCCGGCGCCATCCAGCCTGGCACTTCGCCAACTCATCCCGGAAGTAGCCGTCGAGCATCAGGTTCACCAGACCCGGATCCTTGTCGAAGGCTTCCTTGATCTTGCCGAGGAACCGGCTGCGGATGATGCACCCCCCGCGCCACATCAGCGCGATCCCGCCGTAGTTGAGGTCCCAGCCGTACTCCTTCGCGGCCGCACGCATGAGCATGTAGCCCTGCGCATAGCTGACGATCTTCGAGGCGTAGAGGGCCTTCCGGATGTCTTCCACGAACGCGGCGCGATCCGCATCGAGCTTCGGTGCCGGGCCCTTGAGGAGGGCGGAGGCCGCGACGCGTTCCTCCTTCATGGCGCTCACGCAGCGGGAGAAGACGGCCTCGGCAATCAAGGTCACCGGCTGGGCGAGGTTCGCCGAGTCGATCACCGTCCACTTGCCCGTGCCCTTCTGGCCGGCGGTGTCGAGAATCTTGTCCACCAGAGCACCGCCATCGTCGTCCTTCTTGGCGAGGATGTTTGCGGTGATCTCGATCAGGAAGCTGTCGAGGTCCCCAGCGTTCCATTCGCTGAAAACGCCAGCCATCTCTTCCGCGGTCAGCCCCAGTCCTTCACGCATCAATTGGTACGCCTCGCAGATCAACTGCATGTCGCCGTACTCGATGCCGTTGTGGACCATCTTCACGTAATGGCCTGAACCGCCGCCGCCCACCCAGTCGCAGCAGGCAGCGCCGCCGTCGACCTTCGCGGAGATTCCCTGAAAGATCTCCTTCACGTGCGGCCAGGCCGCCGACGATCCACCCGGCATGATGCTCGGACCAAACCGCGCGCCTTCCTCGCCGCCGGAAACGCCAGTGCCCACGTACAACAACCCGCGCGCCTCAAGTTCCTTCACGCGCCGGTCCGTGTCGTTGTAAAGCGAGTTGCCACCGTCGATGACGATGTCGCCTGGCTCCAGATGAGGCAGCAACTGGGCGATGAATTCGTCCACGGCGGCACCCGCCTTGACCATCAGCATCACGCGGCGAGGACGCTCCAGCTTGGAAACCATCTCCGCCACGGAATGCGCCCCGAGGATCTTCGTGCCCTTGGCCTCGTTGGCCAGGAAGTCGTCCACCTTGGACGTCGTCCGGTTGTACGCCACGACCGTAAAGCCGTGATCGTTCATGTTGAGGACCAGGTTCTGCCCCATCACCGCCAGGCCGATCAGGGCAATGTCTCCAGTGGGAGTGCTCATCGTCGTGTGTTTGAAAAACCGTCGGCCCGAAACTACCCACGACACCCCCCAAGACCAGAGGGAATTCTAACCCACCAGCCGGTACCAGTTGTCGCGCGGCCGCGGTTCCATGCCCAGATCGGCAATGAGCCGCTGCATGTCCGCCACCCCCATCCGGAAGGTCGTGCCGGCGCTGCTGACAACGTTTTCCTCGATCATGATCGATCCGAGGTCATTCGCTCCGTACTTCAACGCGACCTGTCCTACCTCCTGGCCCTGGGTCACCCATGAACTCTGCACGCTTGGAAAGTTGTCCAGATAGATCCGACCCAGCGCCTGCGTCCGGAGGTATTCGTGCGCTCCGACCGTGGGCGCCTTCAGCACCGTGTTCTCCGGTTGGAATGTCCAGCAGATGAAGGCCGTGAAGGCCCCGCCGCGCAACGCACCCGACTCCAGAGCCACTCCATAGGCACGCGCACGTTCCATGGGGCCTGCATCCAGCCCCACCCCGAGCTTGCCGGCATCCACCAATCGTCGCAGGGAAACATCCTGCTGCGACCGCACGACCTCCAGATGTTCGATGCGGTCATCCAACGTCTCCACGTGGCCGAACATCATGGTAGCCGAACTCGCCAGCCCCATGGCATGAGCCTTGTCCATCACGCCCATCCATTCGCCGGTGTCCGCCTTCAGGGGCGCGATCCGCTTGCGCACCCGATCGACAAGGATCTCGCCGCCACCACCAGGGACGGACCCCAGACCTGCCGCCACAAAATCCCGGAGGATCTGCTCGACGGGTTCGCCGAAGACCTCCTGGAAGTGGATGAACTCACTGGGACTGAACCCATGGACGTTCACCTGCGGAAAACGGTCCCGGATGTGCGAGAGCAGATCCAGGTACCACTGCTTCGTCAGCTTCGGGTGATGCCCCCCCTGCATGAGGATCTGGGTACCGCCGAGAGCGAGGGTTTCCTCTATTTTCCGGTCCATCTCCTCGTGGGTGATCACGTAGGAGTCACTGTCCTTGGCCGTCCGCCAGAACGCGCAGAACTTGCAGTACACGTTGCAGACGTTCGTGTAGTTCACGTTGCGGTCGACGATGTAGCTCACGATCCCGTTGCCACGGCCGCCATGCGCCGCACTGCGGGCCAGTTGGCGCCTCCGATCCGCCAGCGTCCCCAGCTCCTCCAACGGCAAACCGGCCAACCGACGCAACTCGGATGCACTCACCCGCCCGCCGTCCCAAACCCGCTGCATCAGCGCATCGAATCCCGGATCGTAAACCATGCTTCCACCCTAGGCCCGGTCGCCAAACCCCGCGAGGAACTTTCCATCCATTACCTACCGCATCCCGGCAGGCAACACCCTCACCCGGAGCTTCGAGGCCGCGTCCCCGCTCCGGTGGACCCGATGCGTCGCCTTCACGAAATCCCCTTCTGTTGCCGTGTGGATGTTCACGAACGTCTGCGGGTTCCGGTCCACCAGTGGAAACCAGGAACTCTGCACGTGGACCACCATTCGATGCCCCCGCCGGAAGGTGTGCAGCACGTCCGGCATCGTGAAGGTCACCTCGCTCACCTTCCCCGGTTCCATCGGTTCCGGCTTCTCGAAGCTGTTCCGGAACCGCGCGCGCATGACATCGCCTCGCACCAATTGCTGGTACCCGCCCATCCGCACATGCGCCGGATTCGGACTCGGATCCGGAAAATCGGCGTCGTGCATGTCGATCACCTTCACCACCCAGTCCGAGTCGGTGCCGGTGGTCGACACCTTGAGCGTCACCACAACGGGGCCAGCGAGGGTCAGGTCTTCCTCCAGCGGTTCGGTCTCGTACACAAGGACATCCGGCCGCGTTGCGGCGAAACGTTGGTCGTGGGTCGGGTAACCGCGTGGGTAATCGGTCGTAACCTCCATCGTGAAGGGCACCGGTTTCGCCGGATCGCTGATGAACTCGTCCGCAGCCGCAGCACCATCCGACGGTGCCCGCCCACGGACGAGACGCCCACCCGCGTGCAAGAACAGATCCTCTTCACGAGCCTCCGCAGGAGGCCACACGCCGAACCGCCGCCACCGGTAGGTGCCGGTTTCGAACATCATCGCCTCCGGCAGGGACAGGTTGGTGTCACCCTTCAGGTGATATCGAAAGAACGGCAACTCCACCTTCTCCCTGTAGTACACACCGGTCTTGGCCCTGAACGAAATATCTCCCACCCGGTCCCCATCACTGCCCCCCCATTGCCCGTGCGTCCACGGCCCCATCACCAACACGTTCGTGATCCCGGGGTTCAGCCTTTCGGTCCATCGGTAGGTTTCAAGCGCCCCAAACAAGTCCTCGGCGTCATACCATCCGCCCACGGTCATCACCGCGCACTTCACGTTCTTGAGATGGGGCCGGATGTTCCGCGCCTGCCACCACGTGTCGTAGTTCGGATGGGCCAGAAAATCCCGCCAGACCGGCACCTTGCCACGGAAGTGGTCCGAATCCGAACGAGCCAATGGTCCCATCCGGAGGTAGAAGTCGTATCCGTCCGGGTTGTTGAACACGAGCCGCTTGCCCCCATCCCGCAGTGGATCATCCGACTTCTGCTCGAACCAGTAGAAGAACCCGAAGTTCTGGGCGAGGAAGAAGGCCCCGTTGTGATGGATGTCGTCCCCCATGAACCAGTCCGAGATCGGCGCCTGTGGCGAGGCCGCCTTCAGTGCCGGGTGGCTGTCGATCATTCCCATCGAAGCGTAAAAACCCGGATACGAGATCCCGAACATTCCGACCTTCCCGTTGTTCCCGGGCACGTTCTGGACGAGCCAATCGATTGTGTCCCAGGCATCCGAACTCTCATCCGTTGCAACCCCGGACTTACCCGGGTTGAACGGCCGGACGTGCTCGAACACGCCCTCGGAAGCATGCCGCCCTCGGACGTCTTGCGTCACCAGGATGAATCGGTCACGAGCAAGGGCCTCGAAGGTTCCGCCGGGATCCTGATAGTTGTCCGGACCATACGGCTTCAACGCGTAAGGAGTGCGGGTCAGGACAATCGGGTAATTCGTTGAATCGTCCTTGGGAACGTAGATGCGGGTGAACAGCTTGACTCCATCCCTCATCGGGATCTTCCGCTCGAACTTCGTGTAATGCTCGGCCAACCAGGCCGCATCCGCCTCGGCTTTCCCCGTTTGCGCACGTCCAACCAAGGCCAGCCAGCCCACGGCCAGCCCCACCCATAGAATCGGCCATCGAAGCATCACGCCGCCACTCAACAGCACCCGCCAGCCGTTGGCGAGACCCGCATCGAACTGGGACCCAAACAAAAAAACAGAGGTGGATTCCCGTGTTTCCTCTCGCGAGGTCCCACCCGAAAACGCCACCTCTGAACCAAGCCGGGCAACCATCAAAGACGTCAGACGGACGTCCTATGAACAAGACCCATGAACCGGCCTGATGGGGAGACGTTATACCTGTCAGGATTCCACTGATACCATCCAAAAGTTGGTATTCCGTCCGCCCTTGGTTGCCCAGGCTGCCTTTTGGGCCTCTTGACACTGCCACTTCCGTCCGCAGCTTGCCGCCCGATGGAAAAGCCACACGAACCTGCGTTTGCTCCGTTGCCGTTCCGGGCCCATCCTCAACCAGGGTCCCAATAACGCCCCCTTTGTCCCTGCTCTCACCCCACCAAAACTGGATGGACCCAAGATCGCCAGCAACCAGCCCCCAGGGCCCGGAAGTCCCGACACAGGCGCTTCGCCTCGCGCGCACCATCGAGCAACTCGCTCGCCAGACCGGGGTTCCCTTTGACCCTCTCCTGGCGCGGGATGCAGCCCTGCGCGCCACACAGGCCATCCCGGGATCGGATCGTTCCCACGGGTTTGAGCAGGTCATCGCTGCCGCCAGCGAATGCTCACTTCGGGTAACTCCCATCCGCGCCAGCCTGACGGACGTCGTCTGGATGGCGAGACGGGATTCACCCATCATCGCCATCAGTCGCACCGGGGAATGGATTGTCCTCGCCCGCCGCGGATTGTTCCACCTGCGGATCGCCCACCGGGATGGGCGCCCCGGCGATGAATCCATCCGGCGCGAGACACTGGCTCGGGAGTTGGGTCTGACCGATGCCGACAGCCCGAGCGAGTTCGCGGTGGTTCATCCCGAAAGACCCGCGGCGGCCCTGGACGGGAACAAGGGGCGATCCGCAGGCGGGGTCGGCACCGAGGCAACAAACGGAGGCAACGGCCATGGGCATGGAAACGGCCACGGCCATGGTCACGGGTCCCACTCCCATCCCGAACCTTATCAGCGCCTGCTGGGGCTGATGCGCGCCGAGATGCCGGATGTCTGGTCCATCGTCCTCTTCTCGGTCATCACGGGTATCCTGTATCTGGCAGTGCCGCTGACAGTGGATGCGGTGGTCAACAACATCGCCTTCGGCGGACAGGAACAGGTGTACCTGCAGGCGTTGGTGATCCTCTCGGTGGCCTTGCTCGCCTTCCTCGGGCTCCTGGCCTTCGTCCGGGCCGTCCAGCATTACATCACCGAGATCATCCAGCGCCGGATCTTCGTCCGGCTCGCGGCAGATCTCGCCTACCGGCTCCCCCGCGTCACAGCCAACGCCACCGACCGAATCCACGCTCCCGAACTGGTCAACCGCTTCTTCGATGTCCTCACTGTCCAGAAGAGCACCGCGCTCCTCCTCCTGGATGGCGTCAATCTCGTGCTTTCGGCGGTCATCGGGATGGTCGTCCTCGGCTTCTACCATCCTTCACTCCTCGCGTTCGACCTGGTCCTGCTGGCGCTGGTCTGCTTCGTCGTCTTCGGTCTTGGCCGTGGCGCGGTGAAATCCAGCATCCAGGAATCCGTCAGCAAGTACTCCATCGCAGGTTGGCTGGAGGAAGTCGCCCACTTTCCGAACCTCTTCAAGAGCCCCGGGGCAGGCCAATTTGCGCTCGATCGCACGGACGTCCTCGCACGCCGTTACCTGGACGCACGGAAGTCCCACTTTCGCGTCCTGATCCGACAGATCAGTGGACTTCTCGCCATCCAGGCACTCGCCTCCTCTTCGCTCCTGGTTGTCGGCGGTGTACTGGTCCTTTCCGGTGAACTGACCCTCGGCCAACTCGTGGCATCGGAGATCATCGTGAACGCCGTCGTCTCCTCGGTCGCCAAGCTCGGAAAGCATCTGGAGGGCTGGTACGACGCCATGGCGGCCGTCGACAAACTGGGCTACCTCGTGGATCTGGAAACCGAGCGCGAGGCCGGCGAAGTGCCCGCGGACCGCACCCGGCCTGCCCAGGTCGACGTCTCGGGTCTTTCCTTCGCCTACGACCACAAGCCGGTTCTGTCCGACGTCTCGTTCTCTCTGGAACCCGGTTGCCGCACGGCCCTTTCCGCACCGCTCGGTGGAGGAGCCAGCACACTGCTGGACCTGCTCTACGGACTCCGCAATCCAACCTCCGGCCACGTCCTCGTGGACCGCCTCGACCTTCGGCAGTGGTCGCTGGAGGCCCTGCGAAGGGATGTCGCCATCGTCCGTGGCCACGAGATCATCGATGCTACCATCTCCGAAAACGTCCGGTTGGCGCGTACCGACATCGGACTCGACGAGGTCCGGGAAGCCCTCGCCGCCGTTGGACTCCTGGAGGATGTCCTCGTCATGCCGAAGGGAATGGATACGCCTTTGCTCCTCGGTGGTCGTCCCCTCACCAAACTCCAACGGACCCGTCTGGTCCTGGCCCGTGCCATCGTCGGCCGCCCGCGCCTCCTTCTGATCGACGAGGCCCTCGACGGCCTCGAGCCTGACGTCCTCCACGCTCTCGCTTCGGTCCTCTTTGATCGAAAGCGGCCTTGGACATTGTTGGTCGCCACGCACGACGCGGAAGTCATGCAACTCTGTGATCGTCAGGTGAAACTTGATTCCGCGAAGTCCACCGGGGCTACCCACGCCGGAAACCACTGAACCATGGATACCGGACATCCCACCCACACCTCACCGACCGGAACGACCGGTAACGAGTCCATGCCCATGCTGGATCATCGCAGCCAACTTCCCGCACTTGCGCTGGCAGGTTCGGTCCGCGGCGCCCGGATCCTGGGCCGCGTGCTCTCCACTCTCTTCTGCGTCCTGCTGCTGGGCGTGATCTTCATGCCGTGGCAGCAGTTCGTCAGCGGTACCGGCCGGGTGGTCGCCTACGATCCGCTTGATCGTTCCGTGACCATCGAATCACCCCTTCCGGGCCGCGTGGCCAAATCGCATGTCGTGGAGGGGCGCGCCGTCCGGCAAGGCGAGGTCCTCTTCGAGATCGTCGACAACGACCCGAACCTCATCAGCAACCTCCGCCTCCAGCGCACGGAAGCCATCACCCGCAAGGCGGCCGCGTCCGAGCGTGCTGATGCCATCGGACGTCAGATCGCCGAACAGGAACGTTCGCTCCGATTGTCCATCGAGGCGGCCCAGACACGGCTCGATGCCTCACGCTTTGCCGCGCAGACGGCCAAACTGCAATTCGACCGGATCGAATCGCTTTTCAAGGACAAGCGCGGCCTCGCCTCCCAGCGGGAATTCGAACTCGCCACCCTCGAACGGGATCGCACCGCCGCTGAACTCATCCGCGCAGAAGCGGATCTCAAGCGCGCGGAGACGGACGGTCGGGCTTCCATCAATTCCTCCATGGCCGCCCGCGAATCCGCCCGTTCGGAACTCGCCACGGCCTCCCAGGCCGTCGTCAGCCTCGACATCCTGATCGAGCAGACGTCCATGCAACGCGTGATCGCCCCACGCGATGGCATCGTCTTCCGCGTGCAGGCCACCGAGGGAACGTTCCTCCGTGCGGGCTCCGCCATGTGCACCATCATCCCGGAAACCGAAAGCCGGATGGTGGAACTCTGGCTCGACGGAAATGACATGCCCCTCGTGCACGCCCGCGAAACAGATCCACAAGGACGGATCACACGCGAGGGGAGCTCCGTCCGGCTCCAGTTCGAAGGCTGGCCGGCTGTGCAGTTCGTCGGATGGCCATCCGTCGCCGTGGGAACCTTCGGCGGCGAGGTGCTCCTGATCGACCCCACCGACAATGGCAAGGGCAAGTTCCGTGTTCTCATTGCGCAGCGTCCGGACTCGGTCGAACGGAACGGTCAACCCGTCCAGCAAGGCTGGCCGGCCAACCGATGGTTGCGCCAGGGAGTTCGCGCCAACGGTTGGGTGCTGCTCCAGCGCGTGCCGCTGTGGTTCGAGATCTGGCGCCAGCTGAACGGCTTCCCGCCGGTCGTCGCCGATGGCGAACCGGAGAAGTTCAAGGGCAGGCTCGGCCGATGATCCCCGCCATGCACGCCCTCCTTCCAACGCGGTTCCTGGCGGCGCTTTCGCAACTGATGCTGGCAGGCCTGATCGGCTTGGGCCGCGCACAGGCGGCCGATCCCCTGCCCATCGCCTCCACCAATGCCCCGGCGGCCCCGACCAACTCGGCCTACTTCGGCCACCTGCATCTGGAAGACGTCCTCCGTTCCGTCACCAACCAGTACCCGCCACTCCTCGCAGCCCTGATCGAACGGGACATCGCCAATGGCCGCCTACGCAGCGCGCAGGGCGCATTCGACTTCAACGTCTTCGCCAAGACCTTCGGAAACCCATCCGGCTATTACCAATTCGGGACCGTCGACGCCGGCTTCGAGCAGTTCCTCGGGATCTGGGGCAGCACCCTGTTCGGTGGCTACCGTCTCACCCGTGGAACCCTGCCGGACTACGACAAGAACCGGACACAGGATGGCGGCGAACCCCGCATCGGCTTGCGCATCCCACTCCTCCGCGATGGCTCGATCGACCGGAGGCGGGCGAACATCCTCCAGGCACGGCTCGACAAGGAACTGGCGGACCCCTTCATCCTGCGCCAGCAACTCGACTTCATCCGCGCCGCCTCCATCGCCTATTGGGCATGGCTTGGAACCGGCCGACGCGTCGAGATCGCCGACCAA
>Ga0172372_10007055_pt1 | contig 15166 bp, 15 predicted proteins | sample LakKiv5m_2_FD_114544 | JGI IMG/M metagenome (GOLD analysis project Ga0172372, IMG submission 114544) | Freshwater microbial communities from Kabuno Bay, South-Kivu, Congo - kab_092012_9.5m | ecosystem: Environmental > Aquatic > Freshwater > Lake | place: Democratic Republic of the Congo...
AGAAGACCCTGATATCATTCTTGTTGGGGAATTGCGAGATTTAGAGACTATTCAATTAGCGTTAACTGCGGCCGAAACTGGCCATTTAGTTTTTGGAACATTACATACAGCCAGTGCACCAAAGACTATAGATAGAATTATCGATGTATTCCCCGCAAATCAGCAGGGGAATATAAGAGCCATGTTGGCTGAATCTTTGCAGGCTGTTATCTCTCAGGTTCTTTTGCGGCGCCCAGTAGGTGGGCGATTGGCTGGACTGGAAATATTAATGGGTACACCTGCGGTGCGGGCTTTAATTCGTGACGGAAAAATTCATCAACTACAAAGTTCTATGCAGACAGGTCAGTCATATGGAATGCAAACTTTGGACATGCATCTTCAAGACCTAGTGGGGCAAGGTCTGATCTCTGCTGATGTGGCTAAATCTGCCGCAAACGATCGCTCTCTATTTGATGATATGAGTGGTATGGGCGGACCTAAGACTCGTTTAGGTGCAAGAAACTAGGAATGGAATGAAGCTTTCGAATGAAATCCGTTCATTACTGCAGGTCATGTTAGACTTGAATGCGTCTGACATTTATCTAACGGCTGATGCTGAACCGATGTATCGTATCCATGGTGAGATGAAGGCCGTAGGTGGTGATAAGTTAGACTCTACTGATACAGAAAGAATTACCAAGTCGATACTAGGGGAAGAGAATTACAATTTGTATCTACAGAGCAATGAATATAATTTAGCCGTCTATGATAAAGTTTTAGGTAGATTTCGTGTTAATTGCTTAAGGCAGAGAGGGAATGCCGCAATCGTAATAAGGCAGATAAAATCTATCATCCCGTCCATAGAGGAATTGAACCTTCCCGAGACTTTAAAAAACATATCAGCTCTGCAGCGAGGACTTGTTCTGATAGTCGGTGCGACCGGCTCAGGAAAATCTACCACCCTTGCTTCCATGGTTGATCATAGAAATAAGACTCTCTCAGGTCACATCGTAACTGTGGAAGATCCGATTGAATTCGTTCATTCACATAAGAAATCAATTATTACACAAAGAGAGATAGGATTGGACACTCAGGATTATCACATCGCTCTTAAAAATGCTTTAAGACAAGCACCGGATGTAGTCGTGATTGGAGAGGTAAGAGACTCCGTAACAATGGAAGCGGCTGTGAATTTTGCTGAGACCGGGCATCTCTGCTTGGCTACCATCCATAGCAATAATGCCAATCAAGCTCTTGAGAGAGTAATGAGCTTCTTCCCCCTGGAGAGGCATCGTCAGATTTACATGCAGCTTAGTTTAAATTTGGCAGCTGTCATCGGTCAGCGATTAATAAAAAAAAGTGGTTCTGAAGGAAGGGTGCCTGCTATTGAGTTACTATTAGATAGTTCCAGAGTAAAAGACTTAATTCTTAAGGGTGAGATAGGAGAATTAAAGTCTGTTATGGAATCGAGTGAAACATTAGGAATGCAGACATTCGATGGAGCTCTTTATGCTCTCTATAAATCAGGGAAGATTTCTTTAGATGATGCTCTTAAGAATGCTGATAGCGTTAATAATCTAAGAGTCAAAATCAAATTATCAGAGAGTGGAGATAAGACTCTTAAGTCCGGTGAAGCAACTAAATTAGTTCTGGAAGATGACGCTCCAGCAGAATCAAGCTGGGATTCGAATCGTCGGTAGGCCTCGGGGGTGCTCTAAAAATGGAAGGAGTAAAAGTCCCCTGATGCTAAGCTGTAACCTAGGAATACAAACCAAGCATCAGGGGGACTGGCAAGAATAGCCAAAGCTACTCAAGCCAGCTCTCAGACCGGGTGGCCGTAGATTTCATCATCAGCGGTCACGGTCTTCGAGCGATCCTTGCCAGCAGCCGAGGTCGAGGGCTTAGCCTCTTCCTTGGCGGGCTTCTTAGGATCATCGAGTTCGGGCGGGGGGGCCCTGCTGTTCATCCAGCCTCCTTGGTTGGGGGTTAGGGGGACCATCGCGTTCTCCACTCCATTTTCTGCAAGACCCGAAGGGTGATGAAAGATGCGAGAAGTGTAATCGCACCAGCCAACACCAACCACGAATCTGCAGCTGCGGAGTGAAAGTTGCTGCCATTCAAGTACATCGATCGCCAGAAGGAGGTGCCGCCTGCCAGTGAAGCAATGTAATGAATCGAGAATGCCCACGCCAGAGTGACGAAGACATTCAACAAAAGACTTTTGTACGTCGGAAGGTAGAACCCTCCGACTCGTTTAAAGTCTTTGACAAGACCTTGCCACAAGAGCGGCAAGAAGTAGACCAGCCCGCCGAAGCCAGTGGTCACCAAGAACTTGCGAGTAGCCAGGGGCATCTCGCAGGTGTAATTGATGACAACCAGCAATACTGCCAGCATTGCTCCCAGTATTGGAAACCATGCCAGCGGAGAGGCCCAGTGCGTCTTGACGAAGAACCTGACATCTTTTTTCAGGTCGCTGTTATTCACAGCTTTCAGATTTCCGACCACGAAGTCCCGGGTTCTCACCCAAAGACTTTGCAGCCGCGCTTTCAGATTTCCGACCACGAAGTCCCGGGTTCTCACCCAAAGACTTTGCAGCCGCGCTTTCAGACTCATTATTTTCTCCTGGGCTTTCGCCCATTAAATTTCACCTATGCTTAAACCTCAGGTTTCAACCTATTGCCTAGCATCGGGTTAAAAGAGGAGCTAAGGCATCTCTTTTTGCCCGATACTTGAATTATTTTTACCCGATTGGCCCTGCTGACTTAGAAGGGAATTTAAAAGAATGTTGGTCCCCTCATTATGACCCCAAAGGGCTTGTTATTCAATTCGTTAAGAGGCCTGAGTAGTGGATTTTGGTTTTCGCTGATTAATAAAGTTGACTTTAAATTTTAATGATTTAGGGTAGTTATCTTTAAGGAGCTCGCGAACTTGCTCTAATGAACATTTTTAAAAAGTATCCCAAATTTTATCTCTCCATAGTGGTCTTACTGGCAAGCGGAGTATTCACTCTTCTATTTATTCTCAGTCGAGGAGAGAGTGCCTTTCCAAAGTTGGAAAATGGATTTTACCTAGGGCAGCTAAAGGGTGTCTTTGGAGACAACGAGGAGGTGACTCCCATTATTATTGAGGAGAGCCCGGATTTCACAAGCGTGTTTGTTCTAAGACCGGGGTGGGGAAAGATATTCGTGACCAAAAAAGATTATTCCAAAGGTGTTCCTCTTGAGTTTGGGGCAGCCGAGGCTAGATTGAGAGTATCGGGCGAGAGAAAGGATGATGGTCATTCTTATGCAGGTACAGTTTATAATCTAAATATAGGCTCAAGAGGGGAGTGGTCAGTTGAGAAATTTAATCCTGATAATATTGAAATTACGGGTGAAGAGTCTCAAAGAATAAAGAGCCTTTTAGCCCTTAATCGAGAAGCTGCCATAGTTGATGCTGATATCAAAAAAAACCAGAAATTATTATCAAAAAATAAAAAAGCCGTTGAAAAGCTCAGTGAGTTTCTATCCGATTTTGAAACGATGAATGAGCGAGCAACAAAAAAATTTGAAGTTACAGAAAAAAACTATACCAAAGAAAGTCAGCGATATAAAGATTTAAGAAAGACGGCGAGGGCTTTAGCCGAACGTTTAGCTATCTCGGAGAGGGTTACCAATGCAGGAAACTTGGTAGCATTAAGTAGGAAAACAATCGAGCGAGAGAATCGTTGGCTTGAATCTGTATTTGAATCCTCAGGAGGTGGTTCGGCCTTCAGTTTGGATTTAGAGGTGAAAAGAGCTGAGAGAATTTTAGCTCTTAAAGCGAAGTTAAGGGAGTTGAAGGAGTGAAGGGTCTAATTTTTAGTTTTTTGTGCATTCCCATGCTCGCGTTCGCCGAGAGTGCTCCTGTTCTAAAAGAGATGGCTGAAATTAGTTTTGCTCCGATAAGGGCTGTAGGAGTGGTGGTTGATGAGGCAGGCCGAGTCCATTTTTTACCGGCGGTAATTCATGAATCGGGTGACCAGGTAGAAGGAGGCACTCTTAATAGCTACCTTATAGGAGTGGATCTTTCAAAAATTAATGAAAATATAAAATTGGTATCAGTGACAGTGACCGGGGATGGCACTGCTGAGGCAGTAACTCCGATTAGAAGGGTGGGCCCAAATGATATTTTACAGATATCGCCCGAGAATCTTAGGAATGAGATAAAAACTAAGCGAGCCGATCTGGCTTCTCTAGAAACTACTCTTAATAAAGAAGTGCTCAATTTAAAGAGATTAAGAGCTGATGCAGGTAGGATAGTAAACCTGGGTAAGATAATTGAGCTTGAGGATGAGACAAAAAAGATAAAAGAGAGCGCAGATGCTATTGAAAGAGACATCGCAGCTCTCAAGGTCTCGATAGAGGCTATTAAAGATATTAAGGAGCCTCGTAGGTTTGATAATCGAAAGGTTGTGCTCACGGAGCAGTTATCAGAGTTGGCAAAAGCTTCATTGGCTGCTGAGCAAGCTATGCCTGCCCTAAAAAAGACATCCGAGATGGAGCTCGATCGTAAATTTGCGCTTATTCAGAGCACTCGCTTTGATGACCTTGAGGAACTTGAGAAAGAATATGAGGTTTTGACCGGACAGCCTTTTCCTCAAAATGCGGAAGAGTGGAATGACCAGGAGTCCCAGGGGAGAGATTATTTGAGTCTAGATGAGGGATAAAAAGCCCCCTAGAATAAGTTAATTCTTTCCAATACGGCTTTCTTTGTTTACCTTGTACCCATGTTTCCAGATATTACTAATCAAAACAATTCTGCTGAACTAGTCACAAAAATTGCAGCGGAGATCTCAAGGCGCAAATTGATTGCTCCAGCCATATTTGCTCTTGAAATGTATAAGCCTATTTATGGATTGTTCCGAGAGGGCGCAGTGGCATCTGCTCCTATTTTATATCCTCTAGTCGGGGGTAATCTATATAACGCTCTTTGCTCGCTTTTGAATTCATCTGAAACTATAGAGTCCTTGATTCTTCAATTAGAAAGCTTGAGGGAGACTAGTCATGGGTGTTGAGCACGCCTCCCCTGGGATGATTTTAATCATGGTCATATTGGCCATTCCTCTCTTCTATTTTATTAACAGAGCCAGGAAGGGCCAATCTCTATTTGTAAGAAAAATTGCCGGAATTGACGCCATCAATCAGGCTGTTGGTCGAGCTGCTGAAATGGGTCGACCGGTCTCATTTTCCACCGGTTTAACCTCGGTAAGTCCGACTCTATATGCAGTATTGGGAGTGTTGTTTCATGTCACTAAAAAGTGCGCCATTTATAAGAATAAACTTCTTTTGCCCCAGAATTCACCAGAGGTGATGGCGATTGCTGAGTCAGTAATGAAAGATGGGTACAGAGTAGAGGGTCGGTTAAGTGAGTTTGATCCTTCTAATATTATCTATTTGTCTGATGAGCAGTTTGCCTATGCCTCAGGTTACATGGGAATGGTGCATCGCGAGAATGTGGCTAGTGCCTTTTTATTTGGATACTTCGCCGCAGAGTCTTTGATTTTGGCGGAGGCTGGTCAACAGGTTGGGGCTTTACAAGTGGCAGGAAGTGTCAGTCCTGAGCAGGTGCCATTTTTTATCACAGCTTGTGACTACACCCTGATTGGAGAGGAGCTTTATGCTGCCGCTGCATATCTCACAAGAGAGCCTGTTCAAATGGGAAGTTTGATGGCTCAAGATAGAGCCAAGATAGTAATCTTTGTCATGATCCTATTGGGTGTATCAATCGCAACTCTCAAGGTATTCTTCCCCGAGGTAAATTGGCTAGATATTAATCAGCTTATAAGAATGCCTTGGGAAGAAGTCATGGGCATGGAGGCAGCATGAACTGGAAGGCGAGACTTTTAGCCACTCTAACTTTTCTGGGTGGGCTTTACTACTTCTTAGATTTCGTTCTTCCTGCCAAGTTGCCAGATAGTCTGGGTGGATATGAGTTTGGCAAGTATAATCAAGAAATTTCCCGAGGCTTTATTGCGATCGGTTCAGTGGCCTTTGCTCTCGGTTTAATCAATATATTTTACATTCATGGTGCTAGGATAATCTTCCGCAAGAAAGGTTTCTTAAATAGCATAGCTTTATTAATTAGCTTAGTTGCGATGGTGATTTTCACCACCAATGAATGGTTAGCTTTTGAGCAGGTAAACAAATACGCCGAGAATATTAGGAATATAGCCGCATATTCTCGGCAGATTCAGAGTGACCTAAAAGAGAAAAAAGAGTCAACCCGGTCACCTAATGCCCGAATTGAACTTCTTATTGCAGAGACAGAAAAGATTATAAAAGATTCAGAGGCATCTTTGTCTGAGGCAAAGTCAGATCTACCACATATAGTTAGAGATGGTCTGATTCAAAATATAAAACTAGTTTCCAAAGAAAATAATCTTTTAAAGATTAAGAATGAGTCTGAGGTCGCAGCTCCTATCAAGCCTTTAGACAGCGTAGCTACAGCTCTGATCAAGCTCTCTGGAGATCGGCAGCAATTAGAGGAATACCTCTATAAGAGCTCCACTACAAAAGCGCTTTATGACTTTGTCTATGACGGGCTCTTTGTTCCTTTAGGAGCCGCCATGTTCTCACTGCTTGGATTCTACATAATTTCAGCCGGATATAGGGCATTCCGAATCAGAAGTATCGAATCTGGCTTAATGATGATAGCCGCTGTAATCGTAATGCTAGGGCAGATCCCGTTTTATATATATGTGAGTGAAGTGCTGCCTGATTTAAGACTTTGGTTACTTGAGTATCCTAGTGCAGCAGCCTTCAGAGCCATAAAGTTCGGAGCAGCAATAGCTGGTTTGTATATGGCTATTAGAATGTGGTTCTCGATTGAGACATCGTCTTTTGCGGAAGATAACTCTGGTAAGGCAGGGGCTAATAAATGAAATTTAAAACCCTCGACCGTAGAGTCATCTATTTGTTCGTTTTTTTGGCACTTTCATGGCCTTTGCTTAAAGGCTTTTCTATCAAGCCTGCTCGTATGAAGTCTGCTGATAAATTCTATGAGATTGTTGATCAAACAAAAAGTGAACCCAATAAATTTGCATTTATTTCCTTTGATTTCGGACCCAGCACCAAAGCAGAGAATGGTCCTCAAGCAGAGGTTGTAGTTGAACACCTGATGAGAAGGCGAGTACCAGTGGTTCTCTTTACGCAGTATATCCAGGCGGATCCGTTTCTTAAATCAATACCGTTGAAAATTAAAGCAGCCCTTGAGGCAGAAATGCCTGGTCAGAAGTGGATCTACGGTAAAGATTGGATTAATTTAGGATTTAGACCAGGCTCTGGGTTACTAATTCAGTCGATTCCTAAATCAACAAACTTAGCAGATCTTTTTGGTGTGGATGCATTCTCCACTCCTTTGAAGGAATTTGCTCTTTTTAAGAAACCAAAAACTTTAAAAAATATCTCTCTTTTAGGGCAATTCACAGGACTAGTTGGACTATTTGATTCATATGTTCAGTTCTTTCAAACTACAGATTACAAACCAGTTTTCGGTCATGGCTGTACATCAATTACAATTCCTGAGGCTTATATTTATCTAGACTCGGGGCAGCTTCAGGGACTTCAGGAAGGTATCGCGGGTGCGGCATGGTATTCTAAGAGGCTCACCGATGCCTATCCTAATAGAAAGCCAGATAACGCTATCTTGATAAATACAGGTCTGGGAATTGCTCACTTATTATTAATTTTCCTTATTATTCTTGGGAATATTACCGGACTTATTTCTAGGTCTAAGGGGGGATAATGAATACTGATTTCGCACTTTGGACCGTAATTATGGCTGGGGTAGCTACCTTGGCGATATTCTCTTTTTTAATCAAAGAAAATCCCTTCTATAGATTTTTTGAGCATATTTTCATCGGTATTTCTGCAGGACTTATCTCTGTTCAGGGGATTAGATACTTTTTGTGGCCTCAAATTTTAGTGCCGATGTTGGGACTAGACATCGTAACTTATCCAGATGGTACAGCTTCTAAGCCATACGAGCCTTTGCTTTTATTATACATCGTTCCCCTATTATTTGGTCTTCTTTACTACTTTATTTACTCACAACGGTATGCCTGGTTGGCAAAGTTAGTAATAGGTTTCTCTCTTGGTGCTTCTGCAGGGCTTGCATTCAAGGGGTTCTTTGCAGAGATGCTACCTCAATTGGCCAGTAGCTTTAAACCATTAGTGGTGATGGAAGATGCTCAGATAAATTACTTGCAGAGTGTTTCGAACATCATATTTATCTTCACATTGTTGGCAGTAATGTATTACTTTTTCTTCTCTATCAAGGCTGATTCAGCTGTCGAGAAGAAGTTTTCAGCATCAGGGCGATGGCTTATGATGGTCTGCTTCGGATCATTCTTCGGTTCTACTGTGATGGCTCGCTTGGCGCTTCTAGTAGAAAGACTCCAGTTTATACTGATAGATTGGATTAATGCCATCAAGACGGTGCTGATAGCATGAAGGCAGATAAGAACTCTATAAGAACTGTTTTGGCTACCGATTGTGGATCGACCACAACCAAAGCTGTTTTGTTTGAAAAGACATCTGAGGGCTGGCGACAAACCTACAGAGGCGAGGCCCCGACCACAGTTGAAGAGCCCGTAGCTGATGTAACTGTAGGAGCCCTGAATTCATTCACCGAAATTCAGGAGGTAAGTGGTCGAAAGATACTAAGTGGGAATACTAAGGATGTCCCGTTCGTTCAATCGAAAGGGGCAGATAAAAACGGAATAGATCTTTATATCTCAACTAGCTCAGCGGGCGGCGGTTTGCAGATGATAGTTGGGGGAGTTGTGCGGGAGATGACCGCCCAGTCAGCAGAGCGAGCAGCCCTTGGTGCTGGCGCTATCGTGCTTGATACTTTGTCTGCAGATGACGGCCGGGAAGAGTATGAGAAGATTGAGCGAGTCAGACATTTAAAACCAGATATAGTTTTAATTACTGGTGGAGTAGACGGTGGAACTAAATCTCATGTAGTCGAGGTGGCAGAGATGCTTCTTGCAGCATCACCAAAGCCCAGATTTGGAGACACATTAAGATTACCGGTCATTTATGCCGGAAATAAAGAAGCTCGAGAGGAGGTCGAGAGGATATTGGCGCCGATTGCTCACGTCGAGTCGGTAGAGAATATAAGACCAACACTCGAAGTTGAGAACCTCAAGCCAGCAAGAGACCTTATTCACGATTTCTTCCTAAAGCACGTAATGAGTCATGCGCCGGGGTACGGAAGGCTTATCTCGTGGACTCCGGTTCCTGTAATGCCCACTCCGGGTGCTGTGGGTAAAATGATAAACGACTTCGCGATTAGGCGCGGGTTGAATGTTTTGGCTGCTGATATTGGTGGAGCCACTACAGACGTATTTAGTGTCTCTAAAGATCCTAAGGGCGAAATGATCTTTAATCGGACCGTTAGTGCCAATCTGGGTATGAGTTATTCCGTAGCGAATGTTTTGATCGAGGCCGGTACAAATAATATTAAACGGTGGTTGCCATTCGGGTTATCAAATACGGAGATTAACGATCGCCTGAGAAATAAAATGATTCGTCCTACGTCAATTCCCCAGACGATTGAAGACCTATATCTAGAACAAGCTGTATGTAGAGAAGCATTAAGATTGTCCCTGAATCATCATCGTTCATTGGCGGTCGGATTAAGCGGTCAAAAGCAGAAGAGAGGCATAGCAGATATCTTTGCTCAAGCAACGGGGCATGAGAGTCTTATAAATATGCAGCAATTAGATCTCGTCATTGGATCGGGTGGAGTCCTTAGCCATGCTCCCGATAGGAGGCAAGCTGCCCTTATGATGTTGGATGCCTATCAATTAGAAGGATTAACTCAAATCGCAGTTGATTCAATATTTATGTTACCCCACTTGGGGGTGTTCTCTACTATTCATCCCGAGGCAGCAGAAGAGATATTGATGCGGGACTGTTTAATAAATGTCGCTCACAGTATTGCTCCAAAGTTTCCAGAGAAATTAATAAATAAAAAAGTAGCAACCGTTAAATTTAATTCAACAGAGGTAGGAGAGATCTGGGGTGGAGATCTTGCAATAATTGAACAGATCGCTGGTCGCACCGGAAAACTCGAGATTATTCCATCATCTTCTAATGTAGATGTTGGAGCTGGATTAGGAGAGATCTTGATAAAAGATATTGAACTTGGCGCAGTTGGTTTAATTTTAGATGGGCGTAACAGACCATTGATGTTTCCAGATAATCTTGAGAATAGTATCTCTAAGCAACAAAAAATTTATGCAGCCATGGGATTGAAGGTTTAAATATGACTAGTGCATTTGCGCCAGGGCTAAAGGCTCTTCAGTTCACTGCGATGGAGAAAACTAGGGAGTTGCCTCTAAAAGGAGAGGTAATTGTTGCTGAAGGGGATATTGTTAATTCCGATACGGTTGTTCTGATGGCAGATTTGCCAGGCAACTTAAATATTTTGAGAGTAGCTGAGAGACTTGGAATTGAGCCATCCGAAGTAGCTGCAGGAGTAGCCAGAAAAGGATTAAAAATCGACTCAAAAGTCGCCAAGGGGGATATTATCTGCGAACACAGCGGACTTTTTGGTTTATTTAAGAGTAAATATGAGTCCCCCTTCGCTGGACGAATTGAATATATCTCAGAATCTAATGGGCATATCGGAGTAAGAGAACCTGCCACTCCTCTTGTTGTTAGGGCATACATAGCTGGCACTGTTACAAAAGTGGTCCCCCATAAGTCGGTCACGATTCTTGGTCATGGAGCTTTAGTTCAAGGCATATTCGGAGTTGGTGGAGAGAAGAATGGCCAGCTTCGGATGTTAAATGTCTCGAATGATAAAGAGTTAACTATCTCCGATATTCCATCTGACTGTGGACAAAAGATTTTGGTGGGCGGAATGTCCCCAAGCATAGATGTTATAAAAGCTGCTGCAAAAGCAGGCGCTCTAGGTTTAGTGGTTGGCTCAATAGATGATTCAGCCCTACGACAATATCTGGGATATGACCTTGGTGTAGCTATCACAGGGGATGAAGATTTACCGATGACTCTTATAGTTACAGAGGGGTTTGGTCGCTTGCCGATGTCTCCAAAAATTAGCGAGGTTTTGGGTGCATATGAAGGCAAGCTAGCCTCGATAAATGGCGCTACCCAGGTTAGAGCCGGTGCAATTAGACCAGAAATATTGGTAGTCCATGATGATAAGAGGGGTGCGGCTAGCCAAAATCATGAGGGCCGTGGGCTCGAGGTTGGATTAAAGGTTCGTTTAATTAGGGTGCCTTATTTCGGAATGTACGCAACTATTACTGAGTTGCCTCATGAGTCAGAGGTTATTGAGAGTGGCGCTAAAACAAGAATTTTGAAAGCTAAATTAGATAATGGTAGTATCGTGACAGTTCCTCGAGCTAATGTTGAGATAGTATCGTAAGATTCTCAATAATTTAAGTTGTATGGATCCAATCCTCTCAGAGCCTAGCGATGATTTTTTTAATTTATCTTCCATGCAAAACCATATGAAGCTAGATATCGCTACCGCAATCAAATTATCTGGACTAGCTCAGAACTATTCCTGGGGCAAAGTTGGCAAGGATTCTCTAGTTACCAAATTTATGCCGACCTTTAAGGCGGATACACCTTATGCAGAACTCTGGTTTGGTTGTCATCCAAATGGCCTATCTCGGATAGCCGATCATCAAGATTTAACCTTAAAAGAAGTGATAAAATCAGATCTCTCGGGGACTCTGGGATCCCAGATTGCGGCAAAGTTTAGTGGCAATCTTCCATTTCTATTTAAGATTCTCTCAGTGGGTTCTGCCTTATCGATTCAAACCCATCCGACCCTAGAGCAAGCGCGACAGCTTCATAAAGCTAAACCTGATTTATACAAAGACGAAAATCATAAGCCAGAGATAGCGGTGGCTATTTCAACAATCAAAATGTTCTATGGTTTTAGGCCTTATGAAGAGTTGGTGGCAAATTTTGCCAAAATATCAGAGTTGCGAACTTTGGTTGGAGAGTCTGCCGCAGGAGCTTTTACTAATGTAAAATCCTCACAAGATGCGGAGTCTGAGCTTAAGAGGCTTTATGGCGAACTGATGTCAAAGACTCTATCCAATGACGGAAGGATGCAGTTGGCGGAGGCTTGCGGTTCTTTAGTCTCCAAATGTCGCTCTGGGGAATACTCAGGCGAGGAGGCTGCTTTAATTCTTGAGCTTGCTAAGTCTTATCCAGTGGATGCCGGGCTTTTTGCTCCCTATTTAATGAATATTTCAGAGGTAAAGCCAGGGCAAGCAATTTTCACTGAGCCATGTGTACCTCATGCTTACTTATCAGGAGACATGGTTGAGGTGATGGCGAACTCCGACAATGTGGTACGAGCCGGCTTGACTCCAAAACCATGTGACGTTTCTACATTAATTGAAATAGTTAATTGCAGGATGTCTCAACCCAAAATTATTTCGGCTGAGTCTACGTCCTTCGGTTTTAAGAAATACAAAACACCAGCAGCTGAGTTTGAAGTTCAGGTTTTAGTAGAGCCATTTGAGGGCGAGATTACAAAACCTAAGTCGCCTGAGTTATTATTTCCAATAAACTGTAAAGGATCCGTAACAGTCTCATCGAAGCGGACTGAGCTAGCAAATGGTGAGGCTTTATTCATGTCGGCAGCTGTTGGATCTTACAAGCTGAATATTAAATCAGGTCAGCTTTTTAGAGTTATAGTGCCTTAACCTTAGCTTATCTTGCCGCTGGGATATTTTTCTATAAACGACAAAAGAGCATCCCGAGAGGGGACTTTGTCATATCCTGGTTCCGTTAAAAGTCGCATGGGGTAACCAGAAAGCACCTGTTCTATGCGGATTGTTCTGTCATGGGTTGTAAAATGCAATCGCCATGGTCCGCAACCAATCAGGAACCCGCCAGCCTTTCTCTTCCTGATTCTTCGGGTGCGATGAGGAGAGGGGTCCCTTGCTAAAAGCTCTTTGGCTCGATGGAGAAAATCCTCGTGCCATTCTGATTTAAGCCAAGCGAGCTGCTCTTCAGCTAATGGCGATAATTCGATGGTGTAGCTGGGTGGTTTTTGCAGATAATCATGCATCTCTTCAAGCCAACCTGACGAGGAATCTGGGAATGAGTCGATTTCAGGTATGTACGGTTTTATATCAATTATTGGTGTTTCATCTAAGAGATCCAATTCTCCGACCTCAAGAGTTAGACTTTTAACTGAGTGTAGAGTGGTGCATGTCATGCCTATCTGATTTGGTCGGTGAGGTGAGCGAGTTGCAAAAAGTCCCCGTCGGATACCAGGACCACGAGGCGGTAAAACCATAGGTCTCCAAGTCTCATTCTTATGGAACCACCATATGAGCCAAATCCGATCAAAACTCTCAAGGTATCTTAAGGCGTGCTCATAACCCGCGCCTGGCAAGAGTTCTATAATATTTCGCTGAGAGGCCTTTTCTAGGTCAGGCTGGTGCGGGGCCTCGAACTTAGTCTTCATCGAGGTTCTGGCATATCCTATAGGTTTGACCGTTAAGATATGCTGATCAGTTTCGCGCGCTATCACAGTAGTTAGTCCCTCGGTTCAAATCTGACTCGGTCTCTTCCATTGGTAATCGCATTATCGCCCCAATTATGAGGGACTATAGGATCGTTGAATGGATACCGACCCTCATCATTTGGATTGTAGGTTTGGCTGGTAATATAGAATAGGTGTGCCTCCTCACTTAATACTTTACAGCCATGTAAAACACCCGGAGGAATCGAGAAGCAAACCTCATTAGCTCCGTATTTTTCTCTCTCGCCAATCCTGAATACTAATTTAGTTTTATAACTGGGGCTATCAGAGCGATTATCAAAAAGAACAACCTCAACATCACCAATTGGTACATACCACCAATCTGTTTGCTTTTTGTGATAATGCCAAGCTTTGACTACGTTGTGAGTCATCTTGCTATGGCTCCATTGAGCAAAAGCAGTTGTCGAGAAAAATGGATCAGTTACTCTCACCACCTCTCTGAAGAATCCTCTTTGATCTGGGAAGGATTTTAAATCTTTAAAAACGACGCCATGAATTTCATTGTTTTTTGGAAGCATTTTCACTCCAATTCTACTTATGGACTGCTCGGTCGATTCTATCCATAATCGCTCGACCTAGACCATCCTCCGAGCAAGAGTCTATTAGAATTAATTCTAAATTCAAATCATCTATCTCTCTTATAGCTTCATAAAGCTTAGAAGCTACCTCTTCGAGGCTTCCTGTTTGGCTCAGGGTTACCACAATCTCAGGATTTAAAGCTGAAACATCTGTTTTTGGGGTAAATCGCACAATTCCTAATCGTTTGAGAGATTTTAATGACTCATCTCGTTGACTGGAGCTAAGCCATTTAAGTTTAGTATGAGGAGAATAATGCTTAGCTAGGAGCCCAGGGCTTATTATCCCAGAATCAAGCTCACTTTTTGACAGATGCTTCTGGACAACAGGTTCACCGAGAGCTGTCTGGAGTCTCTCGGCAGATACTGCTCCAGGTCTTAAGATGGTTGGGGACTCAGAGATTAGATCTATAACAGTAGACTCTAGTCCTACCTGACACTTTCCCCCGTCTATTATAAGAGGAATTTTGCTACCGATGGATTTATCAACGTGGATAGCGGTAGTTGGGCTGACATAAAAACTCTGATTGGCACTCGGTGCAGCTATGGGCAAGTTGCATTCGCGCAGTAAGTGAACAGCTACCTTGTGATCTGGGACTCTTAACGCAACGGAGCCTTGTCCTGCTGTGGCGAGTTTAGATATTTTGCTACCCACAGGGACCACTAATGAGAGTGGGCCAGGCCAGAGTGAGGCAGCTTTGAGGAATCGCTCTTTTATTTTTTTATTAGATAGGTCTGCCCAAGTGGCGGCAGATTCAGCTGAAAAAGAGTGAACAATTAGCGGATTATTGGCAGGTCGACCCTTAATTTCATAGATTTTTTTAATAGCGGAATCTGACGTAGCATCTGCCCCTAACCCATAGACAGTCTCGGTAGGGAACGCTACGACCTGGCCTTCTTTCAGGAGCGTGGCGGCGGCGTTAATAATTTCAGGCGAATAATCTTTGATCACTACGGAGCTATAAATTCAGAATCTATTGATTGGCATGATTCAAGACACGCAATGGTGTGGTTAGAAATACTGATAGGAGTTTCTTGGGCAA
>Ga0172372_10007057_pt1 | contig 15166 bp, 15 predicted proteins | sample LakKiv5m_2_FD_114544 | JGI IMG/M metagenome (GOLD analysis project Ga0172372, IMG submission 114544) | Freshwater microbial communities from Kabuno Bay, South-Kivu, Congo - kab_092012_9.5m | ecosystem: Environmental > Aquatic > Freshwater > Lake | place: Democratic Republic of the Congo...
ATTACGGCCTGCATCGTTTCGCACTGGGCTTCGACTGGACCCTCGCGGGGACAGCCGCCAGTTTTGATACCCGGACCTAATGGTGTTTCCCGGGGCGAGCCTAGGCATTACTCCGACCGTACAGACGGCGAGCGTGGCCTCTCTCACTGGTTGTCGCAAGCTTTGCTTGGCGCACATCGTGACGCAGATGGTATCCGGTTCCTTGGGATCCTCCAAGGGGGGGGATCGTTTCAGTCCCTTCGCTCGAGTGTCCGATTCTCGGTGAAGCAGTCGCAATGCGCGCCGCGCTAATTTCTCCTTTGTCAGTTTCCACGCGCACCTTGGGTTGAACTCAACACTTCCCTCGGATACGCCCTTACCCCTATGGCAATCGATTTCAGTTCCGCACCCTCGTCCGGTCAGGGCTCCAATCCCTTTTCCAAAAAGTCTTGGTCCCCGAAACCGGCTCCCGCTCCGGGCTCGGCCACGGGCGGAGAAACGGATTTTCTGAAATCACTCAACCCCAAGCAGCTCGAAGCCGCCACCACGACCGATGGTCCGCTCATGGTGCTCGCGGGTGCGGGCTCGGGCAAAACCAAGATGCTCACTTCTCGTATCGCATATCTGATCGAGGCCCGAGGCGTGCCTCCGCATCAGATCTTGGCGGTTACTTTCACCAACAAGGCGGCCGGTGAAATGCGCGAGCGTGTTTCGCGCTACCTCGAAGCCAGCGGCGCGCTCGGCATGCCGGAGATCGGAACCTTTCACTCGATTTGCGTGCGCATCCTCCGCCGGGAGTTGGATCGTACGCCCTTCACCAAGCCGTTTGTCATTTACGATGATGGCGATCAGCTCAGTCTCATCAAGTCGGCGATGGAAAAGCTTGCGATCGACGACAAGCAATTCAATCCCAAGTCCATGCGTGCGGGGATCGACCGCGCCAAGTGCGACGCCATCGAGCCGCACGATATGAATCCTGCGCCCCACGATCTTTTCGCCCGCAAGCTCAAGCTGGTCTATGAGCAGTATCAGAAAGATCTTTTCATCAACAATGCGCTAGATTTCGGCGAAATCCTCTGCATGACCTGGCGGTTGTTCCGCGATCACGCGGACATCCGGACCAAGTACCAGCACCGTTTTCGCTATATCCACGTCGACGAGTACCAGGACACCAACCGTGCGCAGTACCTGCTCCTTTCCGCGCTGGTCAAACCCGAGATGGGTGGTCATCGCAACATCTGCGTGGTGGGCGACGAGGACCAGTCCATCTACAAGTGGCGGGGAGCCGATATCAAAAACATCCTGGATTTCGAGCACGATTATCCGGGGGCGGCTGTCGTCAAGCTCGAGCAAAACTACCGTTCAACGCAGACCATCATCAATGCCGCAAGCCAGTTGATCCGCAACAATCGCGAGCGCAAGGACAAGACCTTGTGGACCGCCAATCCCAAAGGGGCCCCGATCACTCGCGCTCAATTGTCCGATGAGCGCGCCGAAGCCGAGTACGTCATCAACGAAGTCAAGAAGCTCGCTTCCTCCCTTAATCTGGCCTACTCGGATTTTTCGATTTTCTATCGGACTCATGCGCAGAGTCGTCAGTTCGAAGATGTCTTCCGGCGGGAAAAAATTCCCTACAAGATCGTGGGCGGCCTGCGCTTCTACGATCGCAAGGAGATCAAGGACGTTCTTTCGTACTTCAAAGTGGTCATGAATCCGCAGGATTCGGTGAGCCTCAAACGCATCATCAACACACCGGCGCGCGGGATCGGCAAGACCACGATCGACAAGCTCGAGGCCTATCAGCTCGAACTCGAGCGATCGGGGGCGCAGGACTCGTCACTCTGGTTTGCGCTCACGCAGGCCGTGGGTCCCCAGGCCATCATCGGCGGGGCGGCTGCCAAAAAGCTCCAAGGCTTTGTTTCGCTGGTCGAGCGCCTGATCGAAGCGCAGCCCCGTTTGCTGCTCACCGAGTTGTATCACATGATCCTCGATGAGATCGGCTATGTCCGCGAGCTCCGGCAGGAGGCGACCGATGAGTCGCTGGCTCGGATCGAGAACTTGGAAGAATTCGACACCCTCCTGCAGGAGTTCGAAGAAGCCGAGATGCTTGAAAAAACCGAGGACGAATTCAGCGCCCAAAAGCACGAGCTCATCGCCAAATTCCTGGAGCAATCGGCGCTGGCCAGCGAAGGCGATCGCAACGGCGAAGATATCGCTTCCGTCAATATGATGAGCCTGCACTCGTCCAAGGGGCTCGAGTTCCCGGTAGCCTTCCTCGTGGGCATGGAGGACGGACTCTTTCCTTCCGTGCGTCCCTGGGAGGACGAGCAGGAAGCCGAGCTCGAAGAAGAACGCAGGCTTTGCTATGTCGGGATGACGCGGGCGCGCGAGTACCTGTATCTCACCCACGTTGTGGTCCGCAGGCTCTGGGGTAATGTCACTTATCAGGAGCCCGCCCGTTTCTTTGATGAGATCCCTTCTGATGCCGTGGACTTCCGTGACTACTCGCAGGGATCAGGGGGCGGTAAATACCGCTCGTCCGGGTCCTCCTGGGGTGGTGGTTCGACGGGTGCCGCCGGGAATTGGGGGGCAGGTTCTTCCTCGGCCCGGGCGTTCAAAACACGCAAAACTACGGATGACTTCTCGCAAATCAACCCATTCGAAGACGACTCTGCCGACGATCCGGGCGCGCCCAAAGTGGGTCGCAAGATTCAGCACCCGGATTACGGCAAGGGCACGATCCTGCAGCTGGAGGGAGCCGGGGACTCGCTCCGGGTCACAATCGAGTTCGGGGGCCGTGATCGGCGCAAATTCCTGTGGAGATTCGTGAAAGACTATCTGGTCTGAGATTTCCGGGCCGTCGCCTCTCTCAAAAACTGATAAAACCAGTCTGTTTTAGTGGGAGTCTCCTCTTTTGTTCAGGGTCGGGTTAGTGGCTGATCAGGATGAAAAAGTTCTTCGCCTTGCTGGTAGTCGGACTTCTTAGCTCACCTGTCGATGTTCGTGCTGCGGACCCGGGTGATGTGGGTGCCCCCTGCAAACGAGCCGCTCTGGGTAAGGTCCAGGAGCTGGTCACGGTGACCAGCGATGCGCGTCCGGGGACCGTCTATCAGTTGGATGCGATTCTGGATGCAAAGGGCGATGTCTCGGGTCTTCTTTACTCGGGCAGTTATCTGGGTGACCGCTGCTTTGGCACGAAGGACATCAAGAAGCAGGCCCTGCTGGTCAATGTGGACGGGCGAGATATCGTGTTTCTGAAAGCCTTGAGCGACTTCGATGGCATCAGGGGGGGGGCGCTCGAACTGCGCTACCTCTTCAACGGCGTCACGGGTTCTTATCGAACCTCTTCCATCACCCTCGAACGGGCTGGCGCCTGGCGGGTTCAGAAAGACTCCGTGCCCTTCAACACGATGTTCTTTCCCAAGCGTGTGAGCCTCGGAATCACAATTGGAGTCAATGCACCTCAATTCAGCTGGCGCTGATTCCTGCAGAGTGGGGCTCGGGAACTGAGGGCTGGTTTTTTTCCGTAAATCGGTCTTCAATACTGGGGTTTCCGTCAAGGGGGCCCCACCATGAGCACGAAATCCACATCCCGATCGGATCAACCCACTCCAGCCGCCGACACCCGTGCGCTGGTACTTCGCATGGCGCATCTTTCCCGTCTGAGTCTATCGGAGCAGGAGCTAGAATCGTTTTCGGGGCAGGTGGGCTCCATTCTCGCTTATATCGAACAACTCAAGGTCCTCGACGTTGCCGGTGTCGAGCCGCTGCTGTCTCCGTCGTCGCTCATGAGCGAGCATGCACAGGCACCGCGAGAGGATCGTTCCATTCGACCTGACGCCGAGGCCACTTCCCGCCTTCTGGCATGTGCTCCGGATCCCCGGACGGACTCGTTCGGTGTGCCCCCGGTGCTTTGATTTCATTCTTCCCTGCAAAGGCACTCCATGAGCAACCTGACACTTCCACTTGATATTACATCCCTGCATCGCGCCTTTGAGGCCGGCGAGTGGACCCCTGGCGCGATCACGCGTTACTACCTCGATAAAATCCGTGCAAACCGGCTCAACGCCTGGCTCAACGTCAGCGAAGAACGAGCACTCGAGCAAGCGGCGCGGGCTGAACGCATCCTGAGTGATTCGGGCGGAAAGGTCCCGCTCGCGAGATTCCCGCTTTTTGGCGTGCCGATGGGAATCAAAGACAACCTTGCCGTTCAGGGAGAAAAGCTGACCTGCGCTTCGCGGATGCTTGCTGAGTATATCGCTCCTTACTCCGCCACCGTCGTGGAGCGCCTCGAGTCGGCCGGTGCAATCACACTGGGCAAACTCAATCTCGACGAGTTTGCCATGGGGGGGTCCAATGAGAACTCCGCTTTTGGCAGGAGCCTGCACCCAACGCATCCGGAACGAGTGACCGGGGGGTCCAGTGGTGGCTCCGCCGCGGCCGTCGCCGGTGGGGAGTGCCTGGCTGCGCTGGGAAGCGACACGGGAGGATCGATCCGTCTTCCTGCCTCTTACTGCGGGATTTTCGGAATCAAGCCCACTTATGGACGGGTCAGTCGCTATGGGCTTGTGGCGTTTGCTTCGTCCCTGGATCAGGTTGGTCCCATGACTCGCACACTGGAGGACGGCACCCGGATCCTTCAGGTGATATCTGGTGTCGATCCTCGTGATGCCACTTCCTTGGTCATGCCCGCAATCACGCGTCCCCAGGCTTCGCCCCTTCAGGGCCTGCGGGTCGGAATTCCGGCCGAGTTCGATGGCGAAGGTCTTTCTTCCGATGTTCGAAGCTCCTTTCAGGACCTGAAAGAGCGACTCACCCGCGCGGGTGCGACTCTCATCCCATGCTCGCTTCCTCATATCACTCACTCGATTGCAGTCTACTATGTGCTTGCAATGGCGGAGGCCTCCAGCAATCTCTCTCGCTTTGATGGGGTCAGATTTGGAAATCGTGCGGCTACAGCGGCGGGAGCCGAGTCGCTTGAAAAGTTTTATGCAGAGAATCGCAGTCTTTTTGGTGCAGAAGTCAAACGCCGAATTCTGCTCGGGACTTTCTCACTTTCGAGCGGTTATGCCGATGAGTATTTTCTGCGCGCGGCCAAAGTGCGGGCCTTGATCGCGCGCGATTTCGATCACGCGTTTCAGAACCTGGATTGCATGCTGTCGCCGGTCTCCGCGACGGCTGCGTTCCGGGCGGGAGAAAAATCCTCGGCTCCCCTGCAGATGTATCTCAATGATCTCTACACGGTTCCCGCCAATCTGGCCGGAATTCCGGCCTTGTCTCTTCCTTGGAGTCGGGATTCGGATTTATTGCCGATCGGCATGCAGTTCATGGGTCCCCGGGGTTGCGACGAAAAACTCCTCGGTATCGCCCGCTCTGTGGAGAAACTGCGCAACGGGGGTGCCTCATGAGCCTTGAGTTTGAAGCGGTCATCGGCCTTGAAGTTCACGTGCAGCTCGCCACCGAGACCAAGATTTTCTGTGCTTGTCCGGCCAAACCGCCAGCCGGTGTTTCGGTTGCCGATATCGCTCCCAATGCCCATGTCTGCCCGGTCTGCGCGGGGCATCCCGGTACGCTGCCGGTTCTCAATTCAAGAGTGCTCGAATTCGCGGCCCGCGCGGGTCTCGCACTCAATTGCGCGATCAATCGAGAGAGCATCTTCGCGCGAAAGAATTACTTCTACCCGGACCTTCCCAAAGGATATCAGATCAGTCAGTACGAAAAGCCCGTCTGCGAGTGGGGACGTCTCGAGATCGACACCGATCGGGGGCGTATTCCGGTGCGGATCCGCCGAATCCATTTGGAAGAGGATGCTGGCAAGAGTGTGCACGAAGGGCCCGCGACCCTTCTCAATCTCAATCGCGCCGGCGTTCCGCTCGTCGAGATTGTCAGTGAACCCGATCTGCGATCGGCCAAGGAGGCCGAGACGTACTTGCGGGAGCTTCACGCAATCGTGACGACCATCGGGATCTGCGAGGGCAATCTGCAAGAAGGGAATTTTCGGTGTGATGCCAACGTCAGCATTCGTCCCAAAGGAGCCGAAAAACTCGGCACCCGGACTGAAATCAAGAATGTGAACTCGTTCCGTTTCGTTGAAAAAGCGATCGAGTACGAAATCGCCCGCCAGGAACAGGTGCTTCGCTCGGGCACGAAAGTAATTCAAGAAACTCGGCTGTTTGACGCGGATCGGGGCGTGACCCTCTCCATGCGGAGCAAGGAAGAAGCCGAGGATTACCGATATTTCCCGGATCCCGATCTGATTCCAGTCCGATTGAGCGAGGGGCTTTTGGAAAGCATCGAGCGCGGACTTCCGGAGCTCCCGCAGGCACGACGAAGAAGATATCAAGAAGCGCTCGGCCTCAGTGCGTATGATGCCGGAGTCATCACCCGCGATGCGGGCATGATGAATTTCTACGATCAGGCGGTGAAGCTGCTCTCTCCACAGGACAGGCCGGACGCGGGGCTCGCCAAGTCCGTCGCAAACTTTCTGACCGGCGAGGTATCGCGCAGGATCAACGACGAGGGCTGTGAGCTGTCCGCCTCCCGGCTGACCCCGCACCATCTGGTCGAGCTCGCGCGTGCAACGGCCGGAGGGGTGATCTCCAGTGCCGGGGCCAAGCAGGCTTTGAATCTTGCATGGAAAACAGGTGAGACGATCTCCGTGATCGTCGACCGCGAAGGGCTCAAGCAGGTTTCTGATATTGGACAGCTCGAGCCCGTGGTGGCGCAGATTTTCTCCGATTTTCCGGCACAGATCGCAGAACTTCGTTCGGGCAAGGACAAGGTTTTGGGGTTTTTGGTCGGGCAGCTCATGAAGCGTACGGGCGGAAAGGCCAACCCCGCGTTGCTTCAGGAGTTGATCAGGAAGAGGTTGGCTGAAGAATGATCCAGGAACACCATTCCAGTTCCGGCACAAGTGCTGCTGCAAGTGCGGGTGTGAAAAAGCGTGCACTCGGGTGGATCCTCGGAGGCGGGGTCGGTTTACTCCTTTCGCTGGGAGTGCTTCTTCCCTTGTGGCTCAATGTGGATCAGCACCGTCCTGAGGTGGTGCGTGCGCTCGAAGAGCGGATCCATGGCCGCGTGGAATTGGGCAAGCTGAAGCTTTCTCTATTGGGGCGGATCGCGGTCCGGGTCCAAGGGCTTCGCGTGCTGGACTCGAGCGGGACCGAGGTTCTCAAAGTCTCGGATGCGGCTTTTCACTTTCCCCTGTGGCCGCTGCTTTCCGGCCGTCCAGTGATTCAGTTCGAGATGAACCATCCTGAATTGCATGGAGTGCGGAGCGCCTCGGGTGAACTCAATCTCATCGCTCTTTTCCGGCGTCCGGATTCAAACTCTCCAAAGTCGCTTTCTGTTCCGGTACCGCAAACCTCCGGGGGCGCGGCTGCGGTCTCGGGTGCCAAGCAGGGTTTCAGGATCCCCGGGCTCCCGAGCGCCGCGCACCTTGGGATTTTCATTCGGGACGCAAGCCTTGACTGGACCGACGAAAAATCAGGGGGATCGGGCGTCGTCGATCATCTGAGCTTCAAGCTTGAGGACCTCTCACTGTCAGAAACCGCCCGTGCCGCGCTTTGGGGAGATCTCGACGCCCGATCACCCGGCGGGGCGGTCGCACAGGGCGCGTTCAAGCTTGAGGCATCCCTGACGCCCGGGCTGTCACCCGATCGCAGTGGATTGGTGCGCCTGGAAATTCAGCTCTCCGGCGATTTTTCCAGGCTCGATATCAGGGTTCCCGGCAAGTTTCAAAAGGCAGCCGGCATTCCCGCTTCACTCGAGGCAAAAGCCACGCTTTCTGATTCCCAATGGCGACTCGAGGAGTTTTCCATCGGGCTCAGGGAGTCCAGCCTTCGTCTTTCGGGCGCCTTTGTTCCGTCGGCCGATTCGATATCAAGTGCCATTGTGGACTTCCGGATCTCCGAAGGCAGGATTGATCTCGAAGAGCTTGCCGCGCTTCTTCCTTCCATTCCGATTCGCGAGCTTCAGGGCCGTGCATCGCTCTCGGGAACCGTGAGTGGTCCCACTGATCGTCTTGGGTATTCGATAAAACTCAATCTTTCGGAGTTAAGATTCCAGTCTCCCTGGTTTCAAGGCAAACCCACGTTTGCGCTCAATTTGGACATCTCCAGCGATCAGATTGAACGACTGCAGGCGTCACTTCAAGCGCCCGGCAGCGACGTGCAGCTCACCGGAAAAATGATATCTTTTTCCGCGCCCCGGGGGGAGCTGAGTCTGAGCTCCTCCGCGTTGGATCTGGATCAGCTGTTGGCAGTGAGCCATGAGGTTGCGACTCCGCCATCCCCTGTTGCGCCCGGGAGCGGGGTGACTGCCGCCGCTACACCTCGTGAGACCGGGCCAATCCAATCGGTTCCGGGGGCGGAAGACCGGGACGACCGGGATTCCTGGATCGCACGGAATCCGACTCCGGACTGGATTCGCAGGGCCTCGGCCCAAATCGATATCAACATCGAGTCGCTCAAATCCAAAGGGGTTGTCCTGGAGTCCGTTGCCGGCAAGGCCGCTGTCAGGAATTTGAGCGTCAGTCTTCAAAAGCTCGCATTTACACTTTTCGGCGGTACGGGTGTCCTCGATGCGGCCGTGGATCTGGGGGCCGCGCATCCGGTATATCGGTTTTCGCTTCAAATCCGGGATCTGGATCTTCAGAGAGCGGCCGCAGCCCGGACGTCGATGGCAGAGACCCCGCTTGCCGGAGTCGCCCGTTTCTCGCTCGAGGGTTCCGGTTCAAACCTCACTTCTCAAAGCGCGCTCCAAGACCTCAAGGCTCGAGGCAGCTTTGAGGTCAGGAGTGCCCGGTTCGGCATGTCGGATCTCAGCAGGGTGGTGGCGGACGGGGTGAACGCGGCAATCACCGGAATCGGGGCCAAGGTTCCCGCTCTTGCGGCACTCAAGCTCGAGCCGCCCTCCTCCAAGGAGGGCATTCGCTATGAGTCGGTCTCGACGAGTTTTTCAATCGCCGATGGAAAGCTCAAAATGCCCGATTTCCAGGCGCAGTCTCAAGCAGGTCACGGCTTGGATGCTCGAGGCGCGATGGAACTCGCCCTGAAATCCGAGCACACGTTGGGTGGGCGCTTGGAGATCATCGACACTCATAATTTTATGCACGCACAGGAGCTTTCCGTTGAAGTCGCGGGCGTCCGCGTTGACAATCTGCTTGCGGTGGGCAGGGGGCCGGTCAAGTTGCCGGTTTCCGTTGGCTGCACCATCTCCAGCCCATGCTTTAGCTATGCAGAGGCGCCTGAGTACCTGGGGCGGATCGCTCTGGAGAAAATGGAAAGAGCTGCGGGGAAAAAGCTGAGGGGTGGACTCAAGGCGGCAGCCGAGGGAGGGATCAAAGAGCTGGAGAAGAAGGCCTCTCCCGGACTCAAAAAGACCCTCAAGGGACTCAAGGATTTGCTCAAGAAGTGAATGTGTCTCGGCTTGGGTTTCAAGTTCGAGGCATTCGAAAACCGTGAATGACAAACGAGGAGAAAGAATCGTGAAGAACAGTCGGAGTTGTCTGAAAGTGATATCGATGGTCGCAGTGGCATTCATGCTGGTGGTCGCCGGGTGCTCCAACGACAAGACCCGCAACCGCGCCAAGGAGATGGCCGCCAAATACTGGCAGGATAAGGCGTACCCGGGTAAATCCTATGATGTTCAAGTGGTCGACGCCGAACCAGCGGGCGACGGCATGTGGCGCGTGAAGGGCATGATCGATGGCGAAACCCGCGTCGGCATGTTCAACCCCGAGACCGAGAGCTTCTCCGAAGGTTTCTACACCATGGCCAAGGAAAAAGAGCGCCGCGTGGCCGAACTCGAGCAGGAAGTGAAATATTACAAGGAAAAGTCCGAGTCCTTGGAGAAAGAGATTTTCAAGCTCAAGGTCAAGCTCAACATGCCGGTGGAAGACAAAGCGGCAGCACCCAAGACCAACTGAAGCGCATCTTTGCAAGGATTTGCCCTCATGAGCCCGAATTCCCTCCGTGCCTCCATCGACCTTGGAACCAACACCTGCCTCCTTCTGGTGGCGGAGTGTGATGCCGCGACCGGCAAAGTGAATCGAGTCGTCTCGGATCACTCCACTGTGGTTCGCCTGGGGCAGGGAGTGGATCGGGCTCGGGCGCTTCAGCCCGAGGCGATGGCTCGCACACTCGAGTGCCTCAAACTCTATTCTGATATCGTTCACGCACAAGGTCTTGATCCAGCTCAAGTCGTGGCGGTCGCCACCAGTCAGGCCCGGGATGCCACCAATGGTCAGACCTTTTTCGAGCAGGTCCGAGAGCAGGCTGGGTTTCGGTTTCAAGTGCTGAGCGGCGACCAAGAAGCACAGGCCTCGTTTCGGGGCGGTCTTTTGCCCGGGCTGAATGTCGAACGCTCGGCTCTCATCGATATCGGCGGTGGCAGCACGGAGATCATCGCCACTTCTGGTGGCCGCAGCGTGGATATGGGCTCGGTCCGTTTCACGGAGCGATTCCTCAAACATGATCCCGTTACCGACCAAGAATTCTGGGACTGCGAGCAGGCGATCGATGATGAGCTGCAAGGGTTCTCTGCATGGAGAGCCACGCTCCCTGTGGAGATGCAGTGGGTGGCGGTGGCGGGCACCGCGACCACGCTCGGGGCTTGGCACTTGGGGCTCAAGACATTTGACGGCCCCCGTTTGGATGGACTGGAGCTTACGCGGGGTGATCTGCACCGGATGGTCGAGGAGTTGAAGTGGCGCACTTCGTCCGAGCGGCGTTCACTCCCCGGTGTCGAGCCCATGCGGGCCGACGTCCTCCTTGCGGGCGCCATGATCCTTTGGCGCACGATGGAAGTCCTGTCGATTCCTCGAATCTATATCAGCACGCGGGGGCTCCGGTTCGGTGTCCTCGAAGTCCTCAAACAGTCCTGAATCCCAACCCTTGGAGCAGGAATTCATGATCGACTTGCAGCACGTTCAGATCAAAAAACTCGATGTAGCCGCCAAAGAGCCCAAGCGCGCGCACGGGACCGATGCGGGACTCGATCTCTGTGCACTGGAGGGTGCAGTGCTATTGCCCGGTCAGGGCGCCAAGCTCAGGACCGGTCTTGCATTCGCGATTCCGGAAGGGTTTGTCGGCATGATCGCCGACCGCAGCTCCATGGCTTCCAAAGGATTCAAGATTGCGGGAGGGATTGTGGATGCCGGATACCGCGGTGAAGTTCACGTCGTGATCTGGAATCTCACGGATCACGAACTCGCTTTGCATGCAGGGGATCGCATCGCGCAGATGCTCATCCTTCCGGTCGCCCTCCCCGAAGTTCACGTGGTCGCGGAGTTCGAGGACGGAGGCGCCACTTCGCGTGGCACCGGCGGGTTTGGTTCATCCGGGCGGTGATGCCGCCCGGGGTTCGGACCCTGATATTAGCCTTCTAGGTCTTTTCTCAGCGAACGCACCAGCCTTGGATCACGGGCCGCCAGGCGCCTGAGCAGGGATTCACGAAATTGCGGATCGGCGGCTTCGAGCATCGCCACCACCTGTGCGAATCCATTGATGCGGATGCCGCCCTCTTCTGTTTTTTCCTGCTGGGGTGCTTGCTCTTCCTGCTTCGGTTGCACTTTGCCATTCCTGCCATAGATATCGCGACTGCTTGCGCTCATGTGCTTTCAACCTCCTTGCGGGTTCGTTTTTCGGACTTCCTTGCCTGAGCATGCAGGGTCTCGGTCGTCGTCTGCATCTGGCGTCTCAGCGTATCGAGCTGCGATTCGCCCTGCTTTTTGTAGTCTTCAATTCGCTTTTGGTTGGAAGTCCGGACCTTCTCCACGGCCTCGTCGCCCTGGCGCTTCAGGTCCTCGACCTTGAGGTCATTCTTGGCTTTGACTTCGTGCATGCGCTGCTCGAGCGATTCGGCTTCGGCGGAGATCTTGACTTCGAAGTCCGCACGGAGTCGCTCCAGTTGCTCGTTCTGGAGGTTGGATACTCTCGCAATCTCCTCGCGATGCCGCGTCTCGAGCTCCCGGATGTCGTTGTCGGCCTGATTCTGAACGTGGGTGCGGTAATTCCTGAGCTGAGCTTCTTCGGCGCCGATGTTCTTCATGTTCACAGACATTGTTCCGGCCCCTCCTCGCTCGATGTTCGCTTCCGGTCCTGCTATCAGTATTCAACGGTTGGCATATAATGCGCAAAGGGCAGTATTTGCCGGGTTCGGGCGCCTGGCGCGCCCAGTGGCAATCCCGGATGCAAGTGTCTCGTGGGCCCGGTTTTCTTTTCGTGCTAGCTTGAATTCATGGAAGACGCGGTGGCCGTTCCAAATTCAGAATCTCCTCAATCCGAAACCCCCTCTGCCTGGGAGCTCGCGCTTCTAGGAGAGCGATTCAGGGTCAAGCCTTCGCGCGCTTCGGATACCAGCGAGACTGATTCGCGATTGGCCTCCGAGGCCATAGCTTGGGTAGCGCGCCAGATCGCAAGTGCCGAGGCCAAGTTGGGTGCAGTATCAGGGGCTCGTCCCAAGCCCCACCACGTGGCTCTGCTTGCGATGGTGGAGCTGGCCCATGAAGCGATGCAGGAGCGTAACCGGCACGCCCAAGCGCTCGAAGGGCTGATTCAGCGTCTCGAAAATCTCAAGAAAAACCGGGCCAAAGCGACTGCTGAAAAGGCACTCCCGGTCGCAGTAATATCAGCCCCTGTGCTGCCCGAAGGTGTGATCGAGCGGGCCGAGAAAGTCTGGCTCAAGGACGATCCCGCCGAGGCCGGAACCCCGCTCACACCGTCCTGAAAGGGTGGGTAACGTGGGGATTCGCATGGATATCAAATGGCTGCGCTCCCGGGCTCGCGCTTGCTGGAGGACTCTTGAGGATTCCGGGCTTGCGCGAATTTCTGCCCGGATCGAGCCCGAGCTCCTCGAGATCCTCGAGCGGCAGCGCCCGCAGTTCAAAGACCCGTACCCCGTTGTAGGACTCTATCGCGCACTCCACGGTGAGATACCGACCGACTCCTGGGCCAGGCAGCTCCTCTCTCAGGGATATCGTTTGGCCTACCCCAAAATAGATATCAGTAGTCCGTGGGGGCTCCGCTACTTCCTCCTGCCCGGCCAAGATCCCGATTGGATCTCGTGGGCTTCCGGTCCCCACGGGGTCCGCGAACCCCTGGAAAACTGGGGGGAGGTGGTGCCTGACTCCCTTTCCGCCGTCATCGTCCCCGGGCTTGCCTTCGGTGAGGGCGGCGAGCGGCTCGGAAGGGGGGGGGGATTCTATGATCGACTGCTCGCGAGCAGTCCCACCCCTTTGCGCGTGGGTATAGCCCCCGATTCCCTCGTTTTTCCGGACCTTCCCCTCCAACCGTGGGACCAGCCTGTTGATATCATCCTGACCGAGCGACGGAGTCTTTCTGTTTCGCAGCCTGCGGCAGGCAAAACTTCTGTGGTCTCGGGGCGGCGTTTCAGGTAAGGGCGCCCTAGGAAATCCGCTCATGCTCAAGATCCTTTATTTTGGAGACGTATATGGACGCCCGGGCCGCGACGCCCTCAAGGTCGCTGTGCGCAAGCTCGGGGCGCTCCATTCGCCGGATTTTGTAGTCGTCAACGGCGAGAACATGTCCCACGGAAACGGGATTCTCCCCGAAATGGCCCAGGAATTCTTTGATTTCGGGATCGATGTGATCACGCTCGGCAATCACGCCTGGGATCAGCGGCAGATCATCCCTTATATGAGCACGAGCACCCGCCTGATCAGGCCAGCCAATTATCCGGACCACCCGGCCTACAAGGTGCCCGGACGGGGCGCGACCGTCGTGGAGAGCCGTAAAACCTCGGGGCTCAAGCTGGCCGTGATCCAGGTCATGGGCCGGGTTTTCATGGATGCTTTGGATTGCCCTTTCCGGACCGCCGAGCGCGAGGTCGAGAAGTACGAATCCCTTGGCGTGAGCGCCATCCTCGTGGACTTCCACGGAGAAGCGACTTCCGAGAAGCAGGCATTCGCTCATTTCCTTGATGGCAAAGTCAGTGCCGTAGTCGGGAGTCATTCGCATGTTCAGACGGCGGATGAACGGATCCTGCCCGGAGGCACGGCTGCCATCACCGATGTCGGCATGACCGGGTGCTTTGACTCCGTGATCGGGGTCAAAAAAGAGATCGCCATTCAAAAGTTTCTGACCAAAAGGCCCATCCGCTATGAGCCAGCCGAGGGTCCCGGCGGGTATGGCGCAGTCTTGATCGAGGTCGATGAGCGCTCGGGTAAAGCCCGTTCCATTCAGCGCTTCAGAGAAGCTGTTATTTCAGAGGCAGGCCTTTGAATCGGGCGCCCGATAGATCTTGCAACTCTCCCCTTTGCAGTTTTCGGGGCCGCACTTTTCTCCTGAACAGGTCTTGCTCGGCTCAAATTTCCAAGACCGTCCCGGGATCCGATTGAGCGCTTGGTAAGCCGTTTCCGGTGTCGGGTAGTTGGTTGCGGCAACCAAGCTGCCCGTGAGGAGCGAGACCACCCAAGCTTTCCACTCGGAACCCTCTTCCGACACTCCTGCCATCCACTCCGAATCGATGAGGAACCCGCGGTTCCAATTCTCGGCAGTTAGGAGCGGGGAGTGTTGGGTGGACAAGGCAGTCATGTTTCCTTCTTCCCCAATCCCGAACTGGAACTCAATCCCTCCGCCATTTTGCGCAAAAAATTTATGGACAGTTTTTACCCGCCGAGGCTATACGCAAAGGACTTCTAACGAAGTCGTGGGCCTGTAGCTCAGTTGGTAGAGCACCTGCTTTGCAAGCAGGGGGTCATCGGTTCGAATCCGTTCAGGTCCACCAAATAAAAAAGCCTGCCCGAAAGGGTGGGCTTTTTTATTTGGCGCATCTGGTGCGGTGAGAACCGCGGAATTCCCCCCTCGGTTCGAAAAAACGGCCATGAGGGCCGTTTTACACTCGCGAACGGAAGTGAGCGTGCCCAGTTTTTTTAGGCGAGGGCCAGGAAGGCCCGAGTGAAAAAACGGCCATGAGGGCCGTTTTACACGCGCGAACGGAAGTGAGCGTGCCCGAGTTTTTTTGGCGAGGGCCAGGAGGGCCCGAGTGCATCCGTTCAGGTCCACCAAATAAAAAAGCCTGCCCGAAAGGGTGGGCTTTTTTATTTGGCGCATCTGGTGCGGTGAGAACCGCTTAATCCACCATCCATCTCACGCCAAGATTTATATCAATCCCATGGCTCTCATTCCTTGAGTCTTGAATTCGCTACGTGCTAGCTCGCGCCTAA
>Ga0172372_10007058_pt1 | contig 15159 bp, 18 predicted proteins | sample LakKiv5m_2_FD_114544 | JGI IMG/M metagenome (GOLD analysis project Ga0172372, IMG submission 114544) | Freshwater microbial communities from Kabuno Bay, South-Kivu, Congo - kab_092012_9.5m | ecosystem: Environmental > Aquatic > Freshwater > Lake | place: Democratic Republic of the Congo...
CGGCGGGCGCCGGGGCGGGCGCGAGCGCGAGTGCGAGCGCGGAGTAGTCCGAGCAGCCGGGGAACGACGGCGCGCCGCTGCGGCTGAGGTTGCTCTGCGGCGCGACGGCCTCGACGCGCCACTCGGCGGCTTCGACGCGCGGCGCGGCCATGCGTGCGGGTGTCAAGTCTCGGACGCCAACAAGGTTTTTACAGTCGGACTTGGAGACAAGAGGATTCTCTGAAATTTTTTTATTTGCAAAAAAACATATTTTTCTTAAGAAAATTCATAAAAAAAAATGATAAAAATAAATAGGCATTCCGGCGTAATGCAGACGCGCGGCACGTGTCAGCCGAAGATCCGATGTGTATCCTTAGTCGCGACTCCACATGTCGAGCACCGCGCTGGCAGCGCGTGGGGTCCACAACCATCACAGAATTGCATGTGGAAGCAGGGCGCGACGGCGAATGTCCTCGGCGCCGCCAGGCAGCGCGCACACGCCGCGCCGTCGTCGACGACAGCGTGTACAGCGTCGCTTTCCCCGCAACAGATCGGACACTCGCGGGTCTTGCGCATGACACTCTCAGAGCAGGCTTTGCACACGCATAGGTGGTAGCACGGGCTGAAGGCCATGACCGAGCACTCGTTCAGGCACACACAGCACTCGCGTTCGATTTCTCGCTGGACGCCAAAGTTCGACTGGGGTTTCGCGCTCGCCACGGCCTTCTTCCCGCGCTTCTTGTGTTTCTTCACGGTGAAGTCCGGACAGAGCTCGATTGTAGCCCGTAGAGCCTCGTTGTCCAGACGCAGCGCGAGGTCGTGTACAAGTTTTTCGACTTTCAACCTCTTGTTCAGGACAAACTGTGGGGCGCTCCCCTGCGCGAGAAGCAAGTGCTTTTGTGCGTCGATAATGTTGCTCAGATCGACGCAGCATGCGGTCATGACGATGTTAAACCACACGCTCTCTTCGCCTTGCTGTGTAATACTCTTCACCGCCTTGAGCGCCTCCACCGCCTTCGCCGTCTGCTGGTCGCTCTGCAAACAGTCTGCGAACATAATCCTGTTCGGGACCTCGTTCTCCTTGCACCGGCTCTCGATCGGAATCTGGTAGAGCAGCTCGAACGCTCGGATGGCCTCCTGTGCATTATTACACATGGCGTACCCGTGGCCCAGGTACATGAGGTCAAAGGCCTGGTCCTTCTTGTTCTGTGAATATCTTGAGATCTCATACGCAGCTTGCGCAAACCTCAACGAATCCTCGTACATATCCTGCGCGTAGCATGCCTCGGCCATGGATGCAAACGCGTTGCGGGATACTCCGGGCTCGCTGGCGCTCGTGTACATCTCGAACGCCTTCTCCAGGAACTCGAGAGCACAGTCTTTTTCTTCCATCGAAAGCAGACAGATGCCGATAGACAGTGCCTTATCCGCATGGAACACATTGTCGATATTCGGCATCCAGAGGAGCGCCCCGACCTCGTATGCACTCACGGACTTGTGCAGCTGCTCGGGCGTGTAGAGCGATGCAAAGCACCGCGAGGACTCGAAACAGCAGATGTAGTGCATCAGCGCCAGTCCGTGGAAGTTCATGGCGCGGTAGCACTTTGCCATGACGTTCAAGACACCAAGAACAGCCCAGTCCACCTGCTCACTGCACTTCATGTACATGTACAGCGCATGCTCTGCCATGCGCAGGCACCCGCGAAAGTCCTTCATCATGTACAGACAATACGAAATTTGCTCCATGATCTGTCCTGCTGGAAGCGTGAACTTGCCTCCGGCGGTCAGGTAAAACGCCCCGCAGATTCGGAGATGCTCTGAAGCTTCCTTGTAGCGTTTGCGCTCGTAAAGATGGTTTGCCTTCTGCACGGACTTGGGAAGCATCGCGAGAATCTTCTCTCGGCACTTGAGCGTGTTTGCAAAGTCTCCGGTGCAGAAGAACTTGCGCGCCAGGTTCAGCGTCAACAAAAGTCGCCCAAGTTCCGTCCTGGCCTGTGTGACAATCTCTAGTCGGTCTGTGGACGTGGCCTCGGAGAAGAGCACGCCCAGAAGCTTCCTGAAGCACTGGTTTTCCGCGGGAAGCATCTCCAGCACAGCAAGAGTCTGCTCGTTCCACGCAGGCTCACAATCGCCGTCCGCCAGGTCGTATTCGTCTCCGAGCATCAGCTGCAGCTGGCCGGGATGCGCGAACAGTGCACGCCCATGCTCTTGCACAGTGAAGTATTCGGACTCTGGGTCCCGCGTCCAACCCACCGGCAGCGTGGAGTCGCTCCCCTCGAGGATGGGTCTGAATTCAGGGTAGTTCGGAATAAGCCGAGCCGCGCGCAACGAATCTGGCTTGGCGATTGAAGGCGCGAGGATCGGCATTGCTTTATGAACGCACTGAAGCTCTCAGGCGATGAAATAGAAAAAGTTAGGGATTGTGTTTTGTTGACGTGGATTTTTTCCTTTTGATTAAAGTCAGAAAAATGTTTTCTAAATTTATTAAAAAATGAAAAATGCGTCAGTTCAACGGCGGCGCGTACTGGCATGCGCAAACTTACCAAGCCACGCCTTCTGCAGTCGTGACGATGTTGGGCAAAACAGACAGTCTGCACATGTCAAAGCCTCTTTCCAATGCAAAGGCACCAGAAAAGTCTGCTGCAATGAACGTAGCATCAAATACATAAACGAACCAGATACGGGTTCTGCAAGTGTATCGTCAGAACAAGAGGCTGTCCAGAGTTATTCAAAAAAACTTCTGCTCGATCAAAGAAATCTTTTGCATCTTCTTCGGTTTCAAACCAGTTTCGCAGCACTCTTGTAGACCATTCATTTTTTTGTACATCAGTTAGCAATTTTGATGTCCGTATAATCCAGTCCAGCACAAACACGCTGAAATACAGAGGTCTTATTTCTTCATATGATTTGTAGCCATGATTGTCAATATTTATTAACTTCAATACTTGATCAAAATTACATCCCATATTTCTTAACAAATGTGGTCTTAGTAAGCGCATGAAACGGCTAAACCCATATACTAGATCTTTTTTATCGTCACATAGCTCTACCCACCAAATTAAATTTGCGTGAATTTCTTCATCATTTGTATCTGCAACCACGTCCCTCATGAATATCACAAGCAAAATTTGACACTGGATTAATCTGTGAGATGAACCGTTGTTTTTTAGCTCAAGAATTGTTTCGTCCATGTATTTTTTGAACTCTGACAACTCCATGATTATTATCCTACGATCATAAATATTAAAATTCGTAAAATCTTAAACAATCACTGCAATATGCGCGAACGAAGTCATTTTGTATTTGAGAGAAAATGTTTCATAGTATATTTCTAGTGTATTATGACAGCGGGAAACTGAGTAGGCGTGCTTGGCAGATCGGAACTACCAAGGGCACCGGCGGCGACGTTCTGGTTCTGGAAGAGGCGGCATACTGCGACGAGGGGTTCTTCTACGGTATTTGTTCTTGCTGCATCACAAGAGCTGGCAGACAGCGTCGCGTGCGCGCCGGCCGCATGCCGCTCTCTATCTGACGCGACCGGGCTCGCCCGCGCGCAATTTTTTTTGTTAAAACAGAGACCATCGCGCCGATCCTCTCGATCGGCAGCGCGTCGCTGGTGGCGATCTCGACGCTGACGTCGGAGATCAACTTTTACACGCGTTTAATCAAGATGCAAGACCCCGTGAACGACCGCCCGCTGTTCCAGACGCGCAGCATCGAGCTCGCGTGCGAGAAGTGCATCGAGGACGGCGTTGGCCACGAGTGCGTGCACCGCCTGCACCTCGTTCCGATGTGGCAAAGCCAAGAAAGACACCGCAAGCTGCGAATCATGATGCAGGACCGGCCGGACCTGATCCAGAGCGAGCTGGCGGGCCTCGCCTTCGACTCGCTGCAGCAGGTCTTCCGGAAGGCCGACATCAAGATCGCGATGACCATCGACCCGCTGCCCCTCGTCGATCACCAGATGGTCTGGGTAGTAATCGACCCGGTACAGTCCTCCGCCTTGCGCTTGCGTGCGACCTGCGTGTGAATCCACTCGTACACCAGCCCCCGCTCCGTGTGCTTGGCGAGCTGCGTCCACCCGTGCGCGCGCGGGTCTCTGCCGTCGGCCAGCAGCTCAAAGAGCGGCCGCATGTGCGCGAGGAAGCGGTCGCGCGCGGAGCGGTAGAGCGCGCGGTGCTCGTTGGTGAAGTCCGCGTTGCGCGCGAGCACGTCCCGGAGGAGCACCGGGGTGAAGGCGAGCTGCCTCGCCGCGGCGAGCCTGCCTATGTGAGGAAAGCGCCGCGCGGGGTCGCTGAGTTCCTCTTGCAGCGGCGCGTCCTGCACGTGCGGAAGGGCGAGTACGTTCTGCCAGCAGCCGGGGAGCTCTCTCGACGTGCGCAGCTCGGTCGGCGGGTATTTGACAGCGATCGTCGACAAGTCTTTAGTCGTGCAGACCCGCGTGCGGCAGCTCTTGGCCAGGACCGGGATCCACGTGTACTCGTCGCCCATCAGGCCGTGCTCGAAGGCGCCCTCTCCCAGCGCGTACGACTCCATCGCAAGGACCTCGCCGCTGCTCCAGCTGCTCGCCGGGGAGCTCTTCACTGGACTCGGCAGCGACATGCCGCTCACTTCGAAGTGCGAGCCGTCCGCCGGCAGCCACACCTTGTACACCGGCGTGTAGGACACGCTCTGGTGGTTCGCGAAGCCTGCGCTCCGCTGCACCTGCATGCGCACGTCGGTGACGAAGCCCTGGAAGCAGCGCTGGTTCACATGCGGGCGGTGGCCGTTGCCGAGTATGTCTCGCAACTCGCTGACTGAGAGCGTGGACACAAAGGTCGAGTCGTCGCTGCACTGCTCGTCTTTGATCGACAGCAGCTCAAGGATGAGGCCCGTCCACGGCATGTACACGAAAAGCTCGTCGTCGCAAGCGGCGGCAAGGGCCGCAGCGGGCGCCGCGGCGGGGGCGACAGCAGCCGGCGCCGGCGTCGTCTGTGTCGCGCGCGTTTCGGTGGCAGGCGCCTGTGGTTTGCAGCGCGCGGCGCAGCTCGCGGCCGCGGACTGCGACGCCACGCTCATGAGGAAGCGGAGAATGCCGGGGTTGATGTGCTCCTGACTTGCTTGCATCGTGTGCAGGCGGCTGGAGGGCCTGGCAGCGACTACGCGATCGTCTCGCTCGTGCGCGAGCGCGGAACCGTCACGGTGAGCCATGTTTGCGAGATGTGTGTCTGTGCTTGCTCTCAAAATGCCCACGGTGCCCGTCAGAAATCTCGGGTCTGAAATCGGCGCAAAAATAGCGGCACTGCCCGAAACTTAGGGACGCGAAAAATCATTTTTACTCAAAACTTGCACACCGGCGCGGAGAAATTCTATGCGAGCAGGTACGCCTCGTGGCACGTTTGCACAAATTTATCGATCTCGACCGTCTCCTCGCACAGGAAGGCCGGGATCACTTCGCTTCGGAGCTTCACGAAGAAGCCCGTGAGTTTGCGCTGCATGAGGACGCTCTCGGCCTCGAGCATCATCTGCTTCAGCTTCATGTCGATGTCGAGCCCGAGGAAGAAGAGCGCGAGCATGCTGCACTGAGACTCCTCGTGGTCCTCGATGAACTCGCGCAGCGTCTTGAAGACGCGGATGAGAGGGTTGATTTCGTACTCGCTGCAGATGCGCTCGAGGCTGTCAGCGCAGCACTTTCGCAGGGCACGCTCGTTTTCAGGGAGCATGATGCGCGGGATCAGCTGTCGCAAGTCGAGCTTCGCATGCGTGCACACTTTCTGCCGCTTGTGTTCGGAGCCCTCCTGGCGCGCGTCCCCCTCACGGCCTGAATGTGTGCAGGTACTGGGCATCGACGTCCTCATGAACTGCAAAGGTCAGGGTGCGCTCGGCGGCATTATTTTTTCCTGAACTTCTTTGCTCGTGTTTTGCCTGCATGCGCACGCCGCGCCCGTCACGCGGACACTGACTCTCGCGGCGCGCCGCAGAGCCGGAGAAGCAGTTTGCCCTCGTCGAGCGGCACATCGCGCGCATCCGCGGCATCCGCAACCTGGTGCTCTCGCCAGTGGTGATCATGGTCGAGCGCAATCTAGGGTAAGCAGAAGCTGTTGTCGCTCGCGTCGCTGCTGCGGCGCGAGCGTGTTTCCGCCAGCGCACTCGCGCCAGCCGCGGTGCGCTCCAGAGTCCCCAAGACCGACGCCGCGTGGTCTTGCGTCTGGAGACGCGACACCGCGTGCTCGGGCGTGTCGGCGCGCGACACCGCGCTTTCCGGCGTGTGCACGCGCACGGTCGCGCGCTCGAGTGTGTTGACGAGGGCTGCGACATGCTGCGATAGACCGGCGAGCTCTTCGCGAATGCCCTGGAGGTCTGCGCGCCACAGGCTGCTGTCGGCAGCCTGTGATTGCTCGCGCGCATGCTGCACGGGCTCGCGACTACGCGAGTTCCGGATGCTCGTGTTCAACATCCTCAGCTGTCTTTCGATGTGCGTCATGCTGTCTGCACTGCGCTCTTTCAAGTCGCCGAGCTGCACTTGGATGCTGTTGAGGTCGAGGGCGAATCCCAGACTCATGCTGTTTCTGGGCGGGAAGCTGCGAAAGAGCATGGCGCGCACAGCACGCGCTCCGTCCCAGCAGATTTACTTTTTGCCCCGCTTTATGTAGTATACCACGTTTATTTTTTTCTATTTTCTCTTTGGTGTTTGCCTCGTTTCTTTGTTTCATTTTCATTCATTTTGTTTTTTTCTTCGTTTTCGAATTCAATTTATTTTTTGGTTGCATTTTGACTCGTTTCTTTTTTAAACAAAACAGGTTTGAGAGTGAGCACCACGAGCGAGCCCTGTCGCACCTTCCCAACACGCGGTTCCGGATCGACCACCAGGCGAAGCGGTTCGGAATTCTCACCACGGAGGAGGTCAAGTACGCAGCATGCACGCTCCTCAACACGCTACTGCGCGACCAACGCGTCGCCTTCTGCGACCCGCTCCTCAGCGAGGACCCGGTCGGCAATCGCAAGCGCGTCGAGGAGCAGCTGCGCATCTACTCCATGCAGTTCAAACAGGCAGCCAACGTGTTCGGAAAGCAGCGGCAGGCGCTCAGCGGCAAAGTCGGCGGCATGAAGGATGACGTCGCCATCGCGCTGCAGCTCGGGATTTACTACAGCAGCCGCGAGGGCCTCTACGCGTAGGGCGCTAGATTGCTACTTCTTGCCCGACGGCGTCGCTCGCTGTTTGCGCCTCGCAGTCCGGCGTTTGGCGAGCCCCGCCCTCGTGTGCGTGTCGCCGTAGGATTACAACCTGTGGTTGCGCATCCTGCACCAGTATCTCCTGGGCGCCGCACGCGCCCTGATTGAGGTCATTACATTTCATCTTGACAAGCTCGTTTACCGGCACGGTGCGCAAGCGGAGCGCCTGCAGCAGCTTTGCGCTGGTGGCTTCGGGGATGTCGCCGATGTTCTTGAGGGCGACGATGAGGCGCGCAGTGTTGAAGCGCGCTGCATCATTGCGGCGGTGACCGTTCTCGCACGCCTGCAAGCCGCGGAGCTCCGCTTCGGTGGCCTGCATGCTCTTGATTGTGTAGGAAAGCTGCGCTTCAAGGTTATGAATCTTGTGCTCCTGCGCCTTGATAATCCTCGAGAGCCGGCATATCGAGTCGGTCGAAAGGTCGTAGCCTGTGAGTATTTTCGCTGATGCGTTCTCGTCGCGATGTGAGCGCTTGCACTTGAAAAGCTGATAGAAGTCAGAGTTAGAGTGGTGCTTTAGGTTGCCGTACGAAGACCTGCGCGACTGCTCGAGGCGGTCGATGCTCGCGATCATAGGTGCGTTCAGCATGTTGTCGAAGCGGATGACACCCGCGGACATATTGAAAAGCTCCAGCACGCAGAGCAAGGCTTCCTCGTTGGTCGGTGGAAGTGCAGGCAGCGAGTTTCTGTCACATGCGACTTTGAGAGCACCTGTCGTTATGTTGCTGATAATGCAGATGCTTTCAAACTGCGTGTCGTTGGTGTTGGCGGTATACAGGATACGCGGCTTGAACATGGCTTCGATGACTTTCATAATGAGGTTGCGGGTGTAATCCGACTGCGCGAAGCCCCAGAACCCGAAGTACTCCTCGTGGTATGCAGTGGCCAAACTCTTTGAATGAGGCCTGTGAGGCTTCATGGATAGCCATGCCGCAAGTTTGGCACTCTGCTCCTCGTTCATGCGCATATCTTTCACCAGGTCTGCATGCATAAACGCGTGCCGACGGCTCATGCGGCAGGCTGTCTGTTCTGCGCCAGGCATTGCAGCCGCCTCGTTGACGATGCGACTGTCATTTTTCTTCTTGGTCAGCATGGTAGCGCCGAGACACACAAGTCTTTTTTTCGGAGAGTTTATACTTTTTAAGCGCGACGGCGCATAAAAGTTCAGGAGCCACTTTGCGTTCTCAGTTCGTGGTAATTCATGCAATCGCGGCCTGTTTTTATTTTCGCTTTATTTATAACAAAGTTCAAGTCCATGGTGTAGGGTGCTTGCAGCAAACACACAATTATAATCTTAATGTCGAAAAGGCGGGCTGCAGTGCCTCTTCAGGGATACTGAAGACTGCAGAGGCATCCTGTTTTTTGCTTGAGTTCATGGCGTTTCTGCAAGCGGCGCGCGCAGAAGGTCCGCGACGCTCCGGCTCGCCACAAGCATACCGTTGCCGTTCTGCGCATGGTAAAACGACGCCAGCTCGCGCTTCACACAGCACGGCTTGTCCTTGCGGACGCACGTTTTTTTTTTCATCGCGATCGCGTCAATCGCATCGAGCTCGCGTGCTTGGAAGATGGAGCGCCACACGTTGTTTTTCTCCTCGCCGATGGTTGCAGTCAGTCTCGTAAGCACCCTCGTGTCGCACTGTTTGATCTCCACCGTGTTTATTCCCAGTAGGAAGTACAAGAGACACTGCATCGGTAGCACAGTGATGGGCAACTTCTTGCGGCGAGTGATCCAGTGGAAGCAGCAGATGCAGCACTGTATAGGAACTTCCTCGACATCGGCATCCCAGTCGTCGGACAGGTGATCCACGCTCGCCTGCGAGACTGTGTCAGTGTCTGCATCGGCAGTCAGCGTGTTTTCGGCGGCCAAACGAGTGTCGCTCACGACGTTGGTATCTGTTGCAGTGTGGGGTGCCATCGAGTCACTCTCGTCATCGGCAGAGCAATCTTCTTCTCCGCGGAGTGTCTTGGAGCATGAGTCCATGTCCAAAGGTAAGACGGAATCATTGATGGCTTCTGTTCCGACCCGGAGACAGCGTGTGAAATTCCACAGGAAAACAATCGCAGGGTCCCTGATTCCTGCGTTGATCTGTCTGTCGACAATGTCCAGAATATCGACTTTCGAGATCTGCTTGTAAACCACCTTTCGTGTATCGCCACAGAAGACGCATGCGTGTCTCTCCATGTCCCGGCGCGGCCGAGATCGTGCACTGTGATCAAACGCGTTCAAACCGCCATCAGCTCCAATTTGTGTTTCTCATATGTTCAATTTTCCCAGATTTTTTTGTTTCATTTTTATTTAATTTTTATTTTAAACTATTTTATTTTAATTTCATTGCACGAATCCAGTGTGAATGAAATGATAAACTAAAAAAGAGTGCTCCCAGGTTTGAACTGGGGACCTATCGATCTGCAGTCGATTGCTCTGCCACTGAGCTATACACTCTCGGTGTGCTATTCTCGCATACCACTGATGTAGCTTAACTTGCAGAGTTCTTTATCACTTCAGCACAGAGAACGAAGATTTCCATTTGGGTCTGTTTGCAAAGATTTTTTAATTTTGTTGTGTGTTTTCTTTACATGAGACTCAAAAAAAACTGGAAAAAAATCACCGAGACTTCACGCCTGCGGTGTTTTGTCACCATGGTGTCCAAGAAGCAAGCCGCTGAGCCTAAGGATGTTGTGAATGACACGCCGGCCACCACCGCCGACGAACCGAAGAAGAAGAAGAAGCGCGCGGAGGGCCGTCCGCACAGGCGTTTGTTAGAGCCCATGTTGTTCAAGCGCAAAGAGGACGTTCGCCGCAAACTGGACGTGCACAAGGCGAAGTGCGTGCTTCTGCAAGAGCGACTGGAGTTGTACGAGAGGGAGATGGCGCTACGCGCAGAGGAGGCCTGAGGCCGCGCGGACGCGAGCGCGCCTCATTGCAGTGCCCCGGCGCGCACGCTTGTCGTCGTGTGCAGCAGTGTGCATAAGGTCCGCGCCTTCTTCAGGCGACTATTTTTCTATTTTTTCGGACTGCACGAGGTGCAATAACGTTACTTGGTGCAACAACGTGCCCGCCAAGATGCTGATCATACAGAGGCCCACGACCTCGGCTGCATACTGCTCTCGGCTGTCGGCGGCGACCCGCACGCCGATGCCGATTAGGGAGGCGAAGACAAATATGTCTGCCAGGGCTTCGAGGGTCTTGAGCAGTTTCGTGTTTCTGTTCGTTTCTCGCTGGTAGTGTATGTTTACCAGGTTCAAAAACTTGAGGAAGTTACGCAGTCCGAATAAAGATACGTAAATGCTCAGGAAAGGCGTGTCTATTGTCTGGTTGAGCTCGAGAGACAGTAGCACTTGCGCGGCGATTAGGGGGCCGACGGCCGCGGCGCCGGCGCTCGAGAAAAAACCCTGGTCGCTGCCGCAGCTTGCGTCGTCTGTGTCTGTGCGCCGCAGATGCCGGAGCAGATGCACGCCAGTGTGCACCGCCGCGTACGCGCCGCAGACGACCTGGAGGGTGATCTCCTCCTGGATGATGAGCAGGCTTTCTGCAAACGCCAGCTTGCCGAGGCTGAACAGCGCGACCACGAAGGGCAGCGTGATGCTCCCGTGTGCAAAGCACGGCCTTTTGCCGTGCACGAGCTGGATGAAGTGCTCGCATGTCTTGATGAAGAGGTATAGCGAGAGCACGCTGAGGGCGACGATGGCCCACGAGTCGGTGGTGCGCTGTCGGATGAAGAGCAGGTTGTTGTCGGGCTCGAGCACGAGCTCGAAGTTCCCGTCGACGAGGTCGCACATCGAAATCTCGTAGCTGTTGTCCGTGAACGACAGCATGCGGTTCGAGGTTGGCCGGTTGCAGTGCAAGCCCGCGGTGCCGAGCATGAAGCTCGAGAAGTCGCGTGGGAGCTGGAGCTGGTCGACGTCCACGGGCACCTCGACAGGCCCGGTGGGGAAGACCAGCACGGATGCAGGCGGAGAGTCCTGCACGATGCTGCAGAGTGCGCTGCGCGCGGGCTCGCAGGGCATCCGGCGCCAGAGGCGGCTAGGGTGGAACGTCCCGTAATCGTACCACTGGATGCGGTCGCGGTTGATCTTCACCGTCGAGCACGAGATCTGCATCTCGTACATGGGGCCCGAGTTCCACTCGATTTTGCGGTTGTCGTGGTGCAGGTTTGGGAACGTGTTGCCGTTGATCGAGACAAAGGGCATGCCAGTGGCCTCTTAAATGCACCAAGTGCAGCGCTCGCTGTTCGCGCGGAAATAAATACACAACAAAGCCCTCGGACCGCAAGGGCCCGGGCGCGCGCACGAGGGCAGATGACGACGGTCGAGGACAATGTCGTGGATTCTATCCTCAAGTGCATACGCTTGGTCGAGGAGAAGCATGCGATGCTCGGCGCGACAGAGAAGAACACGGAGGCTGCTCTCGAAGACGCGCGGGAGCTGCTCTTTGACGTGCGCATCGCCTTGTGCCGGCTCGCGTCCGCGCTGGTGACCGCGCCGATCACGGGGCGTATGTTTCTGCCGCTGCCCGCGAGCTACGTGACCCCCGAGGAGGCGCAGGCGAGCCTGCGCTTGCAGCTCGGACTACAGCCGGACGCCGCAGCGTAGGCGGGCTCGCGCGCAGACACGCTGACTCGCAACCAATTGTAAGCATTCACGGGATTTCGAGGGGTATTGAGTGATTTTGAGGGGTGCCGAGGGATACTGAGAGATTTATTCGCGTGTGTTAAATAAATTTACAAGTGCTCATTGTGCCTTGCGGCGCCCACCGCGGCGTACTCAGAACGAGCGGGAAATCGCGCCCATTTCATTAAACAAACACGCATATGCAGCTCAGTCATCTCGGGAGTCAGAGGCTGAATGGGCCGAAGCCCCATGCGCTGGCGCAATCCACTGACTGCAATGTGTTCATTTTCCTTCAAGAGCCAGTATTCGACGTGGTCGACAACGCACGCGTTCTGCGAGCTGAGCCCAACCTGCTCCCACGACAACAGCGGCTCGCCGCCCCAGCCGCACAGCCAGTCCATGTCGTCGTCGCTCCAGCAGGCAGCTGCCGACGCGCGCGACGCCTGCGACGCAAGAGCTTCTATGTAAGAGTGTCGGCGAGCTGGGTGTGCCATTGGCGGCAGCGTGTGGCCAACAGCGCACGGCGTGCTACTCGCCTGTCAAGCGTTATCTCGTGTTAATGTAAGAGATTTCGCTTTCCTCGTAGAGAAACTCGCAATAAAAATGAAATAAAGCACGTGAATAAGGTAAAATTAAGAAAAAAAAATGAAGTGCACGATGCGCCGAGGCGCTGGAAAGCATGAAAAACGGACATGCTAGAATAAACATGCCGAGCGTCGACGGGCGCGGCCGCCCGCATGCGCTTCGTGGCCGCGGTGCCAGTGCTCGCGGCGGGCGCGCGCGCGAGCAAGGGCGCGCGAGCGCTGCGGGCGCCGCGTGCGCGCGCCGCGCCGCGCGCCGCGCTGCAGCCGCGGCAGATCCTGGGGCTCGCGGCGCTGGCGAGCGCGGCGCCGCTCGCGGCGCTGGGCCCCGCGGCGCCGCTCGCGGCGCTGGGCCCCGCGGCGCCGCTCGCGGCGCTGGCGACGGCGGCACGCTTCGGAGCGCCGCCGCGCGCGGCGCGCGCGGCGCGCGCGGCGCGGCCCTTCGCGGCGGCTGCAGGGTGCGCGCTGCACGGGCTCCCGTGCTGTCCGGGCTGCGACCCGCGCGCCTACACCATCGGCCGCGTCACCCGCGCCGTCGAGTTCGGGCTGAAGCGGCTGAAGATCCGCAAGCCGGGCTCCGTGCTGCGGTGCCTGGGCGCCCGCAGCTGGGACGAGGTGCACGCGCACTTCGAGCGCAAGCGCGCGCACTGGAACCGGCTGCACCCCGAGACGCCGATGACGCTCACGAACTCCGCCATCGACCACATCCGCCCCGTCGACGCCTTCCAGGGCGGCTGCCCGATCGAGAAGGCGACGCTGTGCAACCACCTGAGCAACCTGCAGCCCCTTCTCGTGCAGGACAACCTCTGGAAGGGGCGTACCTGGGACGCCGCCGACGAGGACTTCTGGCGGAGCAGCATCGTCCTGCGCGCCTACCCCGGCATCTACTACCCGCGCGCGCGGGTGCCGCTCAGTGAGATCGAGCGCGCGCGCGGCTGACGGCGGCGGGCCAGGGCCGGCCGCCAGGGCCGGCCGCCTCAGCCCCAGATGCCCCAGCGCTCGTCCGCGGCGTCGCCCGTCTCCAGCCACGGCTGTCCGAGGTCCTCGTTCATCTCGAACTCCTGGTCGTGGTAGCACCGGTCGCCGTACTCGGCCTCGTCCCACTCGGAGTCGCGGCTCCCGCCGCTGTCGAGCGAGTAGAAGACCGTGGACACGTCGTCGACCGTCGCGATGTCCGAGAGCGCCGCGCAGCTCGCGTGGCTCGCGCGCTGTTGCGGCTCCCGCGCGTCGGGGTCCGCGTCCTCGGGCCTCGTCCCCAGATTCTGGTGCACCAGCGAGTTGTGGTACGCCGCGGCCAGCCGCGCGACGAGACGGAGCTCGCCCTGGTTACACACTGGAATCTGCTCGTCCTCGAACTCCAGGAAGACTGTGTCGATGTTCCCGTCGCAGCGGACGTGCGGCTCGAGCATCTTCTCCACGTCCTCGGCGGCGTAGACATGCTGCGCGCTCAGGTCCAGCGTCCTGTACCCCCTGGGCCCGAGCCTGCCGCCGTACTTCTCGGCGAACGCCGGGCGGCCGTGCCTGTCGACGCGAGCAAACACTCGCATCGCGATGCGCCGCCATGCAGCCCGGCAGCCTCGGAAGCGTTGCTTTCTTTTTTGGGCCTCGCGCGCGCGGCGCGGTATTAAGGAGGGCGCAGGCATGCCGCCGACGCGCGCGCCGCCGACGCGCGCGCCGACGTACTTCCTGGGGCTCAACCGCAAGGGCGACTACGCGTGCTTCGTGTTCACCGACGAGCGCATGTACCTGAGGGCTCTGGACGCGTACGCCAGGCTGGGGTGGCTGGACTGAGGCCCGCTCGTGGCTTCGCTGTGAAACGCTCTCCGACGCGTCGTGTATTAGTAAAAAACATTGTCCCCGAGTCCGGTCTCGGAGGACCCAGGCCCGCACAACGTGCTGCTGTGCCGATGCCGCGCACGGCTCCCGACAAAAAGCGCCAGCGACAGCGATCGGAGGAACGCATCACTGGCGAGCTCCCGTCCTCGCTCGCGTCGCTGATCTCGGCCGTCTCCAACTCCGTCCCCGTCCCCGCGCCGCAGCGCCTGCGCGCCGAGGTGCAGTACGTCTCGCCGCAGCTCCAGCTGCTCGCGCCCTTCGACGCGGTGGCCCTGGACCCCGCGGCGCGGCGCCTCGCGCACGAGCAGGCCTGCGCCGTCCTGCGCGCCGAGGACGCCCTCCTCGAGAAGCTGCTCGAGGTGCGCATCATCACCACGCAGAGGGCGGCGCCGGGCGCGCCGGGCGCGCCGGGCGCGCCGGGCGCGCCGCGCGCGCCGCGCGACACTGCGCTGCGCAACCACGTCAACATCCGCTTCAGCCCCGAGTACTGCACCATGGTGCACCACGAGCGAGCAGGGGCGACGCCAGCCGACTCCGTCATGTTCTGCTTCATGGCCTCGAACCAGGTCGAGCCCATTCTCGTCGTCGTGGTCGTGCACCCCGACCTCGGCCGACTGCATAACATCACGGATGTGCAGCTGCAGCAGCTGGAGGTCGCCCTCATGCAGCTGAAAGCACGCTACGAACTACACGGCGAGACCTACGCGTACACAGGGGTGAGCGAGAGGCTTGCAGGGTCCTGGCATTCCCGACACTTCCATTTGAAGATACGAATCCCCACCGAGATGTATATGGAGGTTTTTCCCGCAATGCAAGTAATAGCACGGAAACGTCATCTGCTAGAACATTTTAAGAGGAAATGGGAGCCAATTGCATACAAGTTTGAGAGTCAACCAACTGAGTCTTGGTCTGAAGTAAAGCGAAGAATAGAAGCAGATATAAA
>Ga0172372_10007061_pt1 | contig 15156 bp, 12 predicted proteins | sample LakKiv5m_2_FD_114544 | JGI IMG/M metagenome (GOLD analysis project Ga0172372, IMG submission 114544) | Freshwater microbial communities from Kabuno Bay, South-Kivu, Congo - kab_092012_9.5m | ecosystem: Environmental > Aquatic > Freshwater > Lake | place: Democratic Republic of the Congo...
CGCAGTCCCGCGAGCTCGCACGGATGGCGCCGGTCGTACTCGTCGACCAGCGCCAGGAAGTCGCCGACGAGCTCGGCGCTCGCCGCCCCGGTCACCAGCGCCAGTTCGGCCGCGTAGATCTCGGCCTCCGTCGCCTCGCCCGACGAGGCCCAGTTGTGCGCCGAGAACGCGCGGCCGTGCGTGATGGTGGGGCGCGGGATGCGCTCGCGGACGAGAATGCCGTCAGTTCGCCGGCCGAGCGGGCGCCCGAGGAACGCCGAGATCGCGGCGAACGACGGCTCGGGGCGCATGACCACGTCCTCGAAGGACAGCACCAGTAGCCGCGGGTCGCCGGCGCGGGCGTCGACGGCCGCGAAGATCGAGCGGTACACCTCGATGAGCGACGCGACCGTGCGGTCGATCGTGGACATTCCGGCCCAGCGGTCGGCCCAACCGGCCGCCCACCACGGCACCTTCGTACCCTCGTGGTTGATCGACACCGTGAACTCGCGCTCCCGGTCGAGGTCGGCGAGGTAGTCGCGCCAGTAGCGCACGAGGTGCACCGGATGGCGCACGACGTGCAGCATCCGCAGCCGGTGGCCGAACGCGTCGAAGATCGGTCCGGCCACGGGCAGCACCTGGTGCGTCACCGCCTGGTGCGCGACGTTGCGCGAGTTGATGGCGGCGACGACGTGGTCGCCGTCGTCGCCGAACATGCGCCGTAGGTAGCGAAGGGTGCTGCCCGGCGTGTTCCCCGTGCCGGATGCGTCCCCCGGCCGGAAGTTGACCTCTCGGCCGATGAGGTTGTGGTACTGGTCGTGGTCGGCGTACGTCGAGATGAGGAAGCCGGCGGCGTCGGCCGACATCCGTCCGAGGTGGTGGAGGATGCACGCGTACTCGTGCACCATCTCGATGCGCATCTTCTCGACCCGCGGCATCGAGCCGATGACCGAGGTGACCGCGGTCTTGCCGACGCCCCACATGCCGTCGACGACGATCACGTCGCACGTAAAGGGACGGAACTTGCGGACCTGCATGCGGCGTCTCAGACGCTACCGGCGAGTCCGCGCAGCAGGTCCGGGTTCCACTCCACGAGGTCGACGCCCGAGGCCCGCAGGTGGGCGCGGGACGTCGCGAGGCTCTGGCCGACGAAGTTGAAGAGGTGCGCGGTGCAGGCGGCACCCACGTCGCCGCGCACCAGGGGCGCGACGAAGTGCTCGGCCTTGCCAGCGCCCCCGGCGATGATCAGCGGCACCGGCAGGTCGTGCGGCACGAGGCCGAGGACCGCCTCGTCGAAGCCCTGCCCCGTGCCGTCGCGGTCGACGGAGGTGAGGAAGATCTCGCCGATCGGCATCTCGGCGACCCGCGACAGCCACTCGGCCGCAGGCATGGGCAGCTCCTCGGTGCCGTTCGCCACGACGGCGCGGTGGCCCGCGGCGGTGGACCGTACGTCCACCGACGCCACGAGGCACTGGCGGCCGAACTCGCTCGCGAGCTCCGCGACGAGCGGGGGGTCGCTCCACAGCGCGGTGTTGATCGCCACCTTGTCCGCCCCCGACCGCAGCAGCACGCGCGCGTCGTCCACGCTGCGCACGCCTCCGCCCGCGGTGATCGGCACGAAGCAGTCGTCGTTCAGCCGCTTGACGTGCGCGAGGAAGCCGTCCATTGACCCGCGCTCCCGCTCGACGTTGAGGATGACGAGCTCGTCGATGGACAGTGCGGTCTCGCGGAAGTTGTAGTTGCGCTCGAGCCACTCGATGTCGCCGACGCGCTGCAGCCGGAAGTTGCGGCTGAGCATGAAGCTCCCGCCGTCGTACAGCAGCGCGAACATCAGCCGCTTCTTGAGGGCGGTCATGCGCGGAGGAAGTTCCTGAGCACGGTCAGCCCGTCCGACTGGCTCTTCTCGGGGTGGAACTGGGTGCCGCCGACTTGGCCGGCGTCGAACGCCGCGAGGAAGCGGCCGCCGTAGTCGCACGTCGCGCGCGGGAACGAGAGCGAGCCCTCCTCCATGCGGTAGGAGTGGACGAAGTAGAAGTGCGCAGGCTCGGGGAGGTCTGCGAAGAGCCCGGTGCGCTCGGTCACTGCGACCTCGTTGAACCCGACGTGCGGCACCTTGAGCCCGTCCGAGTCGTCAAACCGCGACACGACGTTGGGCACGAAGCCGAGCCCGTCGGACGCGCCGTCCTCCGTCGACGACGCACCGAGCAGCTGCATGCCGAGGCAGATGCCGAGCAGCCTGCCACCGGCGGCGATGGCGGACCGCATCGCGTCGTCGAGGGCGCCGGCGCGGAGGCGCTCCATTGCGAGGCGGAACGATCCGACTCCGGGGAGGATCGTGTGCGGCGCTCGGGCGACCACCTCGGGGTCGCTGCTGATCGACGGGTCGGCGCCGAGGTACCGCAGCGCGCTCGCCACGGAGAAGAGGTTGCCCATCCCGTAGTCGACGATGACGACGGGGACGGTCACGGGGCCGTTACCTGACCTCGAACGTCGGCACCCAGCGCCCGTTGCGCTTCTCGAACAGATCGGCGTTGGCCCACCGGTCCAGCGCGGCGTCAAACTCGGCGCGGTCCATGCCGTAGTAGTCGAGGTACAGCTCGAGGTACTCCTCGGGATAGTGCCCGTCGTAGAGCCGGACGAGGTTCACGCCCTGCTCGCGCGACATCGCGCCCCTGCGGATCTCGATGCCGACGTCCTGCGTCGCCCGTCCGAAGCCGAACTTCAGGTACATGACGTAGGTGTGCAGGGCGTAGAGCGCCTGGTCGTTCTGGGCGAAGTTCGTGAACGTCCCGGAGTTCGAGGCCTCGGCCTCCTCCAATCCGCAGTGCTCCTTTGCGACGAGGTAGTTGCGGTACGGATCCCACGACTCGAAGTACGACCAGTGCGCGATCTCGAGCTGGCGCCCCGCGAGCTCCTCCTCGGTGGGGAACATGAAGAAGTAGAGCTTCTCCAGCGGGATGCCGGAGGACTTCAGCACCGTGTCCTGGCCGCCCTCGAGGTAGATGCGGCGCATGAAGTCGATGTCGTAGATCGCGCGGTTCTTGAGCGCCGTCGAGCCGCCGTACTCGACCTCGCCGTCCTCGCCGTAGAAGATCAGCCCGATGCCGAGGTTGATCGCGGTGCGGATCGGCGCGGCCTGCATCGCCATCAGCCATCCGAAGTACGGGAACCCCGTGAGCAGGAAGCCCTCGCGGTTCAGGATCCGCATCACCGTGGGGTCGGCGTTGACCTGCAAGTGGTTGTAGCCCGACTCGATGAAGTTGCGGAGGTTGCGGTTGCCCAGTTCGAGGGCGAGGGCGGGCGTGACGGTGATCGCGAGCGGGTTCATGCCGTGCCGGTGCTGGACGTTGTACGACACGTACGACCCGTCCTTGCCGCCGCTCACGGTCGTCGCGCAGTCGAAGCGCCCGTCCGTGCGCTTGTGGCGCGCCAGGAGCGCCTCGAGTTCGCGCTGCCGGGCGCCCCAATCGAGCGTCTGCTTCTCCTCGACCCACTGGCAGGCGTTGCACCAGCCGCGCGCGTCGAAGGAGATGCGCGGGCGCGTGGACATGTTCAGGCAGTTGGTGCACCAATACACGTCGCTCACGGGGCCCTCCAGCGACTCACGCGTCGCCAGAGGCTACCGGACGGCCCGAGGCGAGGGCCCGTGCGACTGCGAGGTCGGCGGGCGTGTCGACGTCGATCGAGCGTTCCCGCGGCATCGTGTACGCGAGCGTGCCCGCGTCGACGAACGCAGGTGCCGCGAGGAATTGTGCCGTGCGCACTGCGTATACCGCACCGTTCACCGCGACAACGTCGGGGAGCTCCTGGCGCGTCGCGGCGGCCGACTTCGGCAGCACGGGCGACATGCGGCCGTTGTCGTCGAGGACGTACATCCACCACGGCGACGTCGCCACGGGAGCGACCGACACGACCGAGCCCGCGCCGCGCGAGGCGAGCAGCTCGAGTGCGCCGTCGACGTCGCCCGGCTCGCGCAGCGGGGACGTGGGCTGCAGCAGCACGACGACGTCGCACGGCGCGCACTCGCCCATGGCGTGCGCGACGACCGGCGCCATCGCGACGTCGTCGGTGGCCAGTTCGGCGGGACGGCGGACGACGGTGACGCCGGGCAGCGTGCCGGCCCGCGCGAGGATCGCTGCGTCGTCCGACGTGACGGCCACCTCGTCGACGTGGCGCGACCGCTGTGCGCAGCGCACGGCGAGGTCGAGCATTGGGATGCCACCGACCTCGGCGAGGTTCTTCCCGGGGATGCCCTTCGATCCGCCCCGCGCGGGGACGATCGCGAGGACGCGGAGACCGTCGATCACGCGGCTGCCGCCCGGGTCACTGGTTCCACTCGGCCTGTGCGCGCTCGAGCTCCTCGAGCCGGCCGATGTCGATCCAGTACTCGTGCAGCGGGAACGCCACGGTCGTGCGGCCGTCCGAGATGGCGCCGGTGAACAGCGCCGGCATGTCGAGGTACTCGCCGGCGGGGATCGACCGCAGCAGGTCGGGCGAGATGACGTAGATGCCGGCGTTGACGAGGTAGGTGCGCTGCGGCTTCTCGGCGATCTGCACGATCGACGCACCCTCCACGGTCACCACGCCGAACGGGAGGTCGAACGACGCCTCGCGCACCACCATCGTCGCGTCGGCCGCGCTGCGCGCGTGGAACTCGAGCAGGGCGTCGCACGACATGCGCGTGAGGAGGTCGCCGTTCATCACGATCACGGGTAGCTCGGGCACCGGGTCGAGCAACGAGAGCGCACCGGCAGTGCCGAGCGGCCGAGGCTCACGGATGTACGTGATGCGCACGCCGAACCGCGAGCCGTCGCCGAAGTGCGACTCGACGATGTCGCTGCGGAAGTTCACCGCCAGGTGGATGTCACGGAAGCCCTGGTCGGCGAACGAGGCGACGATCGTCTCGAGGATCGGACGGTCGCCTACGTGGAGCATCGGCTTCGGGTAGTTCTCGGTGAGCGGGTGGAGGCGCTTGCCGAGCCCGCCCGCCATGATCACGACGGGGTTGGGGCGTTCCTGCTCGCCGACGAGGTCGTCGATCGTGGCGATGCCGGTGACCCGGCCCTCGGCGTCGACGAGCGGCACGAAGTGCAGGAGGTCGCGCGACATCGTGGCCTTCACTGCTGCGCTCGAGCTGCCCGCGGGCATCGTGACCGGCGTCGGGTTCATCACTTCTGCGATGGGCGACGTGAGCTCTCGTCCGTGCAGCAGCGCGCGCCGGATGTCGCCGTCGGTCAGCACGCCGAGGAGGCGCCCCGAAGCGTCGGCGACGAGGGCGATCTGCCAGCCGCTCTCGCTCATCGCCGCGACCGCGTCGCGCATGGTGCCGGAGGGGGAGATGAGCGCCGAGCGCCAATCCCTCATCGTGGAGAGTCTACGACCCGTGCGGGAACGCCCACCGCGGTCGCGCCGGCCGGCACGTCGTCCACGACGACGGCTCCCGCGGCGATCGTCGCGCCCTCGCCGACCGACACGCCGGGCAGCACGGTGGCGGCCGCACCGATGAAGGCACCCTCGCCGACGCGGGCGCCTCCGCACAGCACGGCGCGCGGCGAGAGGTAGGCGAACGCGCCGACGGTGCAGTCGTGCTCAACCACGGCTCCGCTGTAGACGACCGCGTGCGCGCCGACGGTGGCGGACGGGTTGACCAGCGCGAGCGCGAGCAGGTGCGCGGTCGGATCGACCGCCGCGGATGCCGCGACGACCGCCGACGGGTGCCGGCACCCCGTGACGGTCGCGCCATCTGCGAGCAGCGAGCGGACGATCTTCCGTCGCAGCGCCACCGACGACGTCGCGCCGATGCCGACGGCGACGATCCGCTCGTGCGCGGGCACCGCGGCGAGCCACGCGTCGTCGCCGAGCACCGCACCGTGCACGATGGACGTGCCGACCGGCACCGATGGGTCGACGAATCCGCGCACCGTGCACCCCGCCGCCGCGAGCGCCTCGGCCACGACCTTGGCGTGTCCGCCGGCGCCGACGACGATCGTGCCGCTCACAGCAGTTCGTCCGTCCCGTAGTCGCGCGGCGCGACGGTGCCGAGCAGCTCGAAGTAGTCGAAGGGGTCGCGTCCGGTCGCGGGACGCTTCGTCGTCATGTTGTCGGGGCCGAGCACCTCGCCGGCGGCGATGGGCCGGCTCGCGACGACGCTCTTGCGCGCGATCGGGATGTTCTTCGTCTCCGACGCCGAGGGCGACTTCGTTGCGCTCCCCAGTGCGGCCCGTGCGTCGCGCACCGCAGCGACGTACGCGGCGAGCTCGGCGGGTTCGAGCGACGCGGCGTGGTCGGGGCCGGGAAGCGTCCGGTCGAGCGTGAAGTGCTTCTCGATCATCGTCGCGCCGAGTGCGACGGCTGCGACGGCTGCGACGGAGCCGACGGTGTGGTCGGAGTAGCCGATCGGCAGGCCGAACGCCTCCTGCATCGCGACCATCGCGAGCAGGTTCGCTTCCGCGACCGGGGCGGGGTATTCGGTCGTGCACTGCAGCACGGTGACGCGTCCGTCCAGGCGCGCGCGGTCGGCGGCGTCGAGCGGCGATGCGACCGTCGCGCGGTCGGGCGCCCCGTCGCGGGACGCGTCGAACGCGAACGACAGCACCTTCAGCGCAGCGCGCACCTCGTCGAGCGTGCACATGCCCGTGCTGAGGATGACGCGCTCGGCGCGACGTCCGACCTCGAGGAGGAAGGGTGCGTTGGTGACCTCGCCCGACGGCACCTTGATGGTCCGCATGCCGAGGCCGTCGACGAGGAGCACGAGGCTGCCGTGGTCGAACGGCGTCGAGAGGAACTCGATGCCCCGCGCGGCGCACCGGTCCTTGAGCAGCCGGTGCGCATCGGCCGACAGCTCGAGTGCCGCGATCATTTCCTGCTGGCTCTGGCCGGATCCCGTCGCCTGCACCTGGTAGTCAGCCTTCGGCGCGTGCGCCGCAATCATTGCGGTGGCGGTGAACGTCTGGAACTTCACGGCGTCGGCGCCGGCCTGCGCGGCGACGTCCACCATGTCGAGTGCGCGGTCGATGGAGCCGTTGTGGTTTACGCCGGCCTCGGCGATGACGAAGGGTCGGCCGGTCACGACGGCTCGCTCCAGTCGTGGAAGTGCTTGATGGTGATGCCGGTCAAGTCTGTCGTCGCGAGCACCTCGCGGATGCGCACGGCGGCGTCGCCGATGCCATAGCGCGAGGGCTGCGCGGGCAGCGACGCTCGGAACGCGGGGTCGAGCACCCGTCGCAGTGCGGCGGCGACCTCGCCGCGCGCGGGCCCGCAGTCGACGACCGACGCGGCGCGCAGGCGGCCCTTCTGGCGGTCGCCGACGTTCACCGTCGGTGCGCGCAGGGCGGGTGCCTCGATCAGGCCGCTGGAGGAGTTGCCGACCACTGCGTCGCAGACCGCCAACAGCCCGAGATAGCGGCGCTGGCCGAGCGACTCGACCATGCGCCGCCGGACGGGATCGGCGGCGACGAATCCGTGGAGCTCGGCCGACAGCGGACCGTGGCCGGGATCGGCGTTGACGCCCGTGACGACGACGGTCGCGGCGTCAAGGTCGTCGATCGCGCCGAGCAGCGCATCCAGGCCCGCACGGCCGCCGTCGTCGCCCAGCGTCTCGGGGTGGTACGTCACCAGCAGCACCGGCGCGACGAGCGCGATGCCGAGGAACTCCTCCAGCTCGTCGCGTCCTGCGAGCTCGGTCCGCCGGAGATGGTCGAGCCCCGGCGCGCCGACCACGTGCACGCGCGTGGGGTCCTCCCCCAGTTGGCGCACACGGCGCCCGTACTCCTCGGCGGCGACGAAGTGGAGGTGCGACATCTTCGTCACCGAGTGGCGGATGGCCTCGTCGAACGCGCCCTCCGTGGTCTCGCCGCCGTGCAGGTGCGCGACGGGGATGCCGAGGATCAGCGCGGCCTGCGCCGCCGCGAGCTCCTCGTACCGGTCGCCGAGCAGCACGACGACGTCGGGTTGCAGCTGCGCGAAGGCATCCGCCAGCCCCGACGTGGCGGCGGCAAGCGCCCCGGCGACTGCGAGCGGCGAGTCGTCGGACAGGTCCATCGACACGCGCGCCGCGACGGCGAAGCCGTCGTCCTCGATCTGGCGCACCGTGGCTCCGAAGCGCTCCATGAGGTGCGCGCCCGTGACGACCAATTGGAGGTCGGTGCGCGGATCGGCGTCGAGTTCCCTGAGCACCCAGTAAAGGTGCCCGTAGTCGGCCCGGGTGCCCGTTACGACGCACACCCGGCGAGCGGTGGCCACGGCTGGTCAGGCTATTGGGGCAGCGTGCGTCTCACCGCGCCCACGACGACGGCGAGTTCGTCGTCGGTGATGCCGGTCGAGCACGGCAGCGTCACGATCCGCCGCCAGATCCGGTCCGAGACCGACACGTCCGAGCGCGGCACGTCCGCGTATGGCGACTGGAGGTGCATCGGTTTCCACGTCGGCCGCGCGTCGATGCCCTCGTCGTTGAGCGCGGCACGGACGCGGTCCGCCGTCTCGGGATCGGTCACGAAACCGGAGAACCAGCAGGCACTCTCTGCCCAGTCGGGCACGGGGAACGGCTCCACCGTGTCGATGCCGGCGAGCCCCTCGTCGTATGCGCGGCGGATCTCGCGCTTGCGGCGGACGAAGCGGTCGAGCAGTTCCATCTGCGCGCACCCGACCGCGGCCTGCAGGTTGGTCATGCGGTAGTTGAAGCCGACTTCGTCGTGGTCGTAGTTGGCGCCGACGCGCGCGGTGGTGCTGAGGTGGCGCACGCGGCCGAGCAGTTCCTCGTCGTCGCCGGCGACGGCGCCACCTCCGCCGGCGGTGACGGTCTTGTTGCCGTTGAACGAGAACATCGTGAGGTCGGCGCCGAGCCGCCCGATCGGTCGCCCCTTGTACTCCGCACCGAGTGCGGCCGCGGCGTCCGAGAGCAGCGGCAGCCCGTGCGCCTGGGCCACTGCGGCGACCTCGTCCATGTCGGCGGGCGTGCCGAAGGTGTGGACGACCACGATCGCGGACACGCGCCGTCCGGTGCGCACGTGGACGAGCTTGCCGTCGGCGCCACGGACCGTCTCCAGGTCGAGCGCGTCGCCGAGGCGCTGCGGATCGAGCGTCCACGTGTCCGGGTGCACGTCGAGCAGCCACGGCGTCGCGCCGGCGTGGGCGACCGCGTTGGCGGTCGCGATGAACGTGAACGACGGCACGATCACGAGGTCGTCGCGACGAACGCCGAGCGCGACGAGCGCGACGTGCAGCCCCGTGGTGCCACAACTGGTGGCTACTGCGCCGCGCGCACCGCTCGCGGACGCAACGTGCTCCTCGAAGCGTCCGACGAACGGGCCCACGGTCGAGACGAAGTTGGTGGTGACGCACTCGGCGAGGTAGCGGGCCTCGTTGCCCGCCATATTGGGGATCGCGAGTGGGATCATCGGGCGACGGGGCCGTCGCCCGTGAAGGCGTGCTCGCGGTACCACTCGAACGTGGCGCGGATGCCGTCGGCGAGCGAGGTGGTGCCGACGACGCCGGTGAGCCCGGTCAGCCGCGACACGTCGGGGCACCGCCGCGCGGGCGAGCCCGGCGTGTCGGGCCCCGCGACGACGGCCATGCGCCGACCGACGACGGACACGACCGTCTCGGCCACCTCGCCGATCGTCACCTCCGGGCTCGAGTTGCCGATGTTCAGCACCTCGCCGGCTGCGGCGGGGGCGCCGAGGATGGCGACGAGCATGCGCACCGCGTCGGCGACGAAGCAGAACGTGCGCCGGTGTCCGAGATTGGCGACGGAGAGCTCGTCGCCGTCGGCTGCGCGCCACGCCTTGTGCAGCAGCTCGGGGATGACGTGCGACATGCCCATGCGCGGGCCGTAGATGTTGTGTAGGCGCACGGACGTCGCGGGCAGGCCCGAGTGGTGGAACAGCGCCTCGCCGAACGCCTTGGAGAGCATGTACGAAGTGCGCGGGGCGGAGAGGTCGGTGAGGGCGATGGGCGTGGTCTCCGGCGTCGGCACCGCCATCGACGGCAGGTGCACGAGCGACCCTGCGTAGATCTCGGACGTCGAGCTGAACACGATCCGATGCAGCGCGCGCTGGCGGCGGCCGGCCTCGATGGCGTGCACGGTCATCGCGGCGTTGTCGGCGAGCACGTCGTAGGGACGCTCCAGCACGTGGCGCACGCCGATGATCGCCGCGAGGTGGAAGATCGCGTCGAAGTCGCGGTCGACGGTGTCGGCGAACCCGGGCGACAGGAGGTCGGCCTCCTGCGCCCGAACGCCGGACCGGGTGAGCAGCTGCTGGAACGTCGCATCCTGCACGCCGCGCGCGAAGTTGTCGGCGAGGGTGACGTCCGCTCCGTCGTCGACGAGCGCACCCGCGAGATGGACGCCGACGAAGCCCGCGCCTCCGGTGATCAGGACCTTCACAGCGGGGCCGGGCTTCCACGGCCGACCGAGGCGACGATGCAGCCGGCTGCGGCGAAGGCGTTGCGTTGCGCGGCCGTGAGGCAGTCGTTCGCGTCGAGCATGATGGGGCGGCGCCCATCGAGCCACGTGTGGGGCTCGATGGCCCGGAACTCGCGGTGCGGCACGGCGAACACCACGGCGTCGACGTCGGGGCACGACGCGAAGTCGCCCGACACCGGCCGGTCCAGCTCGTCCCAGTGGGTCACGAGGGGATCGAGGCAGAGGACCGACGCGCCGCGGCGCTCGGCTTCCTCCACGAACGCCTGCGACGGCGAGTAGCGGGTGTCGGCGACGTCCTGCCGGTAGGAGATGCCGGCGAGCGCGATGCGCCGTCCGTGCACCGTACCGGCCCGCTCGGCGAGCAGGTCGAGCGCGCGCACCGGCATGGCGCGGTTGATCGACATCGCGAGTTCGCTCATCGGAAAGTCGTGGTTGCCGATGCCGAGCACGTCGCGCGCGGCGATCTCCGCGAAGACCGGGTCCTTGGTGAGGCAGTAGCCACCGACGCCGAATCCCGGTTGGCGGATGTTGCTGTGCGTGGGTCGCACCCTGATGGCGTCGATCACCTCGAAGAGGTCGACGCCGGCTCGCTCGGCGAAGCGTCCCCATTCGTCGACGAACGCGATGTTCGCGGCGCGGTACGCGTTCTCGAGCACCTTCGCCGTCTCGGAGGCCGTCGTCGAGGGGAGCCGTCGGAGCGGGAAGCGCTGGACGTCGATCACCTTCGACAGAAACGCCTCGCAGGCGTTGGCGGCCCGCTCGTCGAAGCCGGCATACGCGCGCCAGAAGTTGGTGATCGACTCGAGGTAGTGCTCGCCCGGCATCACGCGCTCGTAGGAGTGCGCAAGGAGGAGCCCGCAGTGCGACATGCCGCGGCGCTCGCACCAGAACTCGAGCACTGGGTGCACGATGCGCTCGCAGGTGCCGGGTGCCACGGTCGTCTCGATGACGACCAGCGCGCCGTCCCGCGCGTACTCGCCGACCGTGGATACGGCGGCCTTGAACGGCTCGATGACGAGGCTCGGCCGCGGCCCCGAGAAGTCGATGTCGAGCGGGACGTCGACGACGATGACGTCCGCGGTGGCGATGGCATCCGGGTCGCTGGTCGCCGACAGGTTTCCCCGGGCGCGCGCCGCGGCTGCTTCGCGGGCGAGCGACGCGTCGGAGGTGGCGAAGGGAAACTCGCCGCGATTGATCGCGTCGATGCGCGCCGTGCCCGCAGGCGTGGGCAGGTCGAGCCCGGTGACGTCGAAGTAGGGCACGCCCTTCTCGTCCACGGCACGCGCGCACGCCACGGCCATCGCCGAGCCGACGAAGCCGAGCCCCTGGATGCAGACCGACTGGGTCATCCGAGCAGCGACTCGACCTGGTTGACGAGGTAGGCGAGGACGACGGTCACGACCAGCGCCACGAGCGCTCCGCCGACGAGGCCGCCCGCGACGAGTCCCGTGGCGGCGTTGCTGCGGTCGCGGGCATCGGGAAAGCGCTCGAGGGGGACGTCGCGGACCACCACTCGATGGGCGCCGGTACTCCCGGGTCTGGCAGGCTGGCGGCGTCCGAGCAGCATGACGGCGGCCATCCCGAGCAGTGCGGCGAGCACTGCACGCCAGATGGTGCCGATGGTGGGTTCGGACAGTACGGCGATGGACGCGACGAACGACACCACGACGCCCTCCAGCGTATCCCTGCCGCCCCCGACCGTCGTCGAGCGGACCCGCGCGCCGCAGTCGCGCCTGTGGTGGTCGCTCCCCCTGCTCACGGTGTCGTGGCTCGTGCTCCTTTCGATCGTCGTCGCGTCGGTGGTGACGGTCGGCCTGTGGGAGATCGCGCCCGGCTCCGCGGAGCGGGTGTCGGATCGGATGTCGTTCGACGAAGCCGAGACGTCGGGCGTCGAGCGGTACGAGCCCGACTCGCCCGTGATGTTCGTGACGGCCCTCGGCAACCGGCTCACGGCGCTGTCGGCCTTCATTGCGTCGATCGATCCGGATGCCGACGTGCAGACCCGCCGCGAGCGCTTCGGCGACATCGCACCGAGCGAGCAGCGCCGGCTCGGCTTCCAGTCGATGACGACGTCGAAGCAGATCGCCGAGTTCGTGGCCCTGCGGCGGCTCGGCTACGACGTCAGCCTCGAATGGGGTGACATCGTCGTCGAACAGCTCGTCTGCGCCGACGAGCCGGCCGAACTGAGCGCGTGCCGGCAGCTCAACCCGGGCGACACCATCCGGCGGATCGACGGCACCCCCGTGTCTGACCTCGAGGACCTCTTGGCGGCCCTGACGGGGACGGCGGCCGGGCAGATCGTCGTGCTTGACGTGGTGCCGCTCGGGGAGACGGGGGAGGTCGAGCGCAGGGTGGAATTAATGGTCAGCCCTGACGACCCGTCGCGCACCATCATCGGCATCGTGCCGGCCGACACCCGCACCGTGTCCCTGCCGTTCGAGGTGGCGATTGACACCGACCAGATCGGTGGGCCGTCGGCCGGCCTCGCCTTCACCCTCGCCCTGATCGACGAGCTCTCGCCCGGCGAGCTGACCGGCGGCGTGCGCGTTGCCGCCACCGGGACCATGTCCGCCGATGAGACGGTGGGGGCCATCGGCGCGCTGCGCCAGAAGACGGTCGCGGTGCGCGAAGCGGGCGTGGAGGTGTTCCTCGTCCCCGCGTCGCAATCCGAGGAGGAGCTCGCGGAGGCCCGCCGTGCGGCGGGAACGGGTCTGCGGATCGTTCCGGTCGCATCGCTCACCGAGGCGCTCGCCGCGCTCGAGAAACTCGGCGGCGGCATCGGTGCCACAGCCACCCTCTGACGCGGGCGTACGCTCGTCCCGTGGGAATCTCGTTCTCGCGTCCTGATCCCGGCTCACCGGCGGCGGTCGGGTCGGCCCAATTCGGCGTCGTGCGCCGCGGGTACGACCAGGAGGAGGTCCGCGACTTCCTCCGCATGGTGTCGTCCGAGCTCGCCCGGGTGCACGACCGGGTCAGGTTCCTCGAGAGCGAGCTGAAGGCCCAGCAGACACTGGGTCTGTCCGATCCCGGTGCGCTGGACGAGGAGACGATCGCGGCGCTCGTCGGCGAGGAGACCGCGCGGGTGCTCGCCGTCGCGCGCGAGGCGGCGCAGCAGATCAGGTCCCACGCCGCCGAGGAAGCGGATCGCGCGCTGCGCGACGCCGAGCACGAGGCACGGCGCGTCCGCGAGGAGGCGATGCTCGACGCGGTCCGTCAGCGCACCGACCTCGACAGCCAGAAGGAGGCCGAGCTGGAGCTGGCCAAGCAGCAGGGCCGCGACATGGTGGCGGAGGCGAGGCGCTTCCGTGAGGAGTCAGTGTCCGACGCGACGAGGCGGCGCGACCAGGTGAAGGCGCAGATCGAGCACCTCGTCCGTCTCCGCGACCGTCTCGTTGACGCGTTCGAGCGCGCGCGCGACGCCGCGGAGCGCGCAGTCGGGGATCTCGCCGAGTTCGACGAGCTCGCCGATGCGATCGTCGAGATCACCGGCGTCCCGGAGGTGGAGCCGACCGTGGTGTTCGACCGGTTCGTTCCCTCGCCGCAGCCCGTGTCGCACGACGAACCGACCGGCGAGGTGCTCTTCTTCGACCACGCGAAGGTGCCCGATGCGATCCCGCAGCGCAAGGTGCCGCACGACCCGCCGAAGGTGCCGGTCGATGCGACGCCGATCATGGGCACACCGCTCGGGTTCGACACGCTGGAGCGCGCGGAGAAGCTGCGTCGCGACGGGGTCGATGCCACGGGCTCGCAGCAGCGTCCGGCGGACGGCGGGGACTGCGCCGAGGTGCAATCGTCGGCGGACGCCGAGCCCGCCGACCGCACGGTGCCGTCGTCGATGGCGTCGCATCCGTCGATCGACCACCCCGTGTCGGGCCGCATGGCCGAGGTCGTACCGCTCTTCGACCGCGGTCGTCGTCCGTCGCCGGCCATCGAGCCGACGGATGCGCGGGCCACGGAGCCGATCCCGTTCGTGGCGGGCGAACCGGACGTCGACGACGTGGCAACCGTTCCGCAACCGGTTGCGCGCCCGTCGAACCCGGCCTTCGATGCGGTGTTCGCGCGTCTGCGCTCGTCGAGCACCGACCGCGTCGCGTCCGGCGTCGCCACTGGCGACAGTGCGGGCGAGCCGGATGCACCCGAACCCGTCACCGAGGATCCCGCGGATGGGCAGCAGCCGGCACGACGGGCGGCGAGGCGCCGTCCGTCGCTGTTCGGCGGATCGCCCGCCGCTCCGTCGTCCCCCGCGAAGCAGTCGGGGAAGAAGGCGGGAAGGAAGGGGCCTGACGCAGCGCCGACGCGGCGCGGGACCGACGCCGTGCCGGTCGTCGTCGCGCCGGCCACCGTCGACCCCGCGCGGTTCGCGGAGCGCGAGGCGGCAATCGGTGCGCCGAGCACTGCGATGACGAAGAAGCTGAAGCGGTTGCTCGCGGACGAGGAGAACGGGGCGCTGACCCGGCTGCAGGACCGGAAGGTGTCCGTCGCGCTCGAATCGTTGTTCCCGTCCGCGGACGCGCAGGTCCATGCGATCGTGGCCGACCTCGAGGACGAGCTGATGCGCATCGCGATGGCCGGTGCGAAGAGCGTGCCCGCCGGCGGCGCGGACCTCCGCGCGACGCTCAAGCGGTCGAAGGTGCTGTCCAAGGTGTCGCGACGCGTCGACGAGTGGATCGTGCGGGTGCTGCGCGAGCAGCTGCAGCAGTGCGTCGACACGAGCAACGGCAGCAAGGACGCCATGTCGTCGGCGGTCCGCGGCG
>Ga0172372_10007062_pt1 | contig 15156 bp, 9 predicted proteins | sample LakKiv5m_2_FD_114544 | JGI IMG/M metagenome (GOLD analysis project Ga0172372, IMG submission 114544) | Freshwater microbial communities from Kabuno Bay, South-Kivu, Congo - kab_092012_9.5m | ecosystem: Environmental > Aquatic > Freshwater > Lake | place: Democratic Republic of the Congo...
TCCTTGAAGGCCACTATTTCGTCTTCGAAGTAAGGCAACCTCTTCTTAACCGTATCGCCATGATGGGTTGAGAAAAAAAAGAAGGACACCATAGTGCCCACTACGCCTTTACAGCGTAGTGGGCACTATGCCGTACCTTCAAAGTTACGCGCGAATCAGTCGCGTGTAATACAAAATACGCCCATCACCGTAGACCGCGCTCAGCGGATCCACGGCATAGACGTTCTCACGGCCCGGTACGGCCAATAAAACATCCGGTGATACCAATACCGGTCCAAAGATCATTGCTGCCTCTAGGCCCTCTACGGTGCCGTAGCGTCGATCGATGACCGGGACATCGATCGACAGCCCGTTAGCCGTACCGATGAGCAAGGTACCTACACTCACCGTACTGCCGATCCGGGCGATCTGTTCGTTGGGGACTAACACCACCTCCTGTTCCGAATAGGGCGAAGGTCGCAGTACGACCGTCTCACCGGTTAAGTTGATCACGAGGACTCTCCTGTCATCAGTTCTTTTATTTGCTGACTGACGGCCTCTTGTACCGAACACAAGGTATTGCGCTGTATGCGACTCATGTCCGTATAGTAAACGACCTCCATATCGCCGTAGATGGTCACGGTGTCCGTGGCAGAAGTGTCCTCTGAAGAACAATTCTGCGGCTGTAGTTTTGTAACCACTTTAGAAGCCGGCGTGAGCTCGATGTATACCCTATCTTGTCCTCCGAGCTGGAGGTGGGTCGTAAAGTATTGCGGTGTAGGGGTCTCGCACAAGGCATCTTGAGCGATTTGACCGATCGCATAAACACTGGCCGCCACAAATTCGCTGTCATATTCCTTCAACTGCATGACGATCTCCGGGGTCAGCCCGTCAGGCAGTAGGATGTTATAGAGTGAGGCGCCATCCGGCGCTCTCAGTTCGTAAATACGGCAGTTTTCTGCGTCATAGGTCATATGACGCTTAATTTTATCAGCCATATCGAGGATGCGTTCACTGACAGCCATGGTGGTATCTCCGGGTAATGAATAAAACAAGAGGGTGCATAGTAGCCGAGTGAGCCCATACGCTCACTCGGCTACTATGACGGTGCTTTTTAGGACTTGGCCAATTCTTCCATCATGCTGGCGACCTGTTCCCTGACCGACTTCAACTGCCCGGCATTCTTACCGGCTCGGGTTTCAAACGTCGTGGTGATGACACCGTGTTTGGTCACTTCTGCCCCGTCACCGGCAAGACGGTTGGCATACGTCCGCTGACGGTCCCACCCGTGGATGATGGTGTCTTTGTGGCCGCCCTTCATGGTAAACGTCGCAGCGACGAAGTTAGGGTCTTCGGCAGCGGCTTTATTCGCCATCCGACCACAGGCCAAGGTCGAGGCCGGTACGAACGTCGCATCGTATTCCTTGACTTCTTGGACGATGGCCGGTGTCAGGCTGTCCGGCAAATACTTGTCGTACAGCGAGATGTCTCCGGATTCTTTACCGATGCCGGTCTTTGAATCCAACTCCATGTCCTGTTCAATTTTGTCGGCGAGTTGCAGAATGTGGGGTGCAATTTTGCTCATGTTAAAACCTCCTAAGGTCTTTTTAGTAAAGAGAGCGGTGTACGGGGTAGAGATAACACTGTCCGCTTTGTTACAGTGCATTCCAAAGTATAGCGATGACACCTTATTTTTTTACAGGCATGGTCTATACGTTCACAAACAGTATATGGTGTTCTAATGACGTGTAATCCAATTACAAAGCGGCATAGAGGAGGGTGGAATCATCCACCCTCCTCATACAGTGCGGTAGTATTACCACTGATGATACACTGGACTAGCTGTCGGTCCTGTCTCGCGCAACAGTTGCTTCAAGTCCTGATAAACATCCTGGTGTTCCAAAGCCCATGGCGCGGTCGGTTGGCTCACCAACTGCTCCAATTGATGCCGGGTCAGCAGTTGTTCGTCCAATGAATCTAGCACCAAATGCTGTTCTAACGCCGGGGCATCCCATTGGTTAGCAATGGCTATACCCGGTTCATTGACCCAATCGAACGTTTGAATAAAGACCAAAGTACGGTGGTTGACGCGCCCGACTCGTTGATCCCGTGTCAAGGCCCGAATAGAAAAGCAGACGTTTTCACTGGGGTTATTCAATGCCGCTTCAAGGGCCGGTCCTTTCGGTCCAGAAGGCTTTAGCTTAGCCATGATGGGAATGATGCCGGCATTAGCGGTCGTGGTTGGACCCGGCCGATACTGAGGATCCAGCCAAATCTCTTTAAAATGCACACAGACATTACGTTCATCGATCGTGCAAACACGGTCCATAAACTCCTGTGGCCGCATGCCAGTATCTGGGCGAGGATGACCCACTTCCCCTTTTAAACACCCGTTACGAATACGGCGCATCAACGCACCCGATTCTTCAAACAGTTTCTTAGCCCCGTCTAGGACGTAGAATTCACCGGCAGAATTAAAGGCATTCAGAGCCCCGACTATCATGGTACGGTATCCGTCGGCATCCGGTGCGATCACACCTTGTTTACCCCGATCGTTGAGCTTAGTGGCGATGAATTTAATGACGGCAGATGGACTTGCCATAGTAGACCTCTTGAGATGTTAAGCGCGTATCAGCTGCTCTAAATGTTGAACTTCATCTGTCGGTGTGACTAACGCCGAAACGACTCCATCCTGAAAGTAATTACCAGCCATTTTATTCAACGTGTTGGTGGCCGCATAGTACACGCTCTTAAACGGAATGTAGGCTGGAGGCACGATCGCTGCTTTCGGATCCTCTGGCAGGCTGTTACGGTAATACATCACCCGATCGTTTTTACTGCGGGCTACGATTGAAGCTAACAACTCAATTGTATCCAACGATGCGGCGATGGTACTGCCGGCAAAGGTCTTGGCTGTGTCGAACAAATACCCCACATCGTTATAATCCATGAACCATGGCACCTTACCTTGCACCAGGAATTCATCAAACACCGGATAGATGTACTGATTGCGGACAATCGTTTCTGTGGTAGCGATGACCATGCTGTTTGCCGGAAAGTAAAACTCATAATACGGTACGCCATCGATTTTGATCTTTAACGATTTAAAGGGTGTGATTTTTAGCATCGCGTGCGTTAAAGAGATAGCATACCGATCGTCTTCTAACAGAATAGCATAGATGCCATAGATGTAGACCTCGATACCGATGACGGCTAATTCACGGTCGATATAACGTTCCGGAATCTGGATTCGGCACGGAGCCGTCGTCACGACCGCTCCGTTGGGCAGAGTCTGTAAACAGGCTTTCACAGCCTGAGGATCGCGTCGACGGGCCATGACATCACTCCTTCAACAGCGTCAGTTGATCCGCAACGTAATCGGATACATAATTGATTGTTGCCAATAAGGCTGCTTCTCGTACGTCAATATCCGGATTCACTTCGGCTGCCCGTTGAATATCAGTTAAAATACATTCAGCTTGGGTGTAATAGAACCGACTACGGCATAATAATACCATTGCTGCATGGTCTAAACTACTCATGGCCGTAGGAGTCAGTGCTTGCAACTGATCTTTAAACTTACTGCGCACTGTATCGTAGTACTGTGGAGTTTGAGAGATGAATAACTTCTCCCCTTCCATTAAATCGTCCAGGCTGATTTCAAACTGAGTCGCCAGGATCTGTTTAAAGAGGTCGAAGCTGCGGTTGCTTTCGGCCGCATTATGAAACAATACAAACGTGTGCCACCGCTGCTGCAGTTCTGGGATCAATTCATTGATGGAGGCTTTAGTAAAGACTTTGCGCCCCGTCAACAATAACCCAAACAACAATTCAGGACTACCACCGGCTTGCAACCAATTGTAATAGACCGGCCCGTAGACGCGGATCTGTTTACGGCGATCGGCAAATGAGATTCCTGAGGCTTGGGTGTCAATGACCAACGTTTCACTGGTGTTATAGAAGGCGATACGGCGCAGACTCTCGTCGATCAAGCACCCACCGAAATCACGGATCTCGGCGACCTGAGCCTGGTACTGTTGCAAATTCATACCACTAGCTCCAGTATCCACTTCATCATACAACCGACGGCCCCACAAATACAAGGCGGTACCGACATCGGCCCGATCAAACGGGTTCAGGGCCAATACCGCTTCAATTGTTAGCGTGGGGGTGGATTGAATTGACCCTGTCGGACGGTAGAAGGTGTTCCACACCGTTTGCATCCAGTCGTTGCCTTTACGGGTATACCAGGCCGTGATGGCCGTATCTGCCGAGGAGTCACCCCATTGCATCAAGGCCAATAATTCTTCACCGGTTTTTTCACCCAACGCCATCGGACTGGCTTTTAATGCAGCCGGTTTATTCTGGTATGGTTTCAGCAGATCCAGTAATTCGTTCGATTGCAGGATATCTGGAATATCCATCACGTCCACATTGAACTGACTTGTCGCACTGGGGGCGACGGCATTTTGCAACTGTTCTTTTACCTGATCGACATAGTCCACAATGACTGGCTTGACTACGTTTTTAGCGAAGCCGATGTGTTTAAGCACTGCTTTAGAGATAAGCTCAATGACATCATCCTGCAGATTATCATGCAGGCTTGGGTTATCTAAATTACCGGATAAAGAATTGCTGGCGATTGAGGCGTAATTACGATACGCATCGGCTTCATCACCTAGATTGATTGGCGGCATCGCTATGGAAAACTGTTCCAACATCGCACTCGACGACATCTTATCCAATTCATTGATGACCGTGCCGGGCAAGGACCCAACTATCAATCCTTTTTCTGCAAAATGCTCGGCGATCCCTACGCCGGCCAATAAACAAGATTCGTGTATCATGGGGATCTCCTAGCGGGACAGGGTGCGTTGTTGTTGACTGTATTTGGCATCCAGTGCCTGACGGATACGGGCCATCGTCAACGTCTGCAGCGTTTCTGATGTAATCTTAGAGCCATTTATGCTGTTAGAAATATCGTTGCCAGCGATGGATTTGATGACGTGTACAATGATTTCACCGGCATTACCCAGCGTAATCATCGACCGTTGGACGCGGCGAGTCTGTGTCGGAGTCATAGGAGAAGCTAAAAACATGGTATCCTCATCACGTATAGGTGATCGTAAACGAAAAATAACGGTACTGTGGTACCGAAGCACCACAGTACCGTCTGCCATACAAATTTAGGTGAGTCCGCGGTATAGGGCGACGGCCCGTCGGCCGATGACTTTCAATAAAGTGGTGGTCGTCCCGATGATTATTGGGGAGGTCACGATCCGTGCAGTGATCGATCGATAGCTGAAAATAGCATCGACCGGGGTCCCGGATTCGGTCGTCACAGGGTACGACATTACTTCACCGAAGGTAGATTTCATTTGATTTGCGAACACGCCCTTATCGCCGACCCCGGCCCCGTTGCTGACCGTGATGTAGATTTGGATCTCGGCTTTGTTGATACCCAAGGGGGTCCCTTCGACCCGATACTCGCTATTGACCCGCCCGGAGATGATCGCACGGTTTTGAGCTTTGCATTGATCGGCCAAGCGTTTATCGCTCTGATCGGCCAATGCTTTTAGGCTCGCCGACATATCGGCTTTATCTCCATGGTAATACACCATGATGGAGTCGACGATGCCTCGAACTTTTGCACGAGGGGCATGGTTAGAGAGTTTCTGCAAGGTCTGCAGCGTATCGTCGTCAAATAGCCCAGCCTCATTGGTGACCGCATCTTCAATGATCAGTAGGACATCCATCGGTTCGACAGCAGTATTAGCTTTTACCATATTCCGTATCGCCTGATTGAATTCTACGGTATAGCTCTTGACTTTAGTGGTACTGGCAGCCAGTTTTTCCGATAACGCTTTGGAAATAGCAGATGAGTCTTCAAAGGTCTGACTGACCTCCATGAATGCCGTGGTGGTTGCAATACCCGACTTCCATGTAATTGTCGAGGGATCTAATACATCGGGTTCAAAGAAGGCGGGATTGTAGGCGATCACTTGACTGCGGGTAAATTTATTGCCTGGCTTTAATGTCGAGATGACATCGTGAGGGTAGGTGGACCCTTCTGACCGACCGTATTGTCTACCTAACGCCACGTGAATGACTTTACCGGAAGCGAGTTCGACTACTAGGGCTTTATCAGAAACGGAGACCACTTTACCGTCTTCAGGTGCACTGTACCCGAACATCCCGCCCATGCGTTTAGCAATGATCGGTTCATACCCGGTTCGGACCAGCGGTTGGTGGTAGCCGGTACAGGCGACCGTGTGGGCGTGCTGGATCCCCACCATCATCAACCGAATAGCCGCATCTTTGTCAGAGCCGGGCGCTGCCATCACCTGGGTGGAGAATAGACTGGTCGAGCCATCCTGCTTAGGATCGTAGGCTGGACTGATCATCCCCCGTAACGATTGAATGCGAGGATTGGCGGAGAGGTAGGTGTTGATCCCGACGTCACCGCTGTCCGAGGTCGCTTCTGATGTCGTCCCCATTTCTGACGGGTGATACGCCCGTCCTTGTTTATTGACCGCATCCTTATCTTGTCCGCTTTGTCCGCTGATGGTGATCGCTTCTTTCTCCTTCAGGTACATCAGCGGGTTGATATCGGCTGGGGGTTTGACGGCCGTATCGTTTTGCGACGAGACGTTTTTCCAGACGGCATACGGGTTCATTTCCAGCTGCGGACGGGCACGGATGTTTCGGTTTTTATAGTCCCGAATGGACAGGGCCAGCTCTTTATAGATCGCCCCGGCGACCCGCTCGTAACTGCGGATCCGTTTGTACCGCATGTCTTGCAAGTCCGGGTGATAATCCGTTAACAGCAATTCCCCTGCCCGGTACAGCAGCCCTTGAAAGGTCACCGGCTCGTGCATCTCTTTTAAGACTTCCAAGGTGATGGGATCGACAAACAGTTGATCGAGCAAGACCAACTCGCGAATGTGCCGGGCCGTCATCTGGGCCGATTCCAGGACATTCATGTAGACGTTGGTCTGGTCGAAGCTCGCGCGGTGGTACAGCCGGATCGACCGCTGAAAGGCATTGAATCCGCTCAGGATCAAACCCGCCAAGGCATCTTTGCGGGAAAAGATCAGTTTCTGGTCCTTAAACACCAACGCCCATTCATCCGGTGCCAACGCCACCCGTTTGGTCGTCTCGACGACTTTAGGTTTCACCTTTAACAAGGCCAACAGGCGACTCAAGCCCAAGTAATAACCCAACACCACGCCCAACGGAATGGCTTTCTTGAACTGCTTCAGTTCAATGTAATCCATCGGGGCTTTCTTGGGGTTTAACTGAAACATCGTGAATAGATCGCCCAATACGATCCACTGCTGACCGCGGTATACCGCGACCGTATCCTCCCGGGTGATACACAGCGGTTCTTTGGCTGCCGTATACCCCACCAACCGCCGACCGTCCGTTTCCAATACCGCCAACGTCTCCGGACTGACCAAGGTCTCCCGTTGCAGATGGTCGAACGTATAATAGTCGCCCTGCACCACGACGCTTTTAATGTACTTGGCCAACCCACTGTAGGCGCGAGGGGCTTCGAACAAATTGTCAAAGACATCGGCCGGTGCGATGTTCTGCACGATCCCGTCGGGGTTGGTCATGCCGCTGTCGATTAATGACCGGGCGATCCAGTCGTAGAGGTCGTAAGCCTTTTTCTCACTGCGTTGCACAAACACTTTCCCGTAGTAACTGGCCAGGACCACCGTACGGTCATTGATCTTGCGAATCGGCACATCGACTTTCTGCCGACGGGCTCGGTATTTGATTCCGCCGGTAGTGAATTCACCGTCGTCATTGATGTCCGGGACGCGGAAACTGAGGACGGTACTGACCCCGTCAATGGGCCGAATCTTCAACCGGTGTTGTTCGTACGAGCCGGTCGCATCGGTGTAGATTTCAACGTCGTGTTGTTGGACGATGACGCCGGCTTTTTGCACGTGGTGCACGACATTGAGAATGTCTTTCTGCAACAGTTTCCCGCCGATGTATTTCTTATCCAGGACTTCGGTGGTGCAGCTTAGCATGGACGGATCGACGACCCCGGGGGTCGGTGGGAAAGTCGTCTCCTCCGGTCGAATGATCAAGTCTTGCTGGTCGATCTGTCGAAACGCTTTGACGGCGGTCCCAGAGCCGTACGGATCGAGTTGTTGGTCATACAGCTCCGTCTGTTTCATGAGTTGTTTGTAGTCAGTCGCACTCATGAGACCGTATTCGGCTTGTTCGTTGATCTGCGCTTTCAACTGTTCTAAAACGTCATGCTCCTGCGAGAGGTCTGCCAAAATCCGGCGGTGGTTTTCATCCAGGACGACATCACCCTCACCAGTGATCAGGTCGACATGACTAGCTCCACTGGAGAGTTTCTGGGCGATGGCACGTTTTTCGATGACTTCCAAGACTTCCAGCTCCTTATCCATCGTATCGTCATCGCTCAAATCGACATCATGGGACTCATCTATAATAGGTGCACTTTCAGTGAACGTGGCTTCGATATCGGCTGCACTGAGGGCTTCAGTATCCATCCCTGACGCTTGGGATTGGACTTGCATCAGCATGCGCATCAGGTACTTTTGCAGCTGTTGGGTTTTAAACCTCAAATGCGCGTGGTTAAGGCTATGATCCTCTGCTGCAACACTTGTTTCAAAGAAACTGTGCCAATACCCCATGTTGATCAAGCACCACCGATCGTGGTGTTGAAAGATAAGGTTGAGCTTATCGAAATCTTTAGCAGACCACTCTTTCCACCAGGTGACTGATCTATCTTGTTTGAGCCATTTCCACAGTTCCAATATGAACCACTTCTCTGGTTGGTCCAGTATCTTTAGCAGATTAGGCGTGATTGTGTTACTGCCGGCATTGAGGGTCGATAAGCTGGGTAATACATCAGGAACCTGTATGAACCGATACTGATGACGCTGCGATTGATGAGAGACCTGTAAAGCATTATCCCAGGCCGTCTGTTCTAAATCCGCCCATTGCTGGTATTCGGATAACGGAATGTCACTGTACTGGTACAGATCGATCGGAAAGTTGTAGTTGACGATTAGCAGGTGTTGTGGGCTGGTGTCCTTTTTCCACGGTTCATGCAGGTACTTGAACATTTTGTGCTGGTGCTGAAACTCCATCACCTGCGTATTGCTGAACCGTTGTACTTGCCGGAAGGCCACACGCTGGCGCAATCCGGAAAGGGCGCAGGCATGGATCGATTCGGCATGATCGAGGATGAGACTGCCTTGGGCGTAGTCTTTTAAATACGGGATCGATCCGTCAGGCCCTTTGACACCGGGTCGGTGATCCAAAAAGTGGTACAGGCTATTGAGTGGAAAATGAAATTGGCTGAGTGGAAAGACTCGGGGCGATGCGATTTGGTTGGATCGCATCGCCCCGTATTGTTTATAAAACGCATTGTACGCGAGTTGCATGGTCGTTTATCCCGTGATACTGGAAAGCACGTAATTGATCGTATCGACTTCGTGTTTATAACTGAAAGACCCGTCAGGGGCGATGTAGAACGCTCGGCTATTCAGGACGCGTTGAATTTCCCGTTGCGCATCGCTAGTAAAGGCGACAGTCCAGCTGCACGTATCGCCGTCAAAATCCCCTTCCAGCCGTGCCAAATGCGCCAATGCCGGCGACATGGAGTTGACACCGCCTTCACCGCGTATCGGAAATTCTGGGGCGACTATCTCTGTCTTTTGCCAATGATCGTCCAGCTGTACCCGCACCTCGGTTTTGACGGTGGCTTTGACGTGCGGGAAACTCGGATACGTACTGCCCACCCGAGCGACCGGATACCGGGTGACGATGCCAGGTAACGTCGGGGCACGCTGAAAGACCGCAATGTACAACAGTTCGCAAAATGTTACGGGGCTGACATCGTCCCGCTGACGGTCTTCCGGCAAGTCGTCGATATCCTGAAACAGTTTAAACGTCCCATCCGGCCCTTTGTAGATCAGTCCGAAATAGCCTTCCTTGACTTCCAGCACCATGTGACGCAGTTCCTCTTCACCGAACCGATTGATGACTTTCTGCAACCCTTCATTCGTCATCCATTCGTCATAGACGTAGGTATCGACATCGATCATGCGGGACTTCCAGGTTTTCTTATCGACCAAGACAGCCGGGCTGTTGGGGCCGGGAAACACGTGCGATAGAAACCCATTTTTTAGATCAAAGAATACCAGCGGCAAGGCACTTTTCAAATACTGGTACAGGCCGATCAACGTCTGATTCGGACCCATCAAGCGCGGAGAATCCAAGCTATCCACTTTCTGCACCAAGGCCGTGATGACGTTACGGGTGCTGTTGAAGATTTTACGGGAGGCCCATTTGCCTAAGATCATCTTGCCTTTGCCTTCCATGAGTTTACGGAAGTAATCGTAGATCTCGATAAAGGTCTCTTGCATCTGGTAACGAATTAGATCAATAGACTCCGGGTTATTCTTTAATGCTGCCGGATTGATCATGGCGGCTAAGGCGATCATGCGTTTGTACGGTTTATTGATTTCACCTTCTGACGGTTTGCCGTCTTCATCATACTCGTAATCCCGCAGCCCGGCCGGTAAAATCACCAACTTGTCAATCAACGGTTCGGTGCGGTATTTTTCGACCAGCCGGATGTTAAACTGGCGTTTGGTACTGTGACGATTTTCAAAGACCAGCTCGCGGTAATGTTCCATGAAGAAGGTATAGCCGGTCCGGCCTTCCATCGGGGTGGATTTAATAAAGTTTTTGACGCTAGGGTCCCAGACGGCATACCCTTTGCCCGATAAGACATCGGCGTAGAGTTGTTTCAGCTCTTTCAACGCTTTGAACAGGACGGGATGAAGCAGTCCGACATTCAGACGGATGTACGAGAACGTACGATTGCGCCGTTCATCGCCGATCTTGCCGAAAATCTCGGTACTGAACAAGCCGTTGGCCATGAAGTTACGGGAGGAGGCTTCAAAGGTATCGGTGGTGGTGACGGGGGGAATACCCCGCACCATGTCATCCGTCGGAATGAGCAACTGGATGTTAAAAGGGAGCATATTAGCGGACATGGAGGCCCTCAAATCGTTTGAACTATATTTAGGAGAGTCTGTAATGGCAAAATCCGATACCGTCGAGCTCGACGACGAGCTTGACTTTGATGATGAACTGAACTTCGACTTCGATGACATGAACATGGAGGATGACACCGAAGACGATTCTCGCAAACCCGTCGAGCGTGCCGCACGCAAGGCATTTAAACATACGTTAGAAGGCATTAAACAAAAGCTCATAGATCCTGATTTTATCGAGAGATTTGTCAAAGGCGCTATGCCGCAGGAATACAGCCAAGCCCCTTACGGACTTAATGATTCGGCGTACGATCAAGTCAAAGCCTTGGCTGGTACGGCGACAGAGCTATACAATGATGCAGTCCGAGAAATCAAGCCGGAAGTCAACAAGGTCTTCAATCAAGTCTACAAACTTGTGCCAGCGAATCAACAGCGGGTACGAGGCTATTTAGACAAGTTAAAGGAAATCGCGGGGTTTGACGACGAGAAGGCAGATTCTGGCTGGAGTGCCGGCAATGCCGAAGATGGTGAAATCAAAGGTGAGTTGTCTAAGATCTTCGATGTTCAGGTCGAACAGCAAGCCCAGCAACGGTCCGAAGATCAAGCCGAAGGCCTGATCCAAGCCAACATCGAACAACGCCGGTATGAAACAGAAACCGCACAACTGCAAGGCATTCACGGTGCATTGGGTCGACTGGTCAGTTATAATGATCGGATCAATGCAGCCTATCAGCGTAAATCGTTGGAGTTGCAATACCGGTCGTATTTTGTACAAGCTGGGATCGCTAAACGCTTAAACGAATGGTTCGGGATTGCCAAGGCACAAGGCGAAGCCATCGTTAAAAATACCGCACTGCCCGATTATGTCAAGCAGCGTGACAGTGAACGCTTTAAGCAGTTAACGCAAAGTAAGTTTTTTGATCAACTGCACCTGGGGTTATTCGGCAATACATCGGGTATCCAACGCGGGATTGGCAAAATCAAGGAATTGGTCAAAGGGAATATCGCGGATTTTGTTTCGACGATAGGACAAGTCAGCTCGATGGGCGATCAAGCCGGCGACATGATAACGCAGGCGGCAGAAATGCAAGCTGCCCTCGGTGGCGGTCAAAAATCCCAGCAGTCAGCCCTGAATAAAGGGATCGACATGGGGACCGAGTTCGGTGGGGATTTAGCCGGCGGGTGGTTGATGGAAACCGGTGGTAAACGCTTTGCGAAAATGATCAAAGAGCGGATCGCTAAACCCGGTTCTAAAACGCAAGATCTGATTATGAAGGGTGCTAAATACGGCACTGACATTCCGGCCACCTTACGGGAATTGACACGGACTGGCTTTCTCAAACAGACTGAAGCAGAAGAAAGAGCAGAAAGTATTTTATCGAAGATGACGGGTGGGATGAAAGAGGCCGCCAAAGGCCTCATCAACATCTTTACAGACGATACCGACTTGGCGATCGATAAAGGTGAAGGGCTGGCCGATCTTTCTAAACCCGCCGTCTACGACATGATCACCAAACGCAGTATCGATCAAGTCATTCCAGGCTACCTGTCTCGTATTTTACGGGAAGTCACTATCATCCGTACCGGTGATGATAGCATCGATTTGGTAGAATATGACTTTCAGCAAGGGAAGTTTTTAGACCAGCGGCTTTTACGGAAGTCTATTAAGGACATCATGACCGACACGATCGTCGGTCCTGGATTGAAAAACCGATTCAGCGATGTCGAAAAGACGTTAGATATACAGTCGTACAGCCCAGCTGCACAGTCGGCTTTGCGTGATGCCATGGTCGATATCGTCTCATCTAAAGATGCAGGAATTATCGATAGCCGTACCTTCATGGATGCGAAGCATTATGAATCGGTCGAGCCTGAGGTCGCTGCTGAAATACAGAAGCGTCTAAGTGAACGTTTTGATCCCAACGGTACCGAGTACCAAGCGCTCAATCTTAAGCTGAATCAACAGGCAATGGTGGCCCGTAAACAGTTGAAAGGTCCGCAGGCTCAGATTGAGAATTTTTTGAGATTAGGCCAACGGGATTTGCTGCAAGACATGGGTTTAATCAACCAGGGATCAGGTGGTTATGCAGCGGTTAAGGATAAAATTAAAAATCTACCAGAAGAAATTCGTAAGCCGATCGATGAAGCCGCCAAACAAATGAAGCGTGGTGAGCGTATTTTCGATTACCTGGACGACGAAACCAAAAAGGAATTAGAAGACTGGCCGTCAGTAGTATCTAAATTGGTAGAGTTGGACAAGCTATTTGAAGGCTCGTCCAAGGATGGCATTAACATGGACTTTGCCGGCTATCAGTCCTTCATTAAGAACAACTTAAAGCAATCTGCTTTTCAAGATGAACGAGAAGCCCTTCTTAATGAATCACCTAGGTCGGAGACGGATACGACGTATGACAATATCGATGGCATCCCCATCTTTGTCCGTAATGCCCCAAGACGAATTCGGACATCACCTGCTCCGGAGCCGACTCTTTCGCTGACAGAACGTCGAGCGCCGACACCGAATCAGACTGACTCCACGATACCCGGGTTGATGCGTATTGACTTGTCGCCACACATTGACCGTATTGTCAATACACTGACACCGATGGGGCAGACACTGATCGAAATACGAGATCTGTTAAAGCCGACACCTTCTGAACCGGCGACACCACCTGCACCACCAGTACCGCCTACGACGCCTCCACCGCCGGTCACTGGACCTGGTAGACCGCCCTATAACCCACCGCCTACGACGCCTTCTGGTGACGCAGGAGGCACGATGTCGCCTCAGTCTAGTATCCGTGGCTTTACATTGATATCGAGGCCTGATGCGGCTCAGCAGTACGTTAGTAATGGTGTCCAGGCTCTACGGGAGCAACAGCTCAATGCTAAGGCGGCTGTGAAGGCGCAGATGGAACAAATTAAGTCACACTTACCCGAGGTCATATCGCACGGACAACAGCCCGTACAGCAGTCGATAGAGGCCGTCCGTCAATACGGACAGCCATTAGCTCAACAGTCGATAGAGGCCGTCCGTCAATACGGACAGCCATTAGCTCAACAGTCGATAGAGGCCGTCCGTCAATACGGACAGCCATTAGCTCAACAGTCGATAGAAGTTATACGACAGCAGATTCCACCTACGATACAGCACGGTTTACAATCGGTACAGATACAGATTCAACATCTGGTTAATGACAGTATCCGACAAGCCCAGATGGCTATTCCGAATGCGGTTAGGTTAGGTATGGAACAAGGGCTATCGATGCCTTCGCTCTTACCGACACCAGCATCCTTGTTACCGCAGACAACGGCATTATCACCTATTTCATCGTTAGTGCCATCGTTGCCGTCATTGTCTATGCCATCGATGCCATCGTTGCCGTCATCGTTAATGCCATCGTTGCCGTCATCGTTAGTGCCATCGTTGCCGTCATCGTTAATGCCGACAACGGCGTTAATGCCGTTGTCATCACATGTCAAGTCCGTCATAGCTGAATTACCGACAATGACACCATCGGTAACACCAGTTAAGACATCTCCACCAGTACCGGTACCAGTTGACGATGTTGCATCACCGATACCGTCAAATACAACATCGCCGATACCGGAGACACCCATAGCTGTGCCGACTGTAGCACCGACTTGGCGTCAACGCCTGAAGGATCGACAACAGTCCATGCAGAAAATGGTGCGGATAGCTACAGGTGGATTGGCATTGATGGCGGGTGGAATACCTGGTTTGGCATATGGCAATGTAATACCGGAATCGTCCGCATCGATGAAACATAGCGTGATGTCGGAGACACGCAATGTATTGCAAGACCATCAGCAACAATACATACCGTCGATGCTATCGTTGCCATCATCGTTAGTGCCATCGTTGCCGTCATCGTTAGTGCCATCGTTAGTGCCATCTATGCCGTCGATGCCATCGTTGCCGTCATCGTTAGTGCCATCGTTGCCGTCATCGTTAGTGCCATCGTTGCCGTCATCATTAGTGCCATCGTTGCCGTCATTGTCTATGCCATCGATGCCATCGTTGCCGTCATCGTTAGTGCCATCGATGCCATCGTTGCCGTCATCATTAGTGCCATCGTTGCCGTCATCGTTAGTGCCA
>Ga0172372_10007065_pt1 | contig 15152 bp, 15 predicted proteins | sample LakKiv5m_2_FD_114544 | JGI IMG/M metagenome (GOLD analysis project Ga0172372, IMG submission 114544) | Freshwater microbial communities from Kabuno Bay, South-Kivu, Congo - kab_092012_9.5m | ecosystem: Environmental > Aquatic > Freshwater > Lake | place: Democratic Republic of the Congo...
CCGTCCGGATTCCGAAAGGACCCCGCGCGCGGCATCCGGGAATTCTCCCGCCAGTCGCTTGAGAAGCTCGGCTTCAAAGTCCGCACCGACGGCTTCGCCTACACGATCGACGACCGTTGACCGATACGGAGTAGTTTGTGGGTTGTGGGCGTGGGACACACCTTCCCTGCATCCCGGGTTTACACCAGGTATGTCCCCCGATAGCGCCTGCACCTCAAAGCAGCTCTCTCCTGCCGTACGCTCGACAATAAACATCCGCCGGTGGCTGGTGCCGCGGGCACGGGGGTTGCTGTCTCCCTCCTCGAATCCGGTCACTCCGACCGGATTCGAGGAGGGAGACAGCATGCTTGTTCGCGCACTTTCCTTCGCCGTGCTCGGGATCGACGCGGTCCCCGTGGAAGTCGAAACCGACATCGCCCACGGGCTGCCCTCCTACACCGTGGTCGGTTTGCCCGGAGGCGCGGTCCGGGAAAGCGACGACCGAATCCGGGCCGCCGTGCGCAATTCCGGACTCCCCTTCCCCGGCAGGAAAGTCACCGTAAACCTCGCGCCGGCCGACCTGCGGAAGGACGGCTCCCTCCTCGACCTGCCGATCGCCCTGTCGGTGCTGTCCGCCGAGGGCGTCCTGCCGGGGGAGTCGCTTGCCGCGTGGGTCATCGCCGGGGAACTCTCCCTCGACGGCGCGGTTCGCCCGATCCGCGGGGCCCTCTCCCAGGCGATCCTCGCGCGCAACCTCGGGATCCCGGGGGTCATCACTCCGTTCGACAACGGGGACGAGGCGCGTCTGGTGCCCGGGGTCCGGGTGGTCGCGGTACGTTCCCTGCGGGAAGCGGCCGCCGTCCTCACGGGCGAGGACCCTCCCGTCCATTGCGTAAACGACGGTTCCGGGGACGGCCCGGCGAAGGGGTCCGGCGCCACCGCTCCAGAGCGCGCCCCCGATCTCGCGGAAGTGGTCGGCCAGCCGATGGCTCGACGGGCCCTCGAAATCGCGGCCGCGGGGTGCCACGCGATGCTCCTCGTGGGACCGCCGGGGTGCGGAAAGACGATGCTCGCCGAGCGCCTGCCGGGGATTCTCCCCGACCTCTCGGCCTCCGAAGCCCTCGACGCGACGCGCATCTACGGAGCGGCGGGTGAACCGCCGTGGCCCCGCCCCCTCCTTCGCCGGCCGTTCCGGGCGCCCCACCCGTCCATCACCGCGGCCGGCCTGCTGGGCGGCGGAATCCCGCCCCGGCCGGGCGAGATCTCCTTCGCCCATTGCGGCGTGCTGTTCCTCGACGAGTTCTCCGAATTCCGCGCCGAGGTCCGGGAGGCTCTCCGGCAGCCGGTCGAATCGGGTGAGATCCGGATCTCGCGGTCCGGCCACCGGTACCGGTTCCCGTGCAGGTTCCTGCTGCTGGCGGCGACGAACCCGTGCCCGTGCGGCAACGCCGGCCACCCCCGGAAGGTGTGCCGGTGCTCCCCGCCGCTCCTCGACCGGTTCTCGCGGAAGTTCTCGGGGCCGCTCCTGGACCGGATCGACCTCGCGGTCTCCGTTCTCCCTGTCGCGGTCGAGGAGTGGTCCGGCGAGGCGTGCGGAGAATCGTCCTCGGCGGTCCGGCGCCGGGTCGACGCCTGCCGTGCGGTCCAGGAGGCGCGGTACGCGGGACGCGTCTCCCGGACGAACGGGACCGTCCGCTCCGGAACGCCGGAGCTTCTGCGGGAGCTCACGCCGGAGGCGGCCGCGTTCCTCACGCGGGCTGCGGAACGGCTATCAATGTCCGGAAGGGCGATCGGGAAGGCGTGCCGCGTGGCGCGGACGATCGCCGACCTCGCTTCCGAGCGCCGGGTCGGGCTCCCCCACGCCGCGGAAGCCCTCCAGTACCGTCTGTCGGGATTCGGTTGACCTCAGAGCCGGTCGGCGATGTCCCAGAACACTTTCTCGACGTAGTTACGGAAGCCGTGGATGAAGGCGCAGCGGGGGTGGAACATCGCGAGCGAACCGCAGAAGTAGAGACCGGGGACGCTCGACTCCCCGACCTGCGAGATGCGGGGGTATCCGTCATCCCCGACGTCGACCGTGACGCCCTCCACGGGGATCCAGCGGGGGCGATATCCCGTGGCGCACACGATCGAGTCGAACGACTCGCGCGCCCCGGAGGCGAATTCCGCGGTCCCGTCCGACAGCGATACGACCGGGTCCGCCTCGCGCAGGGAGAGGATCCCGAAGCGGAACAGCTCCTTCAGAACGCTCTCGGACGTGCCGCGGATATGACCCAGCTCCCCCGTCTCGCTGAAGCAGCGCAGCGGACCGCGGGTGCACATCGTCGTGCGCGCGGTGCCGGCGAGCTCGATGCAGAGCTCGGCTGCGGAGTTTCCGCCGCCGATCACGAGCACCCGCTTCCGGTCGTACGCCATGCAGTTGAGGAAGTCGCCCGAGTGAATCACGCGCCGATTTCCGGCGATCCCGGGGATCTCCGGATAGCAAGGCACGGAGGCGCTTCCCGTGGCGATCACGAGGAAACGGCACGGGATCTCGACGCCGCCGCTCACCTCGACGGCGAATCCCTCCGGCGTCCGACGCGCCCCGACGACTCCGGTCCGCTCGGCGACTTCGACGCGCCCGTCGCGCGCGAAGGCGTCCACGTAGCAAAGGAAATCCTCGCGCGTCGGGAAGGGCCGACGCACGCCGGGGAACGACCAGATCGGCCGATCCAGGGTCAAGGAGGTCCAGTCGGTGCCTGGAACCCCCGGGGAGAGAAGGACCATCCCGGGCCGCATCTCGCGCCACGACTGTCCGACCTTCCCCCGCTCGAGGACCTTGTACCGGATCCCGTGCTCCCGGAAGTGGTGCGCCAGCAGGATCCCGGCCGGCCCCCCTCCGACGATTACGACGTCCGCCACGGTGCTTTGCCCCTTCCCCCCGTGTTCCATCGCGTCCCGATCCGGTGTAGTATATCCTTTCAACTTCCGGTTGTTCCACGGGGGGACCGTTTCCCTGGGCGATTTTCACGGGCGATTTTCGACGTTGACAGGGGAAACCTCTTTCCCTATAGTGATTTGTTCTTATCGAATCGCATGGAGGGCAATATCCTATGTACGCAGTTGTCCGCACCGGAGGGAAGCAGCTCCGCGTCTCCCCGGGCGATGTCGTCAACGTGGAGAAGCTGTTGGCCGAGCCCGGCTCGACCGTCGAACTCACGGACGTTCTGATGGTGTCGACCGACCAGGGAACGACCATCGGGACCCCGACCGTCCAGGGCGCCGCCGTGGTCTGCACGGCGGTCAGGGACGGCAAGGGGAAGAAGATCGACATATACAAGTACAAGCGGCGGAAGGGCTTCTCGAAGAAGCAGGGGCATCGCCAGCCGTTCACCACGCTTTCCGTGACCGAAATCCGGGTCGGTTGACCCGAGCAGAAGGGGCCAGGACACCATGGCGCATAAAAAAGGCGTCGGCAGTTCGAGAAACGGGCGGGACAGCCAGAGCAAGCGGCTCGGCGTCAAGCGGTTCGGCGGCGAGTCCGTCTCCGCCGGGTCGATCATCATCCGCCAGCGCGGGACCGCGATCCACCCGGGAGACAACGTCGGGATCGGGAAGGATCACACCCTGTTCGCGCTGATCGACGGCGTGGTCGAGTTCGCCCGCATGGGAAAAGATCGCAAGAGGGTTTCCGTCCTCTCCGCCTCGTAGCCTCCCCGTTCATGCATTTCATCGATGAAGCCACGATCACCGTCCGGTCAGGGGACGGTGGTCGGGGCTGCGTCAGTTTCCGCCGGGAAAAGTTCGTTCCCCGAGGCGGCCCCGACGGGGGCGACGGGGGGAACGGCGGGAACGTCCTCCTCGAAGTGAACCCCAGCCTCTCCACCCTGCTCGACTTCCGGTACCGGAACCTGTTCAAGGCGGCGCGCGGCCAGCACGGCATGGGAAAGAACATGTTCGGGAAGGGCGCCCCCGACCGGCGGATCGAAGTGCCACCCGGGACGGTCGTCTCCGACGCCGACACCGGCGAGCTCCTCGCGGATCTCACGCGCCCCGGGGAAACGCTCCTGGTGGCGAAGGGCGGGCGCGGGGGCCGCGGCAATTCGGCGTTCACCTCCTCCGTGAACCAGGCCCCCGACCAGGCGGAACCCGGGGGGCCCGGGCAGGAGCGTCGCCTGAGGCTCGTGCTCAAGCTGATCGCACAGATCGGGCTGATCGGCCTTCCGAACGCCGGCAAATCGACGCTTATCTCGCGGATCTCGCGCGCGCATCCCAAGATCGCCGACTACCCGTTCACGACCCTCTCCCCGGTCCTCGGGGTCGTCTACCACAGGGACGAAGAGGTCGTGGTCGCCGACCTGCCGGGCCTGATCGAAGGGGCGCACCGCGGGGCCGGCCTGGGGCACCGGTTCCTGAGGCACGCCGAGCGCACGGAGGGTCTGATCCACCTGCTGGACGCGTCGGCGGATCCGGACGGCATAGTCGCGGCCTACCGCACGATACGGGACGAGATGGAGAAATTCGGCCCCGCACTCGCGGCCCGCCCCACCCTGCTCGCCTTCACCAAGATGGACCTGACGGGAGCCCGGGAAAACGCGGAGCGCGCGCTGGCGCTGATCGGGCCGGACGCCGGTGAAGTCCATTTCATCTCCGCGGCCACGGGGGAGGGGATCGCCCCTCTGCTCGACGGCATGCTGGCCCTGAGAAGGAGGACGACCCATGCCGCATGAACGGTCGACCGGAAATCGGGCGCGGGAGATCGTGTCGTCCCGAAGCGTCCGCAGGGTGGTGGTCAAGCTGGGAAGCGGAACCGTCGCCGACCCCGGTGCGGGGCTCCGCCTGTCGACGATCCGCGCCATCGCCGCGCAGCTTTCCGGCGCCCTCGCGGCGGACGGCGTCTCGTTCGTCGTCGTGACCTCCGGCGCGATCGCGGCGGGACGCGAGAAACTGGGGATGACGGAACGCCCCCGCACCGTGGCCCTGAAGCAGGCCGCGGCCGCCGTCGGGCAGACGTCCCTCATGCGCGCCTACGAGCGTGCCTTCGAGAAGCGCGGCCGCCACGTCGCCCAGCTTCTCCTCACGCACGACGACTTCGAGAACCGGGAGCGGTACGTCAACGCGCGGAACACGCTTCTCGCGCTGCTCTCGCGTGGAATCGTTCCCATCGTGAACGAGAACGACACCGTCGCCACCGATGAGATACGCCTGGGAGACAACGACCACCTCGCCACGCTCGTTACCCAGATGATCGGCGCCGACCTGTTGATCCTCCTGACCGACAGCGACGGGCTCTTCACGAAGGATCCGCACGTGCACCCCGACGCCCGCCGCATTCCCGTCGTGGATAACCTCGACGACGCGTCGATCCTCGCGGCTATCGGGCGCCGGGTTTCCTCCGCGGGCACCGGGGGGATGGTTTCCAAGCTGCGGGCGGCCCGCGTGCTCTCCGCCTCCGGGATCCCCGTGGTGATCGCGTCGGGCCTCTACCGGCGGTCGATCCTCGAGATCCTCGCAGGAAGGGACACGGGTACGCTGATCCTCCCGCGAAAGACCGGTAAGCTCCGGAGCCGGAAGATGTGGATTGCCTACGCGATGAACGCGCACGGGACGATCACGGTGGACGCCGGGGCGCGTAAGGTCCTGCTGGAGGGGGGAAAGAGCCTCCTGCCGGCCGGTGTGACCGGGGCGCGGGGACGGTTCCGCCCGGGGGACATGGTCTCCATCGCCGACCGCCGGGGGCGCGTATTCGCGCGCGGGATCGCCCGCTGGTCCAGCGAACAGGTGGACAGGGGAAAGGGGAAGCGCAGCGCGGATGTCCGCGCCCTCCTCGGGCCGGAGACCCCGGCCGAGGTCGTCCACCGCGACGACCTGACGATCCTGCCGCATGCCGGTACTTCCGAACCGGAGAGGGGGGGCGCACCGCGATGACCGCGAACGAGACCACCGGGGCGTTGGTGGAGCGTATCTGCCGGGCGGCAAAAGCGGCCGCGCCGGCGCTGGCCCGCGCCGGGACGGCGGCCCGCAACGACGCCCTCCGCGCCATGGCGCGGGGGCTGCGCGGCCGGGCGGAGTTCCTCAAGGCTGAAAACGCCGGCGATGTCGCGGCCGGGGAGGCTCGCGGCCTTTCCGCAGCGATGATCGACCGACTGCGCCTGACCGACAAGGTGATCGCGCAGATGGCGGACGGGATCGACGAGGTGGCTGCGCTCCCGGATCCTCTCGGCGGGATCGAGCGGCTTTCGCCCCGCCCGAACGGACTCCTTGTCGGCCGCATGCGGATCCCGCTGGGAGTGATCGCGATCATCTACGAGTCGCGCCCCAACGTCACGGCGGACGCCGCGGCCCTGTGCGTCAAGTCGGGCAACGCCGTGGTACTGCGCGGCGGGTCGGAGGCGATCCGCTCCAACGTCGCCATAGCCGGGATACTTCGGGAAGCGCTCGCCGGGGCCGGGCTGCCCGAGGACGCCGTTTCCCTGGTCCCGAGGACCGACCGCGCCGCGATCGACGCCATGCTCACCAAGGAGGAGTACCTCGACCTCGTCATCCCGCGTGGAGGCGAGGGGCTCATACGCAGCGTGGCCGAAAAGTCCCGCATCCCGGTGATCAAGCATTACAAGGGGGTCTGCCACGTCTACGTGGACGAGGGGGCGGATATCCCGCTGGCGGTGCGTGTCTGCGTGAACGCCAAGGCGCAGCGCCCCGGCGTATGCAACGCCATGGAGACCCTCCTCGTGCACGAGGGGATCGCTTCCGCGTTCCTTCCCGAGGCGTCGAAGGCGCTCTCCGACGCCGGCGTCGAGATCCGCGGCTGCCCCGCGACGGTCCGCCTCGTCCCGACCGCCGTCCCCGTCCAGGCAAGCGATTGGGGAACGGAGTACCTGGATCTCATCCTCGCAGTGCGCGTGGTCCCGTCGATGGACGCCGCGATGGAGCACATCCGGGAGCACGGGTCCCTGCACACCGAGGCCATCGTCACCCGCGACCACGGCCGCGCCATGCGCTTCCTGCGCGAGGTCGACTCTTCGCTCGTGCTGGTGAACGCCTCGACCCGCTTCAACGACGGGCACCAGCTCGGTCTGGGGGCGGAGATCGGCATCAGCACGACGAAGATCCACGCCTTCGGGCCGATGGGGCTGTCCGAACTGACCACGACCAAGTTCGTCGCCTTCGGCGACGGCCAGGTGCGCCTGTAGTGGACGGGGAGGTTCGCCGGATCGCCGTCTTCGGCGGCACGTTCGATCCGTTCCACAACGGCCACCTCCGGATGGCCGTTGAGGTCCTGGAGGGTCTCTCGCTGCCCGACCTCTTCCTGGTCCCGTCGGCCCGCCCGCCGCACAAGCCTTCCCGGCCGATGGCCCCCGCGGAGGACCGTCTCGCCATGGCGTCCGCCGGCGTCGCCGGGATCGACCGGGTATCGGTACTGGACCTCGAACTGCGCCGCGAAGGCCCGTCGTACTCCCTGCTCACGATCGCGGAGATATCGGAGGGGAACCCCGGGGCCGACCTCCTGTTCCTGATCGGCGCCGACGCGTTCGCCGAGATCGGCTCCTGGCACCGATACCGCGACCTGCTCGCGACGTGCGATTTCCTGCTGCTCCCGCGGCCGGGGACCGCTCCGGAGGCGTCGTTTCCTCCCGGGATCCGCATTGAACCGGAGGGGGACCGTTGCTATAATCTTCCCGGGTCTTCCTACCGTCTCCCCGGCGGGCGACGGCTCCTTTGCCCCGTCCTGCCGGTCCTGGACATTTCGTCGCGTTCCATCCGGGAAAAGGTTCGGCGGGGGAAATCGCTCCGGGGGCTGGTGCCGCCCGACGTCGAGCGTTACATCGAGGACCACGGCCTGTACCGTGGGGAAGAACGAGGGTAGCCGGTCATCACCACGCGGAACACACTGCTTCGGTGCGCCGCCCTCGCGCGGGAGAAGAAGGGCTTCGACATCCTCGCCCTCGACGTCCGCGAGCACTCCGGCTTCACCGACTACTTCCTGATCTGCTCGGGAAGTTCCGACCGGCAGGTCCAGGCCCTTTCGAGGCACATCGAGGAAACGCTGAAGAAGGAGAAGGGGACCAAGGTTCTCGGTATCGAGGGGCTTCGCGAGGGACGGTGGGTGCTCCTCGATTACGGCGATTTCGTGGTGCACGTGTTCCAGGACGTGGTGCGCGAGTTCTACAACTTCGACCAGCTGTGGGGGGCGGCGCCGCAGGTGCCGGTTCCCGAAGAATAAGCGGAGGGCACGGCGCCGATGGCGGTTCGCCTCCTTTTTCTTCTTTTCGTGGTGATCCTCGTCGCATTCTCCTACATCTCACTGCTGAACGGCCACCACGTGCCGTTCAACTACTCCGCCACCCGGCAGGTCGACGTGTCGGTCAGCGAGCTGGCGATCCTCGCCTTCTCCCTGGGGGCGGCCATGGTGATCCTCGGGACGCTGGTCAAGGACGTGACCGCGGCGTCGCGGAACTGGCGGGAGCGCCGGGAGAAGCAGCGGCGCGACGCCGCGCGGGCGCGAGTGGCCAAGGCCGGTGAACTGGTGCAGCGGGGGATGCTCCCGGAGGCGGTCAAGGAGCTGACTCGCAGCCTTGCAGTCAACCCGGACGATCGGGGGGCGCTGGATCTGCTTGCGGCCGCGCAGGCGGAGCTCGGCAATCCCCTCGAGGCGGTCAAGGCCCTTACCCGGATGAAGCAGACCGATCCGTCCGACCTCTCCGTGTACTTCCGGCTGGCGCGCCTGTACCGCGGGATGAACGACCCGGAGGCCGCGCTCGCGACTCTCAAGGCCGTCGAGGCGACGGAAGAGGATAATCCCCGGGCCCTCGAGGCCATCAGGGACATCCACCTGACGCGCGGAGAGATGGTCCCCGCTTACAGCGAGCAGAAGAAGCTCATGAAGCTGCGGGGAAAGGAAGCTTCCCGCGCCGATCAGGCGATGTTCCTCTCCCTGCGGTACGAGAAGGCGCTTGCCCGCCTCGCACAGGGGAAGGGGGACGACGCTGAGCGTCGGCTCCGCGACGTGATCAAGGACGACCCGTCGTTCTGCGCGGCGTACGTCGCCCTCTCCGAGCAGCTTCGGGCGCGAAACCTCGACGAGGCGACCGAGATCCTGCTGCAGGGGTTCCGCACGACGCGCAATCCCGTCTTCCTCATCAAGCTCGAGGACCTGTGCGTCGAGACCGAGCGCCCACAGGCGATGATCCGGATCTACTCCCGGCTGCAGCGGGAGTTCCCGTCCGACTACGACGTCAACCTGTTCATGGGAAAGTTCTTCCTCAGGCTCGAGATGATCGACGAGGGGTTGGAACAGTTGTTGAAAGCCGAAACCCTGGACCCGGAGCGCGAGTCGGTGAACATCCTGCTCGCCGAAGCGTTCCGGCGAAGGGGGAGGTATGAATCGGCCAGCGCGCACTACCAGCGGGCCTTCGGCTACAAGCGGAGGTACCTCATCCCCTTCCGATGCTCCTCCTGCGGCTCCTCCACCATCAAGTGGACCGCCAGGTGCCCCTCCTGCGGAACCTGGAACGGCTACGCCATCGACCACGGGAACCGGGAGTACGCCGTCACCGCAACCCCCCGCTGAACCTTCGTTCGTCGCCGGGCAACCCCGGAGCGATCATTTCTGCTGCGCCGCCCCTCCTGCGGCGGCTTCGCCGGCTTGGATCGCAGGACTGGTTACGCTCCGTGACCTCCTGCCGCCCGCGTCCCCCGACCTTTCGCCCTCCGCCGTCGCCCGGTGGCCCGTCCATGACGGTGCGGTCTGTCCGCGGTGCGGCGCGTTCGAAGGCTGCGGACCCGCGTCGCGCCTGGTCCCCTGCGGCCTCTGCTCCGCCGCCCCTCCGGCGTTCGACGCCGCGCGCTCCCTTTTCGTCTACGCGGGCGACGTCCGCGCCGCGATCGTCGGGGCGAAATACGCCGGCCGTCCCTACCCGGTCGACGCGGTGGCCATGCGCCTCCGCGAGGCTCTCGAGCGGCGATGGAAGGACCTGATCCCGGACGGAGCTCCCCCGACCGTGGTACCGGTACCGGCCCACCCATTGAAATATTTCCGGCGGGGATTCAACCTTCCCGCCCTGATCGCTTCCCGTCTTTCGCGGCTGATCGCCTTCCCGTTCGATCCCCTGGCGCTTTCGAGAACACGGGAGCTGCTTCCCCAGGCGCGCCTTCCCGGGATTCTCCGGCACGGAAACGTCGAGGGAGCCTTCCGCTCGCCGCGAGGCCGCACCGTTCCACCGGCGGTCCTCCTGCTCGACGACGTGTACACCTCCGGCGCCACGGCCGAAGCGTGCGCCCGCGCCTTGAAAAGCGCCGGCGCCGCCTCTATAGTGGTCGTGACGGTCGCGCGCGCCGTCCCCTGATCCCTTTAACGCCGCACGGAGCCTTGATGCCCATTTCGCCGTTCCTCGCCGCCGCGCTGCAGTTCCGCGTCGACGTGGCCGACGTTCCTTCCAACCGGGAGCGCGCCGTTCGCCTCATAGAGGCGGCGGCGGCGCGGGGGGCGCGCCTGTGCGTGCTGCCGGAGATGTGGAGCACGGGGTTCGCAGAGGAACGCCTCCTCCCGCTGTCCCGGACGACCCCGGAGGTCCTCCACGAACTCCGGTCGCTTGCCGCGCGGCTCAAGGTCGTCGTTGCGGGGTCCCTTCCGGAGCGGGTGGGACGCGGCGTGTACAACACCCTGTACGTCGTCAACGCCTCCGGCGTCGTCACAGGCGAGTACCGGAAGGCGCACCTGTTTTCGCCATCGGGTGAGAACCGCTGGTTCCGGAGGGGCGTATCCGCGTGCGTCGTTCCGACCGACGCGGGGACCTTGGGTCCCCTCATCTGCTACGACCTCCGGTTCCCTGAACTTTCACGGAAATATTTTCTCGACGGCGCGGAGGTGCTTTGCGTCTCGTCCCAGTGGCCTTCCGTCCGGCGCGCACACTGGCGGATCCTCACGGTCGCACGCGCGGTTGAAAGCCAGGCTTACGTCGTCGCGGCCAACGCCGTAGGGCCGTCGGGCCCGTTCCGCTACGCCGGCGACTCGGTGATCGTCTCTCCCGACGGCGAGCGCCTGGCGTCGGTCGGGGACGAGGAAGGAATGGCCCTGGCGACGATCGAGCCGGCCGTAGTCCTGGAAACCAGAAGGAGAATCCCATGCCTCGCGGACCGGAACACCAGGGCGTACCGGAAGACCCGTCGGCCCGCGTGATCCCGCGCCGGAGCGTGCGCGCCCTCTGCGAGCGACTCCGGAACGAAGGGAAGCGAATCGTCTTCACAAACGGCTGCTTCGACCTGCTGCACGCCGGGCACGCGCGATATCTTCGGCGCGCGGCGGCGCTCGGCGACGTTCTTTTCGTGGGATTGAACGGGGACGCCTCCGTCCGCCGCCTCAAGGGCGCGGGGCGGCCGGTGCAGGTCGCCGCGGACCGGGCGTATCTTCTCGCCTCGCTTTCCTGCGTTTCCTACGTGACGATCTTCACGGAGGACACCCCGGCGCGGTTGATCTCGGAGGCGATTCCGCACGTCCTCGTCAAGGGCGGCGACTGGAAGGGAAAGGAGATCGTGGGGTCGGACGTGGTTCGCGCGCACGGCGGCGTCGTGAAGACGATCCGGTTCCTCCCGGGCCGATCGACGACCTCGATCATCGAGAGAGCCGGGGATCTCAGGCGGAAGGGGCCCGGATCTTCCTGAGGGCGGACAGGAAAGTCGCGATCTCCGCGCGCTTCGTGAAGGGGCCCGGACTCACGCGCACGGTACCGGCGGGGAAGGTTCCGAGGGCGCGGTGGCCGTTCGGGGAGCAGTGCAGCCCCGCCCGCACCAGCACGCCGCCACGCTTTTCGAGCCGCGCCCCGGTTTCCGCCGGGTCCATCCCCTCCACCCGGAACGACACCGCCGAACCGCGAAGCGAAGGATCCGCAGGGCCGTAGACGTTCACACCGGGAATCCTGGACATCCCCTCCAGCAGCAGTTCCACGCAGGCGACCTCCCTCCGACGGATCGTTCCGACCCCCTTGCGCAGGATCCACGCGAGGGAGACGGCGAGCCCTGCCGCACCCACGCTGTTCCTCGTGCCGGACTCCAGGGCATCCGGGAAAAAACCGGGCTGGCGGTCGGACTCGGAGCGGCTTCCCGTGCCCCCGTCGATCAGCGGGACGATCGGCACCCCCTCTCGGACGAACAGAAACCCGGTCCCCTGCGGCCCGAGAAGCCCCTTGTGTCCGGATGCGGCCAGCATGTCCGCCCGCATGGAGGAAAGGTCGATCGGAACGGACCCCGCCGTCTGGGCCGCGTCGATCAGCGTCAGGATCCCGCGGCGGCGCGCCTCCGCTACCACCTCGTCCACCGGCTGCAGCGCCCCGGAGACGTTCGAGGCGTGCACCATCACGACCAGGCGCGTCGTCTTACGGAACGCGGCGATCACGTCCCGCGCCTCCGTCGCCCCTTCTCGGTCGGCGGGGACGACCGTGAGTCGAACGCCCGCATCCTCCATCCGGCGCAGGGGCCGCATCACCGAGTTGTGCTCCACCGACGTGGTCACCGCGTGGTCCCCCGGCCGGAGCACTCCCTTGATGGCCTGGTTCAGCGCCATGGTGGCGTTTTCAGCGAAAACGAATCGGGAGCTGTCGTCGCACCCGAACAGCCGCGCCAGGCGCTCCCGCGCCGCGAACAGGTCGCGGGCGGAGCGGATCGACAGGGCGTGCCCGGAACGGCCGGGGTTCCCTGCCCGCATTATGGCTTCCCACACCGCCTTCGCCACGCCGGGCGGCTTGGGCAGGGAGGTCGCCGCGTTGTCGAGGTATATGTACGGTTTCAGCCGGGGCAGGTCAGGACTCCAGCGGGATGACGAGACGGACGCCCACGCGGAGCGGCGCCGATTTTTTCAGACGGTTTCTCTCCGCCAGTCGGTCGACCGTCACGCCGTAGACGCGCGCGATCTGGTCGAGGGTGTCCCCCTTGTGCACTTTGTAGCGGGTGCCCCGCTTCCGGGCGTCCCGCGCCGCTACCGCCGGGGCGGACGGTTTCGTCCCCCTCGACGATTTCGCGACCGTAGATTTCGCCGTGCGGGATCCCGCGCCGCCGGCGGGTTCCGGCAGGACCAGGTGCGCGCCCACCTTCAGTTTCGAAGTCGTCTTCAGGTCGTTCGCGCTCGCCAGCTCCTTCACGCGGACCCCGTGCCTTTTCGCGATGCGCGCCAGCGTGTCCCCCTTCCGCACGGTGACGGCATCACCGGGTTCGGGACGCCGCCCTCCCCTGACGCGCGACTTCCGGCTTCCCTCTTCCACGCGCATGTGCGCCATCGTCAGCTGGTCGGGTGAAACCTCGGTCCCGGGGACCGCTTCCTTCTCCATCAACCCCGTAACGGGGATCACCAGTCGCGCGGTGCGCCCCAGGGCGTCACGCTTCAGCCCGTTCAACTCCTTGAGTACCGGGACCGTGGTCCTGTACCGGTCGGCCAGCGCCTGAAGCGTCTCTCCCTTGCGGACGTTGTGCTGGAGAAAGGTGATCTTCGCCTGGATTCGTATCTCCTCCATCCGCTCCTCGGCGAGCCGCGCCGCGTCCACGGAGAGGCGAAGATCGTACCTGTCCCGGTTCGGCGGGGTGCAGAACCGCCTGAGCTCGGGGTTCCAGTCGCGTATCGCCTCAAGCGGGACATCGATGATGCGGGCAACCGCAGCCAGGTCGGTCCCTCCCGGCACCGTCACGGTTCGCAGGTCCAGCGGAGCTTCGTAAGTGACGTCGCCGAATCCGTATTTGCCGGGATCCTTGGCGATGGTCAGCGCCGCGAGCATCTTGGGGACGTAATCCTTCGTCTCCTGCTTAAGGTAGCCGTGACGGATCAGCTCGGAGAAATCGTCGGACTTGTAGCGTGTGACCGCCCTCTGGATCTTCCCCTCGCCCGCGTTGTACGCGGCGGTGGCCAGCGGCCACGACTCGAACATCCCGTAAAGGTCCCGCAGGTAGGAGGCGGCCGCGTGCGTCGACTTCTCGGCGTCCCGCCGCTCGTCGGCCCACCAGTCTATGCGGAGGCCGTACCTGCGGCCGGTTTCAGAGATGAACTGCCAGGGCCCGGCCGCCTTCGCCACGGAGTACGCCCTTGGAGAGAAACCGCTTTCAATCAGAGCGACGTAGACGAGGTCCTCGGGAAGGCCGTACCTGACCAGGATCTTCTGCATCATCCCGACGTACTTCCCCGATCGCGACAGGTACAGTTCGAACTTCTTCCGCCCGCCGGTCTGAAAGTAGCGTATGAACTTGTCGATCGGCCTTGTGATCCCGGAGAAACCCCCGCCGTTCCCCTTCTCCACCTCTTCGGAGGCGCTGGCGAAGAACTCTTCCCCCAACCCCTCTTTCTCTTCCGCCGCCGCGACGTCCACGAGGTTTTTGGTCACCTGAAGCTCGACCTCGCCTGGAGAGAGCACCCGGTCGGAGACCTTTTCAGAGGGAGGCGCGACCAGGGATACCGTGGGGATGGCCGGGAGCCGGGACGGCACGGCGGTCGGGACGGGCGTGGCCGGAACGGATGGATTCCGTGCCGGGACCGAGGGGACCGGGGCCGTTGAAACCTTGGGGGATGGGGCGGCGGTGACCGCCGGCGGCACTCCCGGGACGACGGCTGCCGCGGGAACGGCCTTGGAGGCGGGTTCGGGGGGCGGCGATTTCCCGGGCTTCGAATCATCGGGATGGACCGCCGCTCCTTCCGCCGTCGCCGGCGGAAGGGTGTCCGCACCCCACCCGAACGAAGGGATCGCCACGAACAGCAGGAGGAACCGTGCCGCCGCGAGAGTGCTCCTCAAGACCCACCCCTCAAACAAATCCCCCTTGAACCAATATAAACGCCTATTTTACTTGATGAATTCAGCACTGTCAAGATCCAGCCTCCGCGGAAACCAGCCTTCGATCCATGTGGCGTGGTTATCCCGCCGCTCCCGTTCAATCGTATCGGTCGAACCGGGGGATATATTCACCCCCCCGACACCTTCAAATGGACACGGGGGCGTACTCTCCGCCATCTTGGGGGAAATGGGCCGACACGGGGAGAAGTCGCGCCAGCGACAGGATCTCCCGGGCACGGTCGCGCCGATCGGCGGGAATCCGTATCGCGAGCCCGCAATCGGAAGTGAGGCTTCTTGGGACGGGGATCAGGCGCACCGGCACGCCTCCCTCCTTCAGCCGCCTCTCGGCCGACAGGACCTGGTGGGTGCCCCGGAAGATGAGGATCAGGA
>Ga0172372_10007066_pt1 | contig 15150 bp, 14 predicted proteins | sample LakKiv5m_2_FD_114544 | JGI IMG/M metagenome (GOLD analysis project Ga0172372, IMG submission 114544) | Freshwater microbial communities from Kabuno Bay, South-Kivu, Congo - kab_092012_9.5m | ecosystem: Environmental > Aquatic > Freshwater > Lake | place: Democratic Republic of the Congo...
ATCACGACAAGACAACGGTGCAGATGCCAGTTCCAAGCCGTCCAGGACGGCATCTATCGGCCACCCATGCGCCAGTCGGGCCTCCCACAGGCTTCCAGAGACCGTTTGAAATCCCTATGCGCTCCAGGATGAAGGTGAAGGGCCCGGGTGTGGCGCGCTTGAGCAGCCGGTACTGCCGGTTGTCGACGCGGGCGTAGGTGGCCAGCTCGCTCAGGTCGCGGCACAGCAGCGTCAGGTGGTGGCGCTCATCCACCCCGCGCAGGCGGCGCAGGGTATCGGCCGCGGCCTTGTCGTCCAGATGGCACACCAGCGCGTAGCTGGAATCGGTGGGGATGGCGATCACGCCGCCGCCTTGCAACAGCTGCACCGCCTGGCGCATCAACCGCGGCTGTGGGTTGTCGGGATGCACCTCGAAGCGCTGCGTCATGGCCGGATTGTCGGCCGTGGCGTGCGGCGCGGGCCTGTGGACGATCAGCTGGCGGGTCGGGATCCGGATGATGCCCCGGGCGCCGGCCCGGAAGGCGGGCCGGATGGCGCGTGGGCCGCGTTGCCCGAACTCGCCCGCTGCCGCAGGTTCATCCAGGCGCCGGCCACCCCGCAGGCGGCGATCATCGCCATGCCGAGACTGCCCCAGGCATCGGGCCACTGGGCGAAGACCAGCCCGCCCAGGATGACGGCCCAGGCGATTTGGCCGTAGGCGTAGGGCGCCAGCGTACCGGCCGAGGCCGCGCCGTAGGCCACGAGCAGGAGCAGGTGGCCGAAGGTGCCGCAGCAGGCGATGAACAGCACCATGGCCCATTGGGCCGCGCCGAGAGCGGCCAGCGTGATGGGCACGTCGGGCACCCACCAGACCAGGGCTGGGGCGATCACGGCCACACCGGTGACCGCGGTCCACAGGTGCGTGGTCAACGGGTGGTCCAGGCCGGCCATGCGCCGGGTCAGGATCTGGAAGGTGGCGAAAGCCAGCGCACCGCACAGCGGAAACAGGGCGGCCCATCCGAACAGCCCGCTGCCTGGCCGCAGCACCAGCAGCGCCCCGCCGAAGCTGCCGACCACCAGCATCCAGCGCGCCAGCGAGATGCGTTCTTTCAAGGTGACGGCGGCCAGCAGGGTCACCAGCACCGGGGTGAGCATCACCACGGCCGTGAACTCCGCCACCGGCATGTAGGCCAGGCCGAAGAAGGAGGCGCTGCTCGTCACGAGCAGCAGCAGCCCGCGCACGGCCTGGAAGCGGGGGTGGTCGGGGCGAAAGCGCAGCCGCTGGTCGGCGGCGATCCACACCGACATCACCACCGCCTGGAAGGCATAGCGCAGCCCCATCAGCAGCAGCGCCGGCAGCAAGGCGCCAGCGGCACGGATGGCGGTGTCCATGCTGGCGAAGATGAGCGTGGCCAGCGACATCAGGGCGATGCCCAGCAGAGGCCGAGCCGACACGTCGCCGCGGGGTTGGGTCACGGCCGGGCTTCGGGCGCGAGCGGGTGAACGATGCAATCCGTCAGCGCTTCCCACACCGGCCGCACGTGACCGGGCAGGTCGGGCAGGGCGCCCAGTTCGGTGCGGCTTTCGCCGGGGGCGTGGAAATCGCTGCCGCGCGAGGCCAGCAGCTCGAACTCGCCTGCCATGTCGGCGTACTTGCGCTGCTCGGCCACGCTGTGCGCGCCGGTGATCACCTCCACGCCACGCCCTCCGTGGGCCACGAACTCGCTGAACAGCGCGAATTCCGCCGTCGGGCTGAACGGGTAGCGCGCCGGGTGGGCGATGACGGCGATGCCGCCGGCCGCGGTGATCCAGCGCACCGCGTCGCCCAGCGCGGCCCAGCGGTGCGGCACGTGGCCGGGCTTGCCGTCGGTGAGGTAGCGGCGAAAGACCTCGTGGGTGTTGTCGCACACCCCGGTCTCGACCAGGAAGCGCGCGAAGTGGGTGCGCGAGATCAGGTCCGGGTTGCCGACGTACTTCAGTGCGCCCTCGTAGGCGCCGCCGATGCCCACCCGGGCCAGCCCGTCGGCCATCTGCCGCGCCCGCGCCGCGCGTCCGCCGCGGGTGGCCGCCAGGCCATCGCGCAGCGCGGCATCGTCGGGGTCGAAGCCCAGGCCGACGATGTGCACCGTCTCGCCCGCGAACGTGACCGAGATCTCGCAGCCGCTCAGCCAGGCCATGCCGCAGGCGAGCGCCGCTTCGCGTGCATCGTGCTGGCCGCTGATTTCGTCGTGATCGGTCAGCGCCCAGAGCTCGACGCCCTGCTCGGCAGCGCGTCTGGCCAGGGCCTCGGGATGCAAGGTCCCGTCGGAGACGGTGGAGTGGCTGTGGAGGTCGGCGTTGAGAAGGTGCACCGGCGGATTCTAGGAAGGCGGGTGCCCGATGGCATTGGCGAAGTCAGCTGATGGGGTCATTCGATCAGGGTTTGCCAGGATGCGCGACCGAGTTGCCGGTGGTACCGTCCAAAGAACGGCATGTAAATTTCCGTAAATTGGAAACGTAGGGATGTCATACGCATCAGCCCGAATCTGTGAGCCTCCCCGACGCTGGCGGCTCGCCGCGCCAGGCTCGAAAGACCTTCGCCCTCGGCTTCCCCTTCGCCTACCCCTGCTGCCCTGTGGCCTCGCTCGAACACACCGCCAACGTCCTGCGCTGCTTCGCCGATGGGCGTGCGTCGATGACGTTGACCGAGGCCGGCCGGGACATGGGCTTGCCGCTGAGCACCTTGTCGCGCCTGCTGCGCGCCATGCGTGACGCCGGCTTGCTAGAGGACGCCGAGTCCGGGCGCGGCTACCGCTTGGGCTCGGTCCTCACCGAGCTGGCGGAGGCCGCGCGACGCGACCACACCTTGCGCGCCCGCGCCAGCGCCGCCGTGCGGCGGCTGTGCGACCGCCTGGGCTACACCGGCTACGTCTCCGCCCTGCGCGGCACCGACATGGTGGGCCTGGTGCACCACCTGGGCCACAACCCGCTGCAGGTGGGCGTGGCGCTGGGCGGGCTGCTGCCGGCCGACGCCTGCGCCACCGGGCGCGCCATGCTGGCCTTGATGAGCGATGACGCCGTGCGCGTGCTGCTGCGCGGCGAGGTGTCGCGCGCCACGCCCCAGTCGCCCGCTGACTTCGACGATCTGCTGCAGCGGCTGGCCCTTGTGCGCCGCCAAGGCTGGGCCGAGTCCCGCGACGAGGCCGGCAAGGGCGTGGGCGCCCTGGCCGTGGCCGTGCGCGACGCCCGCAGCGGTGAGCGGCTGAGCCTGTGCATGACCTACCCGCTGGCCGTTCTCGAAAAGCACGAGCGCGCGCTGGCCATCGAGATGCTGCTGCAGGCGCGCCACGAACTGGACGCTGACCACCCATGACATCTTTCTCGACTTCCCCGGCCAGCCGCTGGCGCATCGGCTTCGACATCGGTGGCACCTTCACCGATTTCATCCTGCACGACGCCCAGCGCCGCGAGATCACGCTGCACAAGCGCCTGACCTCTCCGCATGATCCTTCCGAGGCGGCGCTGCTCGGTCTGGACGAGTTGGTGGCCATGCGCGGCATCACGCTGGCCGATGTCAGCGAGATCATCCACGGCACCACGCTGGTGACCAACGCCGTCATCGAGCGCAAGGGTGCCCGGCTCGGGCTGCTGACCACGCGCGGCTTCCGTGACATCCTGGAGATGGGCACCGAGCAGCGCTACGACATCTACGACCTGTTCGTGAGCTTCCCCGATCCGCTGGTGCCGCGCGACCGCCGACTGGAGGTGGACGAGCGGGTGGATGCACGCGGCCGGGTGGTGCAGCCGCTGGACGAGGCTTCCGTGGAGCGTGCGGTGCACGCGCTGGTGGCCGGCGGCTGCGAGGCGCTGGCGGTGTGCTTCCTGCACGCCTACGCCCACCCGGCGCACGAGCGCCAGGCCGCGGCCATCGCACGCCGGCTCTACCCGCAGCTGGCGGTGTCGCTGTCCAGCGAGGTGGTGGCCGAGATGGGCGAGTACCCGCGCTGCGTCACCACCTGCGCCAATGCCTACGTGCAGCCGTTGATGGCCGGCTACCTGGCGCGGCTGGACGAGGCGCTGCGCACGCGGGGCTTCGGCGGCAGCCTGCGCCTGATGCACTCGGCCGGCGGCCTGGTGTCGGTGGAGGCGGCGCGCGCCCTGCCCATCCGGCTGCTGGAAAGCGGCCCGGCCGGCGGCGGCCTGGCCACGGCCTTGTTCGGCGCCCTGGCCGGCCAGCGCGACGTCATCTCCTTCGACATGGGCGGCACCACCGCCAAGGCCTGCCTGATCGAGGACGGCCGCGCCGAGATCGCGCCCATGATGGAGGCCGCCCGGGTGCACCGCTTCACGCGCGGCTCGGGCCTGCCGATCAAGGCGCCGGTGATCGAGATGATCGAGATCGGCGCGGGTGGCGGCTCCATCGCCGCCATCGACGAGGTGGGGCTGCTCAAGGTGGGCCCCCGCTCGGCAGGCTCCGACCCGGGCCCGGCCTGCTACGGCCTGGGCGGCACCGAGCCGACCGTCACCGACGCCAACCTGGTGCTGGGCTACTACGACCCGGACTTCTTCCTCGGCGGGCGCATGCAGCTGGACCTGCCGGCCGCGCGCGACGCCGTGGCGCGGGTGGCCGCGCCGCTGGGCCTGACGGTGGAGCAGGCGGCGCTCGGCATCCACCAGGTGGTGGTGGAGAGCATGGCGGCGGCCGCGCGGGTGCATCTGGTGGAGCAGGGCAAGGACCCGCGGCGCTACGCCATGGTGGGCTTCGGCGGTGCCGGGCCGGCCCACGCCGCCGACGTGGCGCGCGCCATGGGCGTGCGCGAGGTCATCGTGCCGCCGGCCTCGGGCGCGGCTTCGGCACTCGGCTTCCTGGCCGCGCCGCTGTCGCACGAGGGCGTGCGCTCGATGCGCACCGAGTTCAGCCCCGGCTTCGATGCGGCGACGGTGAATGCCGTGCTGCGCGCCCTGGAGGCCGACGGCCGCCGCCAGCTGAGCGAGGCAGGTGTCGATGCGGCGCAGGTCCGTGTCGAGCGCCACGCCGACATGCGGCTGGTCGGGCAGATGCACGACATCGCCGTGCCGCTGCCCGATGCCGACCTGGACGACAGCGGCCTGCCGGCCTTGCGCGAAGCATTCAGCCGCGTCTACGCCACGCGCTACACCCGGGTGCTTCAGGGCATGCGCTTCGAGGCCGTGAATTTCCGCGTGCGCTGCGTCGGGCCGACGCCGGAGCTCACCCTCGACGGCGCGGCCGGTGGCGCCGATGCCGCGCAGCGCGTCAAGGGCAGGCGGCGTGCCGTGTTCGCCCAAGGCGCCGTCGACGCTGCCGTCATCGACCGCTATGCGCTGCGCCCGGGTGACCGCTTCGACGGCCCGGCCATCGTCGAGGAGCGCGAGGCCACCACCGTCATCGCACCGGGCGACCGTGTCGAGGTCGACACGCACCTGAACCTGCGCATCGCCGTGGCCGAGAGCCGCGCGCTGGAGCCGGTGGTTGCGGCTGGCATGTCACGCGCGCAGGCCTTGGCGCGCATCGAGGCCGATCCGATCGGGTTGGAGATCATGTGGAGCCGCCTGGTCAACGTGGTCGAGGAGATGTGGCTGACGGTGTGCCGCACGGCCTTCTCGCTGGTGATCTCCGAGGCGCAGGACTTCGCCTGCGAGCTGCTGGACCGCGATGGCGAGACGCTGGCGCACTCGCCGCGCGCCATGCCGGTGTTCAACCTGACGCTGCCGCGTGCCGTGAAGGCGCTGCTGGCGGCCTACCCGGCCGACACGCTCAAGCCGGGCGACGTGCTGATCACCAACGACCCGTGGCTGTGCGCCGGGCACCTGTTCGACATCGCGGTGGTGACGCCGGTGTTCCGCGAAGGTCGCCTGGTGGCGCTGACCGGCACCGTGGGCCACGTCTCGGACATCGGCGGCACCAAGGATTCGCTCAAGGCGCGCGAGATCTACGAAGAAGGTTTCCAGATCCCGCCCATGAAGCTGTACGACGCCGGCCGGCTCGACGAGACGCTGATGCGGCTGCTGAAGCTGAACGTGCGCAACGGCGAGCAGGTCATCGGCGACCTGCAGGCCCTGGTGACGTCGAATGCCATCGGCGCCGAGCGGCTGCTGGCCTTCATGGCCGACTACGGCCTGGAGGACCTGGGCGCCCTGGCCGAGGTGGTGCAGGGCCGCAGCGAGCGCGCCATGCGCGAGGCCATCCGCGCGCTGCCCGATGGCGAGTACCGTGCCACCGTCACCAACAACCCGCTGGGGCAGGTCATGGCTTACCCGGTCGCGGTGCGCGTCCAGGGCGATGCGATCGAGATCGACTTCGAGGGCGCGCCGCCGCAGGTGGCGCAAGGCGGGCTCAACTGCACGCTGAACTACACGGCGGCGCATGCCACCTACCCGCTGAAGTGCATGCTGACGCCCACCGTGCGCGGCAACGCCGGCTGCTACCGGCCTTTCACCGTCAAGGCACCCGAGGGGTCCATCCTCAATTGCAGCTACCCGGTGGCGGTGAACCTGCGCACCCGCACCGGCTGGTACCTGGCGCCCAACATCTTCAGGGCGCTGGCTACGGCGGCGCCGCAGCAGGTGCAGTCCTTCACCGGTCTGGCGGTGGCCGCCAACATCTACGGGCAGGACGCCACGGGCCGCTTCTACTCCGACATGCTGTTCTGCGGTGGCGGCCAGGGTGGCTCGGCGCGCGGCGACGGTCGCTCGGCCCTGTTGTGGCCGACCTCGGCCGCCAACACGGCCATCGAGCTGATCGAAAGCCGCGCCCCGGTGCTGGTGCTGGAAAAGGGCTACGTCACCGACTCCGGCGGTGCCGGGCGCCATCGCGGTGGCCTCGGGCAGCGGGTGCGCGTGCGCAAGCGCGATGACGACGGCCTGGTGACGCTGGTGTCGGTCTACCCCGAAGGCGTGAACAACCCCATCGACGGCCTGGCCGGCGGCCAGCCCGGCGGCGAGGCGCTGGGCCGCGTCCTCGATGCCCAGGGGCGCGAGTTGCGCAACTGCGGCACCGGGCAGCTGGTGGAGCTGCGCTCGCCCCATGAGATCGTCGAGCTGGTGCTGGCTGGAGGTTCGGGCTACGGCGCCCCCGAGCAGCGCACCTCGGATGCGCTGCAGCGGGATCGTCAGCTCGGTCTGGTCAGCGACGAGGCCGTGTCGCGCGACTACGGGCAGGCGCGAGGGGCCCGCCGCGCGCCCAGCCCCGCTGCGGTGGCTGCGGCGGCTGCGGGCCCTGAGCCTTGACCCGAACCTCGACTCGAATCTTCGGTCAAACCTTCAGCTGAACCGTCACCCGAATCCGTCACCCGAATCCTTTCCCTGCCACCCTTGCCCGTCCACCCAACCCACCCATCCCATCCAACCCGGAAGGAGAACGTCATGTCCGCAAGCGATCCGATCGAACTGCCCGAAGTCTCTCGCCGCCACCTGCTGGGCTTGGCCGGCATCGGCCTGGCCAGCGTGGTGCTGCCCACCGCCGCCTTCGCCCAGCAGGGCGGGCGCCGCGTGCTGGTGCTCACCTCCAACCAGGACATCCCCAACTTCGACCCCCACATCGCCACCGGCTACTCGGCCAGCTGGCTGCTGCGCAACGTCTACGACTCGCTGGTGCGGGTGGAGGGCAACCCGCCCAAGCCGGTGCCGGCGCTGGCGAAGTCGTGGACGGTGTCGCCCGACGGCATGCAGGTCACCTTCCAGCTGGATGCGGCCGCGAAGTTCCACAACGGCAAGCCGGTGACGGCCGACGACGTGGTCTTCTCCTTCCAGCGGGCGGTGCGGCTGAACAAGGGCAACTCCTGGATGATCAAGGGCGTGGTCGGCGCCGGCAGCGTCAAGGCGGTGGACGCCGGCACGGTGCGCATGGACCTGGAAAAGCCTTTCGCGGCGCTGCTGCATGTGTTGCCCTGGATCTGGATCGTGTCCAAGCCCGAGGTCGAGCCCAACCTGGGCAGCGACGACGGCCAGGGCTGGCTGATGCGCAACACGGCCGCGTCCGGCCCCTTCAAGGTGCGCCGTGCCGAGGCGGGCAACCTGTACGAACTGGAACGCGTCAAGCCTGGCTGGCGCAGCGGAGGCGGCAACCTGGACGGCGCCATCTGGCGCATCACGCGCGAGACGGCGCAGCAGCGGCTGCTGCTGCAGCGCGGCGAGGCGCACATCGCGCTGGATGTCACCAGCGAGGACATGGACGCGCTGAAGGACCGCTCGGGTGTGGTGCGCGTGATCGAGCCCGAATACCGCACCTTCTCGATCAAGATGAACACGATGCACGGCCCCATGGCCGACATCGAGCTGCGCAAGGCGGTGTCGCATGCCGTGAACTACGAGGCGTTGCGCGACGCCGCGGGCTACGCCAACCTGATGACCGGGCCGCTGCCCGATGGCATCCTCGGCCACGACCCGAAGCTCGAGGTCTACCGCACCGACCTGGCCAAGGCCAAGGCGCACCTGGCCAAGTCGAAGGTGCCCACCGGCGGCATCACGCTGAACATGGTGCACGTCTCGGGCCTGGAGCAGCAGCGTCGCTTCTCGCTGATCCTGCTGGACAGCCTGAAGCAGCTGAACATCGGGCTGAACATCAAGCCCATGATCTGGCCCGACATGGTGGCGGCCTGCCGCTCGCCGCAGACCTTCCCGGATTTCTTCCCCGTCTACCAGACGGCCAACTACGGTGACCCGGACAACATCGCCTTCGCCGCGTACCACTCGTCGCGCAACGGCAACTGGCAGAACGCCGTCTACAAGAACCCCGAGGTGGACGCGCTGATCGAGCGCGGGCGCAGCGAGCCCGACGAGGCCAAGCGCGTGGCGATCTACGGTGAGATGCAGCGCAAGGTGGTGGCCGACGCGCCCGACATCTTCGGCGTGCTGGAAAAGCGCAAGCTCGCCATGCGCGACAGCGTCAAGGGCTTCCGCTTCACACCAGTGGCATCCAACGCGGTGGAGTGCTTCGGGTTGTCGTTGACCTGACGGCCTGATGCGCTGACGCACGGTTGAACGGATACCCGAGACGCCTGGATCGCCCGCCCGATGCTGCGTTTCCTGCTGCGCCGCCTGCTGCTGACCGTGCCCGTGCTGGTGGGGCTCACGGCGCTGGTGTTCGCCATCGCCCGGCTGCTGCCGGGCGACCCTGTGGCACTCGCCGCGGGCCCCAACGCCACGGCCGAGGAGATCGCCGCCTACGGGCGCGAGTTCGGGCTGGACCGCCCGCTCATCGTGCAGTACGGCAGCTACCTGGCCGGGCTGGTGCAGGGCGATTTCGGGATGTCCATCTACACCCGCCGCCCGGTGGGTGATGACCTGGCCGCCTACCTGCCGGCCACGCTGGAGCTGGTGTTCGCGGCCATGGCGCTGGCCATGCTGATCGGCATCCCCATGGGCCTGTGGGCGGGCGTGCGCAAGGACCGCTGGCCTGACGTCGTCTCGCGCACGGTGGCGCTGGGGGCCATCTCCATGCCGCGCTTCTTCCTCGGCTTGCTGCTGCAGCTGGGCTTTGCCATGGCCCTGGGCTGGCTGCCGCTGGGCGGGCGCTACCCGATCACGGTGGACCCGCCGGCGCTCGTCACCGGCTTCCTGACCATCGACGCGCTGATCGCCGGGGACTTCGCCGCCTTTCGCACCGCCTGTGCGCACCTGTTGATGCCCGCGCTGGCGATGTCGCTGTCGCCGCTGGCCACCCTCATGCGCATGATGCGTGCCTCCACCATCGAGGTGCTGCAGCAGGACTACGTGCTCACCGAGCGGGCGCTCGGCCTGCCGCAGCGGCTGATCGTGCTGAAGTACGTGGCGCGCAACGCCATCTCGGCCACGCTGACGGTCACCGGTCTTTACTTCGGCTGGCTGCTGGGCGGCACGGTGCTGGTGGAGACGATCTTCGACTGGCCGGGCCTCGGCCTTTACGCCACCAAGTCGGTGGTGACGCAGGATTTCATGCCGGTGATCGGCGTCACGCTGGTCATCGGCACGCTGTTCGTAGCGGCCAATCTCGTCATCGACCTGCTGTACGGACTGGTGGATCCGAAGGTGCGGGTGGCATGAAGACGCAGCGATACGCCCTCACGGCCTGCCCGCGAGCGTGCGTGCGCAGCGGGTTGCACGGCCGGGACGGTGCGGCGCGGCGATGAAGGGTGCCCGCGCCGAGATGCTGCGCCGCGCGGCCTACCGCTTCGGCCGCAGCGCGCTGTCCATGACCGGGCTGGTCATCGTCGTGATGCTGTGCCTGCTGGCGGCCTTCGGCCCGCTGCTGGCCCCTTACCCGGAGCACATCGCCGGCGGCGTCAGCACGGCGGCGCGCTTCGGGCCGCCGTCAGCCCAGCATTGGTTCGGCACCAATGAACTGGGGCAGGACGTGCTGTCGCTGGTGCTGGGCGGGGCGCGCGTGTCGGTGCTGGCGGGCCTCGCGGTGGTGCTGCTGGGCGCTTTGGCCGGCACCGTGGTAGGCGCCGTCGCCGGCTATGCCGGGGGCTGGACCGACGAGATCCTGATGCGGCTGACCGACCTGAAGCTCACCATTCCGGGTCTGATCCTGGCCATGGCGGTGGCCGCGGCGCTCGGCCCCGGCATCGTCAACATGGTGTTCGCCATCGCGCTGTCGTGGTGGCCGGGCTACGCGCGGCTGGTGCGCGGCGAGGTGATGGCACGCAAGCAGGACCTGTACGTGACGGCCGCGCTGGCCGTGGGCGCCGGCCCTGGCCGCGTCGTGTTCCGGCACATCCTGCCCAACGTCATGACGCCGGTGATCGTCAAGATGTCGCTGGACATGGGTTTTGCCATCCTGACGGTGGCCTCGCTGGGCTTCATCGGCATCGGCGTCAAGCCGCCGACGCCGGAGTGGGGCTCGCTGCTGTCGGTGGCGCGCTCCTACATGCCCGACTTCTGGTGGACGGCCATCTTCCCCGGCCTGGCCATCCTGCTGGCCGTGTTCGGCTTCAACGTGCTGGGCGACGGGCTGCGGGATGTGTTCGACCCGCGTTCGCGGCGTTGAGGGGCGTGGCGATGACGCTGACCGGATCGATGGCCCCGCCGCCTGCTGCATGGATCGGCGGTCTGGCCGACGATGCCTCGGCCTCGAAGGCGCATCCCGCTACGAGGCCTGACGACGACCTGGGTGACAGCTCGGCCCTGCTGCACATCGACGACCTGCACCTGTGGATGCGCAGCTTCGAGGGCGAGGCTCATGTGCTGGCGGGGGTGCAGCTGGCACTGCGACGCGGTGAGGTCTGGGGGCTGGTGGGCGAGACCGGCTGCGGCAAGTCTTTGACCGGGTTGTCGATCTCGCGCCTGGTGGCCTCGCCGCCCGCACGCTACGGCGCCGGGCGCATCGTCTTCGACGGGCAGGACCTCATGGCGCTGGACGAGGCCAAGGTGCGGCCGCTGCGCGGTCGGCGCATCGGCATGATCTTCCAGGATCCGACGACCAACCTGAACCCGCTGTTTCGCATCGGTGATCAGCTCACCGACGTGGCGCTGGCAGCAGGCCGCCACAGCCCGGAGATCCTGGGCGTGGCGCCGGCAGCCGGCGCCCGCGAGCGCCGCGCCGCGGCCCGCGAGCTGGCCGCGCGCATGCTGGAGGAGGTGCGCATCCCGAACGCCCGGCAGCGGCTGGACGACTACCCGCACCAGTTCTCCGGCGGCATGCGCCAGCGCGTGCTGATCGCCACGGCGCTGATCGGCCGGCCCGACCTGCTCATCGCTGACGAGCCCACCACGGCGCTGGACGTGTCGGTACAGGCTCAGATCCTGGCGCTGCTCAAGACCATGGTGGCTGCCCACCGCATGGCCGTGCTGCTCATCACCCACAACCTGGGCGTGGTGGCGCAGACCTGCAGCCACGTGGCAGTGATGTACGCCGGCGCCATCGTCGAGCGCGGGCCGGTTCGCGAGGTGCTGGCCGCGCCGCGCCACCCTTACACGCGGGCCTTGCTCAAGTCCATCCCCACCCGGGGTACGGCAAGAGGAGCACTCGAAGGCATCCCCGGCGTCGTGCCCGACCTGGTGAAGCCGCCCCCCGGCTGCCGCTTCGCGCCCCGCTGTGTGCGGGCGGATGCGGCCTGCACGGCGGCGATGCCGCGGCTGACGCGGGTGGCACCTCGCCAAGACGGGACGACGGTGTCCCGGGATGCCCTGGCGCAGGACGCGGTGCATGAAGTGGCCTGTGCGCACCCCCTGGAGGCGCCGCGCGAAACCGAAGGGTCTACCCCGCGGGTGACCTCGGTCGAACCGGCGAAGCGTGTCGTCCTGCCCAGTGCCGAAGGCGCCCGGGGCTGAGCCATGCTTGAACTCGACCGCGTCAGCAAGGTCTACCCCGGCACCCGGCGCGGTTTCACGCGCGGCACGCCGGTGACGGCGCTGCACGAGGTCAGCTTCCAGGTCCAGGCCGGCGAGTGCTTCGGCCTGGTGGGTGAATCGGGTTCGGGCAAGACGACGCTGACGCGCTGCATCCTGCAGCTGGAGCGGCCTACCGCCGGGACCATCCGCTTCGAGGGTGAGGATCTGGCACGTCTGAGCCCAGCCGCGCTGCGCCGCCTGCGCGCGCGCATCCAGATCGTCTTCCAGGACCCGCAGGCCTCGCTCAACCCACGCATGTCGGTGCACGACATCGTCACCGAGCCGCTGGTCGTGCACCGCGCCACGCTGGGCCTGGATGCTCGACAGCGCACCGAGCGTGCGGTCGAGTTGCTGACGCTCGTCGGTCTGGGCCCGCAGCACCTGTACCGCTACCCGCACGAGTTCTCCGGCGGCCAACGCCAGCGCATCGGCATCGCCCGCGCCCTGGTGACCCAGCCCGCGCTGCTGCTGCTGGACGAACCGACCTCGGCGCTGGACGTCTCGGTGCAAGCCCAGGTGCTGAACCTGCTGGACGACCTGCAGCGCCGCCTCGGCCTGACCTACCTCTTCATCAGCCATGACCTCGCGGTGATCCGCTACGTCTGCGACCGCGTCGCGTTGATCCACGACGGCCGCATCGTCGAGCAAGGCACGCGCGACGCCATCTTCGACACCCCCCAGACCGACTACGCCCGCCTGCTGCTGGCGGCGATGCCGGAGGTGGGGGTTGGGTGAGGTCCCGTTCGACAAGTTGGCTTGCACGGTCTTTCCGCTTTCTATTGACCCGACAAGTTGGTTGCCGAACGCGGCTTGCTGCCAACTTTCTCCCGGCGCCATGACCAAGGCATGAGGCCGTACGCCCCCTCTCCCGCCGGGGCGGGAGAGGGTTGGGGTGAGGGTGGGCCCGAGGGCCATTGCAGACAAGCAAGCTTCGGACTTTGCAGGGGTCTTCGCTTGCATGGAACCCTCACCCTGCCCTCTCCCGCGAGCGGGAGAGGGTGCTGCCACCGACTTGAGCCTCACCACCGAGTTCCGGCCGTTGGCTGCCGGTTCAATAGTACGGGCCGCCACCCATCCGACTCGATGGTTCAGGTCGTTGGCATGCGTTTCATCGGCTACATTGACGTACCGAATGGAAGCCGTTGGGTGACATCGCCATGGACTACGTGACCGTTCGCGAACTCCGCGACAAGTCGGGCCAGGTTTGGCAGCGGGTGGAGTCGGGCGAGGAATTCGTCGTCACCCGCAACGGCCTGCCTTGCGCGCTGCTGCTGCAGGTCGAGCCGGGCGAGGTGGAGGACCTGTTGCGCGCGCACCGGGCTGCCCGGTTGGGTGCCGTGGTCAGGCGCCTGCAGCGACAGGTCCGCGAACAAGGCTCGACCCGTTGACGGACGAGGACATCCAAGCGGAAATCGACGCGGTCCGGCGGGAGCGTGCTGCATGACGGTTGGGTGCCGCCACGCGAGCCGTGCCCCAACACATCGGCCGATGATGCGGGCGGTCGTCGACACCAACATCCTGGTGTCTTCGTTGCTGCGGCCTGGCAGCCTGCCGGATGCCGTCTTGCAGAGCATGGTCGCCGGCACGCTCACACCCGTCCTGTGCGATGCCATCTTCGACGAGTACGCTGCCGTCCTGGCAGGTCCGAGATTCGGATTTTCTGCCGCGTTGGTGCAGGAGTTGCTCCACCTGCTGCGCCTGCAGGCGGATTGGGTGAGCCTTCCACCCTACGACGGCCGACCTCACCTGCCGGACCCGGCAGACTGGCCGTTCGTGGGCTGCGCGCTTGCAGCGAATGGCGCCGTGGTGACGGGCAACTTGAAGCACTTTCCGCCTGAGAGGGGCGTGTCAGCCTACAGTGCCCGGGACTGGATCAACCTGCAGCATCCGGATTGAGCGCCGACGATCCGCCTGCGACGGCTTCGCCCGCCTCAGCGCGGCATGGCCTTGCGCAGCGCCTCGGCGGCTCGCGTCTGCCAGCCTTTGCCGCTGGCCCGCCACTGCGCGAGCACATCGGGATCCAGCCGCAAGGTCACGGGCTGCTTGTGTACCGTTTGCACGGGCCGCCCGCCGACACGCCGCGCGATGGCTTCGCCTGTGGTCACCCTTGCGTGCTCGCCACGCAGCGCCTGGCTGACAGATTCCAGCAAATCCCGCTCGAACGCGCTCATCTCGGTGTCTTGGGGCTTGGGCATCATGTCACTCCTTGATCAGTTGGCGAAGCGCGCGCAGGAACGCGGGAGACAGGTTCTCCGTCCGAGACTTGGGGTAGACGATCAACAAGGTCACCGTGCCATCGGCCTGGGTTGTGAAATAGATCACCCTCACACCGCCGCGTTGGCCCATGCCGTCACGGGACCAGCGCACCTTGCGCAGCGGCGCCGCGCCAGGGATGACGTCGCCAGATTCAGGGTTCGCTGCGATGAAATTCACGAAGGCGATGTGTTCTTCTTCGCTCCAAACCTCATCGGCGTAGCGCAGGAACATGGGCGTTTCGATGACGGTGCGCACGGCGTTATTGTCCATCGAATAATCCGATCCCAGCTCCCAGCTCCCTCGTCAGCCCGGCGTACCTTTCCTGGTCGTCGCTCGACGGCGGCCAACACCCCACCCGCTGAACCGAAGGACCCCTACCATGCCCCGCATCGCCATCGGTGGCTTCCGCCACGAGACCAACACCTTTGCGCCGTCCAAGGCGGACTACGCGGCGTTTGCCGAGCAAAGCGCCGAGCCCAGCCCCGAGTTCGGCCGGCTTGCTCAGTTCTCGCAGGCCAAGCCGGCGGTGACGGCCGGGCAGCTCATATGGTTGCTCTGGACGCCCACCCCTTCGGGTGCATTGCCGTACAGCGCGAGCATCTTGTA